>CDZG01043034.1_pt1 | contig 85466 bp, 80 predicted proteins | sample 557741 | NCBI WGS metagenome assembly CDZG01 (sample SAMEA3182086, study PRJEB8094) | gut metagenome | biome: human; feature: gut; material: Stool; isolation source: human stools | place: Canada | collected 2013-01-21
TCCAGCATTCTGTTGTTCAGTGCTTTGTTGAGAATATGCTCAAATATCTCACTGGTCAGCTCATCCGGGAAGCGCTGGCAGAAAGCATAGCTCACCGTCGCAAAGTGGGATATTATCCAGCAATCCATACCCAAGAAACCAACGGTAAGCATTATTCACCTGAATTTCCCGGTAAGTCTGCCGCAGAGACGGTATCCCAAACAAATGCTGAATGAGTACCATTTTTATGAGCACAACCGGATCTGTGCCGGGACGGCCGTTGTCATGGCAGTAGTACGGGTCCAGCCGTTCATACAGCCACTCATAATCCATGACCTTTTCTATTTTCCGCAGCAGATGCTCCTTTGGCACCAGCGCCTCCAAATCTACGATGATTGGCTCATGCCGTGCATCTTTTCTCCAGCCTTCCATGAAAACACCCCCGTTTCCTTTATTATACCAGAAACAGGGGCGTTTGGGTAGTTTTTTGACAGGCTGAAAAAACCACCTCGTAAGAGGTGGTTTTTTGATTTCGTTACGCGTCGCCCCGCGTACCCCGCAGCAGCTCCTCTGCCGGTACGCCGTATAGCTTGGCCAGCGCCAGCAGGTTGGCGGTGCTGGGGTCTGCCGCGCCGGTCTCCCATTTGCTGACCGCCTGACGGCTGACGCCCACGGCCTCCGCCACGAACTCCTGCGTCATGCGGCACCGTTCCCGGTGGCTTTTCAACGCCTTGGCCAGCGATTCCACCGCCTCGCGGTTCTCCTGCCGCACCTCGCCGCTGCGCAGGTACTTCCGCAGCACCCGGATCAGCAGATACACCAGATACACGATGGCTGCCGCCACGGCCAGCGTCAGCGGGATCGCCACCAGCGTCAAAATAAGGCTCATCTGCATAGCAGGCACACCCCCGTTACCAGCAGCGCCATTACCGTCGCGCCCAGAGCCATCAGGCCCAGATAAATCGTCATTATGCGTTTCGCTCCTTTGCGTTTGATGGCGTTATTGTACCGGAAATACCCCGTTGCCGCCACCAACTACCGCGCAACCTCCGGTTGCGGCGGAATTTTTCGCGCTTCCGAGCGCGACCTACTTTTGAACTGTTGCGGTGCCCAAAATTTCGGCGGCTTAAATGCCGCTGCGAAATTTTGGGCACCGCAACAGGACACTTTTGGAGCCGAGGCCAAAAGTGTCCCGTGCCCGCAGGCACGGAACACTCAGCTTCAAAAGTTACAGCTTCGTCACCATGGGAATGATCATGGGACTTCTTTTGGTGTGCTTATACAGATAGCTGCTGACGGAGGACTTCACCGTGCGGCACACCTCGCCGTCGTCCTTGCGGCGGCGGGCGGACATGCCGTCCACGGCCTTCATGGCCACCTTCCGCATCTCCTGCATCAGCTCCTCGGACTCCTTCACGTACACGAAGCCGCGGGTGACGATCTCCGGCTCACACAGCAGCTGGTGGTCGTGGCTGGACATGGACAGTACCACCACCACCATGCCGTCCTCGGCCAGAATCTTCCGGTCGTTCAGCACCACCGCGCCCACTTCGCCTACGCCGCCGCCGTCCACGAACACCTCGCCGGCGGGAACGGTAGTCTCGCACTTCATGTGCTTGGTGGTCAGCTCGATGACGCTGCCGTTGTCGGCCACGCAGATGTTGTTGGGGTGCATCCCCATGCTCTCCGCCACCCGCTTGTGGATCTGCAGCATCCGCTGCTCACCGTGCAGGGGGATAAAGAACTTGGGTCTGGTCAGGGCGTGGATGATCTTCAGCTCCTCCTGGCAGGCGTGGCCGGACACATGCAGCATGTCCGCCTTGTCATACACCACGTCCGCGCCCTTACGGAACAGCTCGTTGATGACCCGGCCCACCGTCACCTCGTTGCCGGGGATGGCGCTGGCGGAGATGATCACCTTGTCGCCGGGGCCGATGTCCACCTGCTTGTGGGTGGAAAAGGCCATGCGGTACAGGGCGCTCATTTCCTCGCCCTGTGAGCCGGTGGTGACGATGACCTGCTGGTTCAGGGGCAGGCCCTTGATCTTGTGAATGTCCATCAGCGTGTTCTTGGGCACCTTCATGTAGCCCAACTCCGTGGACACCTTCATGATATTCTCCATGCTGCGGCCGGTAACGGCCACCTTCCGTCCGCAGGCGGCGGCAGCGTCCAGCACCTGCTGGATGCGGTGCACGTTGCTGGCAAAGGTGGTGACGATGATGCGCTTGTCGCAGCCGGTGAACTGGCGGGCGAAGGTCTTGCCCACCGCCTTTTCGCTCATGGTATAGCCAGGGCGCTCCACGTTGGTGGAGTCCGCCAGCAGCGCCAGCACGCCCTCCCGGCCCAGCTGGCCGAACCGGGCCAGATCGATGACCTCGCCGTCGATAGGCGTGGAGTCGATCTTGAAGTCGCCGGTGTGTACCACCGTGCCCATACGGGTATGGATGGCGAAGGCCACCGAGTCGGCGATGGAGTGGTTCACGTGGATGAACTCCACCTGGAACTTGCCCGCCCGGATGGTCTGGCCCGCCTCCACGGTGATGAGCTTGGTGGTTTGCAGCAGGCCGTGCTCCTGCAGCTTCAGCTTGATCAGCCCCGCCGTCAGCCGGGTGCAGTAGATGGGCATGTTGATCTGCTTCAGCACGTAGGGGATGGCGCCGATGTGATCCTCGTGTCCGTGGGTGATGAACAGGCCCCGGAGCCGGTTGTGGTTCTTCACCAGATAGGTTACGTCGGGGATCACGCAGTCGATGCCGTACATATCATCGCCGGGGAACGCCATGCCGCAGTCCACCACGATGATCTCGCCGCCATACTCATAGGCGGTCATGTTCTTGCCGATCTCGTTGAGACCGCCAAGAGGGATGATTTTGAATTTTTCTGCCATAGTTACTCCTTTTTTACGCAAATAATCGGTACATAACACGGCGTTATGGGGGCGAAAAAGAGGCATAAAAGGGTAGAATGACCCCCTTCAACATGCACAAAATGCGTCCGCATGCGGGCGCAGCAAAACAAAGGCGGCCCGGTGTCCCGCCGGCCCTGCATCGCCGGGAGAGCACCGGAGCGTTCGCCCCGGATGACCGTGTGTTGAATTGTGCTATAGGAGGCCGCCGTTAAGGGCGGCCTTTTATATCACCGCAGGGCGACGCCGCCCCGCGAAACAACCAAAAAAAGCGCAGATTTTTCTGCAATCTATACAAATTATAGCACACCTTTCCCCCGTTGTACACCCCCAACTTTTCGCCGCCTTCCGCCACGCTTCGCCCCGGAGGGCAAAGCGCGGAAAAAAGAGCGTTTTTGCTGTTGAGATAACGGAAAAGGTGTGATATAATAAGCAATGATTGTAATTTGGAGTGGTATCACCATCTGAAGCCTGAGGTGACCGTTTCCCGATATTCCCCATTGAAGTTGAAATGAGGTGTCCTGCTTGAGTAAAAAGCTGATCCGCGGCTTCCGCACCAATATCATGCTGTACGGTATGTGTCTGGCCGCCTTTGTGATCGCCGCCTTTCCCTTTTCGCCGCTGCTGGCGGTGGCCGAGGCGCTGGTGTCGGCGCTGGTGCTGTATGTGGGCGTGCGGCGCAACCGCATGGCCCAGCACAGCGTGCGGCAGTATCTGGATCGCGTCAGCGGCGGCATGGATACCGCCCGCTCCAGCAACATGCTGTACGCACCGCTGCCTATGCTGGTGTTCGACCTGAACACCGGCGAGATCCTGTGGGGCAACGACCGGTTCGTGGGTCTGACGGGGCTGAAGGATAAGCTGTTTGAGGTGACGGTGGCGGACGCCGTGCCGGGGTTTGACAGCCACTGGCTGCTGGAGGGCAAGCGGGAAGCGCCGGAATACGTGGTGTGGAACCACCGCACCTACCGGGTGTTCGGCGCGCTGAGCCATCCCGACGAGCTGAAGGGCGACCACAATATGCTGGCCACTACCTACTGGCTGGACATTACCGAGGCGGAGCAGATGCGCCAGACGCTGGACATGACCCGTCCCACCGTGGCGATTCTGATGATCGACAACTACGAGGATCTGATGAAGGCCTGTCCGGAAAGCAAGCGCTCGGCGCTGCTGGCGGATATCGAGGGAAAGCTCAACGACTGGTGCGCCGACAGCGGCGGCTTGCTGCTGGGCTATGACCGCGACCGGTATCTGTTCGTGATGGAGGAGAAGGATTTCTCCACCTACGCCGAGAAGAAGTTCGACGTGCTGGACAGCGTCCGCACGGTGGAGAGCGGCGGCGTCAGCGCCACGCTGTCCATCGGCGTGGGCCGGGACGGCGACAGCTTTGACGGCCTGTTCAAAAACGCCGATCTGGCGCTGGAAATGGCGCTGAGCCGGGGCGGCGATCAGGCGGTGGTGAAGGACCGGAACAATTTCGAGTTCTACGGCGGCCGCTCCAAGACCACCGAAAAGCGCACCAAGGTAAAGTCCCGCGTCATGGCCAACGCGCTGCGGGAGCTGGTGCAGGACGCCCGGAACGTCTACGTCATGGGCCACAAGTACGCCGACATGGATTCGCTGGGCGCGGCGGCGGGCATCTGCTGCATCAGCCGCAAGCTGGGCAAAAAGGCCCAGATCGTCATCGATACCGAGAACAACGCCGCCCATCCGGTGCTGCGGGCTTTGCAGCAGATGCCGGAGTACGCCGGGGTGTTCGTGGCCGGGGAAACGGCGTTTCTCCACGCCCAGCCGGATACCCTGCTGGTGGTGGTGGACACCAACCGCCCCGACAGCGTGGAGTCCGAGCCGCTGCTGGAGAGCTGCACCCGCGTGGCGGTCATCGACCATCACCGCCGGGGCAGCAGCTACATCGACAAGATGACCCTGAACTATCACGAGCCCTACGCCAGCTCCGCCAGTGAGCTGGTGACGGAGCTGATGCAGTATCTGCTGGAGCCCACCGATATCCTCAAGTGTGAGGCGGAGGCACTGCTGGCGGGCGTGGTGCTGGATACCAAGAACTTCACCAACCGCACCGGCGGACGCACCTTTGAGGCGGCGGCGTACCTGCGCCGCGCCGGAGCGGATACCCAGGACGTGCAGCGGATGTTCCAGAGCGACCTTGACGCCATGGTGACCCGCTACGCCATCATGCGGCAGGCCCAGATCTACCACGGGGATATCGCCGTGGTGGCGGCGGACGAGGCCTATGACCGCGTCACAGCGGCCAAGGCAGCGGATGAGCTGCTGACCATCCGGGGCATCCGGGCCTCCTTCGTGCTGTACCGGAAGGACGACGGCGTGTACATGTCCGCCCGGTCCCTGGGAGAGGTGAACGTGCAGGTGATCCTGGAAGCGCTGGGCGGCGGCGGCAACTCCACCACGGCAGGCGGACAGGCAAAGGGCATCACCGTGGCCGAGGCCAAGGAGAAGCTGCTGGCGGCCATTGATCAATATTTTGAGGATTGAGGAAATTCCCAAGGCCCCCTCTGAGAGGGGGGAGCGATCCGAGCGCTGCCAGTGGCAGATAAAGCGAGGTGAGCGAGTGGCCGTGGTCAAAATTTCGGCGGCTTAAATGCCGCAGCGAAATTTTGGGTACCACAACAGGAACTGTCACCGGAGGTGACTGGGGGAGAGAATTTAAGCGTTTTGTTCTCTCCCTCCGTCAACGCTTTGCGTTGACACCTCCCTCGCAGAGGGAGGCTTTGGGGTGCGGTCGTATACCGAAAGCCCATTCTACAACATAAACCAACCAATCTGACATTAGGAGGACATACCAATGAAAGTGATTTTGACGCAGGATGTGCGGGGCAAGGGCAAGAAGGGCCAGATGATCGAGGCCGCCGAGGGCTACGCCCGCAACTACCTGATCCCCCGGGGTGTGGCGGTGCCCGCCACTGCCGACGCGGTGAACACCATGAAGCTGCGCGACAAGGCCAAGGCCAAGGCCGACGCCGAGGCCAAGGCGGCTGCCGAGGCCATCGCCGAGAAGCTGCAGGGCTGCCAGGTGAAGATCGCCGCCAAGGGCGGCAGCGAGGGCAAGCTGTTCGGCGCCGTCACCAGCGCCGCCATTGCCGACGCCCTGAAGGCCCAGTACGACATGGACGTGGACAGCAAGAAGCTGGTCATCGACGAGCCCATCAAGTCCTTTGGCAGCTATCAGGTGAAGGCCAAGCTGGGCTTTGAGATCAGCGGTATCGTGAACGTGCTGGTCATCGAGGAGAAGTAAGCCCGCCACGCAACCGATAGAAAATGCGTAGGGCGGGGTGGCCACACCCCGCCGCAGGGAATGCCTCGCAGAGTTCGCGGCGCGGACGCCGCGAAAAAATCAAATCATTTTTGCCGCGACATGCGCGTGGCAAAAATACTTCTCGGCCGTCAGTGTGTCCGAAGGACGCACGCAGTCGGCCGCAACCCCTTTGGCAGCAAAATCGAAGATTTTGCGCCAGTTTTAAAAGGCAGGTGTGACAATGGACGAACTATTGATGCGGGGCATGCCCCATTCCGCCGAGGCGGAGCAGGCGGTGCTTGGCTCCATGCTGATCGACGGCGACTGCGTGAAGGACGTGATGGATCAGCTGCAGGCGGAGGACTTCTACCTGCGGCAGAACCGCGAGATCTTCGAGACCATCGCCCACATGTTTGTCTATTCCCAGCCGGTGGACGGCGTGACCGTTGCCAGCGAGATGGAGAAAAACGGCCTGTACACCGACGCCACGCGGCCCTACCTGCTGCAATTGATGGAGGTGACGCCTACCTCCGCCAACGTGGGCGAGTATGTGAAGATCGTCCGGGACAAGGCGCTGATGCGGCAGGTGGCCACCGCCGCCGCCAACATCACCGCCATGGTGCAGGAGGGCGGCGCTTCCGCCGCCGACATGCTGGAATCGGCGGAGCAGAAGGTGTACGCCATTCGCCGGGGCCGCAGCGCCCAGAACATGGTGCCGGTCAGCCAGATCTTACAGGACGTGATGAACCGGCTGGAGGAGCTGTCCAACAGCGGCAGCGAGCTGCCGGGGCTGTCCACCGGATTTTCCGCTGTGGACGGCAAGATCAACGGCCTGAACAAGTCCGACCTGCTGCTGCTGGCGGCCCGTCCCGGTATGGGAAAGACCAGTATGGCGCTGAACGTGGCGCTGTCAGCGGCGAGAGATTCCGGCAAGACCGTGGCCATCTTCTCGCTGGAAATGTCCCGCGAGCAGCTGGTCACCCGCCTGATCGCCGCCGAGGGACTGGTGGAGAACACCCGCCTGACCACCGGCAACCTGCGGGAGAGCGACTGGCAGCGGATCGCCGAGGCGGCCTCTAATCTCAGCCGCATGGATATCCGCATCGACGACAATCCCCTGCTGACGGCGGCGGACATGAACGCCAAGTGCCGCCGTCTGGACAATCTGGGGCTGGTGGTCATCGACTATCTGCAATTGATGACCAGCGCCGGCGGCAAGGGCTATTCCGGCGAGAACCGCCAGCAGGCGGTGTCCGATATCAGCCGTATGCTGAAGATCATGGCCAAGGAATTGCAGGTGCCGGTGCTGTGCCTTTCCCAGCTGAGCCGCGCCAACGAAAAGCGCGACGACAAGCGGCCCATGCTGTCCGATTTGCGTGAATCCGGCGCCATCGAGCAGGACGCCGATATCGTCATGTTTCTGTACCGCGACGACTATTATAATAAGGACTCGGAGAAGCACAACATCGCCGAGTGCATCGTGGCCAAGAACCGCCACGGCGAAACCGGCAAGGTGGAGCTGCGGTGGATGCCGGAGTATACCGCCTTCGGTACGCTGGAAAACCGCTACGGCGACGACGAGGGGTGAGCCATGGATCTGCTTCCCTGGATGGAACGGTGGGGCATGCTGCCGCCGAAAGGCGGCGTGCTGCTGTGCGCCGTGTCCGGCGGGCGGGACTCCGTGTGCCTGCTGCACTATCTGGCGGCCATCGCGCCGCAGCGCGGCTTCACCGTGGCGGCGGGCCATCTGAACCACCAAATGCGGCCCGAGGCCCGGCGGGACGAGGATTTCGTCCGTGAGCTGTGCCGGACGCTGGGGGTCGCGTTCTATACCGAGGCCGCGCCGGTCTATGAGACGGCGGCACGCTGGGGCCTTGGCGTGGAGGAAACGGGACGGCGGCTGCGGTACGAGTTTTTGTTCCGCACGGCGGACGCCATCGGCGCCGACCGGATCGCTACCGCCCACCACGCCCAGGATCAGGCGGAAACGGTACTGCTGAACCTGCTGCGGGGCACAGGGCCGGAGGGGCTGGGCGGCATTCCGCCGGTGCGTGGCCGTATCGTGCGGCCGCTGCTGCAAACCAGCCGCGCCGAGATCGAGGACTATTTACAGGAAAACGGGCTGTCCCACGTGGAGGACAGCACCAACGAGGATACCCACTACGCCCGCAACCGTCTGCGGCGGGAGCTGTGGCCTCGGCTGGAGACCATCAATCCCGCGCTGACGAAAGCCATCGGCCGCACGGCGGAGATCCTGCGGCGGGAGAACGGCTATCTGGACACGCTGGCGGCGGAATATCTGCCGCCGTCGGGCACGGCGGTGGAGACGGCGCGGCTGCTGTCCGCGCCGGAGGCGCTGCGCAGCCGCGTGATGCGGCTGCTGCTGGAGCGGACGCCCACCGGGAAAAAGGATGTGGGCGCGGCTCACATCCAGGCGCTGCTGGCGCTGGCGGAAAGCGGCGGCCTACTGGCGCTGCCCGGCGGTCTGCGGGCCGTGTGCCGGGATGGCTGGCTGCGGCTGACGGTTCGTCAGGAGCCGCCGCCGGAAATGACACTGCGGCAGGGCGTGAACCGCTGGGGGGATTTCGATATCACCCTGCGGGGCGGCGAGAGCCGCCGTGTGACCGTCCGGACGTGGAGCAGCGCCGACCGCATGACCGTGGGACGGGGAAGCCGCAGTCTCAAGCGGCTGTTCAGCGACGCGGGCATTCCCCCGGAGCGGCGGGACACCGCCCCCGTGGTGTGCGTGGACGGAGCGCCTTACGCCGTGTACGGCGTTGGAGAGAGAGTATCGCCGGAAAACGGCGAAAACATAAAAATCATCATCAACAAACGAGAAAACCATAAGGAGGAAACCGGGAATGGGTAAAAGCAACATGGAGCAGGACATCTTGAAGGTTTTGATGTCGGAGGAGCAGCTGCAGAAGCGGGTGCGGGAGATGGGCGACGAGTTGTACGACCGTTTCCACGACAAGGATCCCATTTTTGTGGGCGTGCTGAAGGGCTGCTTCATTTTCATGGCGGATCTGGTGCGGGCGGCGCAGATCAAGAGCGAGATCGAGTTCATCGGCGTCTCCTCGTACAACAACGGCACCAAGAGCTCCGGCGTGGTGCAGATCACCCGCGACCTGCAAAAGGACATCACCGGCCGCCACATCATCGTGGTGGAGGATATTCTGGATTCCGGCAACACGCTGTATTTCCTGAAGAACTACCTGACCACCAAGGGCGCGGCCTCCATCACCATCGTGACGCTGCTGGATAAGCCTGCCCGCCGGGAAAAGCCCATTACCGCCGATCTGGCCGGCTTCGAGGTGCCGGATGAGTTCGTGGTGGGCTACGGTCTGGACTACGCCCAGCAGTACCGGAACTATCCCTGCATCGGCGTGCTGAAGCCGGAGGTATACAGTAAGTAAAGCTGGCATGAAATCTGACGATTTCACTGCCAAAGGGGATCGCGGCCGACTGCGCGCACCCGCTGGGTGCACTTGCTGGCCGAGAAGAATTTTTCTGACGCACATGTCGTCAGAAAAATGATTTGACTATTTCGCGCCTGCGGGCGCGAACTCTGCGAGGCGTTTTGACAAAGGTCATGAATGGCCGATTTCCCGCCGAGAGGCGGACAGAACAGGAGGGCGACGCCCTATGAACAACGAGGGAAAGCGGGTAGAGCGGCAGGAGTCTGCCGGTCTGCCCCAGAAGAAAGAAAAAATGACGCTGAAGCGCTTCTGGAAGGAATGGCGGGAGGTCATTCTCATTCTGGCGGCGGTGTTCGTCGTATTCAAATTTATTTTACAGATCGCGTGGGTGCCCAGCGGCTCCATGGAGACCACGCTGCCTACCAAGTCGGTGCTGGTGGGCCTGCATCTGCCCTATATCGTGGCCGACCCCGTGCCCCAGCGGGGCGATATCGTCACCTTCTGGAGCGATGAGCTGGGCAAGGTGCTGGTCAAGCGTGTGATCGGGCTGCCCGGCGATACCATCACCTTTGCCGACGGCTACGTGTATATCAACGGTGAAAAGCTGGAGGAGGAGTACCTGCCGGTGAAGGGCGTTACCGAGTGTGACGAGAGCTTTACCGTGCCGGAGGGCTGCTTCTTCCCCATGGGAGACAATCGAACCGGCTCCAATGACGCCCGCAGCTGGGCGAATCCCTATGTGAAGGTCTCCGCCATTCAGGCCAAGCCCTTCCTGGTCATCAGCGTGGGCAGCGACCAGAGCTGGCAGGGCATCCGTCTGGTAGGACAGGGAGGTCGGTCATGAGTAGAAGAATCAGCTTTCGTCCCCTGATCTTTCTGGTGCTGTGCCTGCTGGTGGTCATGTATCTGGCCCGCACCATGAGCCGTCAGGGCGACATTACCTACAGCGCCATGCGCGAGAATTTCGTGCAGGAGAAGGTGCAGTCCTTCACCGTCAGCGACAGCCGCCTGACGGCGACGCTGAAGGATCAGACCACCGTTACCTGCCCCATCCGGGACTTTACGCTGTTCTACGACGATCTGAACGATCTGGTGGTGGAGCAGTACAGCAAGGGCATCATCACCCAGTATGACTATCCCGCCGCGCCGGGCACCAACTGGTTACAGGTGCTGCTGCCCTATGTGCTGGCCATCATGGCATTCATCCTGCTGATGAACCTGATGACTCGCATGAACGGCAGCGGCGCGGGCGGCGTCAGCGACAAGATGGCCCACTTTGGCGAGGCCCGTGTCAGCAGCATTCCCGAGGGCGACAAGAAGGTCACCTTCAAGGACGTGGCGGGCGCGGACGAGGAAAAAGAGGAATTGCAGGAGATCGTGGAATTCCTCCGCGACCCGGAGAAGTACCTGAAGCTGGGCGCTCACATCCCCAAGGGCGTGCTGCTGGTGGGTCCTCCGGGCACCGGTAAAACGCTGCTGGCCAAGGCGGTGGCCGGCGAGGCGGGGGTGAAGTTCCTGTCCATCTCCGGCTCCGACTTTGTGGAAATGTACGTGGGCGTCGGCGCCAGCCGTGTCCGCGACCTGTTTGTGCAGGCCAAGAAGGACGCGCCCGCCATCGTGTTTATCGACGAGATCGACGCGGTGGGCCGTCAGCGCGGCAGCGGTCTGGGCGGCGGCCACGATGAGCGGGAGCAGACCCTGAACCAGCTGCTGGTGGAAATGGACGGCTTCGGCTCCAACGAGGGCGTGGTGGTGCTGGCCGCCACCAACCGTGTGGATATCCTCGATCCGGCGCTGCTGCGTCCCGGACGGTTCGACCGTCAGGTGTATGTGGGTCTGCCGGACATTAAGGGCCGCGAGGAGATCCTGAAGATCCACGCCCGCAACAAGCCGCTGGCGGAGGATGTGGATCTGGGTCAGGTGGCCAAGGGCACCCCCGGCTTTACCGGCGCGGATCTGGAGAACCTGCTGAACGAGGCGGCGCTGCTGACAGGCCGTCAGGACAAGGTGGCCATCGACAAGGCCTGCATCGACGAGGCGGTCATCAAGGTCATCGCCGGTCCGGAGAAGCACAGCCGCGTCATTCCGCCCCAGGAGCGGAAGCTGACCGCCTATCACGAGGCGGGCCACGCCGTCGTGATGCGTGCCCTGCCCCAGCACGATCCGGTGCATCAGATCACCATTGTGCCCCGCGGTCAGGCCGGCGGTATGACCATCTCCCTGCCGGACGAGGATCGCTCCTATCTCAGCCGGGAGTACATGCTCCAGCAGATTGTGTCCCTGCTGGGCGGCCGGGCCGCCGAGCAGCTGATGCTGGGCGATATCTCCACCGGCGCGTCCAACGATATCCAGCGGGCCACCTCGCTGGCCCGGCGGATGGTGGGCACCTACGGCATGTCCGAAAAGCTGGGCACCGTGGCCTTTGACGCCGGTTCCGACGAGGTGTTTATCGGCAAGTCCATGGGTCACACCCGGCCCTATTCCGAAAAAACCGCCGCCGAGATGGACGGCGAAATTCGCGCCATCATCGACGAGGCCTATCAGAAGGCGCAGGATATCCTGCGGACGTACCAGAAGCAGCTGACGGAGATCGCGGAGTATCTGCTGGCCAACGAGACCATGAACGGCGACGTGTTCGAGAGTTTTTTCACGGAGGTTTCTCAGGACGCGCAGTAAAATGAGTGACATGAAAGAACGCCTGCACAGCGTGCGGGCGTTCTTTTTGTGCAAAACGGGGAGAAAACAGCACTTTTTTAGAGGGGCACAGGGGCTGTTTGTGCAAAATCACGAAAAGGGTGTCTTTCAAAGAGGGACACCCCTTTCCTGTCCTGCCGGGCGGGACAAGCCAAAATGCTGGGCAAAGGGAAAAATAGAAAGAAATTATATTATTACGAAATTAATACTATTTATGGCGGCGAAATAGGAGGATTTTTGCATTTTATCACCAGATATAGATGTAAAAAGACCGTTAATGCCGAAAGCACGGCTTTTCCGGTGTGTGCCGGGGACAAGTGGGTGTTTTTTACAGATGGACAGCCTACCGGTGGAAAACGATTTTTGCCAGTCTGAGACGGACAAACGCCTGTGCAATTTCGGAGCATGTTACAATTGTTTTTTCACCAGGATTCCATTAAAATAAGACTGTTCTACTGGAGGGATACAATCCGGTAAAAGAGAATTTTAGGAGGAAAAACCATGAAAAAGTTTATTGCAATGCTGTTGGCTCTGGTCATGGCACTGTCTCTGGTCGCCTGCGGCGGCGGTGACAGCAACACTTCCGGCGACGACAGCGCTACCGGCGACAAGATCGTCAAGATCGGCGTGTTTGAGCCCACTTCCGGCCAGAACGCCGGCGGCGGCAAGAAGGAGATCCTCGGCATCGAGTATGCCAACTCCATCAAGCCCACCGTCACCATCAACGGCGAAGAGTACACCGTGCAGTTGGTCTACGCGGACAACGCTTCCGACTCTGCCAAGGCTCCTACCGCTGCCCAGACCCTGATCTCTCAGGGCGTGTCCGTGGTGATCGGTACTTACGGCTCCGGCTGCGCCATTGCCGCAGGCCCCCTGTTCAAGGACGCCGGCATTCCTGCCATCGGCACTTCCTGCACCAACCCTCAGGTCACGCTGGGTAATGATTTCTACTTCCGTGTTGGTTACATCGATCCCTTCCAGGGCGCTGTGATGGCCAACTTCGCCAACAAGGAAAAGGGCAGCGTCAACTGCGCCCTGATTATTGAGTCCGGCGACGACTACTCCGCTGGTTTCGGCAACTACTTCCAGCAGGAGATGGAGCGTCTGGGCGGCAAGGCTACCGTTCTGGAGTTCCAGAAGGGCGAGACCGACTTCTCCACCATTATGGCTTCCGTCAAGTCCGAGGGTTATGACGGCATCTTCGCTCCCGTTTCCATCGAGACTGCCGCTATGATTATCAGCCAGGCTCGCGATGCCGGCATCACCTGCCCCATCATGGCTGGCGATACCTGGGATGATATCTCCATCGCTCAGCGTACCGGCAACAAGGCCACCGACATCTACTTCTCCGCTTTCTTTGACGCGGCCGACGCCACCAACGAGGCTGGTAAAGCCTTCACCGAAGGCTTCACCAAGTGGGTTGCCGAGGATGCCACCCGCACTGAGAACAACGGCGGCGTGTCCGACGTGATCTCCAGCGTGACTCCCTGCGGCTATGACGCTTACATGGCTGCTGTCGGCGCGATCGAGGCTGCCAACTCCACCGAGGGTCCCGCTATCCGCGACGCTCTGGCCGGTCTGGAGATCGACGGCCTGATCACCGGCGACCTGAAGTTCGACGAGAACGGCGACGCCATCAAGAACTATGCCGTTATCAAGACCATCCAGGATGGCCAGATTGTGTACTTCAGCACCTTCAACGGCCTGGAGTAAGAACACGGGACACTATTCGCGCGAACAATTCGTACAGTAACGGTCATTGTGAGGGGAGCGCCGCTCCCCTCACAATGCAACTTTCATTGACTCTTGCGTTTTTGGATGCCGGGGGCATCTCCCCTGCTTCCGAAAGCGCAAGATTCATATAAGGAGGAAGCAACTTATGCATGACGCAGCGTATTATATCCAACTGCTGCTCTCCGGCGTCACGGTGGGCAGTCTGTATGCGCTGATCGCCATTGGTTACACCATGGTGTATGGCATACTGCGTCTTATCAACTTCGCCCACGGCGATATCTTCATGATGGCGGGCTTCTTTATGGTCTATATGTCCGCCTCCATGCCGCTGGCCGTGTCTATCCCGCTGGTGCTGATCCTGACAACGATCCTTGGCGTGGTCATTGAGAAAGCGGCTTACAGTCCGCTGCGTACCGCGCCCCGTATGTCGGTCATGATCTCCGCCATCGGCGTCAGCTATCTGCTGCAGAATCTGGCCACCTACATCACCGGCGGTATCGCCCGCGCCTATCCCGACATCCCCTTCCTGACCCAGGTCATGCAGATGGGCAGCCTGAGCGTCAAGCGCATTACCATTGTTACCCCCATCCTGACCATCGTGCTGGTGGTCATTCTGGTGATCCTGATCCAGAAAACAAAGATCGGCATGGCTATGCGAGCCGTTTCCCGCGATTTCGAGACGTCTCAGCTGATGGGTATCAAGATCAATTCCGTCATCTCCATGACCTTTGCCATCGGCTCCTTCCTGGCAGGCGTGGCCTCCATCCTGTACTTTGCCAACTACGGCCAGGTCAGCCCCATGATCGGCGCTATGCCCGGCCTGAAGGCTTTCGTGGCGGCGGTGTTCGGCGGCATCGGCTCCATTCCCGGCGCGGTGATCGGCGCGTTTATCATCGGTATTTGCGAGTCCTTCATTAAAGCCAACGAAAACATTGCCGTGTTCAGTAACGCGTTCACCTTTGCGCTGCTGATTATCATCCTGCTGTGCAAGCCCAACGGCCTGTTCGGCGAAAAACTGACGGAGAAGGTGTGAGATATGAAGAACAATAAGAAAAGAAATCTGTTGCTGTCTTTGATCCTCGCCGCCGTCTGTCTGGTCTTTCTGCTGTATGTGGACAAATATCAGCACTATTCCATGCTGGCGTCCGTTCTGAAAAAGGGCGCGATCTATTCCCTTGTGGCGGTGTCCCTGAACCTGCTGAACGGCTTTACCGGCCTGTTCTCGCTGGGTCAGGCGGGCTTTATGATGATTGGCGCGTATACCTACGCCATCCTGACCATCCCCGTGGAGGCGCGCGCCTCTGTCTATCAGTACTTTGACGGCGGCATCGTCCAGTTCTGCCTGCCCATGGTGGTGGGTCTGATCCTGGCGGGCGTCGTTCCCATGATCTTCGCGTGGCTGATCGGCCTGCCTGTTCTAAAGCTGAAGTCTGACTATCTGGCCATTGCCACGCTGGGCTTTGCCGAGATCATGCGCGCCATCATCCAGTGGAAGCAGGTGGGTCCCCTCACCAACGCCTCCAACCTGCTGCGGCAGTTTGCCAACTTTGACAGCGTGATTTTCCCGTTCGTCGTTTCCGGCATCTGCATCGGCATCATCGTGCTGATTATCAATTCTACTTACGGCCGCGCGTTCAAGGCCATCCGCGACGACGAGATCGCCGCCGAGGCTATGGGCATCAACCTGGCCAAGCATAAGATGCAGGCCTTCCTCATCAGCTCCTTCTTCGCCGGCGTGGGCGGCGCGCTGCTGGCCATGTTCCAGTCCAGCATCCAGGCCAACACCTTTACCTCCACCATGACCTATGAGATCCTGCTGATCGTGGTCATCGGCGGTATCGGCTCCATCACCGGCTCCATTCTGGGTTCGTTCCTGTATATCGCCTGCTCCGAGTGGTGGCTGCGTTTCCTGGATGACCCCATGCCCTACATCGGCGTCAGCGTCCCCTTCATGCGGGGCGGCTTCCGTATGCTGGTGTTCTCCGTGGTCATTATGATCGTGGTGCTGTTCTTCCGCAAGGGCATTATGGGCGACCGGGAGTTCTCGTGGGATGGGATCATCAACTTCTTCGGGAAGCTCTTCAAGAAAAAGGATAAGCCCGCAAAGGAGGTGGCATCCAAATGAGTGAAGTGAAAAACGTGCTGCACGTGGAAAATGCCACCATGCAGTTCGGCGGCGTGGTGGCTGTCGACAACCTGAATCTGGACGTCAACGAGGGCGAGATTGTGGCATTGATCGGCCCCAACGGCGCCGGTAAGACCACCGCCTTCAACGTGATCACCGGTGTGTACGCGCCCACCAACGGCCGCGTGACCTTCAACGGCGAGTGCATCGTCCGCAACCACCCCACCGGCAAGATGAAGAAAACCTACAAGGGTGAGCATCCCACCATGTACACCGCCCACTTCGCCCCGGAGGAGCCTCTGGAGGGCGAAGCGCTGAAGGCGTGGAAGCAGGCGCAGAAGGAGCGGGACGAATACGCTTTTTCCGACCACATTCTGGCTCCCACGCCCGATAAGATCACGGTGCGCGGCATGGCCCGTACCTTCCAGAACATCCGCCTGTGGAAGACCCAGACGGTGTTTGACAACGTGCTGATCGCCAAGCACATGCGCCGCACCAGCAACCTGTTTACCGCCGCCCTGCACCTGAACGGCAAGGAGGAGGCCAGGCAGCGTGCCGAAGTACTGGAGCTGCTGAAGATCGTGGGTCTGGAGGACGTGAAGGACGAGCTGGCCACCAGCCTGCCCTACGGCAAGCAGCGCCGCCTGGAGATCGCCCGCGCACTGGCTACCGAGCCCACGCTACTGCTGCTGGATGAGCCTGCCGCCGGCATGAACCCTCAGGAGACGCTGGAGCTGGCCCAGTTCATCCGCGAGATCCGCACCAACTTCCACAAGACGATCCTGTTGATCGAGCACCACATGGATCTGGTCATGGACATCGCCGACCGTATCTATGTGCTGGACTTCGGCCAGCTGATCGCGCAGGGTACGCCCGACGAGATTCAAAACAACGAGCGCGTCATCGACGCATACTTGGGGGTGGCAGACGATGCTGAAGATTGAGAACTTACATGTGTCCTACGGCGGCATCAAGGCGCTGCGGGGCATCAGTCTGGAAGTGCCTGACGGCAAGATCGTCACCCTGATCGGCGCCAACGGCGCCGGTAAGTCCACCACCCTGCGCACCATCTCCGGTCTGGTGAAGGCCGACAGCGGCTCCATCACCTATGACGGCAAGGAGCTGCTGGGCAAGCCCATCAACAAGGTGCTGGAGGCGGGCATCGCTCAGTCTCCTGAGGGCCGCCGTGTGTTCGCCAACCTGACGGTGCTGGAGAACCTGAAGGTGGGCGCGTACCTGCGCAATGACAAGGACGGCATCGAGAAGGATATCAAGTGGGTCTATGAGCTGTTCCCCCGTCTGGAGGAGCGTCATTGGCAGCTGGCGGGCACCCTGTCCGGCGGCGAGCAGCAGATGCTGGCGGTGGGCCGCGCTCTGATGAGCCGCCCCAAGCTGCTGATGCTGGATGAGCCGTCGCTGGGCCTGGCGCCGCTGGTGGTGCAGGGCATCTTCGATATCATCCGCACCGTGAACGAGCAGGGCGTTACCGTGCTGCTGATCGAGCAGAACGCCAACATGGCCCTGAAGATCGCGGACTACGCCTACGTGCTGGAGACCGGCAACATCACCAAGTCCGGCACCGGCGCGGAACTGCTGGCCGACGAGTCCATCAAGGAAGCCTATCTGGGTAAAAAGAAGAACTAACGGCCAAACACATGTTAAAAACCGCAGTCAGCCTTTCGGCTGACTGCGGTTTTATGTATCCCTTATGGCTTACACGCGTTCAAAGCGCTGCTCCAGCTGACGCAGCAGGAAGCCGTGGTGATCGATCTGCCGCGTTAATGAGATCAACTGCGGAGTATTTAACTCGCCGGTGCGGTGCATCAGTTTTTGTCCTTGCAGCCGGTAGCGCCGGATCTGGTGGCTGTGAAACGCGATCTTCATAAGGGAATAGGTACGGGTGAAATAGTTCATAAGTCGACTCCTTACTCCGCAGTGCGGTAAAATAAACCATTTTCCTTGGTTGATGAGGGAATTCTATCACAAGCCCTTTGTCGAAAAGCGTCGCTTTCTGCAAAACACGCGTAAATATATTTATATCCTGCAAGGATTTGCGATTTATCAATCGATAACTGATTCTTAACACGAGTGTACATTAAACTGGCGTTAAGACAACTGTTGTAAACACTTTCCTTTTTTGTCGCAATGTGGTATGATACCCCCATATTGACGCAAGCTACAGGAGGTGGAGCGTTTGATCTGGGCTGTGGTGGCAGGCGCCAGTTTGATCGCCGGGATTATCCAGACGGTGACGGGATTTGGCTCGGTGGTGTTTCTGATGATGGTGCTGCCCTTTTACTTTGATATGATCGACGCGCCGACGCTGGCCATCGTCACCAACCAGCTGTTCTGCATGGCGCTGTGCTGGAAGTACCGGAAGTACATCCGGTGGCGGCTGGCGCTGCCGCCGACGCTGGCCTTCGGCGCGGCCAATCTGCTGACGCTGCCCTTTGTAAACGGGCTTGATCTGCATGTGCTGGCGCGGGTGTTCGCCGTATTTTTGATGGCGCTGGCGGTATACTTTCTGGTGGTGGCGCGGCGAATGTGTATCCGTGCCCCGAAGCCTGCCGCCGGTGTGGTCTGCGGTGCACTGTGCGGCGTCAGCGCGGGTTTGTTCGCCATCGGCGGGCCGCCTATGGCGGTGTATTTCGTGGCGGCAGCGGAGGATCACGCCACGTATCTGGCCTGCATGCAGCTGCTGTTCACCATTACCGGCATGACCGGCATCATAGGGCGGCTGTGCAGCGGGCTGCTGCGGCCGGGGATATTGCCCTATGCGGCGGTGGGCAGCGTGTGTATTTTGCTGGGCGCGGTGGTGGGCGGCAAGATCGCCGGAAAGCTCAACGCCCAGGTCATGCGCACGGTGGTGTATGCCTTTGTGGGCATCTCTGGCGTGATCCTGCTGTTACAGCAGCTGTGAGAGAATACGGGAGGTAATACGATGAAAGTATTATACGCGTTGGAATCGATTCGCACGCCGTGGCTGGACACGGTGATGGCGGCCATCACCCATCTGGGCGAGGAGACGGTATTCATGGTGGCGGCACTGTTCGTGTTCTGGTGCGTCAGCAAGCGCCATGGCTACTACCTGCTGGCCATCGGCTTTGCGGGAACGGTGCTGAATCAGTTTTTGAAGCTGCTGTTCCGCATCCCCAGACCGTGGGTGCTGGACAGTGATTTCACCATTGTGGAGAGCGCCCGGGCGCAGGCCACGGGATACTCCTTCCCCAGCGGCCATAGCCAGAACGCCATCGGTACCTTCGGCGGCATCGCCCGGTTCACCCGGCGGAAATGGGTGCGGGTGGCGGCGATCGTGGTTGCGGTGCTGGTGCCGCTGTCCCGCATGTATCTGGGCGTTCACACGCCGCTGGATGTGGGCGTGGCCGCCGTGATCGCCGTGGCGCTGGTGTTCGCCCTGTATCCCCTAATGGAGCGCAGCGACAGCCGGCACGGCGTCATGGGTGCGGTGCTGGCGGTGATGCTGGCGCTGGCGGTGGGGTATCTGCTGTTTGTGTCGCTGTACCCCTTCCCTGCCGACGTGGACGCGGCCAATCTGGCCAGCGGCGTGGAGAACGCGTGGAAGCTACTGGGCGCCACGGTAGGCATGCTGGTGGGCTGGTGGCTGGACGTGCGGTTCATCCACTTCGATACCCGCGCCGTGTGGTACGTGCAGCTTATCAAGCTGGTGGGCGGCCTTGCGCTGCTGCTGGGCATTCGTGCCGCGCTGAAGGCACCGCTGGCGGCGGCGCTGGGCGCCGGAGCAGGCGGCGCGGTGCGCTACGGCGTGATGGTGCTGTTCGCCGCGGCGGTGTGGCCCATGGTGTTCGCGCCGCTGTGCCATGCGCTGGAAAAGCGGGTGTATTGAGTATAACGGGGCGGCTCTGCGGCGCATACTAGGGCATGTGAACGAAGTGTAAAATTTTTCGCGGATGAAACAAATTTCACTTCAAATCCGTCTATACTTATGCTATGATGTTTTAAGGTGCGGACATTGTGCCGCCGGGAGAGATATCAACCAAAGACCTGCCCGAAAGGGCCAAGAAAAAGGAAGGGATACTGGATGAAAAAGATACTTGCCGCCCTGCTGGCGGCCATGATGCTGCTGACGCTGGCTGCCTGCGGTGGAAACAGCGGAACAAAGACCGTGGACGTGCAGAAGCTGGCCGACGACCTGAAGGAAAACGTGCCCTACAGCGCAGAGATGATCGCTGACGCGGTGGAGGAGCTGAACTATAAGATGGATCCTCCTGAGGGCACTACTATGGCGGGCTATATCGCCGATGGCAACGCCTACGACATGATCGTGGTGGGCCAGTGCGCCAGCGAGGAGGACGCCAAGACCCTGTACGCCAACGTGCAGACCTATGTGAGCGACCTGAAAACCGAGGCCGGACGCTACAGCCCGGAGGAAGTGGCCCGTCTGGACGGCGCACTGCTGCGCCAGACCGGCACGCTGGTGGTGCTGTGCGTCAGCGATGACACCGCCGCCGCCACCGCCATTGTGGAGGGCTATCTGAAATGAGCCGGTACAGAGGACACCGCCGGGGCGTGTCTCCCCTGATGCTGCTGATCGCGCTGGTGGTGGCCATCGCCGCCGTGGTGCTGATCGTCATCAATCTGGGCAAGGACAAGAAGCCCGCCAATGACGACGCGGATACGCCGCCCATTACATCCGGAAACGACGCCCAGCCCGGCAATACCGACGATCCCAACACCGCCGACGGCGACAACACGGCGGACGACGTTACCCCCACATACCAGAAGATCGAGCTGAAGGGCGATCAGCAGCAGTATGACGCCGTGTACCGGGTGGGCGACGCCGGATACGAGATGTACACCTACGTGGACAGCACCGCCAAAAAGTACGCCGACAACGTGAACGCCGTGGCCGACGCGCTGGCGGGCAAGGCCACCGTGTATATGCTGCCCGTTCCTCTCAGCTCCGGCATCAGCCTGCCGGACGAGCTGTACGGCAAGGATATCTTCGCTGACCAGAAGGACGCCGAGCAGAAGATCATCGGCTATATGAACGGCAACGTGAAGTCCGTGGCGCTGTATGACGCGCTGATGGCCCACCGCACCGAGTATGTCTACTTCCGCACCGACCACCACTGGACGGCCACCGGCGCGTACTACGCCTACGAGCAGTTCTGCAAGGCCAAGGGCATCACCCCCACGCCCCTCAGCAGCTACACCGTGGACGAGTATGACGGCTTCCTGGGCACCTTCTACCGGGATTCCAACCAGAACGCCGAAATGGCCGCCAATCCCGACAAGGTGGTGGCCTATCATCCCCTGAGCACCGAGGCCACGCTGGACTATGTGGACAACAACGGCCAGACCCTGCGGGGCAAGATCATCTATGACGAGTCCGACGCGCCGGCCAGCCTGAAGTACGGCACGTTCATCACCGGCGACAACTCCTATTCCGTCATCAACAACCCCGACGTGACCGACGGCTCCAGCTGCGTGGTGGTGAAGGAGTCCTTCGGCAACGCCTTTGTGCCGTTCCTGACGGATCACTACCAGACCATCCACGTCATCGACTACCGGTACTGGAAGGGCAGTCTCAGCCAGTTTGTCACGGAGAATAACGTGCAGGACGTGCTGTTTGTCAACAACCTGTCCGCCATCCGCTCCACCGCGCTGGTGGGGTATCTGCACGGGATCGTGTGAGGTAAGCTGGCACGAAATCTTCAATTTCGTTGCCAATAGGATTGCGGCCGACTGCGCGCGCCCGTTGGGCACACTTGCGGCCGAGAAGAATTTTTCCGACGTACACGCCGCCGGAAAAATGATTTGAATATTTCGCGGCGTCCGCGCCGCGAACTCTGCGAGGCTTATATACCCCCGGTGGGACAGAGCGCTGCTCTGTCCCACTTTCCGGCAAAAACGCCGTAAACGACCTGTAAATTTTCCAAAGGAGAACGACCCTATGGTATTCAGCAGCACTGTTTTTCTGTTGATCTTCCTGCCTGTGGTGGCGGGGATCTATTTTCTGTGTCCCCGCAAGGCACGCAATACCGTGCTGCTGCTGTTCAGCCTTGTGTTCTACGGCTGGGGCGAGCCCAAGTATATCCTCATCATGCTGTTCTCCACGGTGTTTGACTACACCAACGCCCGGCTGATCGGCCATTTTCAGGACGCGGGACGGGACAAGGCCGCCAAAACCGTGCTGATCGTGGACCTGGTGGGCAATCTGGGCATTCTGGGCTTCTTCAAGTACACGGATTTCGCCATCGACAACCTGAACAGCCTCCTGAACGCGGGCATTCCCGCGTTGGGGCTGGCTCTGCCCATCGGCATCAGCTTCTATACGTTCCAGACCATGTCCTACACCATCGACGTGTACCGGGGCATCGTCAAGCCCCAGAAGAACATCCTCAACGTGGGCGCGTATGTGACGCTGTTCCCCCAGCTGATCGCCGGGCCTATCGTCCAGTACAAGACGGTGGAGCACGAGCTGATGTACCGCCGGGAGAGCGTGTTCGAGGCCAGCCGGGGCATGCAGCGCTTTGTAGTGGGCCTTGCCAAAAAGGTGCTGATCGCCAATCAGGTGGGCGCCCTCTGGGAGCAGATCAGCGCCATGTCCGCCCCCACCGCTGTGACGGCGTGGCTGGGCGCCATTGCCTTTACCTTCCAAATTTACTTCGATTTTTCCGGATACTCCGATATGGCCATTGGCCTGGGGCATCTGTTCGGTTTCCATTTTCTGGAAAATTTTGAACACCCCTATGAGTCCCGTACTGTCACCGAGTTCTGGCGGCGGTGGCACATCAGTCTGGGCACGTGGTTCCGGGAGTACGTGTATATCCCGCTGGGCGGCAACCGTCACGGCAAGGCACGGCAGATTTTGAACCTTGCCATTGTCTGGTTCCTGACGGGCCTGTGGCACGGGGCCAGCTGGAATTTCGTGCTGTGGGGTCTCTACTACGCGGTGCTGCTGATTCTGGAGAAGCTGTTTCTGCTGCGGTGGCTGGACAAGGCTCCCAAGTGGGTGGGCCATGTGTACACCATTTTTGCCTTCATCATGGGCTGGGTGCTGTTCGCCATCACCGATTTCGCCCAACTGGGACAGTATGTGTCCGCCATGTTCACCGCCACGTTTGTGGACGGCACGGCGCTGTATCTGCTGCGCTCCAATGTAGTGCTGCTGATCGCTGCGACCATCGGCTGCACCACCGGCCCGCTGCGGCTGTGGAACCGGGTGGAGGACAAGCTGTCCGACACCGCCGCCGTCACGCTGCGCACCGTGGGCGTGGTGCTGTTGCTGCTGCTATCCATCGCGTTTCTGGTGGGTGACAGCTATAACCCGTTTTTGTATTTCCGCTTCTGATGACCGGATGAGGAAGGAGGTCATTTTCCCATGAACGATTCCCAAAAGGGCGGCGCACGCCTGATGAAAAGTGAGCATAAGCGCCGGGAGCTGGCCCCGCTGCTGGCCATCTTCGGCATACTGGTGGGGCTGGCGCTGGCATCGCTGCTGACGCCGGAGCGGGAGTTCTCCCCCAACGAGAACCGGTACTTGCAGCTGAAGCCGTCTCTGACGTGGACAACGCTGATGGACGGCACCTTCACCCAGAAGGCGGAGGACTACGTGGCCGACCAGATCGCGCTGCGTGACAGGTGGATGGAGGCGTCGTCGCTGGTGCAGCGCGCGGCGCTGCGGCTGGAGATCAACGACACGTGGCTGGGTCGGGATGGCCGGTACTTCGCCAAGGTGACGCCCGACACCTTTGATACCGCCCAGTACGAGAAAAATCTGGCGCAGGTGAAGGACTTTTTCGACGCCAATCCGGACAAGGATTGCCGCATGATGATGGTGCCCACCCCCGCCTATATGCTGCGGGACGACCTGCCGGCCAACGCGCCGCTGTTCGACGCGGAGGGGTGCTTCGATACGCTGCTGAACACCATGGGCGGGCAGGCCATCGACCTGAGGGCGGCGCTGCTGCCGGACGCGGCGAACATGTACTATCGCACCGACCATCACTGGACGACGCAGGGCGCGCTGACCGCCTATCAGGCATGGTGCGCCGCCACGGGGCATACCCCGCAGGACTGGCAGCTGGAAACGGCCAGCACCTGCTTCCGGGGCACGCTGTACTCCAAGGTGCTGCTGCCGGACAGCCCCTATGACACGGTGGCCATCGCATCTGATGCAGCCGTCCGCTCCATGGACTGCGACGGCGAGGTGTCCGATAGTCTGTACAGCTTGGCGGCGCTGGAGGAAAAGGATCACTACAAAATCTTCATGGGCGGCAACTACGCCAAGGTGATCATCGACACCGGGGCCAACACCGGCAAATCTCTGCTGGTGGTGAAGGACAGCTTTGCCAACAGCTTCCTGCCGTTCCTGGTACGGGATTACGACACCATTACAGTGCTGGATCTGCGGTTTTACCGGGAGGGCGTGCAGCCGCTGGCGGATCAGGCCGACGATGTGCTGGTGCTGTATGAGCTGACCAACTTCGCGTCGGATAAGAATTTGTATAAGCTGAATAAGACGTGAAAAACCGTCCCGCAAGGGACGGTTTTTCACGTTCGCGGCGGCATGTGGTCATGCCGCCCTACGAAGTTCTATCGGTAGGTGGTTGTAGGGGCCGACGACTCTGTCGGCCCTAACGGGAATCGTATTGTCATCGTCAGGACGGACAGAGTCGTCCGCCCCTACAGAGTTCCACCGTACATTTTCGCCCCGCAGAGCGAAACAACTATTATTCAACCCTTTGACAGCTTATCACAAATACGGAGCCGTCGGGAACGGTGATGCGGAACGTGTTAAGGGTGTCGTTGGCTTCAATGTCCGTTACGCTCAGACAATCGCTTTCATTCAGCAGATCAAACAGGTGGTCTTTCAGGTAGTTCAGCTCCATTGCAGTCGGCTCCTTATAGAATAATATGGTGTATACACGCACCATATTATTATAGGACATTTCCCCGTAAAATACAAGAGGGGTGATGTCATGATCCGCTATGACCCGCTGTGGCGAACGCTGAAAGCGAAAAACATCAGCCAATACCGGCTGATCAAAGACTACGGTATCGATAAGGCGCAGCTTCAGCGGCTGCGGGATAACCGGGTGGTCAAGACCATGATTCTGGATACCCTCTGCACCATTTTGGACTGCCGCATCGAGGACGTGGTGGAATTTGTCCCCGATAATACAAAATAAACCCAGCGTTTCGCACCGTGCGAAACGCTGGGTTTCTCTATTACTCCTCGCCGGTTTCACGGAAGTATTCCCGCGTCTGGGCGATGTTTTTTTCAATTTCGTCCTTCAGCTGCTGGGGAGTGTCGAACTTCTTTTCCTCCCGCAGACGGCGGCAGAACTCCAGCCGGATACGCTTGCCGTACAGGTCGCCGTCAAAGTCCAGCAGGAACGTCTCGATGGACACGCTGCCGCTGTCGCTGACGGTAGGGCGGGTGCCCACGTTGGTGACGCCGGCGTAGCTGCCGCCGTCGGGCAGGTATACGCGGGTGACGTACACGCCCCGCTCCGGCACCAGCACGTGGTCGGGCACCGTGAAATTGATGGTGGGAATGCCGATGGTGCGGCCAAACCGGAAGCCGTGGCTCACCGTCTGGCTGAGACAGTGGCGGTGGCCCAGAAATTCGGCGGCCCGCTCCACCTGTCCGCTCTCCACCAGCTGGCGGATGTAGGTAGAGCTGACGGTGATGCCCTCCAGCTCCACCTTGGGGATAATGTCGCAGCCCAGCCCCAGCTCGCGGCATTTCTGCTGCAAAAGCACGGGGTCACCGGCGTTTTTGTGGCCGAAATGGTAGTCGTGGCCTGCCACCAGATGCACCGCGCCGTACCGCTTCACCAACAGCTCCGTGATGAAGTCCTGCCACGGCATGGTCATCATTTCACGGTCAAAGGGCGCGATGATCACCTGCTGGATGCCGTACAGCCGCTCCATCAGCTCCTGCCGCTCCTGGGCGGAGTTGATGAGGGGCACGGGCTTTCCCGTGACCACCTCCTTGGGGGGACGGTCAAAGGTAAAGGCGGCGGGGGTGGCGTTCAATTGCCGGGCCACCTCCACGGTGCGGCGCAGCAGCGCCCCGTGACCCCGGTGTACGCCGTCGAAAAATCCCAATGCGATGACAGTAGGCTTCATAGTTTACGCTCCAAAAAAGTTCTTGATGGACGTCATTTGTCCGTTTTCCAACCGGCTCAGGCACAGGAAGTCGCCCTCCGTGCCGTAGACACGGTAAATGCCGCCGTCCAGCGGCGTTTTCACGGTGAAGGCGTTGCCGTTGCGGCACAGCTGCTCCACGCGGGGGTGCGTGATGTGATAGGCGGGGTGCTGGCGGAACAGGGTGTCCACCGGCCGCAGCAGAGCTTCGCCCTGTGCTTGCACCTGCTCCAGCGTGTGGCTTTCGTCCAGCGTATAGCCCGCCGCCATGGTGCGCCGCAGCGATGCCATGCAGCCGCCGCAGCCCAGCGCCTGCCCGATATCGTGGCACAGGGTGCGGACGAAGGTGCCCTTGGAGCACCGGATCCGCAGCCGGTAATCGGCGGGAGACAGCTGCTCCAGCAGCTCCAATTCGTAGATGGTGACGGGGCGGGGCTTGCGCTCCACCTCCCTACCCTGCCGCGCCAGATCGTACAGCTTCTGGCCGTTGATCTTGATGGCGGAGTACATGGGGGGAATTTGTGTAATGTCGCCGGTGAAGGCGGGCAGTGCCGCCGCCACATCGTCCGCCGTGACAGTGACGGGAGACTCGGACAGCGTATGGCCGGAGGTGTCCTGCGTGTCGGTGACAAGGCCCAGCCGCAGCGTGGCAACATACTCCTTCTCGCCGCTCTCGGCAAAGGAGACAGCGCGGGTGGCCTGTCCTACGAACACCGGCAGCACGCCGGTGGCCATGGGATCCAGCGTCCCGGCGTGGCCCACCTTTTTGGTTTTCAGGATGCCCCGCAGCTTGGCGCAGACGTCCATGCTTGTCCAGTCTGCGGGCTTGTCGATGATGATGATACCGTTGGCCATGGGGACTCCTTTCGGTTTTATTAAGGGAGAGTTTCCCTCTCCGGAGCGACCTACTTTTGCCAATAGCGGCAAAAGTAGGCAAAAGCGCCAGAAGGAACCTCCGGTTCCTTCACTTCCGGGCGCGCTATACGCTGTGTAAATATGTTAGATTTTACCGCACGTTTACATAAGATTTTCTTTTTCGATTCGTTAAAAGGATCGTCTCTGCTTCTGCGCCGCTGCCGCTGATGCCTACGCCGAACAACGCTTTTGGTTCTACCGTTGAGAACGTGAGCGGCAGCGGCGCAAGAGGGGCAGACGATTCGTCATACGTAACGATATCCACTGTGTTCTGTGAACGCGTGGGATATGGTATTAAATTTGAAGGGGGAACAGCGTGCAGGAAGTCCAGAAACCTGGGTTTCTGGTTGTCCTTTTGGGTACTTTTGGGACAACGGCCAAAAGTACCTCGTCCCCGCAGGGACGAAACCCCTCTCACGCGCCGATAACCTTCCGATACGCCGCCAGCACCGCCATACGGGCTTCGTCCAGCGTACCCTCCACCGTGGCGCCTGACGCGGCATGGTGGCCGCCGCCGCCCAAAATACGGCACAGGGCGCAGGCGTCTACCCGCGGGCCGGTGCGTACCGACACCTTTACCGTGCCGGGGCGCAGCTCCCGCAGCGTCACGCCGCAGTCGGTGCCCTCCACCAGAGCGGGCAGGGCGCTCAATTCCTCGATATCCGCGTCGGTGGCCTGCATCTCCTGCCGCAGCGACAGGGGAATTTCCATCACCACCACCCGCTGGTGGTCGAACAGCTTCATGTCCGCCACCATGCGGGACTCCATGGCCAGCCGCACCCGGCTCTTGGTGCGGAACAACGTTTTATTCACCGCTGCCACGTCCACCACGTCCATCAGCGCCGCCGCAATGCGGTGGGTGCGGGCGGTGGTGTTGCCGTACTGGAAACCGCCGCAGTCGGTGCTGACGGCTACATACAGGGGCAGGGCAATATCCGCCGTCAGGGCGGTCAAATGCTGGATGATCTCGTACACGATCTCGCCGCAGGCGGCGCTGTCCGCCTCCAGACAGGTGTTGCGGGCAAAAAACGTCTGGGAGGGATGGTGGTCGATAGCCAGCTCAATGCGGTCACGGTAGGACTGGGCGTTCTCCGGCAGCAGGCTCGCGTCGGCAATGTCCACGCTGACGATGTGCTCCGCCTGCCAGTCCTCCGGGGCCCAGTAGGGCGCGGCGTAAGGGGCATAGGTGGCGGTGATCTCCGGATTGGGCAGCAGATAGGCCGTCTGGCCGCAGTCCTGCAGCGCCCGGCACAACGCCGCCGCGCTGCCGATGGTGTCGCCGTCGGGCCGCACGTGGGTCAGCAGCAGCACATTGTCCAGCGCCTCCAGATATCCGGCGGCGCCACGGGCGGAGAGAATGGGTCGTTCCATATTACTTGTCCTCCGGCAGCACAATGTCCGCGTTGGCGGGGTTGGCGGGCTTCACGTGGTACAGCATGTCCAGAATGTGGGCTCCGTGGGCGATGGAATCATCGGCGAAGAATTGCAGCTCCGGCGTATAGCGCAGCTGCAGCTTCTGGCCCAGCTCATGGCGCAGGTAGCCGCTGGCGGACTTCAGACCCCGCATGAGATCCTTCTCGTCGGTGCGGTCCAGCGCGCTGATGTAGATGCGGCTGTAGCGCAGGTCGCTGGTGGTGTCCACGTGGGTGATGGTCAGCATGGCGTCCGCCACCCGGGGATCCTTCACCGTGCGCAGCAGGCCGGACAGCTCCCGCTGGATCTCCTCGTTGATGCGTCCGATACGGTTGGATGCCATAATAGCGCTCCTTTCTTGAAAAAGGGGCGGGCGCAGCGCCCGCCCCTTGGGTAATGTGGTGTTTTGCGATGAAAAGCCATTGAAAAGCAGAGACCTGTAGGGGCTGACAACTCTGTCGGCCCGCCGTCTACCGGGACGCTTTCGGATACCGCTTTGGGCGGACAGGGTCGTCCGCCCCTACAACGGTCTAATCAGACTTTTCACCAGTTTATCACTGCGGAATCTCCTCCATCGTGAAGGCTTCCACAATGTCGCCTTCCTTGATGTCGTTGTACTTCTCGATGCTCAGGCCGCACTCGTATCCGGCCACGACCTCCTTGACGGAGTCCTTGAACCGCTGCAAAGAGGCCAGCACGCCCTCGTGGATGACGATGCCGTCGCGCACCAGACGCACCTGGCAGTCCTTGCGCTGCAGCTTGCCGTCCTGCACGTAGCAGCCTGCCACGGTGCCCACGCCGGAGACCTTGTAGGTCTGGCGCACCTCGGCGTGGCCCAGCACCACTTCCCGGTACTTGGGGGCCAGCATGCCCTTCATGGCGGCCTCGATCTCGTTGATGGCGTCGTAGATGACGCGGTACATCCGCATGTCCACGTTGGCGCGGGCGGCACTGTCGCGGGCGGCGGCGTCAGGACGGACGTTGAAGCCCACGATGATGGCCTGAGAGGTGGAGGCCAGCATCACGTCGGACTCGTTGATGGCGCCGACGCCGCCGTGGATGACGCGGACGCGCACCTCGTCGTTGCTGAGCTTCTCCAGAGAGGCCTTCACCGCCTCCACGCTGCCCTGTACGTCGGCCTTGACGATCAGGTTCAGGTTCTTCATCTCGCCTGCCTGGATCTGGCTGAACAGATCCTCCAGAGACACCTTGGTGACAGGGGCGTTGGCCTTGGCCTTTTCCTCGGCCTTGCGCTGCTCCACCAGCTCGCGGGCCAGCTTTTCGTCGGCCACGGCGTTGAAGGTGGCACCGGCGGAGGGAGCCTCGCTGAGGCCCGTGATCTCCACAGGTACGCTGGGACCGGCCTCGGTCACCCGCTGGCCCTTGTCGCCCACCATGGCGCGGACGCGGCCCACGGAGGTACCGGCAATGATGATATCGCCCTGATGCAGCGTACCGTTCTGCACCAGCAGGGTCGCCACAGGGCCGCGGCCCTTGTCCAGACGGGCCTCGATAACGGTGCCCTGAGCGGCGCGGTTGGGGTTGGCCTTCAGCTCGCTGACCTCGGCGGTCAGGGTGAGCATCTCCAGCAGGTTATCCACGCCCATACCGGTCTTGGCGGAGATGGGACACACGATGGTGTCGCCGCCCCACTCCTCGCACACCAGACCGTACTCGGTCAGCTGCTGCTTGATGCGGTCGGGGTTGGCTTCGGGCTTATCCATCTTGTTGATGGCTACGATGATGGGGATCTCGGCGGCCTTGGCGTGGTTGATGGACTCGACGGTCTGGGGCATGATGCCGTCCTCGGCGGCCACCACCAGAATGGCAATATCCGTTACCATGGCGCCGCGGGCGCGCATGGAGGTAAAGGCCTCGTGGCCGGGGGTATCCAAAAACGTGATGGGCTTGCCGTGGATCTCCACCTGATAGGCGCCGATGTGCTGGGTGATGCCGCCGGCCTCGCCGGACGCCACGTGGGCGTTACGGATATAGTCCAGCAGGCTGGTCTTGCCGTGGTCGACATGACCCATGACCACCACAACGGGAGCGCGGGGCACCAGATCCTCTTCCTTATCCTGATGGTCGTCGATCAGCTTCTCCTCGATGGTGACAACGACCTCCTTCTCCACCTTGCAGCCCATTTCCTCGGCAATGATGGCGGCGGTGTCGAAGTCGATCATCTGGCTGAGAGAGGCCATGACGCCGTTCTTCATCAGGCACTTGACCACCTCTGCGCCGGTCTTCTTCATGCGGCTGGCCAGCTCGCCCACGCTGATCTCGTCAGGGATCTGCACGGTGACGGGGGTGTTCTTGATGATCTCCAGCCGCAGCTTCCGCATGCGGTCGGCCTCCTCCTGCTTGCGCTTGTTGGTCATGGGGCCGTTCTGGCGCTGCTTGGAGTTGCGGAATTTCTCCTTGCCCTGAAGCTGATCCTTATCGCGGCGGCCACGATTGCCGCTGGTGCGGTCGGCCATGTCCTGTAATTTCTCGTCGTACTTATCCAGATTCACATTGGTGGCCTTGCGGGTATCCACCACCTGCTTCTGGGGCACGCGGGACATGGGCTTCTGGGGCTGGTTGTTATTATTGTTGTTGCTGCTGTTGCTATTGTTATTGGCGTTGGGCTGGTTGTTCTTCGGCTGGGGATTGCCTTGCTTCTGCGCCTGAGGCTTGTCGTTCTGCTGGGGCTGCTTCTTCGGCTCCGGCTTCTTCTCCTCAGTCTTGGCGCCCTCGGCAAACACCGTGGCGATGCTGGCGATCTGGTTGTGCTGGGTCAGATACTCGAAAATGAGAGACAGCTCCCGATCCTCCAGCACCTGCATATGGTTCTTGGGGGTCTCGGCATACTTGGTCAAGATCTCCGTAATGTCCTTTGTGGCGACGCCGAAATCCTTCGCCACCTCATGCACTCTGTATTTGTTTGCTACGCTACCCAAATAAAGCCACCTCCATCTTAGTGAACGGCGCGGATATCACGCCGTGTATGTTCCTACTTACTGTTGGCCGGACTTTTTCCGGCTGCTGCCCTTGCCCCGCTTCACCGGCAGAGAACCGGCAAAGCGCTCCTCCGGACGCTGCGTCCGCTTTTTCGGGGGACTGCCGCTTTTGCGGTAGGGCCGTTTTTCGCCGCTTCTGGGCGGCTTGGCGGCCTTTTCCTCCGGCGGATGCTCCGTCTCCGGCGGCTTGTCGCTGTGGATACGGCGCTTGCCCTGCCGCAGATTCTTCTCGTGCCGCGCCTGCTCGGCCCGACGCTCCATGGCTCGCTGGGCCTTCACGTCCAGCTGTGCCGCCGCCGCGCCGTACTTCCCGCCGTCCATGGCCGCCAGCTTTTTGGCGATGGCTCCGGCAAAGCCGATATCCGTCACGGCGCACATGGCCACGCTGCTGCGGCCCAGTGACCGGCCCAGCGCGTCCTTATCTGCCGGAAGCGTCAGGCACAGGCACGCCCCGGTTTGAGCAAAGGAGAACGCCCGACGCTGGGAGGACGGCCCGGCGTCCTGCGCCACCAGAATGACCCGCGCCTTTTTGGCACGGGCGGCAGCGCCTACCGGCTCCTCGCCCACCTCCACGCGGCCCGCCTTTTTGGCAAGACCCAGCAGAGATAATACCTGTTCCGTCATGCTTCGCCGCCTTCCATCTGCGCTTCCAGCGCGTCGTACACGGCTTCGGGAATGGCGGTGTCCAGCGCCCGTTCCAGCGCTCTGGACTTGCGTGCCTTCTTCAGACACGCCACGTCGGGACATACATACGCGCCGCGGCCCGAGGCTTTGCCCCTGCCGTCCAGCAGGATCTCACCCTCCGGCGTACGAACCACCCGCAACAGCTCCTTTTTGTCCTTCATTTCCCGGCAGCCGACACACTGCCGCTGGGGAATCTTCCGGGGTTTCACAGCCATACCGGCCACCTCCTTATACTCAGTCCTCGCTGTGGGAAGCGGGCTTGATGTCGATCTTATAGCCGGTCAGCCGGGCGGCCAGACGGGCGTTCTGGCCCTCCTTGCCGATGGCCAGACTCAGCTGGTCGTCAGGCACGATGACGCGGCAGGCCTTGCCCTCCGGAGCCAGACGCACCTCCAGCACATCGGCGGGCGCCAGTGCCGCGGCGATGAACTCTGCCGGATCCTCGCTGTACTTGATGATATCGATCTTCTCGCCCCGCAGCTCCTCCACGATGGCGTTGACGCGCTGGCCGCGAGGGCCGACGCAGGCGCCGATGGGATCGATGTTCTCGTCCTCCGACCACACGGCCATCTTGGTGCGGTTGCCCGCCTCGCGGGCGATGGAGCGGATCTCCACGCTGCCGTCGTAAATTTCGGGCACCTCCAGCTCGAAAAGGCGCTTCACCAGACCGGGATGGGTGCGGGAGATCAGTACCTGCGGGCCGCGGGTGGTGCGGCGGACCTCCACCAGATAAACCTTCACCATCTGACCCTCGGTCAGCGTCTCGCCAACTACCTGCTCGTTCTGGGACAGCACGGCCTCGGTGCTCTCGCTGCCGGTGCCGATCTTCAGGATCACGTTGCCGTTGCGGGGGTCGATCCGCACCACGGTGCCGGTCAGGATCTCGTGCTGCTTGGAGTTGAACTCGTCATAGATCATGCCGTGCTCGGCCTCACGCAGACCCTGAATGATGACCTGCTTGCCGTTGCCGGCGGCGATGCGGCCGAATTCCACATTTTCCACAGGAATATTCACCACGCCGCCCAGCTCGTTTTTGGCGCTGCGCTTTTTGGCGTCCTCCAGAGAGATCTCGTTGGCGGGATCCATGACCTCCTCCACGATCTCCTTCTGCACGTACATGCGCAGGTCGTGCTTGTCCTCGTCCACGTCCACGATCACGTTCTCCACGCCCTCGTGATCCCGCTTATAGGCGGTGGTCAGGGCCTGAATGATCTTGCCCATCATGAAGTTCTGGGGAATGCCCCGTTCCTTCTCCAGCATAGCCAGCGCCGCAAAAATCTCGTCACATTTCATGATCTTAACTCCTTCTATCTAAACCAAAGCTTGTATACTTAAAATTCCACACGCAGGCGCACCAGCGCCACCTCGGCCTTTTCAAACCGCACCGGCTCTGCGCCGCCCATATCCAGCAGCACCGCGCCGTCCTCGTAGCCCGCCAGCTTCCCGGCGAACTCCTTCCGGCCGTCCCGGTTCTTATAGGTTTTCACCAGCACCGGCTGGCCCATGAAGCGCTGAAAGTCCGAGGGCCGCTTCAGCTGCCGCTCCGCACCGGCGGAGGAAACCTCGAACATATAGCTGGATTCGATGGGGTCCACCTCGTCCAGCAGGTCGCTGACCCTGCGGCTGACGGCTTCGCAGTCCAGAATGTCCACGCCGCCCTCCTTGTCCAGATACAGCCGCAGATACCACTGGCCCGCTTCCCGGACGTATTCCACGTCCCACAGTTCACAGCCGTTCTCCTTCACGACCGGCTCCGCCAGCTCCCACACGATGTCGGTGACTTTTTTCATAGCGTTCCTCGCTTCATTATCCAACGATTTCCGATTTTTAAGAAACGGATTTTGCTCAACAAAAAGAGCGGACGGAACGTCCACTCTCAGTCAACACATACTACCATGAAGTATATTACCATATTTATAGTGGGATTGCAAGGGGTTTTCCGGAAAAAACCAGCCGGAAAAGGGCGGATATATGCGGATTTTTCGACGAAAACCGCCGCAGGCGGGCCGATCCCGGCCCGCCTGTAAAAGCTTCGCAGAATTCGCGCCGCGCACGGCGCGAAATAATCAAATCATTTTTCTGACGACATGCGCGTCAGAAAAATTCTTCTCGGCCGCCAGTGTGTCCGAAGGACGCGCGCAGCCGGCCGCAAGCTTTTTGGCAGCAAAATCGCTAGATTTTGCGCCAACTTCTTTTTATTCCGTCATGATCTTCAAGATCACCCGGTCGGTCTCCCGCATGCCCTGAGCCGCCAGCACGCCCACGTGGCGGATGGTGTCCTCCACATCCTTGCCCATGATGCCGTGGCCGGGCTGGAAGTTGTTGCCGCCCAGATACATGTTGTAGCCCAGCAGGCCGCACTCCACGCCCATGGCGATCTTGCTGGCGCAGCTGGCCTTTGCCCCGTCGCAGATGCAGCCGGAGATCATGGCCACCGCGTTTTCCAGCGTGTGACTGATGGCATCATAGTCCGCACCCCGCAGCCACGCGATGCCGCAGCCTGCGCCGACGCCGGCGGACACCGCGCCGCAGTAGGCGCTGAGACGGCCAATGCCGGTTTTCTGGTGGATGGTGATCAGGTCGCTGAGGCACACGGCCCGCAGGATCTTCTCCTCGCTGGCTCCCATCAGCTTGCCGTAGCGCCACACGGGGACGGAAGCGGTGATGCCCTGATTGCCGGAGCCGGAGCAGATGACCACCGGCATTTCGCAGCCGTTCATGCGGGCGTCAGACCCGGCGGCGGCCCATGCACGGGCCTGGGTCTCGATATCGTCGCTGCGCTGAAGGAGGGTGGAGCCGATGTTGGCGCCCCAGCTGTTGCGCAGGCCCTCCTCGGCGATGGCGGTGTTGCAGGCGATCTGCCTGCCGATAACAGGTTCGATGCGGTCTAACGGTACTGTTTCAGCGAATGTGATGATGTCTTTTACGTTGAGAACACTCTTGTCCTGCAAATTGTCCTCCGCATTGGCGGTGAGGGGCTTTTCCAGCAGGACTTCTCCGTCCCTTTCCATGTAGATGATGTTGGTGTGGTTGTTGGCCACCCGTACCGCGGCGGTGTGTCCCGCCCGCTTGCCGTGCAGAAAAATATCCAGCAGGCAGGGGGTCACGGGGCAGGTGACCTTGATGGGTGTAGCATCCAGATAGCCCTGAATGGCGGCTGCGTCATCTTCTGTGACGTTGGCAATCACCTGCAATTCCGCGTCTGCGTCGCCCGCCACAATACCTACCGCGATGGCAGCGTCGATGCCGCGACGGCCATCAGTATTGGGTACGACCACGGATTTCACGTTCTTGAGGATGTTGCCGCTGACCTCGGCCAGCACTTCTTCCGGTTTTCCGCCCAGCACCTCGCGCAGCTTGGCAGCACAGTACGCGACGGCGATGGGCTCTGTACACCCTGTTGCCAGCAGGAGTTCTTCCTGCAGGATAGCCGTATAGGCGGCTACCGTTTTCTCGTTCAACATCATGACATTCTCCTTTGTATTCATTAATAGTATCGGGCCATTGGCCGGATAGATGGGATAAAAGGGGAGGCGTTTTTGCGGAGATATTATATTTTGGGTGTAGGGGCCGACGACTCTGTCGGCCCGCTGCCTCCCCTGTGTAAGGGGAGGTGGCAAAAATCTTTGATTTTTGACGGAGGGGTTGTCCGATAACCGACAATCCCCCAGTCAGCGCTTTGCGCTGACAGCCCCCTTTACACAAGGGGGCCTTTTATTACGACTCTTTTACCGCAGATCCGGCACGTCGTCCTCCAGATCCACCCAGTCCTGCACGTCCACGGTGGAGAACTCCGTCTCCGTATTGCGGATGACCACCTTGGAAAGTCCCGCATTGATGACGAGTCGGCGGCACATGGCGCAGGAGGTGGCATCGTGAAGCAGCTCGCCGGTCTGGGCATTGCGGCCCACCAGATACAGCGTGCCGCCCACCATGTCCCGCCGGGCGGCGGAGATGATGGCGTTGGCCTCGGCATGGACGCTGCGGCACAGTTCGTACCGTTCGCCCCGGGGCACCTGCATGGCCTCGCGGGTGCACAGGCCCATGTCCACGCAGTTGCGGCGGCCGCGGGGCGCACCGTTGTAGCCGGTGGAGATGATCTCGTCGTTCTTCACGATGATGGCCCCGAACACCCGGCGCAGACAGGTGGCCCGCTCCAGCACGGTCTGGGCGATGTTCAAATAGTAGTTCTCCTTGCTGATGCGTTCCATGGCGGTTTCTCCTTGCGATACTTACTTTATTTGATTATACCGTGTTTTGACAAACGGTTCAATGGAAAGGGGCGGAAACATCCACCGCGTTTTCCACAAAAATTCCGGCTGCTTTTTGAAGAAAACGTAGAATTTTGGAATTTTCGGCGGCAAAAACGGGGTAAAAACACGCCCTCTCAAAAAACGCGGCGGCCGTTCCATTTCCCGACGAATTGCGTGGCGAATTTCCCGTACAATAGGCCCATGCGAAAAAACGCCCCGTCACGGGGCGAAGGGAGGACGGATCCATGATACGGCCAACGGTGCGGGACAAGCTTCTGCCGGACGCGCTGCGGCAGGGACTTTTGCAGAGCGTGCTGGTGTTCGCGCTGTCGGCGGCGCGGGTGGGCGGCATATACGCGCCGTGGGCGCTGGCGGCTGCCGCCGTCTCCGGCGGGAAAAGCCGGGGGTTATGGGCGCTGCTGGGCGCAGGTGTCGGCGCGCTGGTGTTTTTCGATTTCCAGACGGGGCTGCGGTTCGCCGCCTCTGCCGTGCTGATCTACAGTGCCAACATGGCCTTCTGCGACACGAAAATGTACGCCAGAAAGGGCTTCGCTCCGCTGCTGGCGGCGCTGGCGCTGCTGCTGGTGCAGTCGGTGTATCTGGTGGGCCGCAGCGCCGCTCAATGGGCGCTGGGCGTGTCGGCGTCCGCCGTGGCGGCGGCGGTGGCCTGCGGACTGGACGAGAGCCGGGAAAATGGCCGCCTGCATCTGCTGGTGGTCATGACGGCGGCTGCGGCGGCGCTGTCCGCCGTACAGGTGGAGGGCTTCTCCCCCGGCAGCATGACGGCGGCGTGGCTGGCGCTGCTGTGCGCCGTGGGCGCACCTCCCGCCAATGCGGCGGCGCTGGGTGCGTGTGCCGGTATGTGCGCCGATCTGGCGGGGGAAACGCCGGATCTTCTGTGGGCGGCGGTATGCGCCAGCGGCGCATTGGCGGCTTCCCTGCTGCGGCGAAGACCCCGCGTGCTGCAGGCCGCCGCCTTCTGCCTGTGCGCGGCGGCGGTGCCGCTGGCGCTGGACGTGGACAGGCCGTGGACGGTGCTGTATCAGGCGGCGGTGGGGGCGGTAGCCTACGCGCTGGCGCCGAAAAAGTGGCTGGGCATCCTGCCGGATACGGCGGCGCTGCCTCAGGCTGTGCCGGCCATGGCGGCAAAAACCGCCGCCGGAGAGCGGGCGGCGGCCTTCCGCGACCTGTATAACACCATGTTCCGCACCCGCGCCGCAGAGCGGGGCGAAAACCCGGCGGTGATCTTCGACCACGCCGCCCAGCAGACCTGCCGCAATTGCGTGCTGGTAAAGCGCTGCTGGCAGGCGGAGTACAACGCCACCTACAACGCCTTCAACGACGCCTGTCCCGCCATGCTGAAGCGTGGCCGGGCGGAGGCGGAGGATTTTCCCCTGTTCTTCACCAGCCGGTGCCTGCACTTTCCGGAGCTGCTGAGCGCCGTCAATACGGAGCTGTACGCGTTCCGTCTGCGGCGGCAGTACCGGACCCGGCTGGAGGACGCCCGGGCGTTGGCAGAGGCCCAGTATGAGCATCTGGGCGAGGTGCTGGGCAGCGAGACCGCTCCGGAGCCGGAGGGTACGCTGCTGCGGTGCCGCGTGGGCACGCTGCTGCGGCCCAAAGAGGGCGAGAGCGCTTGCGGCGACCAGCTGGCGGTGTTCACCGCCGGTGCCATGCTGTATATGCTGCTGTCCGACGGCATGGGCAGCGGCGCGGAGGCTCACGCCGAAAGCGCCATGACGGTGCGGCTGCTGCGGCAGTTCCTCAAGGCGGGCATCCAGCCCGCCTCGGCACTGAAAACCCTCAACACGGCGCTGACGCTGCGCTGTCAGGAGGGCGGCGGCTTCACCACCATCGACCTGCTGGCGCTGGATCGCCGTACCGGAGCGGCCACGCTGTACAAATACGGCGCGGCGGCCTCCTACGTGAAGCGGGGCGGCACGGTGACGCGGCTGGAGGGCGGCAGTCTGCCTGCCGGCTTGCAGGATACCCGCCAGCCGCCGGAGGCTACCGGCATCCATCTGGAGCCGGGCAGCGTGCTGGTGATGGTCAGCGACGGCGTTACCAGCGAGGGAGACGACTGGCTGCGGGAGCTGCTGGCCTCGTGGCCGGGCGGCGACAGTCAGGAGCTGGCCCAGCTGATCCTGGCGGATTCCCGCCGCCACGGCGGCCTGAAGGACGACTGCGCGGCGCTGGCGCTGCGGCTTGAAAAATCTGAGAAACCGGCGGCAAAACGGGTATAACGCCCCGCCCGGCGGGACATACTTTTTCCATACCATCAATCAACAAGGAGGGCATGGTTTTGGTAAAAGGTGTTTCCCGCCGGGTCATTGTGGTGGACAGCCCCGACCCGCAGGTTTTTGAACAGGCGATTTTTATTCTCAGCGGCGACGGGGCGGGGGTCAGCCAGCAGCAGCTGGTGGATCAGGCCGTCCGCGTGGCCAGAAGCTATGCCCGTACCCACGGCATACCACAGCGCAGCTTCCGCATGACACCGCCGCTGTGGATGGCGGCGGGCAGCGCCGTGATCGGGGCCGTCTGGGCCGCCGTTGCGCTGCTGTGAGAAGTTGCCCTTGTCATTGCGAACCAGTGATCGATATCACTGGCTCGGAATGACAGACCGCGCAATTTACCCCGACGCATGATACTTGCTTACTTTCTTTCCACATTTCTCCTCTTTTTGGGGCGGACGCTTTGCGCCCGCTCTCTTTTTTTACCCCCTTTTCTTCCGGAAAGGGATGTGTTATAATGTGCGGACACGTTATAGACTACGCTATAGATTATATGAAATTTTCCGGAGGATATGACCCTATGAGGATCGGAAATGTGGAGGTAGCCTCCTGCTTGGCGCTGGCTCCCATGGCGGGGGTGACGGACATGGCGTTCCGTCAGATCTGCCGCGAGCTGGGCGCGGGCTACTCCTGCACGGAGCTGGTCAGCGCCAAGGCGCTGTGCTATCAGGATAAAAAAAGCCGCACGCTGCTGAAAATGGCCCCCAACGAGCATCCGGCGGCGGCGCAGATCTTCGGCAGCGATATCGCCTGCATGGCCGAGGCGGCGGTGATCGCCGCAGAGGTGTCCGGCGCGGAGGTCATTGACATCAACATGGGCTGCCCGGTGGGCAAGGTGGTGTCCAACGGCGACGGCTCGGCGCTGATGAAAGACCCGGAGAAGGCCGGACGCATCGCCGAAGCGGTGGTGAAGGCCAGTCCCGTCCCTGTAACGGTGAAGATGCGCCGGGGCTGGGACAAGGGCAGCATCAACGCCGTGGAGCTGGCGAAAATACTGGAGCAGGCCGGGGTGGCGGCGCTGGCCGTTCACGGCCGCACCCGCGCCCAGATGTACGGCGGCCAGGCCGACTGGGTGACCATCCGGGAGGTAAAAGAAGCCGTCTCCATCCCCGTCATCGCCAACGGCGACGTGTTCTCGGCGGAGGACTGCCTGCGGATCTTGCAGTTCACCGGGGCGGACATGGCCATGATCGGCCGGGGCTGCTTCGGCAACCCGTGGCTCTTTCAGCAGTGCGCCGCCGCGCTGGAGGGTGAGCCCATCCCGCCGCTGCCGCCGCTTTCCGAGCGGTGCGACTTGGCGGTGCGGCAGATCGAGCTGGCCCGCGAGGACAAGGGCGAGCACATCGCCATTCTGGAGGCGCGGCGGCACTGCGCGTGGTATCTCAAGGGCGTGCCCCACGCCAACTACTATAAGGATCAGATCGTTCGGATGAACACCATGGAGGACGTGTACCGCGTAACGGCGGGCATCAAGAGGGATTTGAAATGAAGGATCAGGAAAACATCATCGCGCGGGCACGGCGGGGAGACGCCGGGGCCTTTGAACAGCTGGTGGAGACCTATCGGGATCAGGTGTACCGCATCGCACTGCGGATGTGCGGCAACGCCGCCGACGCGGACGAGGCGGCGCAGGAGGCCTTTCTGGCCGCGTGGAAGGGGCTGCCCAATTTTCGGGGCGACAGCCAGTTTTCCACGTGGCTCTATCAGCTGACCACCCACGCCGCCATCGACCTGATGCGGCGGGAGAAGCGGCAGATCGCCGCCGAGGATATTACCGAGGTCAGCGCGCCCGACCCCGCGCCCGGCCCTCAGCAGCAGGCGGAGCGGCGGGAGACCCAGGAGGCGGTGCGGGACGCTATCCTGCAGCTGACGCCGGAGTACCGGCAGATCGTGGTGCTGCGCTTTCTGGAGGATCTCAGCTATGAGGAGATCGGCGCGGCGCTGAAGCTGCCCTCCGGTACGGTGAAATCCCGGCTGAACCGGGCCAAAGCACAGTTAAAAGACATTTTGTCAAAAAGCGGGAACCTTTTCGGCTCACCCAGCGTCATACATACAGAAACACAAGGAAAGGAGGCGCGGCCATGAAACACAATGAATGGGAAAACGACGGGTTTGACGAGCTTCTGCGAGACGCTTTGGCATCTGACGCCGCGCCCTCCGGCGACTTTACGGAGCGGCTCATGGAGCAGGTGCGCCGCACCCCGCAGGAGAAAGCGAAAAACCGTCCCTATAAGAAGATCCTGGCGGCAGTGGCGGCCTGCGCCGTCATCGCCGTGGCGATCCCGCTGGTGATGCCTCACGGCAGCATCGAGGCCGGCGCGGACAACGCCGCCCCCATGATGGATATGACTGCCGACGACGGCGCCTATGACAGCGAATACATGACCGGCGCTGCAGCCGGCGACTGTGAGCCTGCCGACGGCCAGCAGAAGATCGCCGAAGAGCCGAAGAACGGCATGGATGATCTTCCCCTGATCGACGCCGATCAGGAGATCACGCTGGTGGGACAGGACGCCGACGATGCCAAGGCGGCGCTGGACGAGATGGGCATTCAGCCCACGGCGGCGGAAAACAGCAGCTACACCTATGACCTGACCGAACAGCAGGCGCAGGAGCTGGGCAAAACGGTGATGGCCCTGTACAGCGTTGAGGGCGATCTGATCCTGGTGCTGGAGGTAACGGAATGAAGAATCTCACCACACGCAGACTGGCCGTCTCCGGCATGATCGGCGCGGCCTACGCCGTCATGGCCATCTTCGGCTCGGTATTCGGGCTGACCTTCGGCCCCATCCAGTTCCGGTTTTCCGAGGCGCTGTGCGTCACGCCGTTCCTGTTTCCGGAGGCGGTGGGCGGATTGTTCGTGGGCTGCCTCATCGCCAACCTGTTCAGCCCCTACGGTCTGCTGGATATCATCATCGGCTCGCTGGCCACGCTGATCGCCGCATGGCTCACCTCCCGGTGCCGCAGCCGGTATCTGGCGCCCCTGCCGCCGGTGATCGTCAACATGGTGCTGGTGGGCGGATTGCTGGCCTTTGAACAGACCGGATTTACCAAGGCGTTCATGGCAGCCTTCTGGTACAACGCCTGCTCGCTGGCCGTCAGCGAGGCGGTGGTGTGCTACGTTTTGGGCCTTTTGCTGCTGAAAGCACTGGAGAAAACGAAATATTTCAAGGAATTGCAAAAAAAAGATTGACTTTTACCGGGAAGATGGTAAAATAATTAGGCTCGCGTATTATGGCAATGCGTGGGCAATCCTTGCTCCTATCGGAGAATAGGGGCCATAAGTCCAAAAGGAGGTGCAAAAGTATGGCTAAGATTTCCGCCAACTATGAGGTCGTTTACATTATCGACCCTGCACAGGGTGAGGAGGCTGTTGCCGCTATCGTGGCAAAGTTCCAGACTCTGGCTGAACAGCATGCTTCCAACGTCGTTGTTGACGAGTGGGGCAAGCGTCGTCTCGCTTACGCGATCGACTACAAGACCGAAGGCTATTATGTCCTGATGTCCTTCACCAGCGCGCCGGAATTCCCCCGTGAGCTGGATCGTATCCTGGGCATTACCGAGGGTGTCATGCGTTCCATGATCGTCTGCAAGGACGAGTAAGGAGGGCGGCATGCTCAACAAGATCTTCATCATGGGCCGCCTGACCCGTGATCCCGAGCTGCGCCGCACGCAGTCGGGGACTCCTGTCACCAGTTTCTCGCTGGCGGTGGATCGGGATTTCAAGTCCCAGTCCGGCGAGAAGGAAACGGATTTCATTGATGTGGTGGCGTGGCGCGCAACGGCTGAGTTCGTTGCCAAGTACTTTACCAAGGGCCGCATGGCCGTGGTAGAGGGCCGCCTGCAGATCCGTGACTGGCAGGACAGAGACGGCAATAAGCGCCGCAGCGCGGAGGTTATTGCCGACAACGTGTATTTCGGCGACAGCCGGCCCGGCGGCGGAAACGGCAACTCCTTCAGCAATGAAGGCCCCGCCTATTCCGCTCCCAGCGCACCGGCCTACAGTGCGCCTTCCGGCGGCTTTACGCCTGCCGTGGGCGGCGACTTTGCCGAGATTGACGACGAGGACGGCGACCTGCCGTTCTGATCCCGTGTTCAGGAACACACTACTAATACGATAAGGAGGACTATTCCATGGCTATGGAACGTGAAAACAGACCCGCACGCGGCGGCGTCCGCAAGCGGAAGAAGGTTTGCCAGTTCTGCGTGGATAAGTGCGAGCATATTGATTATAAGGATGCTGCCAAGCTGCGTCGCTTCATCAGCGAGCGCTCCAAGATCCTGCCTCGCCGCACCACCGGTACCTGCGCCATGCATCAGCGCCAGCTGACCGAGGCCATCAAGCGCGCCCGTCAGATCGCTCTGCTGCCCTTCGTCACCGAGTAAGACGAACAACATGCAACGAAAAGCTCCACCCGTTGGGTGGAGCTTTTTTTGCGTGCCAAAAGCCCATCTTTGTCATTCCGAACCAGTGCGTAGGGGCGGGGTGACCATACCCCGCCGCACAACGAACGCACCGGCTGCCGGTAGAACTTTGTAGGGGCGGACGACTCTGTCCGCCCTGTCGATGGCTGTATGATTACTTGCGGGCGGACAGAGTCGTCCGCCCCTACAACCGTTTAACGATACCCGGTGCCAGTCTGAAAGCTCCGCTTGTGATGGCCGCGGCAGCTGCCCACCATATCGGGTGGCTTTTGCGGCAGATGATTAACTTTTAATGAATTTCGGGCCAAAACCCTTGCAAAACAGCTTCCCAATGGCTATAATCAGCCATAATAGCAAGCGTATTTGATTTGAAAGGAGATACTACTTATGTCATTCTTTGAAAACATTACCGAAAAAGCCAAGCAGTATGCCAACATCGCCGCCGACAAGGCCACCGCTCTGGCAGAGGCTGCCGCCGACAAGGCCAAGGACGTGAAGGAGACCGCCCAGCTGAACATGGCCATCAAGACCGAGCAGCGTGAGATGGAGAAGAACTACCGCGCCATCGGCCAGTGGTTCGTCTCCGAGTACGAGGGCGAGGTTCCCGACGCCGTGAAGGACGTTGTGGCCGCTATCGAGGCCAGCAAGGCCAAGGTGGAGGAGATGGAGGCCACTCTGGCCGCCAAGTCCGCAGCAGACGAGGAGGCCGTGGTGGAAGAGGACGGTCAGGTTCCCCAGCTGAAGGTCTGCCCCGTGTGCGGCACCGCCACCAATTCCCGCTTCTGCCCGGAGTGCGGCGCAGAGGTCGAGCCCAAGACCGAGGAGGCTCCCGTGGAAGAACCCGCCGCTCCCGCCGAGCCGGAGACCCCTGCCGAGCCGCAGGAGTAAGCAATAGCCTACAAAATGCATTAAAAAAGAGACTGCCCAGGCAGTCTCTTTTTGCTTTTCTATTACAGGGTCGTTCCCTGTGCCAGACGTTCATACAGCAGCTGGAGGTCGTATACATCCACCTCACCGTCGTTGTTCACGTCAGCGGCCATTTTTTCCGTGATGGTGATCGTGTTCTGACCGGTAAGATAGCCGTACAGCTGCTGCACGTCCTCTACGCCGACCCTGCCGTCGCCGTTGGCGTCACCGGCGGGAAGTGTGCCGGGGAGCTTACTGCTGCCATCCCACAGCGCCGTTTTGTACCCCAGATAGGTGGGGCTTGTCCAGCCGGACTGTCCTTCCAGGTAGTAAAGGGTGGCGTCGCTGCTGATGTCCATTTTCTTAAGCAGTTCCTCCTCCGGAGCGGCGCCGGAGAAGTAGAAGGACAGCAGATTATCACAAGAGTCAAAGCCTCTCTCGTTAATGGTGGTCAGCGTAGCGGGGATCACCAGCCGCTTGAGGTTCTGGCAGTCAAAAAAGGCAAGAGAGGCAATGGTGGTAACACCGTTGGGAATCACAAATGTTCCCTCCTTCGCGCCGGGGCAGGTGTGCACCATTGTGCCGTCCTTTGTCATCAGTACACCATCCACCGACTGATAGGCCTGATTGCCCTCCGCCACATAAATGGCGCGAAGCTTTCCGCAGCCGCTGAAGGAGTTCTGCTCGATTTTCGTCACCTTTGCCGGGATCGTGACCTCCGTCAAGCTCTCGCAGTCAATAAACGCCTGAAGGCCGATCGTCTCCACACTTTCGGGCAATGTAAAGTTTTGCAGCTCATCACACCACATAAAGGCCCATCTGCCGATTACCTTCACGTTTTCGGGGAATACGACCGATTGCAGCTTTGCACATTTCTCGAACATGCTCAGTTCGATGATTTCCAGATTTCGCGGTAGCTTGACAAACTCCAGATTGGGGCACTCGGAGAAAACACCCGAACCCATTGTTGTCACAGTGTCGGGGAGTTCCATGCGGATCAGACCGGATTTCTCAAAAGCGCGACTTTCAATTTTCGTCAGAGCTTCCGGGAACTCCACGCTCTTTAGATTGGTGCAACCGCTAAAAGCGGCGGTGGAAATTGTCTTTAAGTTTGCGGGTAGATGAATGCTTTCAATTCCACTGCCGCTAAATGCTGCGAGACCGATTATCTCCACCGAAACAGGAATAGAGATCTTTTTCAAATTTTTACAGCCGCTAAAAGCGTACCTTCCGATAGAAAAGATACAGCTTTTCAGCTCATCCTGCGGCCCATAGATCACGACCTCTTTGATCTGATCCACATAGTCCTTCCAGGGAACGCTGTAATAGGAAAAGTCCTCCATATAACCCTCGCCGAAGAACTCCAGCGTTCCGTCCTTCATCAGCTGCCACGTCATGTTTTTGCGATCGCTATAGTTGTCATCCCAATAGCCGCAATAGCCGCTGTCCACAACGGGCCACGCGCTGCCCCATACGGTGGCAGTCAGGCTGAACAGCATGACCACAGTCAGGACAATGCTCAACACGCTCTTTTTCATACGCTCTCTCCTTTTCTGTAGACTTTTTGCATGATTGATTGTACACCATGTGGCGCTTTTTCACAAGCAAAAATTTGCCTGTTTTTCAAAGTCCTTGCAATCCGCTGTGCTTTCCTGTATGCTGAAAGGAGAAAAGCGAGGTGTGCGCCATGACATTGCTGCAAATGAGCTACATTCTGGAGATCGACCGCTGCGGCTCCATCAACCGGGCGGCCCAGAACCTGTTCGTGTCCCAGTCCGCCCTGTCCAGCGCCATCGCCGAGGTGGAAAAGGAGCTGGGCATCACCATTTTCCACCGCTCCAACCGGGGCGTGGCGCTGACGGAGGACGGCCGGGAGCTGCTGAACCAGATCATTCCCATCGTGGAGCGCAGCCGCAAGATCACCCGCTACTACAGTGAGCGCAGGGCGGAAAACCGGGTCACGCTGTCCATCGCCGCCCAGCGCTATCCCTTCTGCGCCAAGGCCTTTGTGGAGTTCCTGCATCTGCGGGAGGAACCACGCATCGAGGTCAGCTTCAAGGAGGTGGAGATGGCCGCCGTCATCGAGCAGGTGGCCCAGCAGCAGAGCGATTTGGGCGTGATCTTCGTCTCCGACATGACGGAGCACTTCATCCGCCGTATTCTGGAGGGGCGGAATCTGGAGTTCCACCAGCTGGCCCGTCTGCGGCCCCATGTGTTCATGCGGCAGGGCCATCCCCTGTCCGGTGAAGCGTCGGTAACGCCGGAGCAGCTGCACCAGTACCCCTACGCCGCCTTCACCCAGAGCGACACCAACCTCAACTACGCCGAGGAGGTGGTGGTGGGCACCGCCGCCGACTTTAATCAGGTGGTCTACGTCTCCGACCGGGCTACCATCTACAGCGTCATCGCCCACACCAACTGCGTCTCCACCGGAAGCGGCGTGCTGCCGGAGGGCTTCGGCGACGACCGGCTGGTGACCGTCCCCCTGACGGGGCAGCACGACATGCGTCTGGGCTATATCAAGCTGCGCTCCGTGCCCCTCAGCGAGTCGGGCCGGGAGTTCGTGGACATTCTGCGGCAGATATTGCGGGAATTAGAGGGATGATACAGCACAGGGGCGGACAAATTGTCCGCCCCTGTGGCTTTTCAAAAAAGCTTCGCAGAATTCGCGGCGCGGACGCCGCAGCCTTTTTGCCGGTATTTTCAATGCTCGATCCAATCTGCGCTGCGCTGCACCGCACGCTTCCACATGCGGTAGGCGTCGTCGCACTCCGCCTGCACCCGCTGGGGCGTGAACACCCGGTCGCTGCGGCGGAGCGCCGCCAGCTCATCGAGACTGCTCCACACCCCGCAGTTAAGGCCTGCCAGCGCCGCCGCGCCGAAAGCGGTAGTCTCCACCATGGCGGGGCGATCCACCGGAATGCGCAGCAGATCCGCCTGCATTTGCAGCAGGATATTGCTGACGCTGGCGCCGCCGTCGGCCCGCAGACAGGTAATGTCGCACCCGGCGTCCTGCCGCATGGCCAGCATCAGGTCGGTGACCTGAAAGGCGATGGCCTCCAGCACAGCGCGGGCGATGTGGGCCCGGCCCGTGCCCCGTGTGACGCCCAGGATCGCGCCCCGTGCGTACATGTCCCAATAGGGCGCGCCCAGCCCCGTAAAGGCCGGCACCACGATAACGCCGCCGCTGCTGGGCACCGACTCCGCCAGCGTGTCGCACTCCGGCGCGGAGTCGATCAGATGCAGCTCGTCCCGCAGCCACTGGATGGTGCTGCCGCCATTGAACACGCTGCCCTCCAGCGCGTAGGTAACGGTATCGTTCACGCTCCATGCCACGGAGGTCACCAGTCCCGCACGGCTGCGGACAGGCTTGCCGCCTACGTTCATCAGCGTAAAGCAGCCGGTGCCGTAGGTGTTCTTGGCGTCGCCTGCGTGGAAGCAGGTCTGGCCAAACAGCGCCGCCTGCTGGTCGCCTGCCGCGCCGCATACCGGCACCCCCGCCAGGGTCTCAAGGCCGGGGATGCCCTCCTTCACCGTGCCGTACACCTGGGAATTGCCCGCGCACCGGGGCAGCATGCACATGGGAATGCCCAGCATGCCGCACAGCTCCGCGTCCCATTGCAGCGTGTGGATATCGAACAGCATGGTGCGGCTGGCGTTGGAATAATCCGTCACGTGGGCGCCGGTCAGCCGCCAGATGAGCCACGTCTCCACCGTGCCGAACAGCAGCTGGCCCTGCTCCGCCCGCTGTCGTGCGCCGGGCACGTTGTCCAGTATCCAGCGGATCTTGGTGGCGGAGAAATAGGCGTCGATCAGCAGTCCGGTGGTGGACTGTATCCGCTCGCTGAGGCCCCGGCGCTTCAGCTCCTCGCACAGCTCCGCCGTGCGGCGGCACTGCCACACGATGGCGTTGTACACCGGCTCGCCGGTAGCCTTGTCCCAGATGATGGTGGTTTCCCGCTGGTTGGTGACGCCGATACCGGCGATGGAGCCAATGGGCAGTCCGGCAATGGCGTCCGCCGCCGCCTGGGCCTGGGTACGCCAGATCTCCATGGGGTCGTGCTCCACCCAACCGGCACGGGGATAGTGCTGGGTAAACGGGTACTGACCCCGGCCCACGATATCCCCCTGTCTGTCGAATACGATGGCGCGGGAGCTGGTGGTGCCCTGATCCAGCGCAAGGATGTAGGAAGCCATGAGAAATCCCCCTTTTCAAGAGTAGCTTGCTGTGGTATGATGGATATAATAGTAAGTACCATCGAATAACAAGGGCAAACACGCCTGACAGCGTGTCTTTTCGGCGCTTTTTACCCTTTTCGCCTTGGCGGGCACCAGCCCGCCTGCATCTCAAAAGCCAAAAATCACTTGAAAATCCATCGCTGGCAGGTGCTTTGCAGTTTTGTCGGAGCAGAAATGTGTCCAGACAAGAAAAGGCCCGCAGGGAATACTTGACGTATTGCCAAGGGACTTGACGCAGTATGGGCGCATTTCTGCCCGTCAAAGCCGTGTCTGCCCTTGTCATTCGATGGTACAAGTATATCACAGGAAGGACGGAATTGCCATGACAAATAAGACGGACTTCACTTTTCTTTCCAGCGACGGAAAAACGCGGCTGCACGGCATCGCGTGGGTGCCGGAGGACGTAACGCCGGTGGCGGTATTGCAGCTTGTCCACGGCGTGGCGGAGTATATCGGCCGCTATGACGATTTTGCCCGGTTCCTGAACAGCCACGGCGTCATCGTGGTGGGTCACGACCATCTGGGTCACGGCCTGTCTCTCCCGGAGGGCGGCACGCCGGTGTATTTCGGTGACGGCAACACATGGAACACCCCGGTGGACGATATCTACGTGCTGCACACCAAGCTGAAGGAGCAGTATCCTCACCTGCCGCTGCTGCTGATGGGCCACTCCATGGGCTCGTTCCTCAGCCGCACGTATCTCATCCGCTATCCCGGCACGGTGAAGGCCGCCGTCCTTATGGGCACCGGCTGGCAGAGCGCCGCCACGCTGGCGGGCGGTCTTGCGCTGGCGGGAACGCTGGCCCGGCGGGGCGCGGCGTCCACCAACGCCGCGGTGACGGCGCTGGCCTTCGGTGCGTACAACAAGACCTTCAAGCCCAACCGCACCGAGTACGACTGGCTGTCGGCGGACGAGGAGAACGTGGACGAATATATCGCCGATCCCCTGTGCGGCCACGACGCCACGGTGGGGCTGTTCCGTGAGATGCTGTGGGGCATCCGCTTCAACCAGCGGCCTACCAACCTGCGGAAAATGGACAAGACCGCGCCGGTGCTGCTGATCTCCGGCGAGGACGACCCTGTGGGCGGCATGGGAGCGGGTGTGCGCCAGACGTATCAGGCGTTTCGCCATGCCGGAGTGACCGACTGTACGCTGCGGCTGTACCACGGTCTGCGGCACGAACTGCTGAACGAAAAAGCGCACCGCGGCGCGGTGTATCAGGATATCTGGAACTGGATGGAGGGAAAACTGTCATGACCGCGTGGGAGGAACTGAGAGAGACGTGCCTGAAATGTCAGGCCTGCCAGCTGCGGCAGACCTGCACGCAGGTGGTGTTCGGCGTAGGCGACCCCAACGCCGAGGTGCTGTTCATCGGCGAAGCGCCCGGCGCCAACGAGGATGCCCAGGGCGAGCCCTTCGTAGGCCGGGCGGGCAAGCTGCTGGACGACATGCTGGCCATGATCGGCCTGCACCGGCAGAATATCTATATCACCAACTCCGTCAAGTGCCGTCCGCCGGAGAACCGGGACCCGCTGAACACGGAGAAGGACGCCTGCCGGGGCTATCTGCGGGCGCAGGTGCGGCTGATGAAGCCCAAGATCATCGTGTGTCTGGGGCGCATCAGCGCCATGGAGCTGATCAAGCCGGACTTCAAAATTTCGCAGGAGCACGGCCAGTTCTTTGACCGCAACGGCACGCTGATGATGGCGCTGTTCCATCCGGCGGCGCTGCTGCGCGACCCCCGGAAAAAGCCGGAGACCTTTGAGGATCTGAAGGCTCTGCAGGCCAAGATACAGGAAATCTGCGACCATACGCCGCTGACGTTTGAATAAGAGATAAAGGAGTGCCGTCCAATTGACGGATGGTCGAAAAAAGTTCATGGAGCGTATCGGCACCGATACGCTCCATTTTCATGCTATGTAGCGGGGTACAGGCCCTTGGCTCTCCCTTTGGGAGAGCTGTCACCGCAGGTGACTGAGAGGGAATCCAAGATAGTGCGGTGTAAGTCCGGATAGATGCTACGGCAGCATAGCTGCCGAGAGCGACACTAAAAACATGCCACCGACATATTTTCTTAACGTGTCGCCCCTCTCCGTCCTCGCTGCGCTCGGCCACCTCTCCCAAAGGGAGAGGCAAGGAATATTCGCGCGGTAAGAAGTGCGACGTTCAATTTGCTTGAAAAAGCAGATAAAACAAGAACAGGCACAGCGGATTACCCTACTGAGCCTGTTCCCTGTCTCAAGCAGCCCGCCCAACGGGCGGCACTCCTTTTTTATGAAAGGTTTACAGCGCGGCCATGGCCTCGTTGATGCTTGCCTCGCAGCTGCGCATGGCCAGGATGGTCTTTTCCATCAGCTCCTCCAGCGTCCAGCCCAGACGCTCCGCGCCGGTGGTGATCACGTCGCGGGAGCAGCCGGCGGCGAACTTCTTGTCCTTGAACTTCTTCTTCAGGCTGCTGACTTCCATGTCCATCACGCTCTTGCTGGGGCGCATCCGGGCGGCGGCGCCGATCAGACCCGTCAGCTCGTCGGCGGCGAACAGCACCTTTTCCATCTCATGTACCGGCTCCACGTCGCACACCAGACCGTAGCCGTGGCTGCACACCGCGTGAATCAGGTCGGCATCGCAGCCCGCCTTTTCCAGCAGCTCCGGAGCCTTCAGGCAGTGCTGCTCCGGCCACATCTCAAAGTCGATGTCGTGCAGCAGTCCGGCGGTGGCCCAGAAATCCGCGTCCTCGCCGAAGCCCAGCTCGTTGGCGTACCAGCGCATCACGCCCTCCACGGTCAGTGCGTGCTGGATATGGAACGGCTCGTGGTTGTACTCCTTCAATGCCGCCAGAGCGGCGTCCCGACTGATAACTTCCTTCATTGCGGCAATCTCCTTTTTGTGTATTTTCGGCGCGAAAGAGCCTGAAATGATGCCCTATTGTATCACGGGCCGCCGCATTATGCAAGAGCGTTTTCCAGCACCCGCAGGACTTCCTGCATGTGCCGCAGCTCCTCCCGCAGCAGTGTTTGATACACCGGCGGGGCAGGCGCGGCGGGTGTGACCCGTGCGGGAGCGGCGGCGCTACCGCGGACCTCCGGGTAGGGGTTCTCCTGCGGGTTGACCCGCTTCCAGACCTGATCGTATTTGCGGTAGTCGTAAAGCTCGTTGTCCATAGTGACCTCCTTTCCGGGGAAGTGTTTCGCAGCCAAAGCCTCCCCTGTGTAAGGGGAGGTGGCAACGCGAAGCGTTGACGGAGGGGTTGTCGATCAAGGGGTTATCCCCTCAGTCAGCCTTACGGCTGACAGCTCCCCTTGCAACAAGGGGAGCCTTAAATTGCAGCGTCCTCGATAGGCCGCCATGTATGCCCATTCCCTCCCCGTGACATACTATGCCATGAGCGCCGCTGCCGCCACCCGTTGACACGCTGGACAAAACCCCCTATAATGGTGAAAAAAGCGGAAAGGACAGGGCGTATCGGTATGATGATCTCAACGAAGGGGCGCTATGCGCTGCGGGTGATGGTGGACTTGGCGGAGCACCGGGAGGAGGGCTATATTCCCCTGCGGACGGTGGCCCAGCGGCAGGGCATCAGCCAGAAGTATCTGGAGAGCATCATGACCACCCTTTCCAAGGCGGGGTTCGTGGACGGTACCCACGGCCGGGGCGGCGGCTATCGCCTTGTCCGTTCACCGGAGGAGTACCACGTTGGGCCGCTGCTGCGGGCCATCGAGGGGCCGCTGGCCCCGGTGCAGTGCGTGGAGGACGCGGCGCAGCCCTGCGAAATGGCGGACGGGTGCCGTACCCGCGCATTGTGGCAAGGGCTGGATCAGGTGATCCGTGACTATCTGGACAACGCCACGCTGGCCCAGCTGATGGTGGAGGAAAAAGACGAAATCGATTGATTTTCCTTATATTATCTGGTATAATATTTCAAGTTTGTCAAAATAGCTCTTTTCCTGACAGAAAATGCCGGTTCTGCCGGTTTAATTTGAGGAGGAAGATTCCATGCTGGAATTGAAACATATTTCCTATCGCGTGTCCACGCCGGAGGGTGACATGGATATCATCAAGGATATCTCCATCACCATTCCCGACCATCGCCTGATGGTGTTCACCGGCCCCAACGGCGGCGGCAAGACCACGCTGGCCAAGATCATCATGGGTCTGGTGCAGCCCACCAGCGGCCAGATCTTCTATAACGGCGAGGATATCACGGGCCTGTCCATCACCGAACGGGCCAAAAAGGGCATCAGCTACGGCTTCCAGCAGCCGCCCCGCTTCAAGGGCATCACCGTCCATGATCTGCTGCTGCTGGCGGCGGGCGAGGAAAAGCTCAGCAAGGATCGCTGCTGCGCGTATCTGACCAAGGTGGGCCTGTGCGCCAACGATTACCTTGACCGGGAGGTGGACGTGTCCCTGTCCGGCGGCGAGGTGAAGCGTATCGAGATCGCCACCATTCTGGCCCGCCACAGCGACCTGATGATCTTCGACGAGCCGGAGGCCGGTATCGACCTGTGGAGCTTCGCCCGCCTTACCGAGACCTTCGAGCAGATCCATCAGGAGGGCAAGGCCACCATGATCATCATCTCCCATCAGGAGCGGATCATCCGCCTGGCGGACGAGATCGTGGTCATCGCGGGCGGCCAGATCGCCCACCGGGGCAACACGGACGAGGTGTTCCCCCTGATCCTGGCGGACACGCTGGGCGGCTGCCCGGTGATTGAGAGAAAGGAGGCGTCCCTGTGATTACCGAGATCGACGCGAAGCTGTTGGAAAAGATCGCCGACCTGACCGGCAAGCCGGTGGGCGCTTTCAATATCCGCAAGGACTCCGGGTGCGAGGCACGCCAGTCCACCGAGCATATCGAAATATCGCCCCGCGAGGACGGCAAGGCCGGTATCGACGTGAAGTTCAAGCCCGGCACCAAAGGCGAGAAATGCTATATCCCCGTCATCATCAGCAAGACCGGCGTCAGCGAGCTGGTGTTCAACGATTTCTATGTGCCCGACGACTGCGACGTGGACATCGTGGCAGGCTGCGGCATCCACAACTCCGGATGCAACGAGAGCCGCCATGACGGCATCCACACCTTCCACATCGGCAAAAACAGCCGCGTGCACTACATCGAGAAGCACTACGGCGAGAAGGACGCCGGACAGACCGGTGGCAACATCATGAACCCCAAGACCGTGGTGTATCTGGGCGAGAATTCCACCATGCAGATGGACACCATTCAGATCCGGGGCATCGACTCCACCAAGCGGGAGACCGATTTCTTCTGCGAGGCCGGCAGCGAGGTGGTGGTCACCGAGCGTCTGCTGACCCACGGTGACCAGATGGCCGAGAGTGATATGACCATCCAGCTCAACGGCGACGACGCCAAGGGCCGGGTCATCTCCCGCTCTGTTGCGCAGGATCGTTCCCATCAGGTGTTCCACCCGGTGATGGTGGGCAACGCCAAGTGCTTCGGCCATGTCCAGTGCGACTCCATCATCATGGGCGAAGCGAAGATCGAGTCCATCCCCGCCATTACCGCCAACTCCACCGAGGCGCAGCTGATCCACGAGGCGGCCATCGGCAAGATCGCCGGCGACCAGCTGCTGAAGCTGGAGACGCTGGGTCTGACGGAGGAGGAAGCCGAGGACACCATCCTGAAGGGCTTCTTGGCCTGACGCACACCCCGTAAATAGAGTGAGAAAGAGAAGAGAGCGTCCCGGCGGGACGCTCTCATTTTTATGCCATATTCTTCTTTGCCGCGGACAGCATCAGCTTGATGCGGTTCAGCTGGTTCACCTCGCTGGCGCCGGGGTCGTAGTCCACGGCGGCAATGTTGGCCTGGGGATAGGCGGCCTTCAGCGCCTTGATGACGCCCTTACCCACCACGTGGTTGGGGAGACACGCGAAGGGCTGAATGCACACGATGTTGGGCACCCCCTCCGTCAGCAGCTCCGCCATCTCGCCGCACAGGAACCAGCCCTCGCCGTACTGGTTGCCCAGCGACAGGAAGGGCTTGGCAAGGTCGGCAATATGCGCCATAGGCGTGGGCGGGTCGAAGCGGCGGCTGGCCTTCAACGCCTCTACCGCGGGCTTGCGGACGGCTTCGATGCCGTCGGTGCCCACCTTGGCCAACAGGCTGGACGTCCAGCCGGTGCCTAAGTAGTCATGCTTGTAGCTCTGCTGATAGATGCACTCGATGAGGAAGTCGGTGAGATCGGGCACCACCGCCTCGGCGCCCTCCTGCTCCAGTAGGTCGACTAAGTAGTTGTTGGCAAGGGGCATGTACTTCACCAGAATCTCCCCCACGATGCCCACACGGGGCTTGCGGAGACTCTCGTTCAGGGGCAGGGCGTCGAAATCCGCCACGATGCCCCGGCAGATGCCGCCGTAGGTATAGCCGGTCTTTTCGCCCATGGCGTAGGCAATGGCGATATCCCGCCACTTGGCGTGGAGGGCATTGGCAGAGCCGGGGACGGCCTCGTAGGGCCGCGTGCGGTACAGGCACCGCATGAGAAGATCGCCGAAGGTCAGCTGCCGCAGAGCAGCCAGCAGCATGGCGGGAGAGACACGGAAGCCCTCGTTCTTTTCCATGCCGTTGGCGTTCAGGGAGATGACGGGAATGTGGCTCAGTCCCGCCTTGTCCAGGGCACGGCGGATAAAGGCCACGTAGTTGCTGGCCCGGCAGCAGCCGCCCGTCTGGGTCATGATGAGAGCCAGCTTGTCGGTGTCGTACCGGCCTGACAGCACCGCCTCCATCAGCTGCCCCACCGACAGGATAGAGGGATAGCAGGCGTCGTTGTTGACGTACTGCAAGCCCACGTCCACCGCTTTCCGGGTGGCGTTGTTCAGAATCTCCACATGGTAGCCGTGGCGGCGGAACACCGGCTCGATGACGTCAAAGTGAATGGGTGACATCTGGGGCGCCAGAATGGTATAGCCCTGCTCGAACATCTCTTTTGTGAACTCCGTGCGATGGTAATCCAGCGGCACCGGCTTGGCACAGATATTTTGTTCACGCCGCATGTTCATGGCGGCCAGCAGGCTGCGGACACGGATACGGGCCGCGCCCAGATTGTTCACCTCGTCGATCTTCAGCACGGTATAGAGCTTGTTGCACTTCTCCAGGATCTCACATACCTGATCGGTGGTGACGGCGTCCAGTCCGCAGCCGAAGGAGAACAGCTGCACCAGCTCCAGATCGTCCCGCCCGCCCACGAACTCCGCCGCCGCGTACAGCCGGGAGTGGAACACCCACTGATCCACCACCCGCAGAGGACGCTGGGGCGGCGTGTCCAGCGGCAGGCTGTCCTCGGTGAATACGTACAGGCCATAGGAGGCGATCAGCTCCGGAATGCCGTGGTTGATCTCCGGGTCGATGTGGTAGGGCCGTCCCGCCAGCACCACGCCCCGTTTGCCGCTTTGCTCCATTTCCGCAAGACGGCGGCGGCCCTCGGCGCGAATGTCATCCTTGGCCCGGCGCTGCTCGGCCCACGCGGCACGGGCGGCGGCGCGAACCTCGGCGGCGGGGATGCTCCACACGTCCCGACACAGCTTCACCAGCCGATCCTCCGCCGTTTTCTCGCTGGTAAAGGCGATGAAGGGCCGGATGTACCGCACCTGTCCAGTGGTGATGGCCTCTACGTTGTTTTTCAGGTTCTCGGGATAGGACACCACCATGGGGCAGTTGTAGTGGTTCTGGGCGTCCTTCGTCTCCTGATACTCATAGAACACGCAAGGGTGGAAAATCGTGGTGATTCCGTGCTGCACCAGCCACTCCACGTGGCCGTGGGCCAGCTTGGCGGGATAGCACTCCGACTCGGAGGGGATGGACTCCATGCCCATCTCGTAGATGGCGCGGGTGGAGAAGGGCGATACCATCACCCGGAAGCCCAGCTGCCGGAAGAAGGTGGCCCAATAGGGATAGTTTTCGTACAGGTTCAGCACCCGGGGGATACCGATGACGCCGCGCTTGGCTTCATTTTCCGCAAGCGCCGGATAGTCAAACAGCCGCTGCCGTTTGTAGGCCATCAGATTGGCGCCCGGCTGGGCGGCGTTGGGGTTCTTCACCCGCTTTTCGCAGCGGTTGCCGGAGATGTACCGGCCGCCGTCGGAGAAGGTATTCACCGTCAGCAGGCAGTTATTTTCACATCCGCCGCAGCGGGCAGTCTTGGCGGTGTAGGTCAAGGCGGCGATGTGGGCAAAGTCCAGCGTCTCGGTGGGCTGGCCGTGATAGCGGTCACGGGCGATCAGCGCCGCGCCGAAGGCACCCATCAGGCCGGAGATATCAGGACACACCGCCTCAGCCCCGGCGATACGCTCGAAGGCCCGCAGCACGGCCTTGTTGTAGAAGGTGCCGCCCTGCACCACGATGTGATGGCCCAGCTCCCGGGCGTCGGCCAGCTTGATGACCTTGAACAGCGCGTTCTTGATGACGGAGTAGGCAAGGCCGGCGGAAATGTCCGACACCGCAGCGCCCTCCTTCTGGGCCTGCTTCACGTTGGAGTTCATGAACACGGTGCAGCGGGTGCCCAGATCCACCGGATGCCGGGCGAACAAGGCCTCGTCGGCGAACTGCGCCGCCGTGAAGCCCAAGGAATTGGCAAAGTTTTCCAGAAATGAGCCGCAGCCGGAGGAGCAGGCCTCGTTCAGCATGACGCTGTCCACCGTGCCGTTTTTCAGACGGATGCACTTCATGTCCTGCCCGCCGATGTCCAGCACGCAGTCCACCTGCGGATCGAAAAACGCCGCTGCCGTGGTGTGGGCGATGGTCTCCACCTCGCCCTCGTCCAGATGGAAGGCGGCCTTCAGCAGCGCTTCACCGTAGCCGGTGGAGCAGGAGCGGGCGATGCGGGCCGTGGGCGGCAGCAGCGTTGCCAGCTGCGCCATGGCGGCCATGGCGGTCTTGATGGGGCTGCCGCTGTTGTTGGCGTAGTACGACCACAGCAATTGGCCGTCAGCGCCGGTCAGCGCCAGCTTGGTGGTGGTGGAGCCGGCGTCGATGCCCAAAAAGCAGTCGCCCCGGTAGTCGGCAATGTCGCCCTTTTCCACCACCGCGTGGGCGTGGCGGGCGCAGAACGCGTCATACTCCACTCTGTCGGCGAACAGCGGCGGCAGCCGCTTGATCTCGAACGCCATGGTAACGCCCTGCGCCAGCCGGTCGATCAGCTCGCCGATGGGCTGCGCCGCCGCGTTTGCTTCCGCCTCCAGCGCCGCACCCATGGCGGCGAACAGGTGGGAGTCGTCGGGATCCACGATGTTCTCGGTTGTCAGCTTCAACGTGCGGATAAAGGCCTTTTTCAGCTCCGGCAGGAAGTGCAGCGGCCCGCCCAGAAAGGCCACGCAGCCCCGGATGGGCTTGCCGCAGGCAAGGCCGGAGATGGTCTGGTTCACCACCGCCTGAAAGATGGAGGCGGCCAGATCGGCGGTGGTAGCGCCCTCGTTGATGAGGGGCTGAATATCGGTTTTGGCGAACACGCCGCACCGGGCGGCGATGGTGTACAGCTCCCTGTAGTCCGCCGCCGCGTCGTTAAGCCCCTTGGCGTCGGTTTGCAGCAGGGCGGCCATCTGGTCGATGAAGGAGCCGGTGCCGCCGGCGCACACGCCGTTCATCCGCTCCTCCAGACCGCCGGTGAAGTAGATGATCTTGGCGTCCTCGCCGCCCAGCTCGATGGCCACGTCCGTCTGGGGATAGCGCTTTTCCAGCGCCGAAGCCACCGCCACCACCTCCTGCACAAAGGGAATGTCCAGCGCCCGGCCCAGATTGATGGAGCCGGAGCCGGTGATGGCGGGCGTCAGGGCGCAGTCACCCAGCGCTTCGCGAGCCTCACGCAGCAGCGCCGCCAGCGTCTGCTGGGTGTGAGCCTGATGGCGGCGATAGTCGCCGTAGATGATGTTGTCGTTTTCGTCCAGAACCACCAGCTTCACGGTGGTGGAGCCAATGTCGATACCGGCGCGATAGGTTTTCATAGGTACGAGATCCCTCCATCGGGTGATGTAAGAAAATTTTTATTGAAACATACCATACCACATTTTTCGACAATTTTGCGTTAAGAATTTGTTAAGAAAAACGGAATGGCGTTTCAGACAAGCCTATGCACCGGAGCGGAGAAAATATGCCCACGGAGGGAAAAATGCGGAAAAACGCTTGAGCCCCGGCGGGGTATCTGGTATAATAATATGTTAGAATATCACGCACTTGAATAAGGAGATGTACATATATGAAATTAGGTATCGTCGGTCTGCCCAACGTGGGCAAGAGCACATTGTTCAACGCCATCACCAACGCCGGGGCGGAGAGCGCCAACTATCCCTTCTGCACCATCGAGCCCAACGTGGGCGTGGTGGCCGTACCCGATCCGCGGCTGGACAAGCTGGCCGAGATGTACGAGCCGGACAAAAAGACCCCCGCCGTCATCGAATTCGTGGACATTGCAGGTCTGGTGAAGGGCGCGTCTCAGGGCGCTGGTCTGGGCAATAAGTTTCTGGAGAACATCCGCCGCACAGACGCCATCGTTCACGTGGTGCGCTGCTTTGACGACGAGAACATCATGCATGTGGTGGCCGACGCCAGCCAGAACGTGCCGGTAGACCCGCTGGGCGATATCGAGACCATCGATCTGGAGCTCATCATGGCCGACCTGGAAATGGTGAACCGCCGCGTGGAGAAGGCCACCAAGGCCGCCAAGGGCGACAAGAAGTTCCTCCATGAGGCGGAGGTATTCAAGGCGCTGGCCGAGCACCTCAACGCCGGAAAGTCCGCCCGCACCTTTGACTGCGGCGACGACCGGGCCATCGTGGAGACAGCCGACCTGCTGAGCCTGAAGCCCATTATCTACGCCGCCAACATGGACGAGGAGGGCTTCGCCCACTATGAGGACAACAAATATTTCGGCCTTGTCCGGGATCTGGCCGCCAAGGAGGGCGCGCAGGTGCTGCCCATCTGCGCCAAGCTGGAGCAGGATATCGCCGAGCTGGACGATCCCGAGGAGCGGGCCATGTTCCTGGAGGATCTGGGCATCGAGAAATCCGGCCTTGACCGGCTGATCCAGTGCAGCTATGACCTGCTGGGCCTGATCTCCTTCCTGACCTACGGCAAGGACGAGTGCCGTGCCTGGACCATCCGCAAGGGCACCAAGGCTCCCCAGGCTGCCGGTAAGATCCACAGCGATATCGAGCGGGGCTTCATCCGGGCGGAGACCATCAACTTTGACGAGATGATGGCCTGCGGCGGCAGCGTGGCCGCCGCCAAGGAAAAGGGCCTGCTGCGCTCCGAGGGTAAGGAGTACGTGGTCAAGGACGGCGACATGATCTACTTCCGCTTCAATGTGTAAGAAACAGGGCGGTACGCTGCCCTACGCCCTGCTGATCCTGCTGCAGAGCGTGCTGTACGGCTTCGGCAACCCTCTGTCCAAGATCGGGTTCGAGAGCATCACGGTGCTGTGGTGTCTGGGCATCCGGTTTTCCGGCGCGGCGGCGCTGATCTTCGACGATGTGGCGGTGCTGCCGCAGGGGACCGTCACCGGCTGGCTGGTGGTGGCGTATCTGGCGCTGCTGTGTACGTGCCTGTCCTACGTGCTGCAAAATACGGCCCTGACCCGGCTGTCCTCCTACACCGTGTCGCTGCTGCAATGCACCCAGCCCATCCTGACAGCGGCATGCTCCTACCTGCTGCTGGGGGGAGAAGCTGTCGGCGATAGGACTGGCGGGAGCGGCGCTTATCGTGGCCTGCGTGGTGCTGGAAAACTGGCAGAGCGGCCGAAAACAAACCGCATAAGGATAAGAGGACGTTCCTTTTTGAACGTCCTCTTATCCTCTTATAAAGAAACTTTTACAGTCGAAATTGGTAGATTTTTAACAATCGTAATGTGCGACGCGGGATAATTCTATCCATACGAAAAATATTCCGAATTTTGGATATGTGGAAACTACACAAAATCATTCGGTGAATTTCTCTCTCTCCCGCGAAAATAGTGCTTGCAACCGCCCAAAAGTCATAGTATACTCACATATGTGGATCGTTAAAAGAATGACAAACTGTCCGCGATTTAGGAAAGTGAGAAAGGAAATTACTATGGAAAAACGGTATACTTTGCCTGTCGCCATTGCAATGGTAGTGGGCACCGTCATCGGCTCCGGCATTTTCTTCAAGGCGGAGAACGTGCTGAAGGGTACTGGCGGCAATATTGGCATCGGTATTCTTGCCTTTATCATTATGGGCGTCGTCATGATTATCAGCGCCTGCACTTTCGGCATCGTGGCCCAGAGCCACGAGGGCGTTGACGGTCTGGTAGGCTTCGCGAAAGCCTCCTGCGGCAAGACCTACAGCTACTATGTGGGCTGGTTCATGGCCGTCGTTTATTATCCCTCTCTGGTTGGTGTGCTGTGCTGGCTGCCTGCCCGCTACTTCGGTGTGCTGATCGGTTGGGAAGACCCTACCAGCGGCCCTGTTATGACGCTGGCTGTGTTCTTCATGGTCGTAACATACCTGATGAATGCGCTGGCCCCCAAAATTGCCGGTAAGTTCCAGATCAGCACGACCATTATTAAGCTGATCCCCCTGCTGCTGATGGCCGTTGTGGGCACCATCGTCGGTCTGGCTGACGGACAGATCAGCTATAACTTCGCAAATGTGGTGGATCCCAGTGTAGCGCCCCTGACCGGTCTGTTCGGCGGCGTTGTATCCCTGTCTTTCGCATTTGAGGGCTGGATCTGCGCTACCTCCATCGGCTCCGAGCTGAAAGATTCCAAGAAGAATCTGCCCCGCGCCCTGCTGATCGGTACGGTTATCGTTGCGGTCGTTTATGTGGTTTACTATATCGGCCTTTCCGGCGCGATCGACAGCGCCACCATGATGGAAGGCGGTCAGGCTGGCGCCAAACTGGCGTTTATCAATATCTTCGGCCAGGTGGGCGGCGTTCTGATCTTCGCCTTTGTCTCTGTTTCCTGCTGGGGCACCTGCAACGGCCTGATGATGGCTGTTACCCGCGGCATGTATGATCTGGCGGCAGATGGCGAAAACACCAAGCTGGCGATGTTCAAGAACATCGATCCCTCCACCAATATGCCCACCAACTCCACCGTGTTCGGTATTTTCGTTTCTGGTATGTGGCTGGTATATTTTTACGGCGCAAACCTGACTTCCGGATGGTTTGGCCCCTTCTGCTTTGACTCTTCCGAGCTGCCTATTATCACACTGTACGTGTTGTACATCCCGATTTATATTTCCCTGATGAAGCGCAATGACCTGTCTGGTTTCCGCGGCAAGGTGATGCCCGTTCTGGCTATCCTGTGCTCCCTGTTTATGGTGTTTGCGACTTTCTACGCCTATGGCACCACGGTTCTGTTTTACCTGATCGTGTTTGCTGTTTTGATGGTCATCGGTGCCTTCTTCAAAGGCGGCAAGAAAGTGCGGTAAGCGCTTCCTGACCCCATAGAATAAAACCGGCCCGTGTCAGCACGGGCCGGTTTTTTGCACTTGCAATCCGCCGCCGCTTGTGATATCATCGGGCGAAAGCTGATTCGGGAGGAGACGACCTATGACATATAAGACCTACCTGTTTGATATGGACGGCACGCTGCTGGACACGCTGGACGACCTGACCGCCGCCGTCAACCATACGCTGGAGCAGTACGGCTATCCCCGGCGCACCCGCGAGGAGGTGCGGCGAGGACTGGGCAACGGCGCGGTGAAGCTGATGGCGTCCGCGCTGCCTCAGGGGGAGGACACGCCGGAGTTTGCCGCCATTATGCGGGACTATAAGGCGTGGTATCAGGCCCATACCTGCGTGCTGACCCGGCCCTATCCCGGCGTGCCGGAGCTGCTGGAGCGGCTGCGGCAGGCGGGGTGTAAGGTGGCCATCGTGTCCAACAAGCCCCACGGCGCGGCCTGTGAGCTGGCGGAGCAATTCTTCCCCGGCGTGCCCACCTTCGGCGAAAGCCCGGCCACGCCCCGCAAGCCCGCCCCGGACATGGTGCTCCACGCGCTGGCGGCGCTGGGCGCGGATAAGGATACCGCCGTCTACGTGGGCGACAGCGAGGTGGACGTGCAGACCGCCCGCAATGCCGGACTGCCCCTGATCGCCGTCAGCTGGGGCTTCCGGGGCCGCCGGGCGCTGGCAGAGACCGGCGCGGCGGTGATTGTGGATACGGCGGAGGAAATTGTGTAAAAACCCTGCATTTCCCCGTTGACAAGGGCAAAAAACGGCGCTATAATACGGTAATCAAAAGCGATGACGGAGAAGAAGCTGTCCACCAACGGCCAAAGAGAGGGATGTCCCGGCTGAAAGCATCCTGCCCACGGCACGGCCTGTACCACTCCCGAGCCGCCTGCGAGGAGCAGGACGGGCGCTTCCCGTTAAAGGAGCCGAAAGCGACGGCTGCAAAGCCGTAAGCAGGGTGGAACCGTGGAGTAATGACTGTATTACCTCACCCCTGAACACATCAGGGGTGGGGATTTTTTTATCCCGCCCCAATCACAAGGAGGATATCACCATGAGCGAAGAAAACATCTACACCTTTGAAAATGAAGCCTACCGCAAGACCTATTGGCATACCTGCTCCCACATTCTGGCCCAGGCCGTGAAGCGCCTGCACCCCGAGGTGAAGCTGGCCATCGGCCCCAGCATTGACAACGGCTTTTACTACGATCTGGACGCGCCCTTTGCCTTCACCCCCGGCGATCTGGAGGAGATCGAGGCCGAAATGCGGAAGATCTGCAAGGAAAAGCTGAAGCTGGAGCGCTTCGAGCTGCCCCGTGAGGAAGCCCTGAAGTTCATGGAGGAGAAGGAAGAGCCCTACAAGGTGGAGCTCATCAACGACCTGCCTGCCGACGCTCACATCTCCTTCTACCGTCAGGGCGAGTTCGTCGACCTGTGCGCCGGCCCCCACGTGGATTCCACCGGCCGCATCAAGGGCAACGGCATCAAGCTGACCGCCTGCAACGCCGCCTACTGGCGGGGCGACTCCAACCGCAAGCAGTTACAGCGTATCTACGGCGTGGCCTTCCCCAAGAAGGACGAACTGGACGAGTACCTGAAGCAGCGCGAGGAAGCCGTGAAGCGCGACCACAACAAGCTGGGCCGCGAGCTGGAGTATTTCACCACCGTGGACTGCATCGGTCAGGGCCTGCCCATCCTGCTGCCCAAGGGCGCCCGCGTCATTCAGCTGCTGCAGCGCTGGGTGGAGGACACCGAACAGGAGCGCGGCTATCTGCTGACCAAGACCCCGCTGATGGCCAAGCGGGAGCTTTATAAGATCTCCGGCCACTGGGATCACTATCTGGACGGCATGTTTATTCTGGGCGATCCCATGGACGAGACGAAGGAGTGCTTCGCCCTGCGTCCCATGACCTGCCCGTTCCAGTATCAGGTGTATCTGAACCGGGGCCGCAGCTACCGCGATCTGCCCATGCGACTGGGCGAGACGTCCACCCTGTTCCGCAATGAGGACTCCGGTGAGATGCACGGCCTGATCCGCGTCCGCCAGTTCACCATCTCCGAGGGCCATCTTGTGCTGCGTCCCGACCAGCTGGAGGAGGAGTTCAAGCAGTGTCTGGATCTGGCCAAGTATTGTCTGGGCACCGTGGGCCTGCTGGATAAGTGTACGTTCCGTTTCTCCCAGTGGGATCCCGCCAACCCCAACAACAAGTATGAGGGCACCGCCGAGCAGTGGGAGCATGCCCAGTCCGCCATGGAGCGTATCCTGAAGGATCTGGACGTGGAGTACACCATCGGCATCGACGAGGCCGCTTTCTACGGTCCCAAGCTGGATATCCAGTACAAGAACGTGTACGGTAAAGAGGACACCCTTGTCACCATCCAGATCGATATGCTGTTGGCCGAGCGCTTCGGCATGTACTATATCGACGAGAACGGCAACAAGGCCCTGCCCTATATCATCCACCGCACCTCTCTGGGTTGCTATGAGCGTACGCTGGCCTATCTGATCGAGGAGTACGCCGGCGCGCTGCCCACCTGGATGATGCCCGAGCAGGTACGCTTCCTGCCCATCACCGACCGTGCCGCCGACTACTGCGCCGAGGCCGCCAGGGAGCTGCGCAAGCAGGGCTTCCGCGTGGAGGTGGACAGCCGCAACGAGAAGGTAGGCAAGAAGATCCGCGAGGCCACGCTGGAGAAGATCCCCTTCATGCTGGTGGTAGGCGACCGCGATATGGAGAACGGTACCGTCTCCGTCCGTACCCGCAAGGGCGAGGATCTGGGTGCCATGAGCCTGTCCGACTTCTCTGCCAAGCTCCACGAGATCGTGGACAGCAAGTCCCGCGACTGATCCCGCGGCGTCATAAAAATACACCAGAACGCACCCGCATGTATAATCATACAGCGTGCCGCCCGGCGAAAAGCCGGACGGCACGCTGCTTTTTTGCCCCGGCGGTCGGCATGGATGGGATCGGTGAGGGAAAAACCGTGCCGGCCGGGAGAAAAAATGTGGAAAAATGACCGTCTGGCGAAAAGGTTCCTTTGGAGATAAAACCAAAAAAGGAGAGAAAAAGTTGAGAAAGCATGGCGCATTTTGTGTAAAATCACAATAAAAACGGGAAAATGTGCGCAACCAGGAAACACCTGTCGACAGATTGCCCGTGGAGCACGGGCGGTATTGTATTGACAAAATGGGAACAAATCTGTTAAAATTATAGAGCCCCATAGCACCATTTTGCAAAAAAAATGAAAAAACAGGAGGTAAGTATGAAGAAGTTTTTAAGCTTGCTGCTGGCGCTGGCCATGGTGTTCACCCTGGCGGCATGTGGCGGCAACAACGCCCCCGCAACTGACGGCAATGGTGACAACAACAGCAACGATGGCAGCGATGCTGCCGCCACCTACAAGATCGGTATCGTGACCGGTTCCGTCTCTCAGTCCGAGGACGACCGCCGCGGCGCCGAGGCTTTCCAGGCTGAGTATGGCGAGGATATGGTCACGCTGGCCATCTATCCCGACAACTTCACCGAGGAGCTGGAGACCACCATCCAGAACATCGTGAACCTGTCCTCTGATCCCGACATGAAGGCCATCATCGTGAACCAGGCTGTTCCCGGCACCACCGAGGCTTTCCGCAAGATCAAGGAATCCCGCCCCGACATTATCTGCATCGCCGGTGAGGCTCACGAGGATCTGCCCGAGATCGGCTCCGCTGCCGACCTGGTCTGCAACAACGACTTCGTGTCCCGTGGTTATCTGATCATCCGCACCGCTCACGAGCTGGGCTGCGACACCTTCGTGCACATTTCCTTCCCCCGTCATCTGGCTTATGAGACCATGTCCCGCCGTCTGGCCATCATGAAGGCCGCCTGCGAGGAGTTCGGCATGAAGCTGGTGGAAGAGACCGCTCCCGACCCCACCTCTGACGTTGGCGTGTCCGGCGCTCAGGCTTACATTCTGGAGAAGGTTCCTGAGTGGGTTCAGAAGTATGGCCAGAACGCCGCTTACTTCTGCACCAACGATGCGCACACCGAGCCCCTGCTGAAGCAGCTGGTCGAGTACGGCGGCTACTTCATCGAGGCTGACCTGCCCTCTCCCCTGATGGGCTATCCCGGCGCTCTGGGTCTGGATCTGACCGAGGAAGCCGGCGATTTCGAGAAGATCCTGGCCAAGGTCGAGTCCGCCATCAATGAGAAGGGCGGCGCCGGTCGTTTCGGCACCTGGGCTTACTCCTATGGTTATACCCTGTCCGCAGGTCTTGCCCAGCATGCCAAGAACGTTCTGGACGGTACTGCTGATCTGACCGATATGGACGATGTTGCTTCCGCTCTGCAGAAGTATTCTCCCAAGGCTGAGTGGAACGGCGCCGGCTACACCAACGCCACCACCGGCGTTAAGTCCGACAATGTGTTCCTGATCTATCAGGATACCTACATCATGGGCGACCCCGGCAAGTTCATGGGCAACGCTGAAGTGGAGATCCCCGAGAAGTACTTCACCATCAGCTGACATAGCTTTTGTAAAGCACAATGTATCGAACAGGGGGGAGGGATTCCTCCCCCCTGTTTACTTATAGGTAGGGTATATTATGGAAAATAACAATGCTCCCCTGTTGGAGATGCGCAACATCCAGAAGGACTTCTTCGGAAACCAGGTGTTGACGGATATCAACTTCACGCTGAAAGAGGGCGAGGTGCTGGGTCTTGTGGGCGAAAACGGCGCCGGCAAGAGCACCCTGATGAAGATCCTTTTCGGCATGGACGTGATCCGCGAGACCGGCGGTTATAAAGGCGACGTCCTCATTAACGGCGAGAAGGTCACCTTCAACACGCCGTTCGATGCGCTGAAGGCCGGTATCGGCATGGTGCATCAGGAATTCTCTCTGATCCCCGGCTTCACCGCCACAGAAAACATTCTGCTCAACCGTGAGCCGAAAAAGAAAAACGTCATCTCAGAAGTGTTCGGCGATAGAATGGACACTCTCGATTATAAGGAAATGGATGTGCGCGCCAAGCGCGCCATCGAAAAAATGGGCGTTGAGATCGACCAGAAAATGATCATCAGCAGCATGCCTGTGGGCCACAAGCAGTTTACCGAGATCGCCCGCGAGCTCAGCAAGGAAAACCTGAAGCTGCTGATCCTGGACGAGCCCACCGCCGTGCTGACGGAGAAAGAAGCCGAAGCGCTGCTGGACTCCATCCGCAATATGTCCGCCCAGGGCATTGCCATCATCTTCATCACCCATCGTCTTCATGAGATCCTGTCCGTCTGCGACAAGGTGGTCATCATGCGCGACGGCTATGTGGTCAAGGATACTCCCGCCAAGGAGACCGACGTGACGGATATCACCAAGTGGATGGTGGGCCGCAACGTGGAAAGTGCCGCCGTGGCGCAGGATATCAAGATCGACCCCAACGCCAAGACCATCATGTCCATCCGCAAGCTGTGGGTGGATATGCCCGGTGAGATCGTCCGCAACGTGAACCTTGACATTAAGGAGGGCGAGATCCTGGGTATCGGCGGTCTGGCCGGTCAGGGCAAGCTGGGTATCCCCAACGGTATCATGGGTCTGTACGAGGCCGGCGGCACCGTGGAATTCGACGGCAAGCCCATCGCCCTCAACAGTCCCCGCAAGTGTCTGGACGCCTCTCTGGCCTTCGTGTCGGAGGATCGCCGCGGCGTGGGCCTGCTGCTGGACGAGTCGCTGGAGTGGAACGTGGCGTTCCCCGCCATGCAGATCCACGACAAGTTCCTGAAGAAGCACCTTTTCTTCACGTGGCGTGACGAAAAGGCCATCCATCAGGTCACCCAGAAGTACATCGACGAGCTTCAGATCAAGTGCACCAGCTCCCTGCAAAAGGCAAGAGAGCTGTCCGGCGGCAACCAGCAGAAGATCTGCCTTGCCAAGGCCTTCGCGCTGGAGCCCCGTTTCCTCTTTGTCTCCGAGCCTACCCGCGGCATCGACGTGGGCGCCAAGGCGCTGGTGCTGGAGGCCCTGAAGAAGTTCAACCGCGAGAGCGGCATCACCGTGGTGATGATCTCCTCCGAGCTGGAAGAGCTGCGTCAGGTCTGTGACCGGATCGCCATCGTCTCCGGCGGCAAGATCGCCGGTATCCTGCCGGCTGACCATAGCTCCGAGGAATTCGGCATGCTGATGGTCAGTCAGGTGAAGTAAGGAGGACAAGATGGGCAAAAATGTAACCACAAGTCTTGGCAACAAGACGAAATTCCGGCAGCTGATCGATAATTTCGGACTGCCCCGCGTCATCATCACGGGCTTCCTGCTGCTGCTGTTTATCTCCGCCCCTATCGTGGGCGCCGATCTGGCCACCCAGATCACCAATACCATCAACCGCTTCAGCTGGAACGCCGTTCTGGTGCTGGCCATGGTTCCCATGATCCATTCCGGCTGCGGCCTGAACTTCGGCCTGCCGCTGGGCATCGTGTCCGGCCTGCTGGGCGCCACGCTGTCCATCGAGTTCGGCTTTACCGGCCCCATGAGCTTCGTGATGGCGATCCTGATCTCCACCCCCTTCGCGCTGCTGTTCGGCGGCGGCTACGGCTGGCTGCTGAACAAGATCAAGGGCGGCGAAATGATGATCGCCACCTACGTGGGCTTCTCCGCCGTGTCCTTCATGTGCATGATGTGGCTGTTGCTGCCGTACCGTCATCCCACCATGGTGTGGGGCTTCGCCGGTACCGGCCTGCGTACCGTTATCTCGCTGGAGGGCTTCTATGACCAGCTGCTGGCCAACTTCCTGGCCATTGACCTGAACGGCATCGGCATCAACCTGCGGATCCCCACCGGCAGCCTGCTGGTGTTCGCGCTGCTGGCGCTGGCCATGTGGGCGTTCCTGCACACCAAGACCGGTACCGCCATGACCGCCGTGGGCTCCAACCCGGCGTTCGCCAAGGCCGCCGGCATCAACGTGGACAAGATGCGTCTTATCTCCGTCATCATGTCCACGTGGCTGGGCGCCGTGGGTATCCTGATGTACGAGCAGGGCTTCGGCTTCGTGCAGCTGTACATGGGCCCCTTCTGGATGGCGCTGCCCGCCGTGTCCGCCATCCTCATCGGCGGCGCGTCCGTGAATAAGGCGTCGATCCCCAATGTGATCATCGGTACGTTCCTGTTTCAGGGCATCGTCACCATGACGCCTACCGTCATGAACTCCGCGTTCCACATGGATATGTCCGAGGTCATCCGTATCATCGTCTCCAACGGCATGATCCTGTACGCACTGACCAGAAAGACGGAAGGAGGGCGCTGAACATGAATAATCTGATGAAGAAAAAAGTAAGCGTTCTTGACCTGATCCGCGGCAACTCCGTGCCGCTGATGTTCGTCCTGATCTGCGCCGTGTTTATCCCGCTGTCCGGCTTCTCCGGCAGCTATCTGCTCAACGAGATCATGACCCGTCTGGGCCGCAACGCCTTCCTGATCCTCAGCCTGCTGATCCCCATTATGGCCGGTATGGGCCTGAACTTCGGCATGACGCTGGGCGCCATGGCGGGCCAGATCGGCCTGATCCTGGTAGCCGACTGGCAGATCTGGGGTATCCCCGGTCTGGTGCTGGCGGCCATCATCTCCATCCCCATCTCCATCCTGCTGGGCCTGATGTGCGGCGTGCTGCTGAACCGGGCCAAGGGCCGCGAGATGATCACCAGCTACATCATTTCCTTCTTCGTGAACGGCGTGTATATGCTGGTGGTGCTGTACATGATGGGCCCCATCATCCCCATTGCCCACAACACCCTGAAGCTGCCCCGCGGCTACGGTATCCGCAATACCGTCAGCCTGCTGCCCATGCGCCAGACCATCGATAATGCGCTGGCCATCTACGTGGGCGGCGTCAAGATCCCTGTGCTGACCCTTATCATCATTGCGGTGGCCTGCCTGTTCATCGTGTGGTTCCGCAAGACCAAACTGGGTCAGGACATGCGCGCCGTGGGTCAGGACATGGAGGTGGCCCGTGACGCCGGTATCAACGTGGAGCGCACCCGCATCATCTCCATGGTGATCTCCACCGTGTTCGCCGGCTTCGGCATGATCATCTACCTGCAGAATCTGGGTAACTTCCCCACCTACAGCGCCCACACCAACGTGGGTATGTTCTGTATCGCGGCTTTGCTGGTGGGCGGCGCGTCCGTGGAAAAGGCGTCCATCGGCAACGTGTTCCTGGGCGTTATCCTGTTCCACACCATGTTCATCGTGGCGCCCTCTGCCGGTACGAAGATCACCGGCGACTCCATGATCGGCGAGTACTTCCGTGTGTTCATTTCCTACGCGGTCATCACCATCGCGCTGGTCATGTACGAAACCAAGAAGCGCAAGTCCCAGAGCCTGATGGGCCAGATGCTGGCGCAGGCCCAGAAGGACGAGGAGGAGGGTAAGACGGCATGAAAGCACGCAGACTGATTATCCGAATCGCCGCCGTTCTGGTGCTGGTCGTGATCGGCGTGATCATGAGCATCATCGGCCGCGGCCATACCATCTATCTGGACAACAAGACGCTGGAGTACGACGGCCAGACCTACAAGGCACCCTATAAGGTGACCATCACCGTGGGCGGCGAGGAGCTGACCAAGCTGTACGACAAGGAGCGCGGCTCCACCACCTGCCTGGGCCAGACCTTCACCGTGACGCTGACCGTTATGGAAAAGAAGAACGGCACGGAGGAGACCCAGACCTACAAGATCCCCGTCCCCAAGAACATGGACGGCGTGATCCTCAACATCCCCGGCTATCTGGCCGGTCTGCCTCAGGAGGCGTACATCACCGAGTTCGTTCCGGCTGTGACGGAGGAGCCCGTTGACGACGAGGTTCCCGGCGGTGAGGACGACCTGATCCCCGGCACCGATGGCGATTCCGCGATCCCTGATATGTAAAAATGCTTCGATACAGCCCATGCTGCCTGCATGGGCTGTATCAGCCATTGTGGAAAAACAAGCAAAACGGAGGTAAATATTATGGCTGTATTGTCCGGGCTGAAGCCTGAAAGAGTGTTTGCGTATTTTGAGAAGCTCTGCTCCGTGCCTCACGGCAGCGGCAACACCAAGATCATCAGCGATATGTGCGTGGGCTTCGCCAAGGAGATGGGCCTGCGGTACCGTCAGGAGCCCTGCAACAACGTCATTATCTGGAAGGACGCTTCCGCCGGGTACGAGAACGCCGCGCCCATCATTTTGCAGGGCCATATCGACATGGTCTGTGCCAAGACCGACGACTGCACCAAGGACATGACCACCGAGGGTCTTGACCTGATGACCGACGGCGAGTGGGTGTGGGCCGACAAGACCTCTCTGGGCGGCGACAACGGCATCGCCGTGGCCATGATCTTGGCCATTCTGGAGGACGAGACGCTGGCCCATCCCCCCATCGAGGCGGTGTTCACCGTGGACGAGGAGGTGGGCATGGACGGCGCCTTCGCGCTGGACTGCTCCGACCTGAAGGGCAGGAAGCTGCTGAATCTGGACTCCGAGATCGAGGGCGTGTTTACCGTTTCCTGCGCCGGTGGTATGCGGGCCGACTGCCATCTGCCCGGCATCATGGAGCCTGTGGCCGGTATGGCGGGCTATTCTATTACGCTGGCGGGCTTGCAGGGCGGCCACTCCGGCGGAGACATTCATCTGGGTCGCGCCAGTGCCAATCAGGTGATGGGCCGCGTGCTGTACAGCGCCATGGAGCGCTTCCGCGGCCTGCGTCTGGCGGCGGTGTCCGGCGGCCAGTTCGATAACGTCATCTGCTCCCGCTGCGACGCGGCAGTGGCGATCCCCGCCGGAAAAGAGGCGGAATTCGAGGCGTTCATCGCGGAATTTGACGCCATCCTGAAGAACGAATACGCCGGCTGCGACGACGGCATCACCCTGAAGTGCGCCAAGGCCGATGTGACCTCCGCTGTCAGCGAGGCTGTCACCAACACCATGCTGCATACGCTGCTGGCGCTGCCCCAGGGCGTGCAGGCCATGAGCGTGGACTTCCCCGGCCTGACCCAGACGTCTCTGAACATGGGGGTGCTGAAGCTGGAGGACGACGGCCTGCACATCACCTTCTCCATCCGCTCCAGCATCGCCTCCCAGAAGGAGATGCTGGCCCAGCGCGTCCACGCCATCGTGGAGTTCGCCGGCGGCACCGTCACCGAGCGGGGCAAGTACCCCGGCTGGCAGTACGAGCGCGACTCCCAATTCCGGGACATGGTGCTGGAGGCCTATCACGACCTGACCGGCAAGGAGGGCGTGGTGGAAGCCACCCACGGCGGTCTGGAGTGCGGTCTGCTGATCGAGAAGATCCCCGGTCTGGACGCTATTTCCATGGGCCCGGAGCTGCACGACGTTCACTCTGTCCGCGAGCGGCTCAGCGTCCCCTCTACCGAGCGGATGTATGAGCTGCTGTGCGAGGCGCTGAAGCGCAGCAAGTGACCAGACACCACAATATGTAGTATATTCGCCCTGCAAAACGGCTTGTTTTGCAGGGCGAATGTCTTTTTAATGCAATTTCTGCAAGATGCCCGCCAAAAGTGCTGGCTTTTACAGTGGTAAAAATGTGAATGGCGTTGCGCATATTGTGCATAAACGCGGGGGTTATTCCGAAGAAAATGAAAGAAAACACATGAAAAAATGCGTTGTGTGAAAAAGCTGCAAAAAATAAAATGAATTTCTTGCCGATTTGACTTGCAAAAAACAAAATCTGGGAGTATAATACGCCTGTTGATACAATTTGGCCGCGGAACACGGCACATTAAAATGAGGAGAATTACCATGAAAAAGTTTTTTGCATTGATCCTGGCGCTGGCCATGGCTCTCAGCCTTGTGGCCTGCGGCGGCGGCACCGACAACGGTGACGGCGGCAGCAACGGCGGCGCGACCACCAAGATGCGCTTTGTTACCGGCGGCGAGTCTGGCACCTACTATGCTTTCGGCTCCGTCATCGCCCAGCACGCCACCAACAACGCCGGTATCGACGTGGTGGGTCTGGTGGGCAACGGCTCCCAGTCCAACGTGCAGGAGCTGCAGGACGGCAACGCCGAGCTGGCCTTCTGCCAGTCCGATGTTATGGCCTATGCCTATAACGGCACCAACATCTTTGCCGATCACGGCAAGGTGGACTGCTTCTCCACTGTGGCCGCTCTGTACATGGAGCAGGTGCAGATCGTCACCGTCGACCCCACCATCAAGACCGTGGAGGATCTGGCCGGTAAGAAGGTCTCCGTGGGCGCTGCCGGTTCCGGCGTGTACTTCAACGCAAAGGATATCCTGACCGCTTACGGCCTGGGCGATGTCAATGAGAATGACGAGTTCACCCAGATCAACGCCACCTATCAGTCCTTTGGCGACAGCGCCAACGACCTGAAGGACGGCAAGATCGACGCCGCCTTCATCGTGGCCGGCGCTCCCACCACTGCTGTCACCGATCTGGCCACCACCAAGGACGTGCATCTGGTCAGCCTGGACGACGAGCATATCGCCAAGCTGCTGGAGACCTCCGATTACTATACCAAGACCGTGATCTCCAAGGATGTGTACGGTCTGGACGAGGATGTGACCACCGTGGCCGTGGCCGCTGTGATCCTGGCCCGCAACGATGTGTCCGAGGATGCCATCTATGCCCTGACCGCCGATATCTTTGACAACGCCGCTGATCTGGTCAGCAGCCATGCCAAGTATGGCGAGCTGAGCCTGGAGTTCGGTTCCTCCATCACCACCGTGCCTTATCATCCCGGCGCTGCCAAGTACTTCGCCGAGAAGGGCTTCACCGTCCAGTAAATTCTGAACGGCGCGTTAACGCGAAAACGGTTTATCGAGACTACGGCAGGCACGTCCTGCCGTAGTTCTCGCTGTTCTCTGGCATAGCATCCCCCAAAACAACATCAAGGAGATCCACTATGAAGCTATTCAAAAAACGGGTCGATGAGGCCCCGGCAGTCGATACCGCCGCTGCTGGCGGCGAGGATATAGCCGCCGATCTGGACGCGGTGATGCGCAAATATGACCGCGAATCCAACACCCGTATCTGGGAAGGTCCGCTCCGCTGGATCACCGGTGGTCTGATGGTGGCGTTTTCCCTGTACTGCATCGCAATGACCCTGTGGTCCACCGCTCTGCCGGAGACCCGCCTGAGCCTGTTTCTGGCCTGTATCGTGTTCATCGGCTTCCTGACCTACCCCATTAAAAAGGGCCACGTGAAGGTCAACTTCATGCCCTGGTACGATATCGTGCTGATGCTGGTGGGCACCGGCTGCTTTCTGTATTTCGCCTTCAACGCCATGACGCTCATCAAGCTGGCCACCCGTATCGAGCCTATCCACGTGGTGATCGGTGCGGTGGGTATCCTGATCCTGCTGGAGCTGTGCCGCCGCTGCGTGGGCCTGCCCATTCTGTGCGTGGTGGGCGTGCTGCTGGTGTATACCTTCTACAATCAGCTCAGCTGGAACGCCGACTTCTATCAGGCGCTGAAGAACATCATCTATAAGCTGTTCTACACCACCAACGGCGTCATCGGCACCCCTGTCAACGTCTGCTATACCTACATCGTTCTGTTCATCATTTTCGGCGCGTTCCTGGAGCGCACCGGCATCGCCAACTTCTTCATCAGCTTCGCCAATCGCGTTGCCGGTTGGTCCAGCGGCGGCCCCGCCAAGGTGGCGGTCATCTCCTCTGCCCTGTGCGGCATGGTGTCCGGCTCCTCTGTGGGCAACACCGTTACCACCGGCTCCGTCACCATCCCCATGATGAAAAAGACCGGTTATAAGCCGGAGTTCGCTGGCGCCGTCGAGGCGGCCGCCTCCACCGGCGGCCAGATCATGCCCCCCATCATGGGCGCTGCCGCCTTCCTGATGGCGGAGTATATGGGTCTGCCCTATGCCACCGTGGCCGTCAAGGCCATCCTGCCTGCTGTGCTGTATTTCACCGGCATCTTCATCGCCGTTCATCTGGAGGCCAAGAAGCTGGGCCTGAAGGGCCTGTCCCGTGACGAAATGCCCGCATGGAAGGATCTGGGCCGCAAGAGCTATCTGCTGCTGCCGCTGATCCTGCTGGTGTGGCTGGTGTCCAGCGGTGCCAAGACCATGCAGTTCTCCGCTGCCGTGTCCATTCTGGCGGCAGTCGTGGTGGGCTTCCTGAATAAAGGAGAGCGCCTGACCCCCAAGAAGATCTTCGAGGCGCTGGAAGCTGGTGCCCGCGGCGCCATCACCGTCGGTGTGGCCTGTGCCGTGGCCGGTATGATCGCCGGCTGCATCACCGTTACCGGTCTGGCCTCTATCCTCATCAACGGCATCGTGGGTCTGGCGGGCAACGCTCAGATCATCGGTCTGGCGCTGACCATGGTTTGCTGCATCATTCTGGGCATGGGTGTGCCCACCACCGCTAACTACTGCATCATGGCGTCCACCTGCGCTCCCATTCTCATTAAGATGGGCATTCCTGTGGTAGCGGCCCACTTCTTTGTGTTCTACTTCGGCATCGTGGCGGATATCACGCCGCCTGTGGCGCTGGCTGCCTACGCCGGTTCCGCCATTGCCAAGTCCGACCCCATGAAAACAGGCGTCAACGCCACAAAGCTGGCCATTGCCGCTTTCATCGTCCCCTATATCTTCGCGTACTCTCCCGCCCTGCTGTTTGAGAATGTCTCCGGCTGGTGGGAAGTGACCCAGATCTGCATCAGCGCCCTGTTGGGTATCTTCGGTATCGCGGCGGCCCTCAACGGCCACCTGTACAAGAAGGTGCCCTGGTACTTCCGCCTCCTGCTGGTGGCGGGCGGCCTGGGCATGATGATCCCCGGCACCCTTACCGACGTGGTGGGTCTGGCGCTGGTGGCTCTCGTCATTGTTGTGCAGTACTGGTCTGCCAAACGCGAAAAAGCGATTACCGCGTGATCTCCTTTCCAAACAACATTCCCGCTGCCTATAGACAGCGGGAATGTTGCTTTCTTATAAGCTAAAGCGGCAGATAGAGAGCTTTTGAAAGTGCATAACGCGTATTGTGCAAAACACCAAAGCATGGAAGAAATTAACTTGTAAGAGAAAGTTGTGTGAAAACTGCATAAACGGAGAGAAACAGAAAGAAAATTGACGTTTTTATTTCTGTTTCGACGTGAAACGTCACGAAAAAATATTCTTATACTAGCAATAAGAAATACTTATGCCTCAAGAACAACATATTTCTGGCAATAAAATGAAAGCAAATTGCAGAAAGGGTGCAAAAAGCGGATTTTACAAGCCGTTAAATGAAAAAATGTTTTTGTGCAAAAAAACGGAAAAATCACATAAAAAATGTTTTGTACAAAAAATTAGTTTGAAAATTTGACGGGAAAAGTACATTTTTTTATAATATTCAGCGGAACAAAAAAGAAAAGTCTCCCCAACGCGGGGAAGAAAGAGGAAAACACATTATGGAAAAGTACCTGGTTCTTGCCACATTTGTTGGCTCGATCATCGCGCTGCTGTTCGCGTTTATCACGGGCAAGCGCGTCCTGAGCTTTGACGAGGGCACCCCTCTGATGAGCAAGATCTCCCGCTCCATCCGCGAGGGCGCCAACGCCTACCTGAAGCGGCAGTACACCGTGGTAGGCGTGTTCTTCGTCTGCATGATCGTGGTGCTGTGCATTATGGCGGCCTGCAAGCTGCTGACGTGGTTCGTGCCCTTCGCGTTCCTGACCGGCGGCTTCTTCTCCGGCCTGTCCGGCTTTGTGGGCATGCGCATCGCCACCAAGGCCAACTGCCGCACCGCCAACGCCTGCCGCGACGGTCTGAATAAGGGCCTGCGCGTGGCGTTCTCCGCCGGCTCCGTCATGGGCTTCACCGTGGTGGGTCTGGGCCTGCTGGACATCAGCGTGTGGTTCATGCTGCTGCGCTTCGTGTTCAAGCTGGAGGCCGCCGATATCACCAGCGCCATGCTGACCTTCGGTATGGGCGCCAGCTCCATGGCGCTGTTCGCCCGTGTGGGCGGCGGCATCTTCACCAAAGCTGCCGACGTGGGCGCCGACCTTGTGGGTAAGGTGGAAGCCGGTATCCCCGAGGACGATCCCCGCAACCCCGCCGTTATCGCCGACAACGTGGGCGACAACGTGGGCGACGTGGCCGGTATGGGCGCTGACCTGTACGAGAGCTATGTGGGCTCCATCATCTCCGCCTCCGCGCTGGGCGTGGCCGCCTTCTCCGGCGAGGCCTTCAAGGCCATGGCGATCCCCATGGTCATGGCGGCTGTGGGTATCATCTGCTCCATCATCGGCTCCTTCTTCGTCAAGACCGAGGAGAACGCCGACCAGCGCACGCTGCTGAAGGCTCTTTCCCGCGGTACCAATCTGTCTGCCGTGCTGATCGCCATCATCTCCTTCTTCCTTGTGTGGAAGCTGCTGGGCATCGAGCACTGGGGCCTGTATGTGGCCATCCTGTCCGGTCTGGTGGCCGGTGTGCTGATCGGTAAGGCCACCGAGTACTATACCTCCGATACCTATAAGCCCACGCAGGAGCTGAGCAGCAAGAGCCAGACCGGCTCCGCCACCATCATCATCGGTGGTCTGGGTCTGGGCATGCTGTCCACCGCTATGCCTATCATCATCGTGGCCGTCTGCATTCTGCTGGCCTACTTCCTCTCCGGCGGCGCTGCCAACGCCGGCATGGGCCTGTACGGCATCGCGCTGGCCGCCGTTGGTATGCTGAGCACCCTCGGCATCACGCTGGCTACCGACGCTTACGGCCCTGTGGCCGATAACGCCGGCGGCATCGCCGAGATGGCCGGTCTGGAGCCTGAGGTCCGTCAGCGCACCGACGCGCTGGATTCTCTGGGCAACACCACCGCCGCCACCGGTAAGGGCTTCGCCATCGGCTCCGCCGCCCTGACCGCTCTGGCTCTGATGGCCTCCTATATCGAAAAGGTCAAGGAAGTGGGCGCGGCTGACGCCGACTTCAGCAGCTTCTCTCTGATGAACCCCGTGGTGCTGGTGGGCCTGTTCATCGGCGCCTGCCTGCCCTTCGTGTTCGCTGCTCTCACCATGAACTCCGTGGGCCGTGCCGCCCAGAGCGTGGTCATGGAGGTGCGCCGCCAGTTCAAGGAGATCGCGGGTCTGATGGACGGCAAGGCCGATCCCGACTATGCCCGTTGCGTCGACCTGTGCACCAAGGCCAGCCTGAAGGAAATGGTGCTGCCTACCGTTATCGCCGTTGTCACCCCCATCGTGGTGGGTATGATCCTGGGCTATAAGGGTGTTGTGGGCCTGCTGGCCGGCGCTACCGTTACCGGCTTCCTGATGGCCATCTACATGGCCAACGCCGGCGGCGCGTGGGACAACGCCAAGAAGTACATCGAGGCGGGCAACTTCGGCGGCAAGGGCAGCGAATGCCACAAGGCCGGCGTCGTGGGTGACACCGTGGGCGATCCCTTCAAGGACACCTCCGGCCCCGCCATCAACATCCTCATCAAGCTGCTGAGCATGGTCTCCATCGTGTTCGCCGGTCTGGTGGTCAACTTCTCCATCCTGTAAGGATCTGAACGCTGTAAAATATCCCCCGGCTTTGCCGGGGGATATTTTTTTCAAAAAGCTGTCTTTCGGGTCTTGACTCTGCCACTGTGTCAGGGAGTATCCTGTATCCGAGCTCAAGAAATCCCCCTTGGAGGTACGACAAATGTTAAAGATCGGAGAATTTTCCAAGCTGTCCCGCGTCAGCGTCCGGATGCTGCGCCATTATGACGACATCGGCCTGCTGACCCCCGCCTACATCGACCGCTTCACCGACTACCGCTATTACAGCGAGTCCCAGCTGCCCACCGTCTGCCGCATCACCGCCCTGAAGGACATGGGCTTCCGTCTGGCGGATATCTGCCGGATGCTGTCCTTCTACGATGACCGGCAGCGGCTGGACGAATGCCTTGCCGCCCAGCAGGCGGCGCTGGAGGCCCAGGCGGAGGACGTGGCCCGGAAGCTGCGGCTGTTGGACAGCGCCCGGAAACGACTAAGAAAGGAAGATACCATGGCTTACAATGTTACCGTCAAGACCTTGCCCCAGCGCTACGCCGCCTGTGTGCGGATGACCATTCCCTGCTACGAGCAGGAGGGGACGGTGTGGGGTGTCCTCTGCGCCGAGACTGACCATATGAACCTGATCCCCGACGATCCCTGCTATTGCAGCGTGACCTTTTTGGACGCCGAGTATAAGGAAAAGGACGTGGAGGTAGAGGCTCAGAAAACCGTCAAGGGTCAGTATCCGGACACCGAGCATGTGAAGTTCCGCACTCTGCCCGCCGTCACCTACGCCGGCTGCACCTATCAGGGCGGCTACGAGCATATCGGTGAGGTCAACGCCGCCGTGGCCGCGTGGATCGAGGCCAACGGCTACCGCTATGCCGGCCCCATGTTCAACATCTACCACGTCAGCCCCCACGAGACCCGGAACCCCGACGAATTCGTCACCGAGGTATGCTACCCCATTACGAAATAAGAACAGGACGGCCATCTATGAGATGGCCGTCCTTAAACTTGTCAAAAAGAGCTTCGCCCTCTTTGTGAAGTTAAAGTACTCTTTCCCAGCGCAGCTCGCCCCAGCTGCTGGTGTCAAAATTCTCCCGGATGGCCCGGCACATGATCTGCAGCTTCTGCGCGATGGCGGGGGACTGCACCAGTGCGCCCGCCACGTCCTCGGTGGCCATGATGTACTCCATGATCCGCGCCCGATCCTCCTTGGCGTTGGTGCGGGAATAGGCGTCCACAAAGTACACATCCTGTGCGCTGAACTCATAGAAGAACGTCCAGCGCTCCGGATTGGAGTCGGGCGTCTCCGCGTCCTCGTTGTAGGAGAAGCCTGCCGGGTTGCAGGCGGCCCACTCCTCCTGATTGATGGCGTCCCAGTTGCGGGTCAGGAGTACCCCCTCAATGGCGTGCCAGATCTCGTGGCAGATGGTGCCCTCGAAGGCGTCGATGGTCACGTCGATGTAGATGTTCTGCCAGCCGTAGGTCTCATAGGTCAGGCCGATGGCGTTGACGGCGTTTTCAATGTGCCCCACCGGCATAAACCGCACGCCGCCCTCGCCCATGGTGTTTTTCATCTGACGGAAGAAGCCGTCCGGATACAGGGCCAGCGTCCGATCCAGCGCTTCCAGCATCCGGGCGATGGCATGGGGTTCGTCCTCCAGCGGCCACTGGTCGGTGGTGGTGATGGTGGCGTCCCACACGGCGTCACAGGCCTCCTGCGCCTGCGCCGACAGCAGAATGGTCACGCCGTAGCGCTCCTCCAGCCGGTCGGCGTACTCCCGGGCCTCCTGCAAGGTGGCGGGCAGGGGCTGGCCATTCAGGCTGTTCCAGTAAACCTCCGTCAGCGAGGTATCCACCGCCAGCGGGCTTTCCACCGCCGCGGCGTCGGTGATGTGGGTGAGGGTCAGCTGCGCCGGATCAATGGCGGCCAGCCGGAACTGACCGTTTCCGTACACGCCGCCCACGATGATCTCCTCCGGCAGCCACACTGCACCCCGGAAGGTGCCGCCCAGCTGATCGCTGCTCAGCAGGCAGGCGGAGATGCCGCTTTCCAGCCGGTACAGGGTGGCATCATCCGCCGTGCCCAGCAGATAGGGGGAGCCGGACAGCGGGAACAGATCAGCCTCCGAGGCGTGCAGCAGCGCCGCGTCCGCCTGATAGTACTGGTCACCGGCGGGATACAGCACGTCGTACCCCATGTCCTGATTGTTGAACCGTAAAAATTCCGGGGCGGACTGGCCGTAGTAGGGGGCGTACCACTCCTTTTGCAGCATGGCGTATTCCCCGGTGGCCGTGTCCAGAATGACGGTGCCGCCCTCAGTGCTGTAGGGGGACAGCAGGCAGTGGAGGAACAGCGTCTCGGAATCCGGGAAGATCCCCGCCACGTCCATAAAGCGCAGCTCACTGCTCAGCGGCACCCGCTCCGTCTGGCCGCTGGCCACGTCGGCGCGGCACAGCACGTCGTCCTGCACGAAGTAGTAGGTGCCGCCATCGTGGGAGAATACGCCGCCGTACTGCTCCGCGTGAAAGGTCTTGGTGACGGCCAGGCTGGCGTCGATAAACTGCCACGCGCCACCGTCCCAGTTGAACAGCACGGCGGAGCCGTCGGTGAACTGCTCGGTCTGCAATTCCCAGCAACCCTCCAGCGTCTGGGCGGCCAGCTCCTTGTCGGCGGCCACGTCCACCACGCTGAGGTGTGTCATTTCGTTTTCATAGTCCACCCAACCGGCCAGCACCCGGCCGTCGCCCAGCGGGACGAGGGTAGGCAGAGCCGTGGGCTCCACGCAGGTCAGCGTCTTAATGGGCTGATCCAGAAGCGGCTTTTCCCCACCGCAGCCGGACAGTGCCAGCAGCAGGCACAGCGCTGCCAGCAGCGCCGCGCCTGTGGATAACAGTCGGTTTTGTGTCATAGGAAGTCTCCTGAATCGAAAAAATATGCGCCGCACAGCCGTGCGGCGCATGCCTTATTATAGCCTGTTGTGCCTGCCTTGTCAAGCAACGGGGACGGTGCGGGCCGCCAGCGCGGCGGCCTCTGCCGGATCGTGGCAGGCCATCACCAGCGTTTTCTGCGGCCCCACCGCCCGGTCAATGGCGGCCAGACACCGGGCCTTTGCGGCATCGTCCAGGCCGGTCAGCGCCTCGTCCAGCACCAGCACATCAAAGGGATGGGCCAGCGCACGGGCCAGTGCCGCCCGCCGCTTCATGCCGCCGCTGAGCGTCTCCGGCAGCGCGTCAAGGCTGCCGCCCAGCCCCAGCTCTGTCAGCCAGCAGCGGGCATCCTCGGCGCTGCCGGTCAGCGCGGCATTTTCCAGCGCCGTTTTCCACGGCAGCAGGCGATCCTCCTGAAAGACCACGGAGAACCGCGTTCCCTCCGGACGGATCACCGTGCCACTCTGGGGCTGCTCCAGCCCCAGCAGCAGCCGCAGCGCCGTGGTCTTGCCCTGCCCCGACGCACCGGTCAGGCACACCCGGCCGCCCTCCGGGATCTCCAGCGAAAGCTCCCGCAGCACCGGACGCTCTGCCTCGTAGCCGAAGGTCACATGGTCAAACCGGATCATGGCCGCCCTCCTTCCGTGTCAGGCCCAGCGCGGCGAATCGCAGCAGGGCGCTGCACAGCACGATCACCGCCGCCAGCGCGAAAACCTGATCGTAGCTGATGGTGGCCTTGCCGCCCCACAGCAGGTCGCCCAGCGAGCCCTGCGTGCGGCAGATGACCTCGGCGGCGATGCCGGACTTCCACGCGAAGCCAAGCCCCGTGACCACAGCCGTTCCGGCGTAGGGCCGCAGCTGCGGCAGCGTAATGTGCCGCAGTGTGTCCCACCGGGTCATGCCGAATACGCGGGCCATCTCGGCCAGCTGGGGGTCAAGCTGCCGCAGGCCCGTTTCCATGCCGCTCCATACGATGGGCAGCACCGTCAGAAACACGATGGTGCTGGGAATATAGCCCCGCCCCACCCACAGGAACACCACAATGGTGAACACCGCCACCGGCATGGCCCGGATCAGCCCCACCAGCGGCCCGGTCAGCCACCGGAACGCCCTCCACCGGACGGACGCGGCGGCGCACAGCGTGCCCGCCAGCGCCGCCAGCGCGAACCCGGCGCAGACCCGCAGCAGCGAAAGCCCCGCCGCTCGCCAGAAGCTCGCCGTGCCCGCCAGCGCCAGCAGCGCCCGGAGGGTATCCACCGGCGTAGGCAGCGGCAGCAGCAGTGTCCGGTTGGCGGCCATAGCCGCCAGCTGCCACACGAGCAGCCAGAATAGTACCGCTATGCTGTTTTTCAGCGCCTTACGCACCGTAATAGAAGTCGTCGCCCGGCAGCGCGCCGCCCACGCTCTTGGGGTCGGCGTCGTACATCACCTGCAAATAGGCGCTGAGATCCGTTTTCATCTCCGCGCCGGTGACGAAGGCCAGTCCGCAGGAGGGGATAGCCTTCTGGGCCAGCGCCGCCTTGGGGATCAGGCCGTACTGCTCGCACAGGGCGGCAGTGCCCTCCACGTCGGTCTGTGCCTTTTCGATGGAGGCGGCGTACTCCTTCAGGAACAGCTCCACCGCGCCGGGATTCTCCTGCAAAAAGGCGTTGCGCACGATGACGCAGCCCATCATCAGCTGATTGCCGCTGATCTTGCTCCACTCCTCCGTCATGTCAAAGAGCTTCGCGGCGTTCTCGTTCTGCATCAGGATGCTGGTAGCCACCGGCTGCGGAGCCAGAATGACGGCGTCCGGGTCGCTCTGCCACACGGTCAGCAGCTCGCTGCCCTCGCCCACGAACTGGATGGTCACGTCCTTGTCGGGGTCAAGTCCGTTGCCGGTCAGCACGTAGCGGAGGATATACTCCGGGTTCGCGCCCTGCCCGGGTGCGTAGATGGTCTTGCCCGCCAGATCGGCGATGGAGGCGGCCTCCTGTCCGTTGCCCAGCAGGGACAGCACGCCCAGCGTGTTCACCGCCAGCACCGTCACGCCGCCCTCGGTCTTGTTGTACAGCGCCGCGGCCATGTTGGTGGCCACGGCGGCAATGTCCGCCTCGCCCTTGGAGATGGCGGCCACCACCTCGTCGTTGGCGCCGCTCATGGTGATGTGATAGGTGTTCTCTGTCTCTCCGGCGTCAGCGGCGGCCCACAGGTTCATGGCGCCGATGCCGGTGGGGCCGGACAGCACGTACAGGTTCACCTCCGCCGTCGTGGGGGTATCGTCCGGCTGCTCCGGCTCTGTATTGGCCTGACTGCCGCAGGCGGTCAGACTCAGCGCCAGCGTCAACGCCAGCAGCAGACTGACAATGGATTTGATGTGCTTCATAGGATTACCTCGATTCTTTTTCCGTCACGGACGATCAGTCCCGCTTCCGCCAGCTCCTCCATGGCCCGGTACAGGCTGGTGCGGCCCATGGACAGCGTGCCCGCCAGCTTTGTCATGCTGAGCTTCTCCGGCAGCCGACCCCACTCGTCACAGTTGGCCCGCAGCCAGCGGTACAGCCGGTGCTGGGCACTGTCCTGGGTGAAGATGGCGATCTTGCCGTTGAGGAACCGCACCCGGCTTGAGAGAAAGCCGATGTAGTTCACCGCCATCTGCGGGCAGCGCTGGAACCACTGCCGCAGCAGTTCCTCCGGCAGCAGCACCACGGCGCAGGCCGTTACCGCCCGGATACGGGACACGTACCCGTCTCCGCCGAACAGTGCCGCCGCGCCGAAGGTGCCGCCGGGGCCAAAGACCGCCAGCACCGCCTTTTCCCGCGTGGGAGCCACGGCTTCCGCCCGGCCCTCCAGCACGATGCCCAGCGCCCGTCCCGCCGTAGCGGGGTCACAGATGGTGTCGCCCCGGCTGAAGCGGCTCACGCCCAGCGATTGTGCCTCGTGCAGCAGCTCCTCCGCGCCCTGAAACAGAAAGTGGTCATGCAGGAGCGTCATGTGATCGTCCATAGCGTACTCCTTAAAAATGTGTTCCAAATGGAACGGTTTTACATAGTATAACGGCAGCGGCGGCGGTTGTCAAGGGGCGGAAAATGTGGTATGATGGCAAAAAACGCAAAGGAGCGTCCTTTTATGCGATTGATCTCATGGAACGTCAACGGCCTGCGCTCGTGTCTGGGAAAGGGCTTTCTGGATTTCTGTGCTTTTGCCGACGCGGACGTGATCTGCCTGCAGGAGACGAAGATGCGCCCGGAGCAGGCGGCATTCGACCTACCGGGCTATCACCGCTTCTGGAACAGCGCCGACAAGGCGGGCTATTCCGGCACCGCCATCTTCACCCGCCGCCAGCCGCTGTCCGTCACCTATGACTTCGGCCCGGATATCCACCGGCACGAGGGACGGGTCATCACCGCCGAGTACGAGGATTTTTATCTGGTGTGCTGCTATACCCCCAACTCCAAGGATCAGCTGTCCCGGCTGGACTACCGCATGGAGTGGGAGGACGATATCCGGGCGTACCTGCTGGAGCTGGACGGCAAGAAGCCGGTGGTCTACTGCGGCGACCTGAACGTGGCCCATCAGGAGATCGACCTGAAAAACCCCAAGACCAACCGCATGAACCCCGGCTTCTCCGACGAGGAGCGGGCCAAGATGACCCAACTGCTCTCCAGCGGCTTTGCCGATACCTTCCGCACATTGTATCCCGACCGCACCGGGGCCTATTCCTGGTGGAGCTATCGCTTCCATGCCCGGCAGAACAACGCAGGATGGCGCATCGACTACTTCATCGTGTCCCAGCGTCTGCTGCCCCGTGTGAAAAACGCCGATATCTGGCCGGAGATCACCGGCAGCGACCACTGTCCCGTGGTGCTGGAGCTGACGGAAGAATAAAAAAATGTCTGCCGCGAAAGCGGCAGACATTTTTTCAGTCTGTCAAAAAACTACCCAAACGCCCCTGTTTCTGCTATAATAGAGGAAACGGGGGTGTTTACATGGAAGGTTGGAGAAAAGACTCACGGCATGAGCCAATCATCGTAGATTTGGAGGCGCTGGTGCCAAAGGAGCATCTGCTGCGGAAAATAGAAAAGGTCATGGATTATGAGTGGCTGTATGAACGGCTGGACCCGTATTACTGCCATGACAATGGCCGTCCCGGCACAGATCCGGTTGTGCTGGTCAAGATGGTACTCATTCAGCATTTATTTGGAATACCGTCTTTGCGGCAGACCTACCAGAGGATCCAGGATACGCTCTCCTACCGCTGGTTTTTAGGCTATGGGCTGCTGGAT
>CDZG01050557.1_pt1 | contig 84276 bp, 70 predicted proteins | sample 557741 | NCBI WGS metagenome assembly CDZG01 (sample SAMEA3182086, study PRJEB8094) | gut metagenome | biome: human; feature: gut; material: Stool; isolation source: human stools | place: Canada | collected 2013-01-21
GTCTGCTTGACTTCTAAAATCTTTGCTTCGGAAATACCCGATAACAACGCCATATCCGCTGTCCTGTTCCATTCCTGCCTTGCGGTGTTATCCGCTTCAATCTCGGCGGCTTTGGGATTGTTCTTACCGATTTTCTTGGTGGGAAGATAAACGCTGTTCTTATCAAACACCTTTAACTGCTGTTCGGGATCGGAGATATGCCGATTGATAAGGTCGGTGTAAATCTCTTTTACCTCCCGAAGAAAAGGCTCGCTTTTGAATTTATCATCTTTCACGGTAAAGAGGTGGCTTTCGTAAACTTCGCCCTTTTTTATGACGGTGCAGCCTTTTCGTATCTGTCCGTCCTCTCCTGTGATTTCTTTCTTGGTGCGTACCCTTTTTCCCGTTTCATCATAGAACACGCTGCGTGTGGCTATCTTGATGTCAGGCTCAGGAAGTAGTTTTCTTTCGCTGAAGATAAGGTGGATATGATAGTTTGTCTTGCGTTTGTTGTGGTGGAGGGCTGACACGCACTCCACACCATACCGCCTGCGGAACTCCTCCGTAAAATCTTCAAGGACTTCCTGCGGCTCGTATCTTGTATATACTTCGGGCAGGGCGATAATTAATTCCCTTGCTTCAATACATTTGCCCTCTGTACCGCTTCGCTTAAATTCCTGCTGGCTTTCCCTTGCAAGGTTACTCCAAAATTCATTGTCGGCGGTGCGGTAGGTGGCATAGAGATTTTCCTGTCTTGCGTGGCTTGTGATATAGGATATTCTTCCCTTGACATTGGGTAGCTTCGACATCTGTATAAATGAGTGTCTTGCCATATACTCCTTCCTCCCGTGACGGGCATACTCTTTTTGCAACCGAGAAATCGGTTGCCGCTGTTTCGGCGGCGTAAGCAGACGGACAGCGAAGAAAACAGTGTGCTGTTTTCTTCTGTATCATAGCGGCGGAGCATTGTCCGAAGCTGTGATACATAGCCCCCTGCAAGGGCGAAATACCCAGAGTACAAATCGAAGATTTGTGCGAGGGGTGTATTTCGCTCTCAAACGCCGAGGGCTTGGAGAACAGTTATTCTACTTTGCGGACATCGTTTTCATTGAGCAGGTTTCTTCCCTGATTGACGCTCATAAATCGCTCTAAAGTATCCCTTCGGATAATCGCTTTTCTGCCGACCTTGAGGACGGGAAGTTTGCCCCAGTCTACCAACTTACGCATTGTATTTCTTCCGATACCCGTACATTCTGCTGCTTCTTCTATGGTTAAACCCATTTTGATGTTGCTCATTTTATCATCCTCCTTTCAAAATGCGCATTTTGCAACTATGTATCTGTAATTATACTTATTTTGCCATCTTTTGTCAACTCGTTTTGCAACTTATCAAGAAATATTTTTGCCTATTATTAAATTTATGGTTGCAAAATAGGCTTTGCTATGTTATACTATCAGCAATAGGAGGTGAAAACCTTGAAAAAAGAAATTGTATTCACCGCAAAACAGGTCGGTGAACGAGTGAAAGAACGCCGAACAGAATTAAACTTAACAATGCCCGAACTTGGTAAGCGTGTCGGGGTAAACAAATCTACCATTCAAAGATATGAAGCGGACGGTGTAGACCCGAAGCGTACAATGATTATCAACGGGCTGGCAGAAGCACTCCTGACCACTCCCGAATGGCTGACAGGACTTTCCGAAGATAAGGAATATGACAGCCGCACTTTATGTGCAAGGGATATGGAGGAACATATCAAAAATTATCTTGATACGGTTTCTTCTGTGGTAAAGGGAGAACCGCACCAACAGCTGCTCACGACATTCCTCGGAAAGATGATTGACCTCTATACGGTTATGGCTTATCACTTTGCAGACGCTATGGCTGAGGTTGACCGTGTAGCGGAGGACGAGGGCTTAAAGCAGTCCTTACGCCGTTATGCGATTGAGTCAGGGGCAATTATGGAAAGGGTTTACCGTAAAGAAATGAAACTTCCTATCGAGGATATGAAGCAGTTTTTAGATGGGATTTTACATATCTACGATGAGGGACGCACCGCTGTAAAGATGGGTGACCTGTTCGGGATAGTGACAGCAGCCGAAGAAAGGGTTGCTGAAAAAGAAAAATTCCGTGGCTCTTTGACAAGTGAAAACGATGACTGACACTCATCGGCATAAGTAACCTTATTACTTTACGCACACCATATGTCACAGTCCCGATTGCCACGGATAGAAAGGGGAAATTTATCTATGGCAAAAGGTTCTGTAAGAAAAAAAGGTAAAAAGTGGTACGCACGCTTCTATATCGAAGATGAAAGCGGCAGAAAAGTACAGAAAGAGTTTGTGGGAACAGAAAGTAAGTCTGAAACAGAAGCCCTGCTCAGAAAAGCAATCGCTGACTATGAGGAAAAGAAATTCGTTGCGAAGTCTGAAAACATCACGGTTGGTATGCTGCTCGATCTGTGGGTGGAGGAAGAACTGAAACCCAGCAATCTCAGCAATGGTACGGTAATGTCCTATCAAGGAACGGTCAATCGTATCAAACAGCACCCGATAGGAAACCGAAAACTGAAAACAGTAACCGCCGACCATTTACAGGCATATATAGACTTTCTCAGCTTTGGCGGTACAAATCCTGACGGTACAACCGCAAAAGCACTCAGCAAAGGGTATCTCCGATTGTTTTCGGCTGTTTTACAAGGGGCGTTCCGTTTTGCGGTATTCCCGAAAAGGCTGATAACCTTTAACCCGATGCAGTATGTGGTATGGCGAGGAAAGAAAGAAGAATACGAACTGTTCTCGGACGAGGACGGAGAAACTGCTTCCACACCAACGCTCAGCTACGAACAGTATCAGAGATTAGAGGACTTCCTGAAAAAGAAAAACAATCCTGCACTTCTTCCTATACAGATAGCCTATTATACAGGCTTGCGTATTGGAGAGGTCTGTGGTCTGACTTGGCAGGACATCAACCTTGAAGAACAATATCTGACAGTACGCCGCAGTATGCGTTACAACGGGGCAAGGCACAAAACAGAAATAGGGGCAACAAAGCGTAAAAAAATCCGCACCGTGGACTTTTGCGATACGCTTGCCGCAATCCTGAAAACTGCGAAAACAGAACAACACAAAAACCGTTTCCGATACGGGGAACTGTACAGCCTTAATTACTATTTGGAGGTCAAAGAAAAAGACCGCACCTATTATGAGGTTTACAGTCTGCCGAGGTCGGAAGAAGTCCCAGAGGGATACAAGGAATTATCCTTTGTCTGCCTTAGACCTGACGGGGCATTTGAAGCACCGAGTACGGTGGGGATTATGTGCAGGACAGCAAGAAAAAAGGTGGAGGGATTGGAGGATTTCCACTTCCATATGCTCAGACACACCTATACAAGCAATCTGCTTTCAAACGGTGCAGCACCTAAAGATGTGCAGGAACTTCTCGGACACGCTGATGTTAGTACCACAATGAACATTTACGCTCACGCTACAAGGGAAGCGAAGCGTACTTCCGCAAGACTGCTGGATAAGGTAATCGGCGGAGCATAAAAAATTTCCCTTGTTTCGGCTCATAAGGGCAAAAACAAGGGAAAATACATAAGGTTTGAACATTTAATAGGCGATATGCCTTGAAAATACAGGGTTTATAGAGGATTGAATAGATAAATCGGAATTTGTAGAGGAAAATTAGTCATGAATATAGCAGAAATGTATTTGAATGACATAGAGAATGTTCTTGAATTATATGTCGATTACTACAACAACCATGAAGAGGGTTGTTGGACAAAAGAAACAGCAAGAAAAAGGATACATCAAGTTTTAAGTATTGAGGATTCCTATTCTCTGATTATGAAAACAGATGACGGCAATGTGATTGGATTTGCTATGGGATATTTCAAACAATATGACGACATTGTTGGATATACCCTTGAAGAGATTATAATATCCGCTCAAAATCAGGGAAAAGGATTCGGAAGCTGTTTGTTAACTGAACTGGAACGCAGAGTGAAAGAAAAAGGGGGTTCCTGTGTGGAGTTACAAGCGGTAAATGACGAACTGCACGAACGATATTATGGGAAAGCAGGCTATAAAAATGCACAGAACTTTGTCATGAAAGTAAAGTGGTTTGATTAAAAAATTCCCATTTGTAGGGATGCTGCAAAATCCTTTCGGAATGAAAGGGCGCACTTCTATACATTCCGGCTGGATGTATCGTGCGGTGTAAAATTTTGCGACGCACCAAAGCATCCCTTGTGTAAAGGGAGGTGGCACGGCGAAGCCGTGACGGAGGGATTGCAATGCAGTCAAAACATAATAAGCAGTTGGTACCATTGGCAAGGCAACTGCGAAAAGAAATGACAAAAGAAGAACGGCATCTTTGGTATGACTTTTTGCGTTCCTATCCTGTTCGCTTTTCCAGGCAGAAAGTGCTGGGGAAATACATTGCAGATTTTTACAGTGCGGACGCAAAACTGGTCATTGAGCTGGATGGTTCCCAGCACTACGAGGATGGGAATATGAAAAAAGATGGGGAGCGCACTGCTTTTCTGGAGGCTTATGGTCTTACGGTTATTCGTATCCCAAACAATGAAGTCAGCAGAAATTTTTGCGGCGTTTGTGAGTATATCGATTCCGTGGTAAAGCAATCCCTCAGTCAGCTTCGCTGACAGCTCCCTTTACTCAAGGGAGCCTTGGGTGCTGCCGCACCAGTGCAACATATAAAAAACCGACCTGTGAACATTCACAGATCGGTTTAACTGTTTTACGGACACCCGGCGAATGCCCGGCGCACTGTTTTCTTTCCCCGTTCTGTTATGCTTTCTTGGATTTTGAAGGAGCCTTCTTTTCCTGCAACTTTTTCATCAGGAAGAGGATGCCTACCATCGCCGCAATGGCAAACGGAGTCACGATCACGCTTTGCACAACGGATGCAATCGCATAGAACACCAAGCACACAACCGCCACGAGGCACGCATACGGCAACTGCGTGGAAACGTGGTTGATGTGGTCGCTCTTGCCGCCCGTGGAAGCCATAATGGTTGTATCCGAAATCGGGGAGCAGTGGTCGCCCATAACCGCGCCGCCGAGGCAGGCCGCAATGGTGATGCACATCATCTGGCTGATCTCATCCGGGAAAATATTGACAACGATCGGGATCAGGATGCCAAACGTACCCCAGGAGGTTCCGGTTGCAAACGAGATGCCGCAGCCGATCAGGAACAGGATGGTCGGAAGCAGCGGGCTGTTATGGCTGTTGCCGACGATGGATTTCACAAAATCATCGCTGCCAAGCGCGTTTGTCACGCCGGAGAGCGTCCATGCAAAGGTCAGGATCAGGATGGCCGGAACCATTGCCTTGAAGCCTTCTGCAATGCTGTCGGTGAATTCCTTGAAGTTGAGCACCTTGCGGCAGAGGAAGAAGGGGAAGCAGAACAACAATGCGATAAAGGAACCGAGCACAAGGCCCACGGAAGCGTCGGAATTTGCAAACGCATCCACGAAATTCGCTTCGCCATGGAAGAAGCCACCGGTATAAATCATGCCGCAGACGCAGGCTGCAATGAGCACGATAACGGGGAGCACAAGGTCGATGACCTTTCCCTTATAATGGATTTGTTCATCATCCATGGCCTCGCCATAGGGGCGCGCTGCCGTTGTGAACAAATCGCCGCGGAACTTTGCGTTGTCCTCGTGAATCTTCATGGGGCCGAAGTCGAAGTCCAGCAGCGCAAGGGTGATCATCATGGTGATGGTCAGCAGCGCGTAGAAGTTATATGGTATGGTTTCCAGGAACATGACGAAACCATTGATGCTCGAGCCATCCGGCACGGAGGATGTGACCGCAGCCGCCCAGGAGCTGATCGGCGCGATGATGCACACGGGCGCCGCCGTAGCATCGATGATGTAGGAAAGCTTTGCGCGGGAGATCTTGTGCTTGTCGGTCACAGGCAACATAACGGAGCCGACTGTGAGGCAGTTGAAATAGTCGTCAATGAAAATCAAGCAGCCAAGCGCAACCGTTGCAAGCTGCGCGCCCGCACGGGTCTTGATTTTGTTCGCAGCCCACTTGCCGAAAGAAGCCGAGCCGCCCGCCTTGTTCATCAAACTGACCATAATGCCCAAGATCACAAGGAAAATCAGGATGCCAACATTCCAGCCATCCCCCAGCTTTGCGGTCATCATTTCAAAAATTCCGGTGACGCTGTGTTCCAGGCTGAATCCGTTCGGTGTGATGTTTTGCAGCACGCAGCCTACCACAATGCCAACGAACAGCGAAGTGTAAACCTCTTTTGTAATAAGAGCCAGGCCGATGGCAATGATTGGCGGCAGCAGGGACCAGAATGTCCCGTACAGGTTGCTTCCGGCCTCTTCGCCTTCCGCGGACGCGACTGTGCAGGCAATCATCGCCAAAAGGAATGCGACGGCGATGATTAACCTTTTTTTGGTTGTTCCATGGTTTCTCCTCATAAATGATTGCCTCCCGAAAAAAGAATGTTGGGATTTTTACCGGCCGGGCCAGAAATGCGCGCCCGGCAAACATGTTCGGATGTTTTTCCGCGGTTGCCGCGGAGCTCCGGCCTTTGGGAATGCGCTGCCGGAAAGTATGTATATAGTATAGCAAAGCGTCCCGTTAATAAACTATCAAAGAACGTCTCTGATTTATAAAGTTATCGTTATTCCGCATAAAAAAATTGACAATGTTATGCAATCCCCGGTATTTGTTCCTCATACTATATTATATTTGTTTTTTATGTTTTTGATGTGTTTTTGCTCAGTCCAAGCCCGTTTCCGCTATGTTTCCATTCTTTTCTCTATAAATTCTGATAAAAATTTGTCCGTCTTCTGTTTACAATTCGCTCACAATTTGATACCATTATGTCATGACATAAATCTTTATAAAGAGCTTATCAGTTTCTCTGTCCTACAGGCAGGGAATATATCGCAGCCGGGGTTTCCCCTTTTCTCACCCGGATGCAATCATTATTTTTTCGTAGGAGGCAACCCAATGAAACACGTTTCCCTTAAGCGAAGGGCACTGTTGGCGGTGTTGGTTCTGGCCGTCGTCATCGTTGCCGCAACCGTGTTTGCGGAGACCGACGGGGAAAGTTCCAACCCATTTGTGAACAGCCTTTGGGCCGTTCTGCCGCCAGTCATCGCGATCGGCCTCGCGCTCATCACCAAAGAGGTGTACAGCTCGCTGTTCATCGGCACCCTCGTGGGCGGGTTACTGTATGCAAACTTTAACCCGGTCGGCGCGATGACCCACATCTTTGAGACCGCCATGGTCGGCGAATCGCTGACCAGCAGCGGCAACGTGGGCGTGCTCGTGTTCCTCGTCACCCTTGGCGCGATGGTCGCCCTGATGAACAAGGCGGGCGGTTCCGCCGCATTCGGCCGTTGGTGCTCTGAAAAGATCAAGAGCCGCAAGGGCGCGGGCTTCATGACCATGCTCCTCGGCTGCATCATCTTCATCGACGACTACTTCAACTGCCTGACGGTCGGCTCCGTCATGCGCCCCGTGACCGACAAGTTCAAGATCTCCCGCTCCAAGCTCGCTTATTTCATCGACGCGACGGCAGCCCCGGTCTGCATCATCGCACCGATCAGCTCCTGGGCGGCCGCAGTCTCCGGCTACATCGAGAACGCGAATGGCCTGGAACTGTTCGTGAAGTGCATCCCGTACAACTTCTACGCGCTGCTCACCATCGCCATGATGATCACGATCATCCTGCTGGATTTCGACTTCGGCCCCATGAAGAAGCACGAGATCGCGGCCCGCGAGCATGGCGACCTGTTCTCCGGTGAAAAGCATGCCGGCGATGAATCCGCCCCCATCGGCAAGGGCAAGGTGATCGACCTCGTCCTCCCGATCCTCGTCCTCATCGCCTGCTGCTTCGTCGGCCTCATCTATTCCGGCGGCATGTTCGACCCCGCGAGCGACTGCTATGGCAGCCTGATCGACGCGTTCGGCAACGCGACCGCCGGCATCGGCCTCATGCTCGGCTCCGCCGTGGCGATCATCCTCACCATCATCTGGTACCTCTGCCGCAAGATCCTTGGCTTCCGGGATTGCATGGATAGCCTGGCGGACGGCTTCAAGGCCATGGTTCCCGCCATCCTGATCCTCACGCTGGCCTGGACGCTCAACGCCACGACCGGCAGCCTCGGCTTGAAAGAGTTCGTTCATGGTGCTTTGGAAGGTTCCGCAAAGTCCCTGATTGGCTTCCTGCCCTGCGTCGTGTTTGCGATCGGCTGCGGCCTCGCGTTTGCGACGGGTACCTCCTGGGGTACGTTCGGCATGCTGATCCCGATCGTCCTCGCGGTATTCCCGCCGGAGAACGTCGAGACCAACACCATCATGATCATCTGCATGTCCGCCTCCATGGCAGGCGCGGTCTGCGGCGATCACTGCTCCCCCATTTCGGATACCACCATCATGGCCTCCGCGGGCGCGCAGTGCGACCACATCAACCACGTTTCCACGCAGATCCCGTATGCGATGCTCGTCGCGGGCGTGTCCTTCGTGATGTATCTCATCACCGGCTTCGTCCAGAGCGTCATCATGCTGCCCATCGCCATTGCGGTCATGGTTGGCGTGTTGTTCCTTATGAAGCGCCTCATGAAGAGCAAAGACGCTTCCCTGAAGGCATAAGCTCCTACAAACGCAAACGTAATAAGCGCCGCTGGGCTTTCCCCAGCGGCGTTTTTCGTTTATACTATAAAAGCCGTATATTATAAGGAGGGGTTACCATGCTGTTTCCAGAAAAAGAAATTGCACTTAAGGATGGACGGTCCGCATGCCTCCGCAGCCCTGCCACGGAGGATGCCGCCGAAATGCTTGCTTATTTGAAGGATTGTGCATCGGAAACGCATTTCATTCTGCGTGAGCCGGAGGAATGCACGGAAACGCTGGAACAGGAGGCCGCCTATCTCGAACGCGTCAGCGCCTCCGATACAAGCGTGATGATCGTTTGCAGCGTTGGGCAGGAAATCGCCGGCAACTGTCAGCTTTCCTTCCACAACCGCAGCAGGATCCGCCACCGGGCAGAAATCGCCATTGCGCTTCGGCAAAAATACTGGGGCCTGGGCATCGGCACGGCCATGTTCCGTGAGATGATTGCCCTCGCACAGGCGCGTGGCGTAACGCAGCTGGAGTTGGGATTTGTGGAAGGCAATGCGCGGGCGCGCGGGCTGTATGAAAAGATGGGCTTTCGCATCGTTTTTTACCATCCAAACGCATTCCGACTCAAGGATGGCACGCTGTTGGGCGAATACTGGATGATCCGGGAACTTTAAAGCAGCAGGACGAAGAAAAGCGGGAGGCAAATTGCCTCCCGCTTCATTGCTTTCCAATCACGTTACTCCGCATCGAACGCTGCCGTCATCATGTCGCTCTTTTGCACGGCGCGGATATATCCGGCCGTAACGGCGATTTCAAAGCCCGCGCCGAGCATGGCCTCAACGGCGGCCTCTGTCGTGCCTTTTTTGGAAGAAATGCGTGCGCGCAGCGTCTCCGGGGAGACCGGTTCCGCCTTTAAAATTTCCGCCGTGCCAATGAACGTTTCACGTGCAAACGCCACGGCGGCCTCAGGCTCCATGCCGTCCCGCACAGCAGCGCCGGCAAGCGCTTCGAGCATCAGGCAAAAGTACGCAGGGCTTGAGCCCGCAACGCCGATCACCTTGGAAATTTCATCCTCGTGCTCAAGGCGGATCGCCATGCCGCCCGCCGCAAGCAGCGCATGCGCAAACTCAGCCTGCCGCTGTGTTACGCGCGCGCCGATTGCATATCCCGTAACGCCGCGGCGTACGCTCACGCCCATGTTCGGCATTACCCGGATGAACGGCAATGCGCCAAGCTCCTTTTCCAGCTTCTTGAAGCTAATTCCCGCCATGATCGAAAGCACAAGCTGGTTTTCAAGATACGGCCGGTACATCGCGGCCGCCGCAGAAAAGTCCTGCGGCTTCATTGCAAACACAATCGCATCCGCTGTGCGCAGCGCCAAAGGTTCCGCTGCCGTGATGCCCAACCGGGCCGCAGTCTCTTTTCCATGCTCGGGGTTACGTGCGTTCACCAGAAGGATCTCGTCTCCCTTGAGCACGTCTGCCGCAAGAATGCTCTGGATCATTGCGCCCGCCATATTGCCGGCGCCCAAAAAAGCAAGTTTCATGTTCCGTTCCTTTCTATGCCCGCACCTGACCGTTGCCAAACACCATATATTTATAGGAAGTCATTTCCTTAAGGCCAAGCGGGCCGCGCGCATGCAGTTTTTGTGTGCTGATGCCCATTTCCGCGCCAAAGCCAAACTCAAACCCATCCGTAAAGCGCGTGGAAGCATTATAATTTACCGCTGCCGCATCTACAGTGTGCAAAAAGATACGCGCATTTTCCACATCCTCGGTGACAATCGCTTCCGTGTGCTTTGTGCCATAGCGTGCAATATGCGCCATCGCTTCCTCCAGCGAATCCACAACCTTCACGGCAAGTTCGGGTGCAAGGTATTCGCTGGCCCAATCCTCTTCCCCGGCAGGAACCGCAAGCTTATCCACCGCGCGCACCTGCGCATCGCCATGGATCGTTACGCCAAGCATGTGCAGTTTGGCGAGAAGCTTTGCAAGATGCGCCGTTGCCCAAACGGAATTCACAAGAAGCGTCTCCATTGCGTTGCACACGGACGGACGCTGCGTTTTCGCGTTCACTACAATGGCCTCCGCCATGCCGTAATTCGCGCTTTCATCCAAATATACATGGCAGTTGCCAACGCCGGTTTCCAGCACAGGCACTGTCGCCGTTTCCAACACGCGGCGGATCAGCCCCGCGCCGCCGCGCGGGATGATAACATCCACACAGTCATTCATGCGCAGCATGCGGTCCACGCTTTCATGCGCGGTATCCTCCACAACGGCAAGCGCATTTTCCGGCACGCCTGCGCTTTTGAGCGCGCCGCGCATGGCGCTGGCAAGCGCCAGGTTGGAACGCAGCGCCGATGCGCTTCCGCGCAGCAGGATGCCGTTGCCCGTTTTGAGCGCAATCGCCGCCGTATCCACCGTTACGTTCGGCCGCGCTTCATAGATCATGCCGATTACGCCGAGCGGCACGCGCACTTTGCGGATCCGAAGCCCGTTTGGCCGCGTAAATTCCTCAACGACCTCGCCAACCGGATCCGGCAGTGCAATCAGCTGCCGCACGCCCTCTGCCATGCCCTCAATGCGCGCGCTCGTAAGCGCAAGGCGGTCAAGCATGGACTCGCTCATGCCGTTCGCACGGCCATCGGCAAGATCCAGCTCGTTCGCGGCAAGGATGTCCGCCTCGTGCGCCATGAGTGCATCCGCAATCGCGGCAAGCGCTGCGTTGCGCTTCTCCGTGCCGAGGAGCCCCAGTTCCGCCGAAGCGGCTTTTACGGCAAGCGCCGTTTCCCGAAGGTCTTTCATACGTTATACCTCTTCTACCCAATTATCCCTGTGGATGGCCACAGCGTTTTTCACATGGCCCTCCGCGGCTTCCATGCGCCGCAGGAGTTCCTCTTTGTCAAAGTTTACTTCGCCGCGCCCAAGCAGCACATTTGTGCCCTGCCGGAACACGCGCACGATGTCACCCGCGCGGAAGTCCCCTTCCGCTGCCACGATGCCCGAGGGCAGGAGACTCTTTCCATGGCGGGCAAGCGCTTCCTCCGCTCCCGCGTCGATATACAGGTTACCGCGCGTCTGTGCGTAAAAGGCCATCCATTGCTGGCGCGTGCGCATGCCTGTTTCGCTTGCGGCGAAGTACGTGCCCACAGGCTCTCCCGCCGCCGCGCGCAGCAGCGCTCCCGCATTCTCGGTTCTGCAAATGACAACCGGAACGCCCGCCGCTGTGGCAAGCTTTGCCGCAGAAAGCTTCGTGGCCATGCCGCCCGTACCGTTGCTGGTGCCGGCGTTCCCGCCAAGCGCCAGGATCTCCGGCGTAAGGTGCTCGACGCGCTCGATGCGCTTTGCGGTTTCGTCCGCGCGCGGGTCCGCGGTGTAAAGGCCATCCATATCCGTCAGGAGCACGAGCAGGCCCGCATGCATCATTGCGGCTACCTGCGCGCTGAGCGTATCGTTGTCTCCCAAGCGCAGCTCATCGATGGAAACGGTATCGTTTTCGTTAATGATGGGCACAGCGCCGCGCTGCAGGATAATCTCAAGCGCGTTAAATGCGTTTTTATACCGCCTGCGGTCTCGGAAATCATCCCGTGTCAGCAGGATCTGCGCACTCACAATGCCGCGCGCGGCAAAAAACCGGGCGTATTCCTCAAGCAGAAGCCCCTGCCCCACGGCCGCAGCCGCCTGCTTTGCGGGGATGCTCGTGGGCCGCTTTGCATAGCCGATGCGCCCAAAGCCCGCCGCCACAGCGCCGGAGGTCACCAAAATGACCGTGTGCCCGGCATCCCGAAGCGCCGCGATCTCCGCTACGATGTATTCGATCTTTTCGGGGCTGATGCTCCCGTCCGCATGGGTCAGGGAGCTTGTGCCTACCTTGACCGTAACGAGTTTTCTTTCCACGGGTCCCTCACCGTTTTCCAAGGCTTCCCCAAACGGCATTCGTTTGGGCTATCCTGTAATAATACGGTTTTGCGGACGCTTTGTCAACCGCGCGCGCCCGATTATTCAATGTCAAGAAGGCCCGCTTTTTCCACGCCTTCGGCAGCGGTCAGCGTCTCCAGCACACCGTTCACGCTTGTTTCAAGGCTCGTAATATCCATGGAAATCACCACGCTTGCCCTGTCCCCGATGGGCGGGTTTTGCATGATGGTAAGGATATTCGCGCCAAGCGCGCTCATCATGTTCAGCACGCGGCTCAGGATGCCTTTTTCATGGCTCAGAATCAGCGAGATGACCGCCTTTTTGCAGGCGTTCCCCTCCGATGGCATAAACACATAGTCCTTGTATTTGTAATATGTGCTGCGTGAAATGCCCACCGTGCGCGCCGCCTCGCTCACCTCGCGGATCGTGCCGCGCCGGAGCATTTCCCGCGCTTCCACAACCTTTTCAAAATAATCCGGCAGAACCTTTTTGTGGACGATGAGGTAATCGCTTTTCATGGTTTCTCCTTATCGGTCAATTTTTGTGCCCCGGGCACAGCGGTTTATTTTGCCCATTGCGCCTGGTCCGCCTTTTGTTCAACATAAGCAAGCATCCCGCATGGGTCGATTACATCCCGGTGCAGTACGGGCTTTTGCCGGAGCGCTGCCAGCGCCGCAGGGATCGGAGCGCCCGTTACGCTGTGCAGTTTTTCCATTGCGTCAAAGCCGTTCTCCGGCACCGAAAGCCCCAGAGCTTCCAGCATCGCAGGTGCAAACTTGTAGGGCGAGGCCGTGGAAAGCACAACGGCTGGATTTTTGCTCCGCCCGGATGCGCGGTACGCTTCATAAACGCGCCAAGCCACAGCGGTGTGTGGATCCATCAGATATCCTTCGGTTCCCCAGGTACGGCGAATCGCATCAAACGCAGCCGTATCATCCGCTTTTCCGCAGGCAAATTCACCCTGGATGCGCGCAAGCAGCGCCTCCGGCACGCGATACATGCCCGTTTCCGCAAGCTGCCGCATCAGTTCCGCCACAAGCGGCGCATTTCCGTCGGAAGCAAAATACAAAAGCCGCTCCAGATTGCTGGAAACAAGAATGTCCATGGAAGGGGAAGCGGTTTTGTGGAATTCCCGCCTGCGGTCATACACGCCGGTTTGCAGGAACTCAGTCAGCACATCGTTTTCGTTGGAAGCACAAACGAGCGTCCCTACCGGCAGACCCATGCACTTTGCAATATATCCCGCAAGGATGTCCCCGAAGTTTCCCGTCGGCACCACGAAATCCGCTGGAGCGCCGGACTGCACAATTCCCGCACGGCGAAGATCCGCATACGCTTTGAAATAATACGCCACCTGCGGCGCAAGCCGGCCGATATTGATGGAATTGGCGCTTGAAAGACGCACGTTTTTCCCCGAAAACCGCGCAAAGACTTCCTTTACGCCGCGCTGGGCATCGTCAAAGTTCCCGCGCACCGCGCAAACACAAACGTTCTTCCCCTCCTGTGTCACCATCTGCGCGCGCTGCACCTCGCTCACGCCACCTTCCGGGTAAAACACCATCACGCGCGTATGCGGCGCATCCGCAAAGCCTGCAAGCGCGGCTTTTCCCGTGTCTCCGCTCGTCGCAGTCAGCACGAGCACGTCTTCCTTCACACCGCACGCCTGGCTTGAGGCCGCAATCAGGCGCGGCAGCAGGCATAGCGCCATGTCCTTAAAGGCGCTCGTCGGGCCGTGGTACAGTTCAAGCACATGCGCATCCGCAACGGGGACGGTGGGCGTCAGGTCTTTTGTTTCAAACTTTCCGGAATATCCATCCCGCACCGCAGCTTCCACAGCCTCAGCGGGCAGATCCGGCAAAAGCTTTTTCAAAATGTGCGCCGTGAGCGCGTATTGGTCAAGTGAAAGCAGCGCATCCTCCGAAAGCCCGGCCGCAGGGATTGCTTCAGGCACATAAAGGCCGCCGTCCGGCGCAAGGCCGCGCAAAACGGCTTCAGCGGAAGTGGCTTTTTCATCGTGGGAACGGGTGCTCAGGTACTGCATGGTTTGGTTCTTCCTTTCTATGATAAAAGATTGAAAAATCATGTTTCGCGGTTTTCTCGCATTTTGGGGCTTGCATTCGCCCCATGAGATATGATATATTGTCCGCAGCAGAAAAACAAGTGTTTTTTATATGAAAACACATGATTTTATAAAAATTTGAAAGGAACCTTTTGGAAATGAAGACCGCACTTTTAGGGTATGGCGTTGTGGGAAGCGGCGTCCATGCGCTCACAAAGGCCCGACCAGAGCATGGCGTTACAATCGCGCGCGTGCTTGTCCGGCGCGATATCGAAGCCGTCCGCGCCATCGCCACGCGCGATTTTAACGAAATCGTTTCCGATCCTTCCATCGAAACCGTAGTTGAGGTCATGGGCGGGGAGGAGCCCGCGCTTTCTTATGTGAAGGCTGCGCTTCGGGCGAAAAAAAACGTCGTTACTGCCAACAAGCTCATGCTCTCGCTGCACTATGCGGAGCTCATTTCCCTAGCACGCGAAAACGGAGTGCATCTTGCGTTCTCTGCAGCCGTGGGCGGCGGCATCCCCTGGCTTACGAACCTGCTGCGCGTTGCGCGGGTGGATGCGGTTGAATCCCTCGGCGGCATCATGAACGGAACCACGAATTTCATTCTGACGGCCATGCAGCAGGGCGGCGCAGATTTCGCCGAAACGCTGGCCGAAGCGCAGCGCCTTGGCTATGCCGAAGCAGACCCGACCGCCGACATCGACGGCCTTGATGTGCGTGCAAAACTCGCCCTTTCCTGCGATGTTGCGTTTTCACAAATGGCGGACGCTGCCGCCGTTCCTGCGCTCGGTATACGCCATATTGCTGCGGCTGACGTCGCTCTGTTCCAGCAACTTGGGCTGACCTGCCGCCTCATCGGCAAAGCGGAGCGCACGGAAACGGGCGTCGCCGCGTATGTGGAGCCGATGCTCTTTGCGGCAGATGCGCCCGAAGCGGGCGTGAACGGAACGGGCAACATCATTTCCTTTCATTGCACAGGCCTCGGTGCACAAAGCTTTTTCGGCCTTGGCGCAGGGCAAAGCCCCACGGCTTCCGCTGTAATGCAGGATCTGATTGATACTTCCGCGGGCACAACGGCATTTGACCTTGCCCGCTGCAATGGCGCCTTCCTCCCGGATGCTTCCTCTGCCCGGCATGCCTATTACCTGCGCACAACCGCAGAGCTGCCCGCGGGGCTTGCCGTGAGGCCGCTCGGCAAAACGCCGGCAGGAAACGCCTGCATCACAAGGCCTTTGCCCGTAAGCGCACTGCATGCGCTCGTGCAGGATTGCCTCGCTGCCGGCAGAAGCGCGTTTGCAGCGGGGCTCGCCTGATTTGATTGGAATATTTTTAGATAAAGGAACGAACCAGCTATGCTCAAAACGGTAAAATTCGGCGGGAGCTCCCTTGCCGATGCACAGCATTTTTCCGCTGTGCGGGACATTGTCCGTGCAGATGACGCACGGCGCATCGTTGTCGTAAGCGCCCCCGGAAAGCGCGCGAAGGGCGACAACAAGGTCACGGACCTTCTTTACCTTTGCTATGCGCACATAAAATACGGCGTGGACCATGAAAGCGTGCTCAGCATGATCGAAGCGCGCTATCAGGAAATTGCGGATGCGCTCGCCATCCCGTTCGATGTTTCCGCAGCGTTTGCAAAAATCCGCAGCCGCGTGAAGGAAAGCCCGGATGAGGATTACCTCGTTTCCCGCGGCGAAGCGCTTTGTGCGGAGCTGATGGCCGCTTATCTCGGCTATGATTTTGTGGATTCCTATGGCACGGTCAAATTCCGGCTGGATGGCCGCATTGACCTTCCCGCCACGTATACGGCCATTGCCGAAGCGTTTGAAGCTTCAAGCGGCCGCATTGTGATGCCCGGCTTTTACGGCGCCATGCCGGGCGGCCAGCTGCGCCTCATGGCGCGCGGCGGTTCGGACATCACAGGCGCGCTTGCAGCGGCGGCGCTTAACTGCGATTTGTATGAAAACTGGACGGATGTGCCCGGCATCCTCATGGCCGACCCTTCCATCGTGAAAGACCCGCAGCCCATCCCGCGCATCACCTACAGCGAGCTGCGTGAGCTTACTTACATGGGGGCAAAGGTTCTGCACGAAGAATCCGTTTTCCCCGTGCGGGAAATGAATATCCCGCTCAACATCCGCAACACCAACGACCCTTCCGCACCGGGCACGATGATCCGCGAGGAGTTTGAGGAGGATGCCCTGCATTCGGAGCCTTACTTCATCACGGGCGTTGCCGGCAGGCGCGGGTACTGTATCATGGACATCCACAAGAGCCATGTTTCCGCAAAGCTCGGTGTGGTGCGCAGCGTGCTTGCCCTGTTTGAAAAGCACGAGCTGCACATTGAGCAAATCGTATCCGGCATCGATTGCTTCTCGCTCGTGGTCTCCACGGAGGCCGTGAAGCCGTATCTGTTCAGCATCATGGAGGAGATCGAAAGCTTCTGCGGGCCGGATTCCGTGAAGGTCACGGACGGCATTTCCCTCATCGCCTGCGTCGGCCGCCGCATGGTGTTCCGCCCGGGCATTTCGGGCAGGCTCTTCGCCACGCTCGGTGAAAACGATATCAACATCCGCATGATCTCCCAGGGCCCGGAAGAGCTGAATATCATCGTCGGCGTGGACGACCGGGATTTTGAAAAGACCATCCGGGTGCTTTATAACAGCTTTACCAGAAAGGATCAACCGCTATGAAACAGAAAAAGCTTTACAACGTGGCCGTGCTGGGCGCAACAGGCGCCGTTGGCCAGGAAATGATCAAGGTGCTTGCAGAGCGCAAATTCCCCATCGGGGAGCTTCGCCTGCTTGCGAGCGCGCGCAGCGCCGGGAAGGCTGTGCGCTACGAGGGCCGCGAGGTCGTTATACAGGAGGCGTACGACGCTGCGTTCGAGGGCATGGACATCGTGCTCGGCGCGGCGGAAAACGATATCGCAAAACGTTTTGCACCCGCCATTCAGGCTGCAGGCGCAGTGTTTGTGGACAATTCCAGCGCTTTCCGCCTTGATCCGGATGTGCCGCTCGTGGTGCCGGAAATCAACGCGGAAGATGCTTACACACAAAAAAAGGGGATCATTGCCAACCCGAATTGCTCTACCATTATCACGCTGATGGCGCTTGCCCCCATCGCCCGCATCTCGTCCATCGAAACGATTGTGGCCTCCACCTATCAGGCGGTATCCGGCGCAGGCGCAAACGGGCTTACAGAGCTTGAAGCGCAGGCGCAGGCATACCCCAAGGGCGAGCCGCTCACGGCAAATGCTTTCCCGCATCAAATCCTGTTCAACCTGCTCCCCCGCATCGGCGGCATAGGCGAAAACGGCTATTCCTCCGAGGAGATGAAGCTGCAAAACGAAGGCCGCAAAATTCTGCACCTGCCGGAGCTTCGCGTCACCTGCACGTGCGTGCGCGTGCCCGTAATGCGCTCCCATTCCATCAGCGCCACGTTTACCACAAAGCGCCCTGTTTCTGTGGAAGAAGCGCGCGCGGCCATCGCTGCAGCAGAGGGCGTGCAGCTTGTGGACAATCCGAACAACGATGTTTATCCGATGCCGCTTGACACGAGCGACCAGGATGATGTGTTTGTGGGCCGCATCCGCCGCGACCTTGTGAGCGAAAACGGCCTCACGCTCTGGTGCTGCGGAGACCAAATCCGCAAGGGTGCGGCGACCAATGCCGTGCAGATCGCGGAGCTTTTGGTGAAATAACACAGGTTTGCAGCAGCGCTGCAACGCGGCAATCCCCCGGCAGCACCTACGGTGCTGCCGCCCCCTTTCAAGAAGGGGGCTTTTTGAAAACCGCAACCCAAAAGGCTCCTTTTGAAAGGAGCTGTCGCCTCATGTGACTGAGGATTATTCTTATTTTCGCAAACACCGCTTACTTCGCCGCCGCTTCTACCGCTTCTCTTGTATTTGTTCAGATTCCGTATTTTGGGGGTTATTGTACAACCGGATCTATTTTCTCAAATAACGCGGAATTAAAGAATTCCCGTACGCTGATTTCAAGTCCATCACAAATTTTTTGAATCGTTACCACACCAGGATTTTTACTTTTTTCATTCAGCATACTATAAATTGTAGATGGTGGAATACCTGCTCGATTGGCTAACCCGTTGATGGAAAGATCATACTGTGAAGAAAGTTCCATAATCCGCCGCCCAATCGCCTCCTTTATCGTCATGCTACTCTCCTCCATTCGATGTGTCGTAAATTTAGTCTATTAAGCTTTACGATATATCGTGTGGGATATATCCCAAATCATACGTCTCTGTGATATAATTGGGATATATCCCACATAGGAGGTTCTTCACAATGTCTGCCAAGCTCCCGCTTCCAACGGCGGAAACCATCCTGCGTAACCTCAATGACACGCAATTGACTATGCATGTCCGCAAGCTGAATGCGTTCAAGTCCTATCAGGCGCAATATCGCTATGTTTCCGACTTGAAATGGAACCCCACCGTCTTTGAGATTGAGCTGGCCATGTTGGAATTTATGTATCAGGAACTGTCCATTGAAATTGCATGTCTTAAGGCTGAGTTCTAGCTTCCTATCCACCAACCATGCTATACTTATGTTCATCCCACTCCAAGGAGGCCTTATGCGCACGCTTACGCTCCCCATTGACGAACGCCTTGCCGGGCGTACGGTCAAAAGCCTGCTTGCGCAAGAGCTGCGCATGTCCGAATCGCTCATCCGCAGGGTAAAGCTGCGCGAAACGGGGATCCTGCTCAACGGCGTGCGCGCATTCACAACGGCCTCTGTGCAGGCTGGCGATGTGCTCACGGCAGAAATTGGCGATGCGCCGGATGCGCCGCGCCCGCGCCCCATGCCCATGCCGCTCGAAGTGCTCTTTGAAGATGAGGATATCCTGATTCTGAACAAGCCTGCCGGGCTCGCCGTGCATCAGTCGACACGCGACCCAGAGGAGCTTACGCTCGAAAACGCGCTTTCGGCCTATCTTCCGCAGGCTTGCATCCCCCATCCCGTCAGCCGGTTGGACCGGGGCACGACGGGGATCATCACCTTTGCAAAAAACGGCTATATGCATGAGCTTTTGCGCCGCATGCTGCACTCGCCCGGGTTCCGCCGGGAATACCGCGGCATCGCCGCAGGCGCCGTAGAACCGCCCATGGGTGCGGTCACACGGCCCATCGGCCTTGCGGACGGCTCAACATACCAGCGCGCCGTGCGGCCCGATGGCGCACCCTCCCGCACGGAATATGCCTCGCTCGCACAGGCAAACGGCTTCACGCTTTTGCGCCTTGTGCCCTGCACCGGCCGCACGCACCAGCTCCGTGTGCATATGGCGGCGCTCGGCTTTCCGCTTGCCGGGGATTGGCTTTATGGCATGCAGGATCCCCGCATCGCGCGGCCGGCGCTCCACTCTTATGAGCTATGGCTCACCCATCCGCTTACGGCGGAGGCGCTGCACCTCATCGCCCCGCTTCCGGAAGACATGGCCGGGCTGCTGCAAAAATAATATATTATGTATATTTTTTCTGTTGACAGGAATATTCATTGGTGTTATCATAAGCTCCATTAAAAGTTTATCGTAACATGCGACGATCGAGAAAAGTACCGCAGAGAGCCGGTTGCAGAGAGCGGGCGATGGTGAAAATCCCGCACAGGGCATTGCGTGAAGAACACTCGGGAGCAGCAAACCCAAAGCCTTCGGGCAAGTAGGGGCGACGGGATGGCAGCACGTTACGCTGCGCCGGCTTGTTAGAGCTTGAAAGGTGACTGTTATTTGCAGTTAATTAGGTGGCACCGCGGATTTCGCAGCATTCGTCCTAAATAAAAAGGATGAATTGGCTGCGTATTTTTATTCGGAGGTGCTTTTTATGTGTTCCATCATGGCTGTCGAAAGTAAGACCATCTCTCCCGCGCTGCTTGCCGAAGGTTTTGAAAAAACCCTTTCCCGCGGGCCGGACATGTCCCGCATCATTAAAACCAAAACAGGCTATCTCTGCTTCCACCGCCTGGCCATCATGGGTCTTGCACCGGAAGGCATGCAGCCCTTCTTCCTTGGGGAGGATGCTGTCATCTGCAACGGCGAGTTATACGGATTCCGCCCTGTGCGCGAAAAATTGAAGGAGAAGTATTCGTTTCAAAGCGAATCCGATTGCGAAATTCTGCTGCCGCTGTACCATGAATACGGCCTTTCCATGTTTGAAAAGCTGGATGCGGAGTTCGCGCTCGTGCTTTACGATGGCAAAACCGGGCACCTCATCGCCGCACGCGACCCCATCGGCATCCGACCGCTGTTTTATGGCTACCTGCCGGATGGCGGCATTGCGTTTGCAAGCGAGGCAAAGAACCTCGTGGGCCTCACAGAGCATGTGTTTCCCTTTCCGCCGGGCCATTATTATGCGGAGGGCAAATTTGTGCGTTATTGCGACGTTGCCGCCGTTTCCCGCTATTGCACGGATGACGTGGAGACCCTCTGCGCCGGCATCCGCGAGCGGCTCATCGCGGGTGTGGAAAAGCGCCTTGATGCGGATGCGCCGCTCGGCTTTCTCCTGAGCGGCGGGTTGGACAGCAGCCTTGTCTGCGCGATCTCTGCCCGGCTGCTCAAAAAGCCCATCCGCACCTTTGCCATCGGCATGGATACGGATGCAATCGACCTCAAGTACGCCCGGGAAGTTGCGGATTACCTGCACAGCGACCATACAGAGGTCATCATGACGCGCGAGCAGGTGCTTTCCACGCTTGAAACGCTTATCAGCTGCCTCGGCACATACGACATCACCACCATCCGTGCCAGCATGGGCATGTACCTTTGCTGCAAAGCCATTCATGAGCAGACCGATGTGCGTGTGCTTTTGACCGGCGAAATTTCGGACGAGCTGTTCGGCTACAAGTACACGGACTTTGCGCCCTCTCCGGAGGAGTTCCAGCGGGAAGCGCAAAAGCGCATCCGGGAGATCCATATGTACGATGTACTGCGCGCAGACCGCTGTATCTCGGTGAACTCCATGGAAGCGCGTGTGCCCTTTGGCGATCTTGATTTTGTGAAGTATGTGATGGCCATTGATCCGGCTCGGAAAATGAATGTTTATGGGAAAGGCAAATACCTGCTGCGCCATGCCTTTGAAGGCGATTGGCTGCCGCACGACATCCTGTACCGTGAAAAGGCCGCCTTCAGCGATGCGGTGGGCCATTCCATGGTAGATGACCTGAAGGAGTATGCCGAATGCCGTTACTCGGATGCGGAGTTTGAAGAAAAGCGCCGGCAATACGCCTTTGCTGCGCCTTTCACCAAGGAAAGCCTGCTTTACCGCGAACTGTTTGAAAAATACTATCCCGGCCAGGCGGACATGGTGGCGGATTTCTGGATGCCCAACAAAGCCTGGGATGGCTGCAACGTCAGCGATCCTTCGGCCCGCGTGCTCGCCAACTATGGTGCAAGCGGACAGTAACTGCGGCCGCCCGCCCGTGCTGTTTTATGCTATAATAAAGCAAAACCGTTCCACGGAGGCCAACAGCACATGCCGAATGTCTTCGATTACCTTGCCTGGCGCGGCGATCTGACTTTCGCCCAGTCTCCCTTTAATGAAGCGGATAGCCTCATTCTCTGCCGCCTTGCATATATCCCGTTTGATGGTATTGCGCCTGCATCATTTGTTCAGGCAATCCCCCTCGCCGATGCGGCGGCACGCTGCCTGCACGGCGCGCCGCCGCAGAGCGCGATTCCGCTTCCTGCGGAAGCAGGTGCTCCGCAGGAAGGCAGCGCGGAACCGCCGCGCCGCTTTCGCCTTGCGGACGACGCGCGGCTGCTTGCCGCCCTTGCAACCAGCCGCCGTTTTTGCAATGCACGGCTCTCAGGCTATGTGAACCTGTTCGATCCGGCGGCGGAAAAGCAATTTTCTGCACTCACCATTCTCCTTGAAGGCGAACTCCCCTATGTGGCGTTTCGTGGTACGGATGGGACGCTCGTGGGGTGGAAGGAAGATTTCAACATGAGCTTCCTCACCGTTGTGCCCGCACAGAAGGAAGCGGTGCAGTATCTCTGCGCGGCTTCGGATTCCCTCTGCGGCCGGCTCCGTGTTGGCGGCCACTCCAAGGGCGGCAATCTCGCCGTATACGCCTCCGCCTTCTGCGGCGAAGAGATTCAATCCCGCATTGAAAGCGTTTATAACCATGACGGCCCCGGCTTCCTTTCCGAAGTCGTTACCCGCGAAGGCTTTCAGCGCATCCTTGGCCGCGTGCATACGTTTGTGCCGCAATCCTCCGTTGTTGGCATGCTTTTGCAGCATGAAGAGGGCTGCGCCATCGTGCACAGCACGAACACCTGGCTTTTGCAACACGATCTGTACTCCTGGGAAACCGCCAGCAACGGCCTCGTATTCACCGAAGCGCGCACGCGCAGCAGCCGCTTTATCGACTCCACGCTCAAGGCATGGCTTACGCAGATGAACCCGGAGGACCGCGGTAAGCTGGTGGATGGCGTTTATACGGCGCTCTCCGCCTCCGGCGCGGTGACGGTTGCCGATCTCAACCGGCCCAAAACCGCAGTAAGCGTGCTGCGCGAAATGAAAAAGCTGGACGAGCCGACAAAAGCCATCATTCAGCAGGCCGTGGAACTTTTGAGCGCCTCTGCCCGGGAGAACCTGCCTGTGGTGCTTGAGCGCATGCGAAAGGAAAAGGAGTAAGCTCCCTATTCAGAGCAACCGAAAAGGCTGCCTCCGCCGGGAAGCAGCCCTTTTGCGTTTTCGCAGATTATTTTTGCAGGTCCCGCAGCGACAGCTGGCGGGAGAAGCTCATCTCGAGCATGCGCTTAGGCGCATGGCCGAACATGTTGCTCACCGGCTCGCGGTCATGAATCAGCTTTACCGCCTCTGCAAACATGGGTGCGGCGGAAATGATCTCGATTTTATCGGAATGGAGCGCAGGCTCGCAATAGACGGTGTCCGTGGAAACAAGAAGCTCGATCGGGCTGTCCTCAATGCGCTGAACCGCTTTCTCGCTCATCACCACGTGGGAAAGGAACGCATAGATGTTCTTCGCGCCCTTGTCCTTCAGGCCGTGGGCCACATCCACAAGCGTGCCGCCGGAAATGGTAAAGTCATCCACCACGATGCAGTTCTTGCCCTTTACATCGCCGATGATCTCCAGCACCTTGGCGTTTTCGTCGTGCCCTGCGCGCATCTTGTCGCCGATGGCAACGGCGCAGCCAAGCTCGTCCGCCATGGAGCGCGCGCGCTTTGCGCTGCCCGCATCCGGTGAAACGACAACCGTGTCCTCATCCACAATTCCCCTGTGCTTTGCATATGCGCAAAGCAGGGAACGGGCATAGAGGTGATCCACAGGCTTGGTGAAGAAGCCCTGAATCTGCGCAGCATGCAGGTCCATCGTCACAACGCGATCCGCCCCCGCCATTTCAATGGCATCCGCGCACACGCGCGCACGGATGGAAACGCGCGGTTCATCCTTTTTATCGCCCTTTGCATAGCTGAAATACGGCATGATGACGGAAATGGAGTTCGCGCTTGCACGCTTTGCGGCGTCAATGTAGAACAACAGCTCCATGAACTCATTGTTTGCGTTGAGTCCGATGGTCTGAACGAAGTATACATCCATATCGCGGATGCACTCATTAAAGCGCACATAGGTGTTTCCCTCGGAAAAATGAATGGTCGTACAATCGCCCATAGGGCTGCCGAGGTAATCGCACATTTTCTGCGCGAACTGCTTGCTTGCGCTGCCCGCAAAGATCTTGATGTGTCCGTTTCCGCCAAGCATAATATCCAGATTCCCCTATCGATGGTTTTTCGGCAGAATCCGGCAAGCCGTCCTCCACCGCCTAGAGTATATCAAAATTTGCGGAGAGAAGCAACGCACGCTGCAATGAAAATGAAAGGAAACAGTGCACGAAATAAGGTTTACTTATATCGCAGATCCCTTTCTGCCATATGCAGTGCATAATATGCCTTCCGGACTTGCGTTTGCGCAAAAAATAACGCCCGCCTTCTGCGAAAAACGGTGAAACCGGGCATTTGTTTTGCATTTCGCTTGTTCTGCTTGCCGCAAGCGCCTATTGAAAGGCTGCCTTATGTCATAAACCTTTTGAATACGGGCAACAGCAGCGGCGTGGGCACAAAGGCACAGCCGAGCGTGGCTGCCGGGCGGTTTGCGCCGTGAAAATCGCTGCCGCATGTCACGATGAGGCCGTGCTGCTGTGCAAGGGAAAGGAAAAGCGTGCGCTCCCCTTCCGTCGTGCCCGGGTAAAACGCCTCTATGCCATCGATGCCATCGCGCACAGCCGCGAGTACTGCGGCATGCTTGTCTGCCCGGATCTGGCAGGGATGCGCCAACACCGCAATGCCCCCTGCCGCATGCGTGACGGCGACCGCCTGCGCAATGGAAATATTTTCGCTGCGCACAAACGCCGGCCGCCCTTTGAGCAGGAACTTGTCGAACGCCTCCGCGCGGGATTGTGCATACCCCTTTTTCACAAGTGCGTTCGCCATGTGCAGCCGCGTAATAAGCCCATCCCCCTCCACAGCGTCCTCGATCGGGCATCCAACCTCCCTGAGGCGCGCAAACATGGCCTTGTTGCGCCGCGCACGGCGCACGGCGCTTTCCGCAAGCGTCCGCTTCACTTCCGGCGCATCCGGATCAATTCCAAGGCCCAGAATGTGCATGGTCACCGAATAGTCGATATCGTACTCCACGCCGGGCACAACGCGCATGCCGATGCGCGCGCCTTCCGCCATCGCTTCCGGCACGCCCATGACGGTATCGTGGTCCGTGAGCGCAACAAACGCAAGGCCCGCTTCCTTTGCCGCACGCACGATGGCCGCAGGCGTTTGTGTGCCGTCCGAATAGATGGAATGGGTGTGCAGATCAAATGCTTGCATGGGGTTCTCCTGTTTTATGCTTGGAAAAGGCGGCTTGCGCCGCCTTATTTCCCGTTGTTTGTTTATTTGTCCTTTTTGTCGGGGTCATCGCCGCCGTTTTCATCCCACGGACGCTTCCAAAGCGATGCGGGATCGTTGTCATCCTTTCCGGCAGCCTCCTCGGCCTTGCGGCGCGCATCTTCTTCCGCCTTGCGCTTGCGCTCGGCTTCTTCTTCGGCAAGCACTTCGGGGTCGGCGGTTTCAAGCACAGCCTGCTTTTCACGATAAGACACAAGCTGCACTTCCTCGCCGTCATAAAGCTTCTCGAATTCCTCGCCGGTAATGCGTTCGTATTCAATCAGCGCGGCAACAACACGTTCCATTGCCGGCAGGTCGGATTCTATTACCTCGCGGGCACGGGCAAACTGTTCTTCCAGAATGCGGCGAATTTCCGCGTCCACGCGCGCCGCCACCTGTTCCGAGAAGTTGCGCTGATGCCCCCAATCCTTGGCAATAAACACCTCAGTCTGCCCGCCCAGGAACACAGGGCCGATCTCCTCGCTCATGCCGAATTCCACAACCATCTTGCGCGCAAGTTCCGTGGCGCGCTGCAGATCGTTGTATGCGCCGGTGCAGATGTCGTCAAGCGCAACGGTTTCCGCAACGCGGCCGCCGAGCATCATGGCGATTTCGTCCAGAATCTTGCCGCGGGACATGTGGCTGTCATCGTTTTCCGGCATGGTCATGGTATATCCTGCCGCCATGCCGCGCGGGATGATGGAAACCTCATGCACGGGATCACAGTTCTTCAGCTTCTTCGCCACAATAGCGTGCCCGGCCTCGTGATACGCCGTAATGCGCTTATCCTCCGGCGTAATAACGCGGCTGCGCTTTTCGGGGCCAACCACCGTGCGGGTAATGGCCTCCTCAAGTTCAATCATTGTGATCTTCTTTTTCTTGAAGCGGGCGGCAAGGATGGCCGCCTCGTTCAGCACGTTTTCAAGGTCTGCGCCCGTAAAGCCCGGCGTGCGCTTTGCAAGCACAGCAAGGTCCACATCCTCCGCCATGGGTTTTCCCTTGGCGTGCAGGCGCAAAATGGCCTCGCGCCCCTTCACATCCGGGTAATTGACGGTGATCTGCCGGTCGAAGCGGCCGGGGCGCAGAAGCGCCGGGTCAAGGATGTCCGGCCGGTTTGTGGCAGCGATGACGATGATGCCCTCGTTCGTGGCAAAGCCATCCATCTCAACGAGGAGCTGGTTGAGCGTCTGTTCGCGCTCATCGTGCCCACCGCCCAGACCCGCGCCGCGTTGGCGGCCGACCGCGTCGATTTCATCGATGAACACCACGGCGGGCGCGCATTTTTTTGCGGTGCTGAACAAATCGCGCACGCGGCTTGCGCCCACGCCCACGAACATTTCAACAAAGTCCGAACCGGAGATGGAGAAAAACGGCACCTGTGCTTCGCCTGCAACGGCCTTGGCAAGCAACGTTTTGCCTGTGCCCGGAGGGCCGACAAGCAGCACGCCCTTGGGGATGCGCGCGCCCATCTCGGTGAAGCGCTTCGGAGCGCGCATGAATTCCACAACCTCCTTGAGCTCTTCCTTTTCCTCGTCCGCGCCCTCAACATCCGCAAAGGTAACCTTGTTGTGCGGGTCGATGTGGGTGCGCGCGCGGCTCTTGCCGAAGCTCATCATCTGATTGCCGCCGCCCTGAGAGCGGAACACGAAATAATAGAAAATCGCGAACGCGCCAAGGATCAGCAGATACGGCAGGATAATTTGGAACAGGGAGGCTTCCGGCGGCGGATTGTAAGTATACTGGAAACTGTAATCCGCTTCCGTGATGGAATTCACGTCTTTCCCCGTAAGCTCCGCCGCCACAGCGTTCATGGCATTGCGGAAACTTTCCTCGGAAGGGATGTAGCAGTAAAAATCGTACCGGGAGGGGAAAAGCTCCGTGTCGATCTCGGAATTCTTCTTCAGGCCGACGAGTTCGCGCTCGGTGATCTCCACCATAGCAACTTCCCCCCGCTTGACCATTGCAACGAAGTCCGTATATTCGATTTTTTTGCTGTCGGCGCTGTTGCCCTTTTCAAGCCCCGTGATGGCAATGACGATCACAAGGATAATAGCAAGGTAAATCAGCGGCGTCTTTAATTTCTTCAAAAGAGTATCCTCCTGTGGATTCCAACGCGATTAGCATACCTCTGCCGAGGATAACTATCCTTGTAATCTTACCACAAATTCTACCGTTGTTCAAACCCGGATTCCGTCATTGTTGTGAACTTGTAGGAAACGAATCGCGTAATTTTTATGGATTTGCTGTCGAAACGGGCGGCGAGCACTTCCTCCGGGCGCAAAAACCGGCTTTCAAGCGGAAGGCAAACGCGCGGAGGGAGCGCCGGTGCGTTTATCAGGAATGAACGCAAGAGAAAAACCGCCGCAGGCCGCCACATCTCCTTTACAAACGCCCGTTTTCCGGGTATAATAAGCATGTTAAAGCGACGAGTGGGACACACGGTGAACCAACGCCCAGAAGCGAGCCGCGGCATGGTGCAAGCGCGGTTGGAAACAGGTTCGCACGCATCGCCCGCGAGCGCGGAGTTGAACGCAGTTGCATTTTTCAGTAAACTCCGCCGTGTGCGCACGTTACAGCGCAAAAGGAGCGGACGGCCGAATGCCGTCAATCCGGGTGGTACCGCGCAGCAGCCTGCGTCCCGTTTTTCGGGATGCGGCTTTTTTATTTTTCGGATAGCCTGCCGAACTGCGGCTTTCCTGCCGGTGCACCGCGTTAAAATCCGCTGACGGAACCAATATCATACAGGAGTAAAAGCATGTATCAGAAAGTATCGACCTCGCTGAACTTCGTGGAACGCGAAAAGGAAACGCTCGCGTTCTGGAAGGAAAACAAAATCTTTGAAAAGAGCGTGGAGCTGCGCCGCGGCGCCGAGCCCTATACGTTCTTCGACGGGCCGCCGACGGCAAACGGCAAGCCGCATATCGGCCACATCCTCACCCGCGCCATCAAGGACATCATCCCCCGCTACCGCACCATGAAGGGATACGATGTGCTGCGCAAAGCCGGCTGGGACACCCATGGTTTGCCGGTGGAGCTTGAAGTTGAAAAGCTTCTTGGCCTTGACGGGAAGGAGCAGATCGAGCAATATGGCGTGGAGCCGTTCATCCAGAAGTGCAAGGAATCCGTTTGGAAATACAAGGCCGAATGGGAGCAGATGAGCGACCGGGTAGGCTTTTGGGCGGACATGGACGACCCGTATGTTACCTATGAAGATAATTACATCGAGTCTGAATGGTGGGCGCTGAAGAAGATCCACGAAAAGGGCCTGCTTTATAAGGGCCACAAGATCGTCCCCTACTGCCCGCGCTGCGGAACCGCGCTTGCCTCTCACGAGGTTGCGCAGGGCTATAAGGATGTAAAGGAAACCTCCGCCACCGTGCGCTTCCGCTGCAAGGATGAGGATGCTTCCTACCTCGCGTGGACGACCACACCCTGGACGCTTCCTTCCAACGTCTGCCTCTGCGTAAACGCAAACGTCACCTATTGCCGCGCGGAAAAGGGCGGCGAAGCTTTCATCCTCGCAAAGGAGCTTGTTTCTTCCGTGCTCGGCGAAGAGGGCGTCACAATCGTGCGCGAATTCCCGGGCAGCGAGCTTGTCGGCCGCGATTATGAGCCGCTGTTTGAATGCACCGCAAAGGCCTGCGGCAAAAAGCGCGCGCACTATATCATCGCGGACGATTACGTTACCACCACCGACGGCACGGGCATCGTCCACAACGCGCCGGCATTCGGCGTGGATGACCAGCGCGTCTGCGCGGAAAACGACCTGCCCTTCATTCAGCTTGTCAACACCCGCGGTGAAATGTGCGGCAACACCCCGTGGGACGGCGTGTTCGTCAAAAAAGCCGACCCGATGATCCTTGACGCGCTGCGCGAAAGCGGGCTGCTGTTTGACGCGCCGCAGTTCGAGCACAGTTACCCGTTCTGCTGGCGCTGCGACACGCCGCTCATCTATTACGCCCGCGAAAGCTGGTTCATCCGCATGACGGCTATCCGGGACCGGCTCATCGAATACAACCGCCGCGTCAACTGGCTGCCGGAAACCATCAAGGAAGGCCGCATGGGCAACTTCCTTGAAAACGTGGTGGACTGGGGCCTTTCCCGTGAACGCTATTGGGGCACGCCGCTGCCGGTTTGGGTTTGCCAGGAATGCGGTGAGGTACATGTTGTAGGCAGCCGCGCAGAGCTGCGCGAGCTCAATCCAAGCGTGCCGGAGAACATCGAGCTGCACAAGCCGTTCCTTGACCCCATCACCTTCCCCTGCAAGAAGTGCGGCGGTACGATGAAGCGCGAGCCCGTTGTGATCGACTGTTGGTTTGATTCCGGCTCCATGCCCTTTGCGCAGTGGCACTATCCGTTTGAAAACAAGGAGCAGTTCGAGCGCCGCTATCCCGCGAACTTCATCAGCGAAGCGCTTGACCAAACACGCGGCTGGTTTTATACCCTGCTTGCAATCTCCACCTGCCTGTTCGACGAGCCGAGCTTCAAGAACTGCATCGTGCTTGGCCTTGTGTGCGACAAGGATGGCCTCAAGATGAGCAAGCACAAGGGCAATGTGGTTGATCCGTGGACGGTGCTTGACAATCAGGGCGCCGACGCCGTGCGTTGGTATTTCTATACCGGCTCCATGCCGTGGCTCCCGAGCCGTTTCTCCGCGGAAGCCGTTTCCGAGGCACAGCGCAAGTTTATGGGCACGCTTTGGAACACCTATGCGTTCTATATTCTGTATGCGGACATCGACGGGTTTGACCCGACAAAACATGCCCTCAGGGAAGAAGCCCTCACGCCGATGGACAAATGGGTGCTTTCCCGCCTGAACACGCTCGTGAAGACCGTGGACGAATCCCTTGCTTCGCTTCACATCACCGAGGCCGGACGCGCGCTTTCCGCTTTCACGGACGAGCTTTCCAACTGGTATGTGCGCCGCTGCCGCGAGCGCTATTGGGGCAAGGAGATGACGGCAGACAAGGAAGCCGCCTACATGACGCTCTTCACCGTTCTGAAGACGATGGCGCTCCTTTCCGCACCGTTCACCCCATTCATGGCGGAAGAGATCTACCAGAACCTCGTGCGCACTGTGGACGCTTCCGCGCCTGAAAGCGTGCATCTTTGCGATTTCCCGGCCGTAAACGAGGCCATGGTCGACCCGGAACTTGAAGCGCACATGGCTGAGGCGCTCGAGATCGTGGTGCTCGGCCGCGCAGCGCGCAACGCTGCGAACGTAAAGAACCGTCAGCCGCTTTCCACGATGTATGTGCAGGGCGCAGAACTCCCCCCGATGTTTGTTTCCATCGTCGCGGACGAGCTGAATGTGAAGCAGGTGGAATTTGTTGCAGATGCAAGCGCTTTCATCAGCTATAAGGTGAAGCCGCAGCTCAAAACACTCGGGCCGCGCTACGGCAAGGTTCTTCCGAAGATCAACGCCTACCTGCAGGGCGAAGGTGTAGGTGACCTGGTTGTCGCCGCGCACAAGGCGGGCAAAAACTATGAATTCGACCTTGACGGCGTCGCCGTTTCCCTTGCGGAAGCGGACGTTCTGACTGAGCCCATGCAGAAAGCGGGCTTTGTAAGCCAGACGGAGCATGAGCTTTCCGTGGTGCTTGACACGAACCTGACCGAAGCGCTCATTGAGGAAGGTTTCGTGCGCGAGCTGATTTCCAAGGTGCAGACCATGCGCAAAGAGGCGGGCTTTGAAGTCACCGACCATATCGCGCTCACCTATGCGGGCAGCGCGCGCATAGCAGAAATCTTCGCCGCCCACGGCGCGGACATCGCGGCGGATACGCTTGCGGACTCCGTAATGGCAGGCGAAGCGAAAGGATATACAAAGGAGTGGGACGTCAACGGCGAGCATGTTGCGCTCGGCGTAGAAAAACAATAAATCCATTAAAGGAGGATCTTCCACATGAAGCAGAGGAAAGAACTGTTCAGCCTTCAGCTGCCGCTCTCACTCGATTGCGGTGAGAACGGGCCGCTTGAACACGCACAGGCGCTTTTTGCAGCGATCCAGCCCGATGACACCTTGTACATCCTGGAATCCCCCGCCAATGACCCTGAAGGCATCGTCAGCGAGGCTTTCGTCCGTGCGCTCGAGGTAGCCGGTCCGACCGTTTCCCAGTGGGCAGGCTTCGAGTTCCGTCTGACTGCGCAGACGGAAGACGGCGCTGCCATCAGCCTTCTCCAGCCGGATCCCCGGCCATACAATCAGGTTATTTTCCGCCCCTCCGCGCAGCTTTCCGAACTGCTTCTTGCCTCCGCATACTTTGGCAGGCATTCCGATGCGCAGAAAAATAATGTCCGCCTGGCCAAGCTTGAAAAAGCCGCGCTGGAAGAAATGATGCATGCCGTTCATGAGCGGCGCATGGCCAGTGCGCAAAATGCCAAGGAGCTGATTGAAGCGCAAAACGAAGCCGAGCGCAACAGCGCGGCGCAGATCGACTCCACCGAGGATGTTCTGCGCCTGTTTCGCAACTATTAAACCCATGTTTAAGCACAAAGGGCGGCTTTGCCGCCCTTTGTTTATATCAAGCATATGAAGATAATCTTTAATGTTTCTTACTTTCTTTACGAAAACAAAAAAATATGATATTCTAAGGATAATCTTATCACGTTTTATCAGTTAAGCCTTTATTAATAGCGAAAGGATGAGAAGCATTGTCCAATTACACTGAGCAGCCCTCTGTTGATCTAATCTTCAAGCAGCTAAACGATAAAGCAAACCTGCTATACAAATTCGTGATGCTTTATGGAGATTATGTTGCGGAAAATCAGGATTATGGCACGGGTGAGCTGATCAACATGGTAGAAGTTCATACGCTCACCGCCATTGAAGAAAACCCGGGGGTAAACATTTCAGAGCTGGCCAACATGTGGAACCGCACCAAAGGTGCAATCTCCCAAACGGCGACAAAACTTGAAAAAAAGGGATACATCCAGCGCCGCAAGCAGGATGGAAACGCGAAAACGGTGATGCTCTTCCCGACGGAAAAGGGGATTCGCCTGAGCCAAGCCCACAAGCGTTATGACGCCATTGAAGTTTCCAAAACTGTTGATGAACTGCTGCGCGCAGGCTGTACCCCGGAGGAACTCGATACGTTCTTTAAGGTTGTCACAAAGTATATCGAAATTTTATTGTAATTCCCAACGAACCGAAAGCGCAGCCCGCAAAAGCATGGCTGCGCTTTGACTGTCAGAAAAGCAGGACTTTTTTATTGATTTGATAGACGGAAATCGTCTTATAACTTCTTGCAAGTGTTTATAGCAGCGGGTAAAAAGCCTGTATTTTCAATGATTTTCCCGTTTCCGCTTGTATCTTCTCATATCGCCGTATAAGTTGGCTTTGTAAAGTTGGGCACCATTTTAGCACCACAAACAAGACGATACACATAAGCACAAGGCGGTGTTATCACGCTCACAAAGGCAATTTAGAACAACCTTGCTTATGCCCACTATGTTTACGTATTAGAGGCCGAATAATCCTTGCGGGAAAGGCATTACAGGCAATGAAACTAATAGGGTAAAGTGTTTATACCATTTTTCTCATAAATGCCTTTTAACTGCGTAACATTTCAAAGTAAGCTACTATTCGTTCTGATTATCCTTTTCCTTTCTATTCCTCTATGAAAAGTTCCGTAGCAAGCATAGGAAAGGGGTACCCTTTCCGTAAAAATTGTTTTCCGTCTGCGACAGAAAAAGAGATTTTTGCTTGTTGGGAATATCCCAAACCCATACCAAACTGAAATCCGTCTATCTCTTTATCTTCTTCAAAATACGATGATAAATAGGAGCGTTGGGTGATGGCGTTGTAATTGGAACTAAAAGTCCATCTTTGATGAATTGTTCAATACGCAAAGCAATCCACCCATCACCGATTCCTAATTGATATTTTCCAAGAACCCGTCCGACAAGAAACCCTTCTTTAAATTCATCCTCCAGAGCATCCAACTCTCGAAGAATAAATGCATCATACTGTGTTTCCGGTACGCTGACCAGTTTGCCATTTACAACAGCACGAAGGAAAGAATTTTCCTGCTGAAGCTCTTTCCAACGATCCGCCAAACTGCGAAGGTAATTTGTCGGTAGCTTCTTTCCCAGTAATGCCATCCGCCCCATGTGGTAAGGTTCAATTTCGCCCCATCCGTTATACTGGACAATACACCCGTCTGGTCTTGCTTCCCACGACGGAAGTTCCACGAGGGTAACATCCAACTTTTCAAATCCGATAGGTCGTAATTGCTCCATCAGCCAATACAGACCACACACATCATCTGGTTCTCGTCCTACCCACACACGAATTGGCTCTCCATTCTGAACCTGTTCCAGTAGTGTGGCATAACTCTTGCGAGATGTGTCGAGAAGTTCGGCCACAACGTCAGATGCCATACTGGGGTGGATGCTCATCAGCAGAGATAATGCTGCCTCTCGTTCCAAACCAATTACTGCCTCTGAAATATTGCCTACCGACAAAGCCAATGAAAAATTGATGATGTTCTTCCGATTTCCTTCTAATGGAACGGCGTTCTCCCAACCGAAACGCTCTCGTTCTTCTGCTTTACGCTGAAACTTTTCGATTTCTTCTTGCGAAACTGTACCATCATTGTTAGAGATAATTACACTGGTGGCACAGCCTAAATATCCCTTATGTCCAATCGCTACCGCCATAGTTCCTGCGGCACTATCACTAAATACTACTTCTAACATAACAATATTCACCTTTTAGCAAAATTACAAGTTTTCGCTTTGTATAGCAATATTATAGTACCCATGTATAAATTTTTCTATTACTTTTATTTTCCTCATTTGTATGAAACAGCAGAGCCAGTCGTCCTCGTCAACGGTCGAGATGAATGGGCTTCGCCCGCCGTTGGCAAGTGTGCCTGCCCCTGCTTATGTGGCAACCATGAGAGCGAAAGCAACGAGTGCTTTCGCCCTCGCATAGTATGATTTTTCTTATATCTGCCCGTATCGTTTTATATCTCCATAGGAAATCTGGGCACCAAAGTGGCAAAAAACTTTGCTTTTATAAGTGTCCTAATGGGTGAAAAACCTGTATTTGCAATGGTTTTCACAGTTCAAGACTTTTTGATAGTTCAAAATCAAATACTATTTTTTATATCCCACACAGTTTTTATTCTGCTCAATGTGTGCCCACGGCATAGCTGATACCCAAAATTACATACATTGCACCAAACAGATACGGCATAAAAAGTTCGCTGCCCGAAGGTTTATGGCGGAAACAATCCGTCAGCATTAAGATCTCTCCAAAATAGGCAAGCGCGCCCACGATATAAGCCACGGATTTAAACACCAGATGGTTGCTGTCGGAAAGCAGGGAAAGCAGGAACAGCACAGCCGCCACCACCGCAAGCAGGTTGCGCAGGAACAGCGTGCGCGAGTTCAGTTCGCTTAAGGATTGGCCGGCTTCCGTTTCCGGCACGTCATGCACGTGGCCGCAATTTTCGCACACAAACCCCCCCGGAGTTTCCGCGGGTTCCGGCGCGGTTGTGTTTTCGGTATCAAGGGGGACATGTTCCATCCTGGCACGCTCTCTTTCTCAATGGTGTACATTTTATTTTATAATAACGGCAGGCCGAAATGGAAGCCCAAAAATGCAGAAAATCAAGGAATTTTTGTGAATTTATGCGTAGAGAGCCCGTACGGGCCCTCTACAGGCACATTCAAAGCCGCTTTGCAATCTCGGAAGCAAGCGCCACGTTGTTGTATACAAGCTTGATGTTGGAGGCCAGGCTGTTGCCTCCGGTAATCTCGTGAATGCGTGCGAGCAGGAAAGGTGTGGTTGCTTTCCCATGAATGCCGCGTTCGCGGGCTTCAGCACATGCTTCCTCGATTACGCGTTCAATGTAATCCGAATCAAGCGCATATTCCTCCGGGATCGGATTTGTGATGAGCATTCCGCCGTGATAGCCAAGCTCATATTGCGCACGGATCGCGGAAGCGATTTCCTCCGGCGTATCCATACGGTAATCCACAGGCAGGCCGCTTTTGCGCGTGTAAAACGCGGGAAGTTCATCTGTCTGGTAGCCTATCACGGGCACGCCGCGCGTTTCAAGGTATTCCATGGTCAGCGGCAGATCCAGAATGCTCTTCGCACCCGCGCACACCACGGCCACAGGCGTTTTTCCAAGTTCTTCGAGATCCGCGGAGATGTCCATGGTTTCCTGCGCGCCGCGGTGCACGCCGCCAATTCCGCCCGTTGCATGAATGCGCACGCCGGCCATGGCAGCCAGGATCATCGTGCCAGTCACGGTCGTTGCACCATCGAGCTTCTTTGCAACAAGCAGAGGGATATCACGGCGGCTGGCCTTGATCACCTTCGTGCCCGTGCGGGCAAGATAATCGAGTTGGTCTTCCTCCAGGCCAACGCAAAGCTTGCCACCCAAAATCGCGCAGGTCGCGGGGACTGCGCCATGCTCCCGCGCAACCTGCTCACAGCCACGCGCAGTCTCAAGGTTCTGTGGGTACGGCATGCCGTGTGAGATGATTGTCGATTCAAGCGCAACAACAGGCTTTCCCTGCGTGAGCGCCTCCCGCACTTCGCGGGAAACAAAAAGATGTTGGTTCAGCATAGTCAAAAGCTCCTTTGCATCGCAAAACTTTCCAGCTTACGAGTACTGTAGTCATATGATAATATTATAGCGAATCCGGCGCTGTTCCACAATACGGTGGAGTATGTTAAAATAGGAGAGCAGCGGCAGGCGGCCGCCTCGCCCAGAAAACTCCAAAAGGAAAGGAATGCTTTGCTGCGCAAGGCATGGTTCCAGGAATGCGGTTCAAACAGGTTATGATCGCTTTGGGAAAAGCAGCATGCTATACGCTGCTTTTCATCGGCACGCAATTGTTTGTGAGCTATGCCGCGGCTGTGTTCATGGGCATTCGCTCAGGGCTTCAGATCCTATCCGGCGACTCCGCGCCGGAAGCAGGCGCGTTGGCAAAGCAAATGGCTGACACGCTTCTTGGAAATGCAATGCTGCTTACGCTCATCTCAAACGCCCTCACGCTTTTGATTCTTCTTCCGGTCTTTGCAGCCCAGAAAAAAAGTTATGCGCGGGAAATTTCCCTCTTCCCTCTTGTGCCAGGTGCCATTTGGCCGCTTGTTTCAGGCGCCATGGCGCTCGCGGCTGTGGTTGCGCTCGTTCTTGCCCTGCTGCCCATCCCGCAGGAACTGATGGACGCATACAATAGCGCCGCCGTAGGCCTTGGCGAGCCCGGGCTCATCAGCGCGCTTTCCACGGTGCTTTTTGCCCCCATTGCGGAGGAAGTGATTTTCCGCGGGCTTGTATATACGCGCCTGCGCCGTGCAATGCCGGCGGCGCTTGCATGCGTGCTTTCAAGTTTGGTGTTTGGCCTGCTGCACGGCCAGCTCCTTTGGATCGCCTACGCGTTTATAATGGGCGTGGTGCTTACGCTCGTGTTTGAGCGCACGGGCACCCTTTGGGCAAGCATTGTCGTGCATGTTACGTTCAACCTTGTGGGCACATACGCCGTGCAATACCTGCCAGGCAGTTTTTTCATTCTCGTGCTGGGCCTTGCAGGCGCAGCAGCGAGTTGGAATTGGATTTCGCATCTCTACCCGCGCGCCTGATGCAGGCAGTGGGATCGATTAAAAAGGAGTATTTCACACATGGAGTACCGCAGGTTTGGCAGCATGATTATCGCCCGGCTGGATAAGGGAGAAGAAATTCTGGAACAGCTCAGGGCAATTTCCCTTGCGGAGCAGGTCAAGCTCGCACAGGTGAGCGCCCTCGGCGCGCTGGATGAATTCACGGCCGGCGTGTTTGACACCGGCACAAAGCAGTTTTTCCCCAATACATTCCACGGGGCCTACGAAATCGTTTCCCTTACCGGCACCGTAACCACCATGGACGGGGCGTATTACAGCCACCTCCATATGAGCGCGGGCGATAGAGAGGGGCGCGTGTTCGGCGGCCATTTGAGCCGCGCCAGGATCAGCGCGACATGCGAAATGGTGATTCAGATCATCGAAGGCCGGGTTGACCGTGCGTTTGACGGAGAAACCGGGTTGAACCTTTTTAAATTTGATTGAACGATCGGAGGAATTTTTCATGCAAGAAATCGACTCCATCCTGCAAAAAGTCGCAGCAGCTGAGCCATGCGTTTGGTTCAGCCCAAATTTGCGCCCTGCAAGGGAAGCGCTTGCCGCCATTCCGTATACCCGCGCAAACGTGCGCGATGCCGCAGAGAGGCTCGCGCGTTTTGCGCCATATATCGAGCGCTGCTTCCCCGAGACCGCAGCAGACGGCGGGCTGATCGAATCCCCGCTGACAGAGATTCCCCACATGGCTGCTTTCCTGCGCGAAACTGAATCCCCCTGTCTGCCCGGACGCATGTTTTTAAAGCGCGACAGCGACCTTGCCGTGGCGGGGTCCGTGAAGGCGCGCGGCGGCATTTATGAGGTGCTCAAGCACGCGGAAACACTTGCGCTTAAAGAGGGCATCCTGCATATAACGGACGATTATGCGGTTCTTGCTGAACCGCAATGCAAGGCGTTTTTCAACCAGTATGAAATCGCGGTCGGCTCAACCGGCAACCTTGGGCTTTCCATCGGCATCATGAGTGCAGCGCTCGGGTTCCGCGTTACGGTGCATATGTCCAGAGATGCGCGGCAGTGGAAGAAGGACCTGCTGCGCAGCAAGGGCGTGTGCGTAATGGAATATGCCGGGGATTATTCCGAAGCCGTGCGGCAAGGCCGTGCGCTTTCCGATGCGGATCCGATGAGCTATTTTGTGGACGATGAAAATTCCGTGGATCTGTTTATGGGCTATGCCGTGGCGGCAGAGCGCTTACAGGGTCAGCTTTCAGCAGAAGGGATTCCCGTAGATGCGGAGCATCCGCTGTTTGTTTATCTGCCCTGCGGTGTAGGCGGCGCGCCGGGCGGCATCACCTTCGGGCTTAAGCTGGTTTATGGAGACAACGTACACGTGTTTTATGTGGAGCCTGTGCAATGCCCCTGCATGCTGCTCGGCCTTGCTACGGGGTTGAACAGCAAAATCTGTGTGCAGGATGTCGGGCTTACCGGGAAAACACACGCAGACGGCCTCGCCGTTGGGCGTCCTTCCGGTTTCGTAGGCAGTGTGGTTCGCGCATTGGTTTCCGGTGAATTCACCATTGAGGATTACCGGCTGTATGATCTGATGCGCGCGCTGCTCAATACCGAAGACATTTTTATTGAGCCTTCAGCCTGCGCTTGCCTGCCCGGCCCCACAATGCTCGCCGCTGCGCCAGGCATGGATGCATATCTGACCGCGCACGGACTTTCCGGGCGCATGGACAATGCCGCACATGTGCTTTGGGCAACGGGCGGCCGGCTTGTGCCGGAGGAAATCCGCAACGAGTATATCAAAACACGGCTAAAGTAATGAAACCGGCGGTTTGTTATTGTTGAATGGTTCAGGCCCCGCATGCAATGCATGGCGGGGCAGTGCTTTATCATAGGTTTTATGAAGGGCAGCTCTTCCCCTCTCATTCCTGATTCCATCCGCGCATTCATGCAGAACGGCAGGTATGCGCGCAAGCCACAGACAGCGGTCAATATATGCTGCGCCCGCGCTTTTATAATTGCTAAAACAGCGAGCGCCATACAGCCTTCCGGCGTCCGGGCCCAAATCCACCGGATAATCAACCCCCGCGAAGTTTTCGCAGCCTGCAACGTTTCTCCTTTTGAAGGTGTATCTATTGCAGAACCGGATGATGGTTCACAAAACAATAGAAATGGATGAAAAGGAGATCCTACCATGAAACAAAGCATGATGAAAAAGATGGCCGCACTCGCACTGGGGGTCTGCATAGCTGCTGCACTGGCTGCCTGTGCTGCTGGACCGGACAGCACGAATGCTCCGGCAGATGTTCAGATTCCCAACCCAATCGTGGAATATGCTACCCTTGCAGAAGCGGAGGCGGCTGCTGGTTTCACCTTCACCCTGCCTGCCCAGTTGCCCGCGGGCTATGCAGACGGCATGATTTCCGTCATTCACAACGAACTAATGCAGGTGGTCTACTCCAACGGCGATGCTGAACTTACGCTGCGCAAGGCCAAGGGCAGCGAGGACATCAGTGGGGATTGCAACGAATATGCTGAAACGAAAGAATGCTCCATAAGTGCGGCAGACGGCACTTCCTATACAGTCACACTTAAGGGCGCAAATGGGAAAGTGAATGTCGTCACCTGGGCGGATCAGGAATATACGTATTCCATCACAGTCAACCCCGGCCAAGAGGGGATGGGCGAGGCCGACCTGCTTGCGCTTGCCACCGTCATGATGTAAACTTTAAAGGTACAAAAAGAGGGCGAATGCCCTCTTTTTTCGTTTCATTGCATGTTCGCCGGCATCTACGCGCACGGCTTCAGCCCGAAATGGCGCATGAGCGCTGCAAGAGTTTCCTCTCGGGTATCCGTCTGCGTATCCTCGCGCACAATGGTGAAAAACCCACTGTTTGCATATTCCGCGTAGTGCTCCGGGCTGTTGATGCGCGCGATGCAGGCACGGAAGTTCGCCAAGGTTGCATCCGGATTGTCGGCCGCCTGAATCTGGCGCAGCAGGAACTGCTTTTCTTCATCCGGCCGGTCGAAAAACCGCTCCACGGACATGCTGCAAGGGGAAAGCATCACCGCCACGCGGGAATAATCGGAAATCGCGTGCAGGATCGGAAGCGGAATGTTCGTATCCACGATGATCTTGCGCCCGTCCGCCGAAAGCCGCAGCAGTTCCGCAATCTCAATATCCGCCGCCTCGCGGGAGCTGCCGGAAATCCATGCGTCGTATTCTTCCGGCGTGCGGTTTACAAATGCCTGCCAGCTTTCCATGGTTTCAAAATAGCACAGGTTTGGCTGGATCTGCGAGTCGAGTAAGCCTTCCGGCAAAATATAATGGTGATAGTTTTCACCGCAGAAGATCATGCCGCAGCGGTCGGCAAGCATCCGCACCATGGTGGATTTTCCCGCATACGCTGTCCCCGTAATGAAATAAACATTGCGAAGATAATGCTTCAAGATGTTGCTTTCAATGCCAATTTTCATGCATCCTTCACCTTGCACCCGGCAAATTCGATTGCCGCGCGCGCAAGTACTGCCGTCGGGTCCACATCCGGGTACGGCAGCGCATAATCCGCAAAGGCAATGGGAAGCTCCGTGCAGCCGAGCACAAAAGCCTCCACGCCCAAAGCGAGCATCGCATCCAACACCGCGCGCACGGGGGTTGTGTCAAATGCAGCATTGCCGGCCTTTACGCCATCGTAAATGAGCGCCATAATCTGCTTCTGCCCCGCCGCATCCGGCTTCACAACCGCTACGCCGTGCTCCCCGAACAGGCGTTCATAGATGCCCGTCCGGATGGTGCCGTCCGTCGCGAGCAAGCCCACGGTCTTGATCTTCCGCCGGTCGATCTCCTCCGCCGTAAGCCGCAGCATATGCAGCACAGGGAGCTTTGTTGCAGCGCAAACGCCGTCATAAAAATAATGTGCCGTGTTGCAGGGCATCATCAGAACGTCCGCACCCGCGCGCTCCAGCGTGCGCGCCGAAGCCGCAAGCTGCGGCAGCGGATTTTCGCCACCCGTAAGGATGGCGGCCGTGCGGTCCGGAATGTTCGTGTTGCTGTCGATGAGCACGCGCGGGTGCTCCTGATCGCATTTTGCATCCGTCATCGTGACGATTTTGCGGAACAAATCCGCCGTTGCAAGCGGCCCCATGCCGCCGATGATTCCGATTGTCTTTTTCATGTTCATGTGTCGCTTTCATTGCCTTTCCGCGTAACCAAACGTATTTCGCTTTTTTGCGCGCCCTGCGTATCAGCGGGGCGGTGCACTTCATTGAACTCCCTCCGCTCAGGCAAGCGGAGGGAGTTTATAAATTATTTTACGACCGCCTCCGGGTCGATGGCAAACAGGCTTGCTGCACCGCCGCTGTGCAGGAACAGCACAGTCTCGTTCTCCTTGATTTCTCCCTTGCGGCAGAGGTCAATGAGCCCCGCGAAGGTCTTGCCGGTATAAACCGGGTCGAGCATCAGCCCTTCCTTGCGCGCCATCATGCGCACTGCCTCAAGGCCTTCCTCGGAAGGCTGTGCATAGCCCGCACCATAGTACCGGCGCACATCCACCTCGGCAGGCGTAAGGGGAACGTCCTCACCCATCAGCTTGGCGGTTTCCGGCACGAGCTCCGCTACAATCTCCTCAAACGGATCCTCGCAAACGGCGATGCCCGTCACGGCAGCACCCCCGCCATAAAGCATTGTGCCAAGCACCATGCCGGCCAGCGTTCCACCGCTGCCTGCGGTGCAGATCACACGGTCAATTTTCACATCCGCGGCCTTCGCCTGCGCGAAAACCTCCTCCGCGCACTTCACATACCCAAGCGTACCGAGCGGCACGCTGCCGCCCACAGGCACGAGATACGGTTTGCGGCCTGCCGCACGCAGCTCGTCTGCAAGCTTATCCATTTCAACATAAACATCGTCATAGCTGTCCGTATCCACAAAGCGGACATCCACATCCATAAGCGCCTCAAGCAGCAGGTTGCCCTTGCGTCCCATTACCCCACGCTTTTTGAGCATCAGGATGGGCTCTATTCCAAGCTTGCGGCAGCAGGCCGCTGTAAGCATTGCATGGTTGGATTGTGCGCCGCCCGTGGTAATCACCACATCGCAGCCCTTCTCCTTCGCATCCGCAAGCAGGTATTCGAGCTTGCGCACCTTGTTGCCGCCAAGGCTCACACCGGTCATGTCGTCCCGCTTGATATAGATGCTGCGGCCGAGTTCCGCGCTGATGTTTTCGAGCTTGTAAAACGGCGTTGGCAGTTGTGCGAGCGGAATGCGCGGAATGTTGTTTTTCATGGTATGCTCCTCCTTATTCCTCGTCGTTCAGGCGGGGCAAGTGCAGGAAATCGAACGTGGCGAAATAATCCTTGGTGGTTTCTGCACGGCGGATCATTTTCACGCTTCCGTCCTCACAAAGCAGAAGCTCCGCGCTCCTGAGCTTGCCATTGTAATTGTAGCCCATCGAGAAGCCGTGCGCACCGGTATCGTGAATGGCAAGAATGTCGCCGATCTCGATTTTGGGCAGCTTGCGGTCGATGGCAAAGCGGTCGTTGCTTTCGCAGAGCGAACCCGTGATGTCATACAGATGATCGCAGGGGGCGTCCTCCTTGCCGAGTACGGTCACGTGATGGTACGCGCCATACATCGCGGGGCGCATCAGGTTTGCGGCGCACGCATCGCAGCCGATGAAGTCCTTGTAGGTTTTCTTCTCGTGCAGCACGGTCGTCACAAGCGTTCCGACAGGACCGGACACATAGCGGCCGAGCTCCGTGAAAATGCGCGGCTGCAGATCGGTTCCGGCGAAGGCAGCCTCATACGCCTCGTGTACCTTATCGCCTACGAACTGGATGTCGGTCTCCGCATCCTCCGGACGGTACGGGATGCCCACGCCGCCGGAAAGATTGATAAAGCCGATCTTGATGCCCAGCTCGTTATGCAGTTCCTTCGCGGTTTCAAAGAGGAGCTTTGCAAGCGTCGGATAATACATGTTATCCGTGTTATTGGAAGAAAGGAACGAGTGCAGGCCAAATTCCGTTACGCCCAGCTCCTTGAGTTTCTTCATGCCCTCTGTGAGCTGTGCGCGCGTGAAGCCATATTTCGCATCCGCCGGGTTGCCCATGATCTGCGTGCCGATCTTGAATTCGCCGCCCGGGTTAAAGCGGCAGCAGATGGTCTTCGGGATGCCGCCGTGCTTTGCAAGGAAGTCGATATGCGAAATATCGTCAAGGTTGATGATGGCGTCAAGCCTGCGCGCATATTCAAAATCCTTTGCAGGCGTTGCGTTGGAGGAAAACATGATGTTGTCCGCCACGATGCCCACGGCTTCGCTGAGCATCAGCTCCGCATAGCTGGAGCAGTCCATGCCGCAGCCCTCTTCTTTGAGGATCTGCATCAGCACGGGGTTCGGGCAGGCCTTTACCGCATAATACTCCTTATAACCCTTGTTCCAGGAAAACGCCTTTTGCAGCGCGCGCACGCGGGTGCGCAGGCCATGCTCATCGTAAATGTGGAAGGGCGTGGGATATTTCTTGATGATGGCTTCGATCTTTGCTTTGTCGTAGGGTAACGTTTTTTTCATTGGTTGCTGCTCCTTGGTTTTATAGTTCGGCGTATTGTGTCATTTCCATGTCGCGTTCATATTCGGGGCCGCGCAGCCCGCGATCTTCGTATTCGATTTCGCCCGCCTGGTTGTCGTATGGGTCGTGCCGCCAATGCGCTTTCGGCGGGTCGAGCGGCGCACGGAATTCGCAGTTGGCCACCATGCGGTAAGGGTCGAGGTTGCCGAAATAATGCACCCTGCGCGCCTCATTGCCCGCCCGGTGCGCACCGCCGCCGTAAGAAGGATCTGCGAACATCCAGCCATGGGGCGCAACATAGAACATGGCCCAGTCATGCATACCGACATCGTTGGGTTCAGCGCAAAGGCCGCTCTGCCAGCGCGCCGGGATACCCGCGCAGCGGCAGAGGGTGATGAACAGCAAGGCCTGTACGCCGCAATCGCCCTTGAAGTTGCGCGCACAATTTTCCGCGATGTTTTCAAGGCCGAAGTATTCCCGCATGAAGGAATACTTTACGTTGAGCGTCACGAAATCATAGAAGATGCGCGCCTTTTCAACAGGGTTCGTAACCCCGCGGGTGAGCGTCTTGACAAGCTCCTTAATATAAGGCGTGAACACGATATGCGGATTTTCTTCGTTGGTGAAAAACGTGGGCTGTTCCGCATCTGGCACGATCTTCATGGGATCGACATACGGCGCGGTATGCAGGTAGGAATATTCCACCCAGAACTCGTGGTTCTCCTCCATCACTTCTTCCCAGTAAATAGTGCGCTGCGGCGCATCCTCGACCGCAATGTGCTTGGGTGTGCCATAGTAACCCACAAGCTCGATCTCGCTCTGCTGGATACAGGCCGCAGGGATCGGGATGTGTACACGCACAAGCTTCCCTTTTTCAAAGGCTTCGTCCTTAATGCGGACGCTTGCGCGGATGCGGATGCGGTTTGCAAGCTTGCCGTTTTCTCGCATCAGCCGCGCGGAACGATCCAGAAGGCTCTCCCGCGTTTGACCGTTGTCCTCGCCATCCACCCGGCCGCGGTTCACAACGCCTGCACGTGCAGCAAAGGCGGCATCCGTTTTTATCAAGGTCTGGTAGAATCGCAGGAAATAATGCGGCTCGCCGTGAACATAGATCCAGTCGATTTTGTTGTCGTCCACCATGGCGTGGAACTCCGCTTCCGTGAACTCCGGGATCGCGGCGCGGATTTTCTCAAGCGCCTGTGTTTCACTGAAAGGATAGTCCTTTTCCAAGCGGAGAATCATTTCGCGCTCGCAGACAAGGCACGCACGAAGCGCTTCCGGAATGTTTCCGGCAAGGCGCTTATCAATCAGGCGCACAGCGCCCTCAAAATCGCCCCATGTCTTGCGGCGGAGGATATCCTCCGGCAGCCCTACGTTCAGAAACTCAAAATTGTCGTTGATGTTCATCAGCAAGCCTCCTTATCTGATTGCGGTTTAAAACGGTTAAAAAATGGAACCTACGGCAAGCACGCCCGTTGCAAGGTCGTGCCGGTACAGCGGATGACCCGGACAAAGGCTGTTGAGCACTACGCCGTCGGAACCGGCCTTACTCGTGGAATGGATATACATCCCATCGCCCAAATACATCGCCACATGCCCTTTAAAGAACAGCAGGTCTCCCTTGTTGATCTTTGCGCGGTCAATCTCATGCACAGGGAACCCTTCCCGGATGCTGGCATTGCGGTAGATCTTCACGCCGTTGAGCAGGTAGGCTGAACCGACCAGACCGGAGCAGTCGATGCCCTGCGGCGTCTTCCCGCCCCAACGGTACTGCACTCCCATGTAAAGCTTTGCCGCCTCTACAACGCTGTTGCGCAGCTCTTCCTCCCCTGCGGAGGGTTCATTTTCATAATAAGGCCCAAGGAATCCTTCCCGCACGAAGCCTTCAGCCCCGCCGATCAGGCGTACTTTAGCCCAGCCTTGCGGTTTTTCCGGCGGCGCCACAAGTTCTACGACCGCACCGCGGCAGAGGGAGATATGGTGCGGATGCGTTGCGCCGCTTTCCACCTGAACATCTGCCCACGCTGCCCATACGCGGCGCAGATCGGCCTTTTCCCAGCGCTCCGCTTCCGCTTCATCCAGGCACAGGTGCGATGCATGCACATATGTTTCGTATCGGTATGGCGTGCGAATCCTGTAAAACCCGTCCTCGGCTTCCTCCAGAATTTCAACGATTTGGCCATACCAGCCCTCGTCATCCGGTTCGGCCATATGAGCGGGCTTCACAACATACGGTGCAATCGGTGAAATGACCAATGCGCGTTTTTCCATTAGATTTTTTCTCCTTTTTATTGCTGATTCCTTGCGTGCGGCGGTTAATTTCCCGTTAAGTTTTGGGAGCGCCGCATGCAAAAAGCTCTGTTATACCAACAAGAGCCCGCCCGCAAAAGCGGGCAGGCATCGTCGTTGTTTGTCCGGGTTTAATTCTTCAGGCGGTCGCGGTATTCCGCAAGCTCCTTTTCGTTTGCCATAATGAAATGGCCTTCCTCAATTTCCGACCATTGGGGTTTATCCACGGAGTAATCATGGCAGGTTGGATCGTACACTTCAAGCACTTTCTGCTTTTCGGAGATTGGATCCGGCATAGGGATGGCCGAAAGCAGCGCGCGCGTATACGGATGCAACGGATGGGCAAACAGCTTTTCTGTTTCTGCAAGCTCCACGATCACGCCCTTGTGGATGACGGCGATGCGATCCGTAATAAAGCGCATCACCGAGAGATCGTGCGCGATGAACAGGTATGTGAGGCCACGCTCCTTCTGCAGTGAGGAAAGCAGATTCAAAACCTGTGCGCGGATGGAAACATCCAGTGCGGAGATCGGTTCGTCCGCAATGATGAACTCCGGCTCCATGATGAGGCTGCGCGCAATGCCGATGCGCTGGCGCTGGCCGCCGGAAAACTCATGCGGGAAGCGGCTTGCGAACTCGGGCAGAAGGCCCACATCGGAAAGCGCTTTGGAAACCTTTGCCTCGCGCTCTTCTTTGGTGAGGTGTTTCTGCACGTTCATCAGGCCCTCGGAAACGATATAGTCCACCTTTGCGCGCTCGTTGAGCGATGCCATCGGATCCTGGAAGATCATTTGGATCTGCTGCGTGACGCGCTTGTCCAGCTCGTGCGAGATTTTCCCGTTGATTTTTTCCCCTTTGAAGATAATCTCGCCCGCGGAGGTGGGGTTGATGCGGATGATCGCGCGGCCAATGGTGGTCTTACCTGAGCCGGATTCGCCCACAAGGCCGAAGGTTTCACCCTTGTAAATATCGAAGCTCACGCCCTTGACCGCCACAAACGGTTTGCGCTTGCTGCCGAAGGTAACCTCAAGGTTCTTCACTTGAAGAAGCTTTTCTCTGGTTTCGTTTTGCATTACTGCGCGCCCCCTTCCTTCTGATCCATATTGGCGCGGATATTGCGGATGTTTTTAATGTGCTCCGGTGGCTCCACCTTGGGGGAGCGTGGGTCGAGCAGCCATGTGCGCGCCTTATGCGTCGGGGAAACCTCGAAATACGGCGGGCGGTGCAGGAAATCGATCTTGAGCGCATGCGGATTGCGCGGGGCAAACGCGTCTCCACGCACCTTGTTGAACAGGTTCGGCGGCGTTCCTTTGATCGAATAGAGATCCTCGCCCTTTATGCCGAGCTGCGGCAGGGAGGAGAGCAGCGCCCAGGTGTAAGGATGCTGCGGGGCATAAAACACCTCGTTGCACGTGCCGATCTCCACAATGTCGCCCGCATACATGACCGCGATGCGGTCGGCTACGTTGGCAACCACGCCAAGGTCATGGGTGATGTAGATCGTCGTAAGCTGATACTTCTTCTGCAGTTCGCGGATCAGGTTCAGGATCTGAGCCTGAATCGTTACGTCAAGCGCGGTAGTCGGCTCATCGCAGATGAGGATTTTTGGGTTGCAGGCCATGGCGATGGCGATGACCACGCGCTGCCGCATGCCGCCGGAAAATTCGTGCGGATACTGCTTATAGCGCCGCTCCGGTTCCGGGATTCCAACGTCGTCGATGATCTCGATCGCGCGCTGTTTTGCCGCCTCGCCGGTCAGCCCCTGATGCAGTTTGAGCGCTTCTTCGATCTGCCAGCCGATGGTTTTGAGCGGGTTGAGGCTCGTCATCGGATCCTGCATGACCATGGCGACCTCTTTGCCGCGGATCTTCGTCCACTCCTTCTCGGTTTTAAACTTGGCAAGATCCATGCCGTTATACCAGATCTCGCCGGAATCCACCCAGCCGTTCTTATCCAGAAGGCCAATGAAGTTCTTCGTGAACACCGATTTGCCGGAGCCGGATTCGCCTACGATTGCAAGGCTTTCGCCCTTGTAAATATCAAGCGAAATGCCGCGGATGGCGTGGAGCACCTGCCCGCGCAGGCTAAACTTCACATTAAGGTCTTTTACAGACAAAATTACTTCCTGTTCCACAGTACAAAGACCTCCTTACACGTGGTTCTTCGGATCGGCTGCATCGGAGAAGGCATTGCCCACCAGATAGAAGCAGATCGTAATGACCGAAAGTATGATCGCCGGAACGACCAGCTGATAACGAAGGCTCGGCGCCATCATCAGGCTGCGGCCCTTGTTCACCAGGTTGCCAAGCGAAGGAATGCTGATCGGCAAGCCAAGGCCGATGTAGCAAAGGAATACCTCTGAACCGATTGCGCCCGGGATCGCCAGCGCCATGCGGAGCATGACCACGGACACCATATGCGGCAGCAGGTTTTTAACGATGACCCGGCGCGTCGGCGTACCAAGGCAGCGGGAAGCAAGGTTAAAGTCGCGGTCACGGATGATAACAACCTGGTTGCGGATGAACCGTGCAAGACCGATCCAGCCCGTGATACTCATTGCTGCGATAATCGTCGGGATGCTCGGACGCATGATGTACGACGCGAGGATCAGGATGATCGTTGACGGGATGTTGTTAATGAGGTTATAAAGCTCGGTGAAAAGGAAGTCCAACTTGCGGACATAGCCCCAAAGGAGACCCGCAAGAATACCGACGACCGCCTCAATCAATGCGACCACGATGCCGATGAACAGCGACGTGCGCGTACCGCCCCACATGCGCGCCCAAAGATCCTGGCCGATATCGTTTGTGCCGAACCAGAACACGCTGTTGGGCTTTTGGTTGGTAATGAAGCCGGAAACCGGTTTCACCTCGGTTGGGTCGGTGATGCGGGCAACGCCCTTGTTGAGCGTTTTCTGCGAACCGTCTTCGGAGGTGATGGTCAGCATCATCTGCTCTTCCGGCACAAAGGTGTAATACCACCCCTCGTTTTCCGGAACCGGCGTAAGCTCCATGGGCGTTTCTTCGGAGCCGCGCATGATGCCGGCCGCAACCACATTCGGCACGCCCCAGCTCTCGGGCAGGTTAAAGTAAGTCAACACCGTTCCTGCCGGCACACCCGTGATGAGCTCTCCGCCCGTCTGTTTGGTGCTGGTGGAAAACACGCCGCCGGATTCTTCATCGTAGGTAACCCAGACAGCCTGGTGATAGGTGGTTTCCGTGCCATCCTCAGAGGTCACGTACATATATGGCATTTCCTCGGAAACAAGCGTGTAGTACCACCCTTTGTTCTCCGGATCCTGCGTTGCGGCAAGCTGTACCGGTTCCGCCTCGCCCTCTGCCTTCACATAGAATTTAGGTTCGCCCCAGGACTGCGGAACGCGCACATAGGCGATGGTCTCGTCCTCCGCAGGCTCTGCGGCATAATCACCTTTGGTGTACTTGATGCCCTCAAGTTTTGCCTTGCCGTCCTCTTCGACCGTGATCCAAACACCCTTTTCGTCATAATAATTGACAACATAAGGATCGAACTGGTTCGGCAGCAACGGCTGAACGAACGTGAAGATCAGCAGCACAAGCATGATCGTGAGCATTGCGACTGCCATCTTGTTTTTAAAGAACATGCGGAACGTGCTGCGCCAGTAGGAATAGTTGGAATATCCCGTGCGCTCGGCTTCTTTTTCATCGTATTCCGCAAACTCAAAGAGTTCCGGGGAAAGGCCTTCCATTTCCTCAGCGGAAAGATCATCCTTTTCGCTGACCGCAAGGCCGCGCAGCCGCTCTTCGATGCTCTGCTCCAACTTCCTGCTGATTTTTTCTTTTTGCGAGTATTTGCTGCTCATCTTGCCCCCTCCTTCTTGGCGAAACTGATGCGCGGATCAACAAGGCCCATCAGAATGTCGCCGAGCAACAGACCGATGATGCTCAGTGCTGCAAAGATCACCACGAGCGCAACGATCATGCTGTTATCCTGGCGCTTGATGACATCAACAAGCAAACCGCCCATGCCGGGGATGGAATAAAGCGACTCGGTGTAAATGGATCCGGAAATCGTGAGCAGGATGGAACCCGGGATCAGGTTCACCATCGGCACCACGGAATTGCGGAACACGTGACGGAACCAGATGGTGGTGTTCGGCACGCCCTTGGCGCGCGCAAGCTTGATGTAATCCTTGTTGGTTTCATCCACCATGTAACGCCTGAGCCACATTGCATAGCTGGAGATGGAAGGCAATGCCAATGAGATGACCGGAAGGATCAAACTCGTCCAATCCTCCGGCTTATAGAGCACACTGAGGTTAAACCAGCTTGAACCGTAAAGCTGTATGAAGATAAAATACACCGCGTTTGGTACTGCCTGAATGAACACGATGTACGCATTGCCGAGTTTGTCCGCCAACCTGCCCTTGCTGCGCGCCATCAGCGCGCCGAGCGCCATACCGAGCGGAAGACTGACCGCCATGGAGATAAGCCCTACCTTCATGGAGACGGCCATCTTCGGCATGATAATATCAGTGATGGGAGCGTTCACGCGATAGCGGCGGGAAACGCCCAAATCGCCCTGAAGCAGGTTCTTCAAATACCTGCCGACCTGCACGTAAAGCGGATCCTTCAATCCCATTTCCCTGAGGCCGCTTTCAATTAGAGCAGGCGACATTTTCTCGTAGTTATTAAAGTAGCCTTCTATCGGCATAAGCTGCAAAAGCCCGATGATGATCGTAATGAGGATCACGAGCGTCAGCAGCGCCCTGGCCAATCGTTTTAACGAGTACTTTAGCACTTTGGGATTCTCCTTTTATGTTTTCGCATTGAGCTGCGAAGTAGAGGGATATGTGAATCGTTTTATGTTTGCAAAAGCATTTTGGCTGAATGGAAAAAGCGGCTCTGCTCCGCAAAGTACAGGGCAGAGCCGCTTTCTTCTGTTTTAATTCCCGCAGACAGCTTCTGCGAAATCAGGTTACATCAGTTGCCCATGGCGGCATACCATTCCTCGTACTGCGCGTCGTACATATCCTGAGACATCGCGGTCTTGTAGACGTGCTGCCCCTTATAGCGGCTGGAGGACTGGCCCATCATGGCGAACTGGCCTTCAAAGCCGTTGAGCTTGGTGGCCTGGTAGGAACCGCCGGAGATGAGCAGCGGGATCACGATCGCATGGTCGAGGTAGTAGGACTCGGCCGCGGCAAACGCTTCGTAACGGGCATCCCAGTTGTCGGTGACCAGGCGGGCTGCGTCAACAAGAGCAAAGTACTCGTCGATCAGAGCGTTGGTTGCTTCGGTCTTGGTATTCTGGAACACGCGATAACCATCGGTGTCATGGCAGAAGAAGTTGTAGCTGTTCTCACGCTCAAACGGATCTGCCCAGGTCTCAGGATCCATGAAGTCCGCGCCCCAGTTGAGCTCCTGAATGGCGTAGTTGCCGTTGCGGCGCGTCTCGTTGAGGAAGCTGTTTCCGGCATAAGCGACCGGGATGATGTCCACGAAGTCCGTTCCGAGGAGCTTCTCAATCTGCTGTTCCATAACAACGGTGGCGTTTGCCCAGTTGTTGCTGTCCGCACGATAGTTAATGGGCATCTTGATCGGGAAGGTGGCGCCGGCGGCGGTCAGTTCTTCCACAGCCTTGGCCTTGTATTCAAGCGCAAGCGCTTCGTTGAAGCTATCGCCATCGGTGTACTTCGCAAGGCCGCCATAGGTGACATAGTCACGACCGTTGTCCGGGTTGATGGCGAAGCCCTTCGGGGTAACGGTGTTGAGCAGATGCATTGCCGGATCGTCGCCCGGGAACTCAGCCGCGATGTACTCCATGCGGTTGAAGGCATGGAAGATGGTCTTGCGGAAGTTCTCGTTGTTGACGGCGATAACCCAGTTTTCGGGCTCATACTCAGCGTCAAACTTCGGTTCAAAGTTGAAACCGATGAAGTAGGAATAGTCGCCAATCACGCGGGAGGTGGAGATCATCTGGCTCTTTTCGGGATCGGCCATCCAGTCGGCAACGATGTCGGAGCCGATGCTTGCATAGTCGACTTCACCGCGGAGGAACAGCTCAGGCGCGAGCGTTGCCGCTTCGGTGTTGCAGGTCTGCTCGATGCGCTCGATGTAGATGTGCTCGGCATCCCAGTTGTTCTCGTTCTTGGTGTAGATGCGCTTCTCGTTGGGGGCATAGGTGGAAAGGAGGTAAGCGCCGTTGAACCACATGCTGTAGTTGTCAAGCGCAAAGTCCGCACCATACTGTTCAAGCAGCGCAGCAGGGGCCGGCCAATAGGTACCGAACTGAAGCACGGTGAGGAAGTACGGGCGCGGCTTTACGAGGTTGTACTGCAGCGTGTAGTCGTCCACCGCAACAACGCCGACCTGGTCGGGGGTGACAACAGGAACTTCCACCCACTCGGTGTAAGCGCCGGTTTCGTCATCGCCTTTCCAGCTCTTGCCTTCGTAGATGATGCCGTTCTCGTCGATGACAGCATCCTGGTCTTTGCCCTTCTCGGTGCCCTTCGGGAGCGCCGCAGCGGCATAGGCGGTATAGTACACAGCCTCTTCCGCGTTCACGAGCCAACCTTCCATGAGGTAGGAGTTGTCGCAGGCGTTGTTCGCATCGCAGACATAGCGGGCAGCGGCGACATAGTCATGCGCGGTGACGGGGTCCTTCTGGTTGCCGTCCGCATCGTACCAATACTGGCCCTGGCGGAGGTGGAACGTCCAGGTGAGGCCGTCTTCGCTGACTTCCCAGCTCTCAGCGGCGCAGGGGACGATGTTGCCGTACGGGTCGTTCTCCACGAGGGAGTCGATGGTGTTCGCGCCGACAACGAGTTCATACGTCGTGCCGCTCTTAAGATAGTTCATCGTGGTGACTTCGCTGGAATACAGCGTGCGGTACACCTGCTCATCCGCAAATTCACGACCATCGGGGCCGGTGGTCGCAGGCGCCTCAGTGGGGGCGGGAGTTTCTTCGGGGGTAGAGGGTTGTTCCGTCTGTGTTGCATCGGGCGTTTCCGTCGGAGTATTCGTGGGCTGGCCACAGCCGGCGAACACACCCGCGATCATCATGACCGCCAACAACAGGGCAAGAAGTTTCTTCATGTCGTTTTCTCTCCTCTTAAAAGTTTTTGTTGACACGGTGGAATACCGTGCCGATGCAGAAAAGGTGCTTTGCTTGGAAGCACGAATTCATTGTAACTGCTTTTGATATATAATTCAACACGCCTGCCGACATAAAGTTGTTATGGAATCGTAACAATTGTGTATACTGCATGCGCCGTATCCGTGTATACATTTTCTTCGGATACGGCGCACTCAGGTTGGATGTTTTGCTTCACATGCCCGGAAACAGGCGTCCCGCAAGGCTTTCCCGCCGGTTTCCGGCGCGCCCTGCAACCGTCTTTGCGTGCAGCATGGAGCTGATTACGGATTCTTCCACGCACTCAATTACAGCGCGGAACACAAAGTCCATGTCCTCTTCATACAAAATGGAAATAGTTTCTGGCCGTCCCGTGCTGTAGTGCGCAAGGCGGTTGGCCGTTGTAAACGCAAGGGCAATCTCACCGCTGCCGTTTCCAGAGATGCTGCCCGTGCGCGCAAGCCCCGATTGTGCTCGCTTCGCGGCACGCTCAAGCTGGCGCGCGGAAAGCGGAGCATCCGTTGCAATGATGATGATCACACTGCCCTTGTCCTGCTCTGCGGCGCGCTGATCTTCTTCAAACAGCCGTGCTCCCACATGATCCCCCGCAACGGTGAGATCCCGGAGGGTGCCGAAGTTCGTCAACAGCAGCGTGCCCACGGTGTAACTGTTCCCATAAAGGCTGAATTTGCGGGAAGCCGAACCGATGCCGCCCTTAAGCGAGTAGCAGCTCATGCCGGCCCCTGCGCCGACCGCCCCTTCCTCAAACGTTTCTGCCGCAGCTTCAAGTGCTGCACGCGCATGTGCACGGGTCACATGCAGGCCGCGGATATCGTTGAGGTGGCCGTCGTTGCATTCCATGATAATGGGGTTTACCGTGCCTGTTTTCACGCCGATATCCTCGTTGCGCTCCAACATGTATTCCACGAGCGCTGTCGAAACCGTGCCCACGGAAAGCGTATTCGTAAGCAGAATGGGCGTTTCAAGCGTGCCGAGTTCCTGCACCTGCACCAGCCCAACACTTTTGCCAAAGCCGTTGATCACATGTGCCGCTGCAACGCACTTATCATGAAACAGGTCGCCGCCATGCGGCAAAATCGCCGTAACCCCCGTGTGGATTTCGCCTTCATGCAGCGTCGTATGTCCCACGCGCACGCCCGGCACGTCCGTAATCAGGTTCCGTTCGCCACGCTCCATGTAGCCCAGCTGCAGCTTATAGCGGCTTTCTACGCCCATATGTTTTCTCCTCGCTTCAATTTGATTTTTGACAGGAACGGCATATTGTTTTGCCAAATATATTATTTTATATTATATCGCATCCGTTTCATTTGGCAATTCTTCCGAAGCAAGTTTAACAAAACCCCAACGCAAATCTCCGTGCACAGCTTTCTCAGTCGCCTGTGGCTGCGTTCCGCAGCTTACAAAACCCGGGGAATTTCAATCCCGCAAAAGTTTCGCCTTTTTCAGTGCAATCACCACGGGCGGGATCAGCAGGATATGGCAGAGAATGCCCGGCACCGCGGTGACGAACGCGCCTGCAAGGAACATTTGAAGCGTAAATTCAACCCCCATAATTTTTGCAAGAACCCAACGCGCCACACCCCATACGATGCGGCCGCCCAGCATTGCTCCGATGAGAGAAACGTAAACATTCCCGGGCTTTTTCGGGAGCGCACGGTACAACAGGCTGGCAAGCAGCCCATATGCGGCAAGTTCGAACGCCATGGAGATGCCCATTGGCATCTCCGGCATATGGAACAGCAAAAACCGCAGAAACGGCGCGATAAAGCCGACCGCCAGCGCATACGGCCACCCGCAAAGGAAGCCGCAAAGCAGCACCGGGATGTGCATGGGGCTGAGCGCCTTGCCGATTTGCGGAATCTGCCCCGTCAAAAACGGCAAGTACAGGCAGAGCGCAAGGCACAGCGCCGCATAGATCAGGCTGCGCAAAAACTTTTTCATAAAACCAAACCCTCCAAAAACAAAAAATGAAGCTATCCTTCCTGCGGAAAGAAAGGATACCTTCCTGGCATCGCACTGCTGTGTTGAAAAGTGGGCAACGCGGGCTTCTGCCCGCCGTAGCGGCTTCTGCCGCCGACCTTTGCCACTATATCACAGCCTGCGCTTATTTTGCAAGCGTTTCCTCCACCGCAAGCGCAGCCACGGCCTCCACCGCTTTTTTCAGAAGCGCGGACACGCTCATGCCTTCAGCGCCGACGACGATGTTGTTGCAGGTTTCAAACGGGATCAGCACCCTGCGCGCCAGGCTTTGGCCGACTGCGCGGGCCATTGCGGGCGTAATCTCGCCCAGCATTGCATCCGCAATCACGATGCCCACCGGCCCCACGATGACATCCGCCGTGCGGCAGGCGACGATCACGGCGTTTTCGCCCGTTGCCGCCGCATCCGCCCCTGCCTTGCGCAGCGCGGCAGCCGCCATGGCGTTTGTGCCCACAGCCGTCACCCGTGCGCCGGGCAGGCGTTCGCGAATGCCGCTCACAAGCTGTGCGCCTACCTTGCCGCCCTGGCCGTCTATCACAAGAACCCGCATAATTCCGCCCTCCGCTTTCGGTTTTCTGGTTCCTCAGTATATCAGCTTTGCAGGGAGCGCGCAATGCGGGGGAGGTGGACTTGCGCTCCCCTCCCCCGCGTCCGTCATTTCACTGTAAGGCCGTTCCCGTCATAATCCACGGTGAACACAGTATCCGGCGCCACATCCTGTTCAATGATGCGCCGCGCGAGCAGCGTTTCCAGCCGGGATTGCAGCAGCCGCTTGAGCGGACGCGCTCCGTAATGCGGATCATACCCCGCGTCGGCGATATACTGCTTTGCCGCATCGGTCAGCGTAACGTCCAGCCTGCGCTCCTGCAGGCGTTTGCGCAGGTCGGTCAGGAGCAGATCGGTGATGCGGAAGATTTCATCCCGCGTCAGCGGCTTGTAGAACACCACATCGTCCAACCGGTTCAGGAATTCCGGGCGGAAACTTTGCTTCAGAAGCATATCCACCTTTCTGCGCGCTTCCTCCGTGATTTTTCCGTTCTCAATGCCTTCGAGGATATAGTTCGAGCCGAGGTTGGAGGTCATGACGATCACGGTGTTCTTGAAATCCACCGTGCGGCCCTGCGAATCCGTCATGCGGCCGTCGTCCAGCACCTGCAAAAGCACGTTAAATACATCCGGATGCGCCTTCTCAATTTCATCAAACAGCACAACGCAGTACGGTTTGCGGCGCACGGCCTCCGTAAGCTGGCCGCCTTCGTCGTACCCGACATAGCCCGGAGGCGCCCCGATGAGCCGCGCAACGGCATGCTTTTCCATATATTCGCTCATGTCGATGCGCACCATGTTGTTTTCATCGTCAAAGAGCGCCTGCGCGAGCGCTTTTGCAAGCTCGGTCTTGCCGACACCCGTTGGGCCCAGGAACAGGAAACTGCCAATGGGCTTCGTTGGGTCCTTGAGGCCCGCGCGCGTGCGCAGGATCGCATCCGACACGGCGGTAACGGCCTCGTCCTGACCAATGACGCGCTCGTGCAGGATCGCCTCCAGATGGAGCAGTTTTTCGCGCTCGCCCTCCATCAGCTTTGCCACGGGGATCCCCGTCCACCGCGCCACGATGCGGGCGATTTCCTCCTCCGTTACGCGGTCGCGCAGAAGGCCCTCGCTTTTGCCCTGCTCGCTCGCCTTCTCCGCAGCCTCCAGCTCCTCTTTCAGCTTTGGCAGCTTTCCGTATTTCAGTTCCGCCGCGCGGTTCAGGTCGTATTCCCGCTCCGCCTTTTCCATATCGGCGTTCAGCTGTTCGATCTCGCCGCGCAGCTTCTGCACGTTTTTGATCGCATCCTTCTCGTTTTCCCACTTTGCCTTGAGCTTTGCGAACTCTTCACGCTCCCGGGCCAGCTCCTTGCGGATTTCCGTAAGATGCTCGGCGGAAAGTTTGTCGTTCTCCTTGGTAAGCGCCGCCTCCTCAATTTCAAGCTGCATGATGCGGCGGGAAATTTCGTCGAGCTCCGTGGGCATGGAATCCATTTCCGTGCGAATCATCGCGCACGCTTCATCCACAAGGTCGATTGCCTTATCCGGCAGGAAGCGATCCGAAATATAGCGGTTGGAAAGCGTAGCCGCAGCGATGAGTGCGTTGTCGTTGATCTTCACGCCGTGGTATACCTCATAGCGTTCCTTCAGGCCGCGCAGAATGGAAATGGTGTCCTCCACCGACGGTTCATCCACCATCACAGGTTGGAAGCGGCGGGAAAGCGCGGGGTCCTTTTCGATGTATTTGCGGTATTCGTCGAGCGTCGTTGCGCCGATGCAGTGCAGCTCGCCGCGCGCGAGCATCGGTTTGAGCAGGTTGCCTGCGTCCATAGAGCCTTCCGTCCGCCCTGCGCCGACAATGTTGTGCAGCTCGTCGATGAAAAGGATGATACGCCCTTCGGAGCGCTTCACCTCGCCCAGCACGGCCTTCAAGCGCTCTTCAAACTCACCGCGGAACTTCGCGCCCGCAATGAGCGCGCCCATGTCCAGGGAAAAGATCTTGCGTTCCTTAAGCGACGCCGGAACATCCCCGCGCACGATGCGCTGCGCAAGCCCCTCCGCGATGGCCGTTTTGCCCACGCCCGGCTCGCCGATAAGAACCGGGTTGTTCTTTGTTTTGCGCGAAAGAATCCGGATGACGTTCCTCACTTCGTCATCCCGGCCGATCACGGGGTCAAGCTTCTGCTTGCGCGCAAGCTCCACAAGGTCCTGCGCATATTTGCCGAGCGCATCATAGGTACCCTCCGGCGAATCGCTCGTGACCCGCGCGCCGCCGCGGATATCGTTGAGCGCCGCAAGAAATGCGTTGCGCTCTACGGCAAACTGCTTGAAGACGGCCTTGATCGCTTCGTTCGGCGCGTCCATAATTCCAAGGAACACATGCTCCACGGAAACATACTCATCCTTCATGTGCTGCGCCTGCTTTTCGGCGGCGTTAAGCGCACGGTCCAGCTCCGGCGTAATGTAAACCCGGTCCGCTTCCCGGCCGCTTCCCGTTACCTGCGGGCGGCGCTCCACTGCGGCGCGCACGGCCTCCGTGAACGCATCCGCATCTTTGCCCATGCGCGTAAGCAGGCTTGCAATTAAAGAATCCTCCTGCGTGAGCAGCGCGAGCAGCAAATGCTCCTCATCCACCTGCTGGTTGTTGTGCTCGATGGCGATGCTCTGCGCCCCTTGGATCGCCTCAACCGAGCGTTGGGTAAACTTGCGAATATCCATATATCAAACCTCCTTTTTCGGAACTAATGTTCTTGTTTTACGGGAAACAGTATACCGTATTTCCTTCTTATTGTCTTGACAAAAGTGGGATATGATTTTGAATTTGCTGTGAAGCTTCTTGCGGGGTGGTTATGGTAAAAGAATTTTCTCAAAAGGCCTTGCTTTAGGTCGAATTTTAAGGGATAATATGCGCATTGAAGCGCAATAAAATTGAAATGGAGATAAAACCGCCATGCAATTGTTGAAAGATCGCATTCGCGCCGAGGGGCGTGTGCTGCCAGGCAACATCATTAAGGTCGACGGCTTCCTGAACCACCGCGTTGACACAAAGCTTATGCGCGAGATGGCCAAAGAATTCGGTCGGCTTTTTGATTTAACGGGCCTTACGGCCGTGCTTACGGTGGAGGCTTCGGGCATTGCGCTCGGCGCCATCTGCGCAGAAGAGTTCGGCGTACCGCTTATCTTCGCGAAAAAGGCAAAGTCTGACAACATCGAAGGCGGCCTGTACCAAAGCGAAATCTTTTCTTATACTTATAAGAAGAAAGTTACGCTGCTGATGAGCAGCCAGTGGCTCGGCCCGAAGGACAAAGTCCTTATCATCGACGATTTTCTGGCCAACGGCGAAGCGCTGCGCGGCCTTGTGGACATCGTGCGCCAGGCGGGCGCAACCCTGTTGGGCCTTGGCATTGCAATTGAAAAGGGCTTTCAGGGCGGCGGCGACCGGCTGCGTGCGCAGGGCGAAAACGTACAGTCCCTTGCCATCATCGAGCGGGCAGACGAAAACGGCATTGTGTTCCGGGACGAACCGTGATTTTGTGATGAGCGAAATCAGTTTTTTTGAAGCGGTCATGCTCATCTGTTTCGGGCTTGCCTGGCCGCTGAACATCATCAAATCGCTGCGCACGAAAAGCACGCAGGGAAAGAGCGTGTTGTTCCTCATCGTCATCCTGATCGGCTATGTCGCAGGCATCACGCACAAGCTGCTTTACAGCCGGAACATCGTGCTCGTGCTTTATTGCATCAATTTTGCCATGGTGAGCATGGATACTTTCCTGTATTTCCATTATCGCCGCAGGGAACGCCTGGCCGCAGCAAAGCAGGGCAGCGATGCGCCCGGCGCATGAGTCATTCATTTTCTGAAAGGAATTTCACGCATACATGGAAAGAATTGTCGTTCTCGATTTTGGCGGGCAGTATAACCAGCTGATCGCCAGGCGCGTGCGCGAAGCCGGCGTTTACAGCGAGCTTCTCCCCCACACCGCGCCGATCGAGCAAATCAAGGGCGAATCGTTGTCCGGCCTCATCCTCACCGGCGGGCCGGACAGTGTGTATGCCGAGGGTGCGAAGGCCTGCGACGACAGAATTTTCTCGCTCGGCGTACCCGTACTGGGCATCTGCTACGGCATGCAGTACATCGCAAAAGCATTCGGCGGCCGCATTGAAGCCGCACCTGTGCGCGAATACGGCCGCACGCCCATCCGCATGACGGAGCATCCTCTGCTCAAAGGGCTTGATTCCGGAATCGTTTGGATGAACCACAACGATTCCGTGTTCGGCATGCCGGAGGGGTTCTCCGCCATCGCGGAAACGGACAACTGCCCCTTCGCCGCCTTTGCGGATGATGGGCGCAGGCTTTACGGCATCCAGTTCCACGCGGAGGTTGCACACACGCCCAAGGGTGAGCTGATCTTCCGCAATTTCCTGAAGAATATCTGCGGCTGTAGCTGCACCTATTCCCCCGCGGGCCTTGCGGACACGCTGATTGCGCAAATCCGCGCTCAGGTAGGGGAGGGCCGCGTGCTCGGCGCGCTTTCGGGCGGCGTTGATTCGTCCGTGGCCTCCGTTTTGGTGCACAACGCCATTGGTGACAGGCTCACCTGCATCTTCGTGGATCATGGCCTTTTGCGCCACAATGAAGCGGAGGAGGTCATCAGCTTCTACCGCGACAAGCTGAACCTCAACATCATCAAGGTTGATGCGCGCGAACGCTTTCTCGGCAAGCTTGCGGGCGTGACCGAGCCGGAGCAAAAACGCAAAATCATCGGTGCGGAATTCGTGCACGTTTTTGAAGAGGAAGCGAAAAAGCTTGGCGGCGCTGATTGGCTTTTGCAGGGTACCATCTACCCGGATGTGATCGAAAGCGGAACTCAGACCGGCGCAACGATCAAGAGCCACCACAACGTAGGCGGACTGCCGGCGGACATCGGCTTCAAGGGATTGGTGGAACCGCTGCGCATGCTCTTTAAGGATGAGGTGCGCGCGCTCGGCGAATCTCTCGGCATCGCCCATGAACTCGTGTGGCGCCAACCCTTTCCCGGCCCCGGCCTTGCAATCCGCGTGCTCGGTGAAGTGACCGAAGAAAAGCTTGCAATCCTGCGCCAGAGCGATTACATTTTCCGTCAGGAGATTGCCGCGGCAGGTCTTGCTGAAAAGATCTGGCAATACTTCACCGTGTTCACCGGCATGCGCTCCGTGGGCGTGATGGGCGACCTGCGCACTTACGATTACGCCATCGGCGTGCGTGCGGTCACCTCCACGGATGCGATGACTGTGGAATGGGCAGAGATTCCCTTCCCTGTGCTGCGGCGCATCAGCGAACGCATTATAGGCGAAGTGCCCCACGTAAACCGCGTGGTCTATGACATTACCTCGAAACCGCCGGGAACGATTGAATGGGAGTAAAGCGCTCCCCCTTTCCTTTCACGTTATATATCCCGTTTATGCCGAAACAGCCGCGGGCGTCATGCCACCCCACGGCTGTTTTTGCATATCGTTATAACGTCAAGGCGCCCATTCAGGAACTCCGTCATTCCAGTGAACGTAAGCCTCCGTTCATCACTTCCGGAAAGCGTTTCCGTCCCTAAACGGCCGCAATCCGGCAAATCTGCGGCCTTTGTGCTTTGTGGTGGCGGGCGGGTTCGCACTGTGGCGCAGCCACTTGCCGCAGTGCATGGCTGCAACAGTTATGAGACAATTTATTATACTTCCTGAGTATTCTTCCCATCTTGAATAATCGTTCAAAATGATATATGATTTTATTTTAAATAGCACGACTGGGAGGATAACGGACAATGCACATCGTTTGCCTGGATTTGGAAGGCGTTTTGGTGCCGGAAATCTGGATTGCGTTCTCGGAGGCCAGCGGCATTCCGGAACTGAAGCGCACCACGCGGGATGAACCCGATTATGATAAACTGATGCGGTGGCGCCTCGGCATTTTGAAGGAGCACGGACTGGGGCTGGCCGCCATTCAGCAAACCATTGCAAAAATCGATCCTCTGCCCGGTGCACGGGAATTTCTGGACGCGCTGCGCGCCATGACGCAGGTTGTTATCATCAGCGATACCTTTACGCAGTTTGCCGCTCCGCTGATGGAAAAGCTTGGGTGGCCCACAATTTTCTGCAACACGCTTGAGGTTGCGCCGAGCGGGGAAATTACTGGGTTCAAGATGCGCATTGAGCATTCAAAGCTCACCACGGTAAAGGCCCTGCAATCCATTGGATATGATACCATCGCCTCCGGGGACAGCTATAACGATCTCGCTATGATCCGGGCAAGCAAGGCCGGTTTCCTGTTCCGCAGCACGGACGGGATCAAAGCGCAGAATCCCGACCTCCCCGCTTACGAAACATATGACGCGCTCCTTGCCGCCATCCGGGCTGCAATCGACTGAACCGCGCGCTCCGCGAAGCACAAAATTTTACAGATTTAAAACTATGGAGGAATCAACTATGCACCCCAACAAGCGTCCGGAAACCATGGCGCGCATCAACAGCAAGGAACTTGCCGATGCGTTTATCGCCGAACAGCTTGACCTGATCCGCAAGCAGGTCAGAACCAAAAAAGTGCTTCTTGCGCTCTCCGGCGGCGTGGATTCATCCGTCGTCGCAGCGCTTCTGATTAAGGCAATCGGCAAGCAGCTGGTCTGCGTACACGTGAATCATGGTCTGCTGAGAAAAGGCGAACCGGAACAGGTCATCGATGTGTTCCGCAACCAGATGGACGCAAACCTCGTTTATGTGGATGCGGTAGACCGCTTTCTGGACAAGCTCGTGGGCGTGAGCGATCCGGAGCAGAAACGGAAGATCATCGGTGCGGAATTCATCCGCGTGTTTGAAGAAGAAGCCCGAAAGCTCTCTGGAATTGAATTTCTTGCGCAGGGCACCATTTACCCCGATATTCTTGAAAGCGGCCCCGTGAAAGCGCACCACAACGTGGGCGGCCTGCCGGAGGATTTAAAGTTTGAGCTCGTTGAGCCGCTTCGCCTCCTGTTCAAGGACGAAGTCCGCGTCGTAGGCAAAGCGCTCGGCTTGCCCGACGGCATGGTATATCGCCAGCCCTTCCCAGGCCCGGGTCTTGGCGTGCGCTGCCTGGGTGCCATCACGCGGGAACGGCTTGAGGCCGTCCGCGAATCCGATGCGATTCTGCGGGAAGAGTTTGCAAAAAACGGCCTTGAAGGCAAGGTTTGGCAATACTTTACCGTAGTGCCGGATTTCAAGTCCGTGGGCGTAAGCAACAATGCACGCACGTTTGCCTATCCGGTTATCCTTCGCGCAGTCAACACCGTAGACGCCATGACTGCAACTGTGGAGGATGTCCCCTTCGCCCTGTTGCAGCACATCACCGAGCGCATCACGCATGAGGTAAACGGCGTGAACCGGGTTCTGTATGACCTCACCCCAAAGCCGACCGGCACAATTGAGTGGGAATAAATTGAGAGGTCGAAGAAACCCAGTGTTTATGCGGGTTTGCGGCACTTCGAGATGTCTTTTGATAACAATTTGATAACAGTTGTATAAGAGCCATTATTCTTGTAATCCAGTGGTTTTAGGGTTACGGAATGATTGAGAGTTGGTCTTGTATGACGAAATAAATCCATATTAGAAAGCCCTTAGCTGTGGGTAGTAACTCATAGCTAAGGGCTTTTTGTCGTTTATATTTAGCTTTAAACGTGGAACTGATGAATCATCGTTTGCAGCGTTTCCACAAACTTTCCAATGTGATATCCGTCACATACGGCGTGATGTACTTGGATTGAAATTGGGAGCAACCTCTTTCCGTTATCATCAAAATATTTCCCTAAAGTGAAAATCGGAAGAAGATATTTCCCATCGCCGAAAACATTAAGGTTGAAAGAGGTGAATGTAACCCAAGGAATCATTGAAACATCAAAAGAATTTTGCGGTCTGTCGGGCTTTGGAGCATATCGTGTAGATAATGAGTATTTTTTCGCATCTGCTTCGTATGCTCTTAAAAACTCATTGTAGTCTGCATGAAATTCGGTCCATATTGCAGAAAAATTTTTATTTTCTTTATTGAAAATGGTATAAGCGGGGTGCATTTCATCGTATATGCCAACTCCCTTGTCAGTAAGAGCAGTACGAAATTCAGGCATTTGGTTCACCGATTTGGTTAGCAGCCAGATCATCGTGGGATAAAGCCGCCTGTTTTTTAAATTGGTTATATCAACATTGACTGTCGTTGAATAGCTACAGACAACTTCATTGATAAAATGCTCGTAGAATTCTTTGCGCTCCCAAGTCTGAAAATCAATTAAATGAAACGACATAGTATCCTCCTTAATTGATGTTTAGTCATTCAAATGGTCTTTGAATGCTTCGACTAATGCGTCGCTTAACTCTCCAGAGGGAACTTTCGCCCAAATCTGCGTAGTGTCGTACTTCGGATAGTAATAACGCCAGTTATCGTATTCTTCCCTGCTGATTTCCTCGGAAGATAGCTTGTCTTCCTGTTCTTTCCAAGCACAGAGCATTTTTGATAGCTCGGCAGCGTCCTTACCTTTGTCCTTGTTGACTTTCAGACAGACTTCTCCGTCTGCTTCGCTGACGGTAAGACCGTAAATATCTTCAAGGGTAAATAAGGTATGCATAAGACCGATGTAGCTGTCAATGTCGGGAACATCAAGAGCTTGCGGGGAAACCTCAAGCACCTGTGCCAATGCAGCCGTTAAGTCTGCTTTTGGTTTACGGGAGCCAGTTTCGTATTGTGCCAGACGCACATCTGCGCTTCGTTCGGGAAAGCCGACAGCCGTGCCAAGATATTTTTGCGTCATACCACGCAAAAGCCTGAAAAAATGTATTCTTTCGCCAATAGCCATAGTGTTTACACTCCTTGCTTATGTACTGCAATCAGTATAGCAGATATATTTAGGAATTGTCAAGAAGAAACGAAACAAAAAAGTTTAATATTTTCTTGAAAACCACTTGACAAAAGCAAATACGCTTAGTATAATTAAAGAACATTAAGCATATATGCTTAATTCACAACTGAATGACCGTCCGAATGGGATATGACTTTGCGATGACCTCTCTCCTTTGGAGAACAAGCAAAGCAACGCCGCTGAGAAAGGGGCAGGCACAGAAAAACGATATTCGGGGAGAACGGCAGCTTAAAAATCTTATGAAAGGACTGATGATATGGAAAACAGATTTATTCGTGCCGATGATGTGGCACAGGAACTAAGCGTATCAAAGCCTTATGCCTATAAGCTCATTAGAAAGCTAAACGAGGAACTGAAGTCACAGGGATTTATTACGATTGCGGGGCGTGTAAACCGCCAGTATTTTTATGAAAGGCTCTACGGAGCAGGAAAGGGGGAGAAATAATGCCCGTATTCAAAAATGAGGACAACGGCACTTGGTATGTAATGGCGAGGTATGTAAATTGGAAAGGCGAACGCAAGCAGAAATGCAAGCGTGGTTTTGCTACCAAGAAAGAAGCGCAGGAATGGGAGCAAATGTTTCAGTTGCAGAATTCGTCTGACCTTGATATGAGCTTTGAAGCCTTTACAGAGTTATATATCAATGATGTTAAAAACCGATTGAAAGAAAACACTTGGCTAACAAAGGAGCATATCATCCGCACAAAGATACTGCCTTATTTCGGCAAGTTGAAAATCAGCGAGATTTCCACAAAGGAAATTATCACTTGGCAGAATGAAATGCTTGCCTACCGTGACGAAAAGAAAAAGCCGTATTCGCAGACCTATCTGAAAACGCTGCACAATCAGTTGTCAGCAATATTCAATCACGCTGTGCGCTATTATGAACTGCGCTCCAATCCCGCCGCAAAGGTCGGGAATATGGGAAGTGAAGAACACAAGGAAATGTTGTTCTGGACAAAAGAGGAGTACAAAAAATTCGCCTTTGAGATGATGGATAAACCGGTTTCCTTTTACGCCTTTGAAATGCTCTACTGGTGCGGTATCCGTGAGGGCGAACTATTAGCCTTAACCGCCACCGATTTTGACTTTGATAAGGAAACGGTAACGATCAACAAGTCCTATCAGCGTTTACACGGCGAAGATGTGATTACCACGCCGAAAACAAAGAAAAGCAACCGTACCATTAAAATGCCGCATTTTCTCTGTGAGGAAATGCAGGAGTATCTCGGTATGCTCTATGACTTGAAGAAAAAAGACCGTATTTTTACGGTAACGAAAAGCTATCTTCATCATGAGATGGACAGAGGGGCAAAAGCCGCAGGCGTGAAGCGTATCCGCATTCATGATTTACGGCACAGCCACATCAGTTTGCTGATTGATATGGGGTTTTCGGCGGTGGCGATTGCAGACCGTGTAGGACATGAAAGTATCGACATCACTTACCAATATGCACATCTGTTTCCGTCAAAGCAGACGGAAATGGCAGATAGATTAGATGATTTAGGAAAAGGAGATTTTGGAAATGTCAGCTAAAAACAGAGATTACAAAAACCGTTGGAGAAACATCACGGTAGGATTTCGAGTATCACCCGAAGAAAATGAACTCATCAACAAAGCGGTTGCCTTATCGGGCTTGCCGAAACAGGAATACTGCTATCGCCGTTGCCTTAATCAAGAAGTAGTGGTACAGGGCAATCCGAGAGTGTATAAGGCTCTCAAAACGGAGCTTGCCGCTGTCTTTGCAGAATTACAGAGGATTGAAGCAGGAAACAGTGTGGACGATGAACTGCTGAATGTAATTGAGCTGATTGCCGTTATCCTCGGCGGTCTGAAAGGAGAAGATGAGAATGGACAATAAAAAAGAAATGACTGCCCTGAATGTATCTGTTGGCGCAGATACGGAGCAGCCAATTCAAAAATGTACTGATAGTAGTATACCCGACTATGACGAGAATATCAAGAGTTTTGAGGAAATGCAAAGAGAACTTTTGCGAAGCTTAGACCCTTCGTATCTCAAAACAATCTCCATGAGCGAGTTATACGATACCGTATATGAGAGTAAGCCGCCGCTGATTGACGGCTTGCTCTATCCCGGCACTTATATCTTTGCCGGTTCTCCTAAATTGGGGAAAAGTTTTTTAATGGCACAGCTTGCCTATCACATCAGCACAGGCACATCACTATGGAATTATACCGTCCGAAAAGGAACGGTGCTGTACCTTGCCCTTGAAGATGACTACCGTCGATTGCAGGAGCGACTGTATCGAATGTTCGGAACGGAAAGTACGGAAAACCTTTACTTCTCTGTTTCGGCTGGTCAGCTTGGCAGAGGACTTGACGAACAGCTTACAAGGTTTGTGGCGGAGCATTCAGACACAAAGCTGATCATCATTGACACGCTCCAAAAAGTGCGTGAGGTTGGCGGTGATAATTACAGCTACGCCAACGACTATCAGATTATGTCAAGGCTGAAAAGCTTTGCAGATGCTCACGGTATCTGTCTGCTGCTTGTACACCATACACGCAAGCAGACCGCCGATGATAAATTTGATATGATTTCGGGAACAAGCGGCTTACTTGGTGCGGCAGACGGTGCGTTTCTTTTACAGAAAGAAAAACGAACAAGCAACGCCGCCACACTTGAAGTATCAGGTAGAGATCAGCAAGACCAAAAGCTGTACCTTAATCGTAATCCCGAAACACTTCTGTGGGAATTACAGAAAATAGAAACGGAGTTATGGAAAGAGCCACCAGAGCCGTTGCTTGAAAAGATTTCAAAAATCTTTTCTTCGGACAGTACGGAATGGAACGGCACGGCAACGGAACTGTGCGAATGTCTTTCCATTGAGTGCTCTCCGAACGCTCTTACACGAAAGCTGAATGTAAATGTCGGGCGGCTGTATAACGAATACGGTATCTGTTATAAAAGCAGCCGAAGCCGAAGTGAACGCACAATACGGCTTGTGCAGTTGTCGAAGGCGTGACGATATGTGACGGTGTGACGATATTTTCAGCAGTGGGTACGGTATCAAAAAAACCGTCACTATCGTCACACACCGTCACGGATAAAGTTTAGACGGGGTTGTAAGGGTGTCCTTTTCAAAGGACAGCCCTTACCCCCTCGGAGAGCGCAAAACCTGCTTGCAGGTCGCATTTTTGATAGGCTTGCCTGTCAAAAGTGCTTTTGCGTTACTCTTGGCAAGAGTAACAGAACTACTATCCGAAAAGAAAGGGCGTGATTTTATGAAAAGAACGATAAGCGCAATGGTCGGTGATGGCTCGGTCAATCATAACAGCCGAAAATTCAAGGCAGAAAATGTAGACGCTGACCGTTCCCACCTTAATATAGATTATTGCAATGAAACTATTAAAAAAATTTATCACGAATTGTTTGATAAAGCATTGAAACGCTATAACGATAGGCAAACAAGAGCCGACAGGCGTATTAAAAATTATTACGAAAAAATACGCTCAGGGAATCAGGAAAAACCGTTTCACGAATTGATTTTGCAGATAGGCAATAAGGAAAATATGAGTGCAGAGAGTGAAAACGGATTGCTCGCTAAACAGGTATTGGACGAGTATTATTGTGGCTTTCAAGAAAGAAATCCGCAGCTTAGAGTTTTCTCGGCACATCTCCATATGGACGAAGCAACGCCCCATCTGCACATCGATTTTGTGCCGTTTACAACAGGCAGCAAGCGTGGTCTTGATACTCGTGTATCGCTCAAACAAGCATTAGCCGCACAAGGTTTTAAGGGTGGCACTCGTGGAGATACAGAGTGGTCACAGTGGGTACAATCCGAAAAAGAACAGCTTGCAAAGGTTATGGAACGGTACGGTCTTGAATGGGAACACAAGGGCACACACGAAAAACATTTATCCGTTCTTGACTACAAAAAGCAGGAACGGACAAAGGAAATCGAACAATTAGAGAATAAGCTTGCTGAGAAAACAGACGAATACAAATCCATTTCCGAACGGGTTAGAAATTACGACCAAGCAGCAGAAACGCTGAAAGAAATGGAAACGGCACTCGATACTGCGCCTGAATATCAGTTGCCCGATCCACAAGGATTGATAACCGCTAAGACCTATAAAAGCAAGATTGTCGAGCCGCTAATTAAGCGGTTGAAAACGCTTGTAAAAACAGTATTAGTGCGGTGCTTTCAAGCGATTGACGACTATCACAGGCTGAATGTTACCAACGCTAATCTTTATCGAGAAAATGAGCATTTGAGAAAAGTCAATGGTAGATTGACAGATGAAAATGAAAATTTGCGTGCCGAGAATAGGGACTACAAGTTGCTCCGAAAGGTGTTCGGCAACAAGCAAATTGACAGCCTGTTAGAACAGGCAAGACAGTCTAAACAGCGTGGTACACGCTTTAGAAATAAAGAAAACGAAAGGTAGGAACAGACAATGGCAAAGACAATTTTTGAAAAAATGGGCGGAACTTATACGCAGGTTGGAGATTATTTTCTCCCCGACTTGAAACTTCCCGAAGAAGAAACAAAGCCTATCGGCGTATGGGGACAGCGGCACAGACGCTATCTGAAAGAGCATAAACGAGCAACTTATACCACTCTGCTCACAAGCGGTAAATTGAACAGTTACCTTGCCGATATAGATGCACAAGCAGAGGAAATGTTTTCTCTGCTTGTAAAGCAGATAGCGGAGCGTGAGGGCGTGACCGAGCAGATAAAGGCGGAAAATCAGATGAAATGGGTTGGGGCAATAAACAGTATTCGGGCATGTGTGCGGGAAATCGTGGAGAGTGAAATAATCTATTTATAGACAGTTGGCGGCACTCGCAAAAGTGCCGCCAAAACTTAAACAAAAGCGGTTCTTGAAATTGAAAAAGCCAATGATTTCGTGTATAATTGAAAAGGAAAATTGGACTGAAAAATCGGAAGTCGAGGAGGATAGTGGATAGTGAAAAATCAATATATACAACTTGTGCCTGCAAACCTATCTCTTGCAGAGCAAGTAGTTGATTACTATAAGAGAAATAGAGATTTTTTAGAAGCCTTTGAACCTGTACGAAGCGAGGAGTTTTTTTCACTGGAATATCAGCGAGCAGCATTAAAAAAGGAAATGGTTGAGTATGAGGCAAGGACAGCATTTCGTTTTTATATTATATCAATGGAACAGCCCTCAAAAATTATCGGTATAATTGGATTGAACAATGTGGTATGGGGAGCTTTTTGTTCTGCTTTTCTGGGATATAAATTAGACAAAGATTATGCCAACAAAGGATATATGTCTGCTGCAGTAGAAATGCTGACAAAATATGCATTTGAAGAATTAGGTTTACATCGTATAGAAGCGAATGTAATGCCGAAAAACAAAGCATCTTTAAAAGTTTTAGAAAAAAATCAGTTTATAAATGAGGGGATTTCAAAATATTATCTAAATATCAATGGGATTTGGGAAGATCATATTCACATGGTAAAGATAAATTACGCTATGCACTAAATTCCAGTTTGTAGCGTTTTGATAAGAAAGAACCTATTGCTTTTCTAAGCAAAATAGTTTATAATTTGAATCAGCGTATTTTGCTATTATCCACAGTTTTAGGGCGAGTGTTATCAACGCTGATAACAAACTGATAACATTAGCCCATATAGGAAGGATAATATGGATACATCAAATAATCAAAAGCACTATGAATACGACAGAGAATAATCTCTAAACAAAATTGATTAGGTTTTGTCGAGTGGGAATAAGTTTCAAGGGCTTTGGCCTAGCCGAAAAGCCCTTGAAAATACAGGCTTTTTGAGTCCCCAGGGCTCGAAAGCGGCCTCAAAAATGGTGAAACAGTACCATTTTGATACCATACACGCAAAGCGTGAATGAAATTTGCGTGGCATTTAGCCCCCTCGTTTTTCCTTGAGCACGAAGAAAAACGGGGGGCTTTTTTGTTTCTTTTTGCTCTCGTCCCAAATATCCCGTTCTGTCCCTGATGTCATAGACTCACCCCGCAAAATCTGACAAAATCCCCGAACCTGGCTGACTTTCCCCCCCTTAAATTCGGAATGTATGAATTGAAAATAAGCCATATGACGCTACAACCCAGTATTTCCAGCTCTTGTTTTAGGCATGGTGCCGTTAATCATGTTTGCAACGGGAAGTGTGCTTGTTGACCTGCAAGAAGAACAAGGTGGATGTGCTTCGTACCCGAATGTTTGGCAATAAATTCTATATTGATTTGGAGATTCAAGTAGATGGTGACAAGCCATTGACAGAGAGCCATGCGATTGCCGACCAAGTTCATAACAGCGTGGAAAGCAATTTCACCAATATTAAGCACATTATGATTCATGTGAACCCAACGTCATCAGGGGAAAGGCTCTGAAAACGTTTTTGTATCTCCCATGCAGAGCATCTTCTGCGGGAGTTTTAAAGTTAACCGTATCTTCACGGCACATTCTGTACGGCAAGTACCGTGCATATGACGAAGCAAAATCGCAAAGAGGTGGCAGCTCTGATTTCCCCTTTGGAGCGGATACACGGCGGTGATGGTGGCCGCCGTGTATCCGCCCCCGCTTGAAACAGCATGCGCTCCACGGGCAGGGAACGGCAACCGCCCTGTTATCAGTGGCGGCAGGCGCCGCTCTTCACCTCGTCATACAACGTCTGGAACTGCGCGGGGTCGTCATAAGCAGCCAATATCGTCTTCGCGATGACGCGCGAATCCCCATTATCGTAGGTGGATGTAAAGACCAGCGTCTGCACCTGAATATCATAATTCGTGCTGAACAGGTTGATCTTCACCGTGGCGATGCGGTTGCTCACGTTGCTGTTCACAAGCTCGAAGCTGGTGTAATCCAGGCCGTCGCTTTCATACAAAACCGCGTAGTCGCCCAGCACGTAGTCATTGATATACTGCGTAACATATTCGTCGTTGGAGCCGCTGTAAGCCCAGTATTCGTCGGTCACATCCCGCAGCACAGCGTAGCCGCTCATCCCGTCGGTTACTGCAACCGCCCCGGGAATATAATCCTCCAAAGCGCTCATCCATTCCGGGTAGCTGGCAAACAGGCCCAGATCATAATCCCGGAAGCGTACCCGGTTGCCCTCCTCGCTGGAATAGGTGCGGTCCGCCACAACGGTGGGATCGGATACCTGAACGGTCGCACTGGGTTCCGCCTGCACATACGCCGCAAGCACGGCTTCCAGCTCGTCAGCACCGCCCTGCCGGAACATCAGGATGGATTCGGAATCGTATGTAACCGTAAGCATACCGTCGCCGGAGAGCTGCATTTCCATGTCCACGGGCGTCCCCCCTTCGGCCGCCGTCAGCACGCCCGTGTCGTCTGCAAAGGTGTATGTGCCTGTTGCAACTACGGACGCATTGTCGCTCATGTCAAGGCCGCGGAAGGAGCCATCTTCCTCGAATACATAGAGAATGGAATTATCCTCCATCGCAGTCCAAAGCCCGGTAAAGTTATTTTCGGCAGGGTCGCCGTTGATCGTCAGTTCACCCACAGCAAGGCGCGTCTCCCCGCTTTGCGCCGCAAGCTGCGCAACGGGAACATAGCTGTCGTTGAACGTCAGGGTAAGCGCATCTCCGTCCGCAATCTGCACGTTGCTGAACGAGTAAATGTCCCCGTCGCTGTCGATGAGTTGGATGTTGAACATGCCCTCCCTGTTTCCGCCCGTAAGCGCGCTCAGGTATGTCAGAACTGCGCCGCTCTGCTCCATGGGCGCCGTGAGCAGATTGTTGCCCCAGTTCGACGTATTGTTGGGATAAATATACAGTTCGTTCACCGCGTAGCCCAACGCATTCTCAACCGTTACGCCGGCTTCCTCAGCCGCGATTACGCCTTTGCAGGCGCACAGCAGCAGCGCGCTCAATGCCAAAATACCGCCAAGGATTGCTGCAGATATTTTCTTTTTGATGTTTTGCATGTTGTCTTCCTCCTGAAAGCTGCCTTAATAAATTGGTTTATGGTGCATTCCTTTCCCCATCCTTACTATCGTGCGAAATGCACAAAAAGCGCATTACAGCATAATTGTAATGCGCAATAAAACGGTTGTATGTAGACCGAAGTCACGATTCAGGCATTTTTATCAGAGATCGAGCAACAGGAGCTGCGCCTTGCCAGATACGCCGGCTTTTTCGTAAATCCTTGAAAACTGGTTTTTGACCGTAGAAATCTGCACGCCGAGCCGGGCGGCAATCTCTTTATTGTCCACGCCCTGTTTGGCCAGATCGTAAATCTCCCGCTCGCGCGGTGAAAGCTCCGGTTTTCCTGCGTGAAGCGCTGTAAACGATTTTGAGAGCCTGCCCGAGAGCGCTTCAATTTTTGCAAGGCCTTCTGAGGCTGCGGCCCCCACCATTACACTTGGGAGCAGGGGCCGGATTCCTTCATAGTTTTCCGCGAACGGCATATAGACGCCATCCGGCAGCGCCAGGTTGAGCGCCTCCGTAAGCGCGGCAATCGCTTCCGCTGTCCTGCCGGAGGCATGGAGCGCCCGCGCTTTGTAGATGTTGCAGTATACCTGCGGGAGCAGGTTGGGGAAAATTGCGGAGAGCGCCGCCATATGCTCACACATGCCGAGCAGTTTCCGGTATTCCCTGCCGTCCGCAAGGCAGCGGCCATATATGATGTAGGCAAAGGGCTGCGTCATCACGACAAGGCGCCGCTCCGTGATCTCCCCTTCGCTGAGCCAGGGGGCAACAACGGCGTGGTTGCCGATGAGCGCCGAGAGGAACCCCATGCTGAGATCCTGCGTGCAGCGGCAAAGATCCTCGGTGTTTTGCCGGGCCCGCTCCGCGATACCCTGCGTTGCGTTTTGCAGCAGGCTTTCATCCCCCCGCAGGATTGCGATGCGCGCAAGCAGGAACAGGCCGCAAAGGTAAATGCTGTTCTGCCGCCTTGTGTCCGCGGCGAACAATGCCCGGTGGCAGAGCGCTTCCGCGCCGGTATCGTCGCCCCGGAGAAAGCAGGCCTCGGCCCGCATGATGTGCTCCGCGCCGATGCCGTGCCCCTGCGTCAGGCGATAATACACGGGCATGCATGCGTCCATCTGTGCCAGTTCCTCCGCAAGCTTTCCGCTCTCCCGCCAAAATAGATACAGCACGGAAGGGGAGCCGAACGTCCATGTGCTTTTAATGTTGATCAAGGTTGCCGGACCCTGCAGGCGTTCAAGCGCCCGCCGGTGCTTTTCGCTCATCGCATCAATGCGGTTATAATCAAGGAAGGAAAGAAGCAGGTCCATCTCGCCCAGAAGCTCGTTTTTCCGGCGCTCGGGCAGGCTGCTCTCCCGGATGATCTGTTCGATCTCCACCTGTGCGCAAAGAAGCCGCGCATTTTCATGCAGAAAGAACAGCGTAAAGGCAAACGGCACCATCGCCGCCGGATATTTTGCCTTGAGCGCATAGGGCGCATGGTCCATCACGTCAAGAATCATCGGCTTTGTGTCCTCGTCAACCACATCCGCAAGCTCGTAACTCGTCAGCAGAGCCGAAAACATGTGTTCCCATTCCCCGGAATCATAATAAAAGCGGAATGCGTTCTTTCTGTCCCCTGCCCTGCGCGCCGCCTCGCCGCCCCTGAAATAGATTTCTTTTTTCCGCGCTTCCGAAAGAGCCTGAAAGCGTTCCTTCAAAAAGGCAGCAAACACGGTATGCAGGTAAAACGCATATGTCTCATGATCGAAATGGACGAAGGCTGGCTGGGAGCGCAGCAGCTTCTCCGCGTGCGGCGCATCCATTTGCGAAAGCTCACACGCCTGTGTCAGCGTAAAACGCGGAAAGATGGAAACGGAAAGGAAAAAGCCGCGCTCCGCCTCGGAAAGGCTGTCCCAAAGCACCTGCTGCATGAGCTGATCCACGCCCGCGCCGGAAAAATCGCCGTATTTGATGTATGCCATAATCTGCATATGCAGCGCCATTACCCATCCGTCCGTCGCCTGATGCACGGCGAGTACCCTGCTTCTTGAAACAGAAAGGCCGGCTTTTTTGAAATATGCTTCCGTATCCTCAGCACGGAAGGCAAACGTGTCCGCCTCCAGCAGATAAATACGATGGTTTGCAAGCAGCGCACCCGCTGCAAGCCGGCGCGTGAGCGCCACCACATGCAGGCACTCCCCGCCATGGCGGGAAAGCGCCTCAAGCAGCCGTTCCGGCTGCGGCAAGCCGGATGCTTCAAAGCTATCCAGCACGAGATACGCTTCCTCTGCGCATTCAAGGGTTTCAAGCGTCTCCGCAATGGCGGGCATCGAATCCTGATCCGGGACGCCGATGGCGAGAAGCTCCTCCGCACAGTGCGCATCCACCTGCGCAATCAGCTTGCAGACCGCATTCCATGAAACCTGCGCCTGCCCGGTCAGAAACGTATGCACATACACGGGCGTGGATTTCGGCACGGCATGCGCGAAAAAGCGGTTGAGGGCAGTGGTCTTTCCGAACCCGCCCGGCGCATGCGCCACCGTCAGGGGGAAGTCCTTCAAATAGCCAAGCGCCGTCTGAATCCGTTCGGGAAAATAAAGGACCGCAGGATTGATCTTTTTCTGTCTCGGCATGCGTTGCTCCCGTTCATTTTTAGATGTGTGGGATTTCTTAAATTATATCACCCCAAACGCGCGTTCCGCAACGCACGCGGGGCATAAAAAAGAGGCCTTGCGCCGCCGTTTCAGCAGCGTAAGGCCCCCGGTACATGGGCTACTTTACAGTAATCAATTCATATTCGCGCGTTCCAAGGCCAATCTTTTCCGCATGCACAAGGCAGCTTTCCCAATCGGATTCCGGCGTTGTGTTGCGGAAGTGGTCTCCCAAATCCACAAAGCCCTGCCGCGCCATATTGTCCGAAAGGCGGCTGCCCGGCAGCGGGTTCGCCGCAAGGCAGGCATCCGCGCAGGCCTGGTCAAGCGCCAACGGATCGAAGGAGGCAAACATGCCGATATTCGGCAGGATCGGCGCATCATTTTCGCCGTGGCAGTCGCAATACGGTGAAACATCCACGATCAGCGAAACATGGAAGTGCGGCCTTCCATCCACCACGGCTTTGGCGTATTCCGCCATGCGGCGGTTGAGCACTTCCACCGCGTCATCCTCCCTGAATTCAATCGCATCGAAGTTGCATGCGCCGAGGCAGCGCCCACAGCCGACGCAATGCGCGAGATCGACCGTCATCTTCCCGGTTTCGGAATCGAACACAAGGCCATCGTTCGCGCACTCCCGCCGGCACTTGCGGCAGCCGCGGCAGCGCGCGGCATCAATGCTCGGCTTGCCGTTGGAATGCTGCTCCGCCTTGCCCGCGCGCGAGCCGCACCCCATACCGATGTTCTTGATCGCGCCTCCAAAGCCGGTGGTCTCATGCCCCTTAAAGTGCGAAAGGCTGATAAACACGTCCGCATCCATCACGGCGCGGCCGATCTTCGCTTCCTTTACGTATTCGCCGCCTACAACCGGCACGGCAACATCGTCCGTGCCTTTGAGTCCGTCCCCGATCAGGACGGGGCAGCCCACGGTCATCGGCGTAAAGCCGTTTTCCCATGCACAATACAGGTGCTCAAGCGCATTTTTGCGGCTGCCGGGATACATGGTGTTGCAGTCCGTCAAAAACGGCTTCCCTCCTTCTTCCTTCACCAGATCCGCAACGGCCTTCGCATAATTCGGGCGCAGATAGCTGATGTTGCCAAGCTCGCCGAAATGCATTTTTATTGCCACGAACTTGCCTTCCATGTCGATCGTACCGACGCCCGCCCTGCGCATCAGCTTTTTCAGCTTTGCGGGCAGCCCGTCGCCATAGGCGGCCGTACGGAAATCCGTAAAATAAACCTTCGCTTTTTCCATGATTCGTTTGCTCCTGTTCTTTCGTTTGTGGTTAAACCATTATAGCGCTTAAAGCCCGCTTCAAGTCAAGGCCGTATGGCGTTACAGCAGCCGCACGTTTTCGCCGATGCCGAGCAGGCAGATATATGCTTCGCGCACGGGCGTTGCCGTAAGGGCGGCAAGCGCTTCGGCATACAGGGTAAGCTGGCGCGCATGCTTTGCGGCGGCCTCCTCCGGCGTTGTGCCCGGGGGAACGAAATCCGTCTTGTAATCGAGCAGAACCCATGCCCCTTCTTCCAAAAAGCAGCAGTCGATGACGCCCTGCAGGAGGATCGGCTCATCCGTATCCGCGCCGAGCAGGTGCCGCGCGCTCACGCGGTAATTGAATTCGAGTTCACGGCGCACCGTTTCGGATGCAAGCAGGCGCCTGCCAAGCGGGGAGGCAAAAAACGCCGCGATGTGCGCGGGCCGGATGGATTCCGCTTCCTCCGCACACAACACGCCCTCCTCCCGCAGCCGCACGATTTCCCCGGCAACCTCCTCCTGCGCGTAAGGGCGAAGGGGGATGGCGCTGAGGAGTGCATGCACCGCAGTGCCGCGGGCCGCAGCGCCGAAGCGCGCGTCCTTTTCCGCAAAGCCGGGCGCTTCCGCCATGGTGATCTCATGTCCCGCAAGGCCAGTTACGGTCACGCGGCTCGGGATCACGGTATCAGCCGCATGCGCATAGCGCCGCGTAAACAGCGCCCCGAATTCCGCACCGCCGCCCTCCACGCGGGCCATGCGGGCAAACCGTTCATATTCTCCACGCCGCATGCGCCCATCCAGCAGCGCCGTACCCACGGCGGGCCGCACGGAAACCTGCATCCACCCGCCCGGCTGCGTCCGCTTCCAGGGCAGGCCGAAGCGTTTGCGCAAAATGTCGCCGTCCTGTGTTTGCAGCACCGCGCCGAGCACCCAATCAAGAAAGCTGTTCGCCGCAGCCGCACGGGCAGGGCTCAGCGGCAGCGCCGCTTCCCGCACGGCGCGCGCCGCGTTCGGCAGTGCCGCAAGCAGAATCAGCCTGTCCCGCGCACGCGTCATCGCCACATACAATACGCGCATCTCCTCCGCAAGATCCTTTGCTGCGGCACGCGCGGCAATGGCGCGCTTGTAGATGGTTTCCTTTCGGAAGCCACCCTCCTCCAGCTTTGCGCCCACGCCAAGTACCCCGTCCGCTGCAAGCGGCGCGCGCGCCGCCATGCGGTTAAACGGTTTTGAAAGGCCGGCTACAATCACAACGGGAAACTCCAGGCCCTTGCTTTTGTGCACGCTCATCACGCGCACCACGTCCGCACCCGCCGTCTGCGCCGCGCCGAGCGTACCCGTTCCCACCACCTTTTCCATGAAAGAAAGGAATGCTGAAAGGCCGCGCGCGCCGCTTCGTTCATACAGCCGCGCACGCTCCACAAGCGCCGCAAGGTTTGCAGCGCGCTGCTTCCCGCCCGGGAGCGCCCGGCAAAAAGCGCCGTAGCCCGTTTCATCCAAAAGGTATCCGCAAAGCTCCTCCACGCTGAGCAGGCGCGAAAGCTCCTGCCATTCCTCCAAATGCCGGAGGATGGCGGACGCCTTGGCGCCAAGCGGCGTGTCGTAGGCCGCCGCCCGCGCAAGCGAATCCACGCAGGCAAGCGGTGTACCCGCTTCATCCCGCCCATGCTCCGCCCTGAGGCGCGCAATCTCCTCTGTAGTGAATCCGCCGATGGGGGAACGCAGCACTGCGGCAAGCGAAATATCCCGCCGCCGGTTATCGATCGTGCGCAGGAGTTCCATGAATACACGCACTTCCACCGCATCAAAGAAACCGCCGGTCAGTTCCGCATAGGCAGGCACGCCATGCAGCGCGAGCGTTTCCGTCCAAAGCTCGGCCACACCCCGGTGGGAGCGCAGCAGAACGACAAAGTCCGAGTAATGCAGCGCGCGCAGTTCGCCCGTTTCCTTGTCCCGGATCTGCTCCGCCGCCATCAGCGCATGGATGCGCTCCGCCGCCATGGCGGCTTCGAGGGCCACTGCGTCCGGCCGTTCAGCCTCCGCCAGAGCTTCATCCTCCTCGTCCTCCGGCTCCGCAGCAGGCACATTCTCCATATCTGCGATGCACAGCTCGGCCCCGCCGGGGCAGCCCTGATCGTCCCGCCCGTGGACGAGCGCTGCCGCCGCGTCATAATCAATCTCAGCAGCCTCCGCCGTCATGATCCGCGAAAACACGCCGTTCACGGCATTTACCACGGCAGCAGTGCTCCGGAAGTTCGCGTTAAGGTCAATCCGCTCCCCCCCATGCCCGGCACGGTAGCACGCATAGCGCTCCATAAACAGGCGGGGCTCCGCCATGCGGAAGCGATAAATGGACTGCTTCACATCGCCCACGAGGAACAGCCCGCCGTCCCGCACGATCGCGGAAAGGATCAGCTCCTGCACGGGGTTGGTATCCTGGTATTCATCCATGAACACATAGCGGAAGCGGCGGCGGTATTCGCCCGCCACTGCCTCGTTTTGAAAGAGCGCAAGCACCTTGTGTTCCATGTCGGAATAATCTATAACCGCGCGCTCCGCCTTTGCCTCCGCATAACGCGCATCAAGCGCGGCGACGGTCTCATACAGTTCCCGCATGGCGGGATACTGCGCGTGCAGCCGCCCGGCCTCCGCTGAAAGCGGCTCCGCATAGGCGTTTTGCTGCGCCTTTACTTCTTTTTTCAGCGCGTCGCGCGCATGCTCAACTGCCTTGCGCGCATCGGGCGCAGCGCCGCTCCAGCTGATGCGTACAAAGCCCGGAAACGCTGCAAGCGCCGCTGCATATGCGCCGCGCGTATCGTGCAGCAGAAGCCCGCGCACTGCCAGGATCTCCCCATCAAGGTGCGCGGCCAGCTTCGGAGCATCCTCCGCGATGGTGTCCCGCATGCCCTGCAGGCGGTCGAGCGCAGCAGCGAGCGCATGGCGGCTGCGTTTGAGCAGCTCCGCCACAGCGGGTGAATGTTCCAATTCCTCCGGTGAAGCCTGATACCGCTCCACCGCCTGCGAAAGCCATGGGAGCGGCTCCGGCTGGGCAAGCGCGAACTCATACACGCCAAGGATCAGCTCCGCCGCGCGCGTTTCGTTCCCGCCGAGCGCTTCGATGAGCGCGGAAAAGCTGCCGGTTTCCAGCGCATAGCGTTCTTCCGCAACAAGGTCCCAGGCCTCCTGCTTCATGACGAGCGTCTCCGCCTCGTCCGCCACGCGAAACGCGGGGTCAAGCCCCGCCTCATGAAAGTGGCGGCGCAGCACCTCCGCGCAGAAGGAATGCAGCGTGGAAATGTTCGCCTGCACCACATCCCGCGCCGCATCATGCAGCCGGGCGCGCACAGCCTCATCCTCCGCCTCGCCGGCCGCCGCCGCAAGGCCGTTTTCCACGCGCTTCTTCATCTCCGCTGCGGCGGCGTTGGTAAACGTGACACAGAGAAACTCACGCGCGGATGCGCCCTCCGCCACAAGGCGGACGAAGCGTTCCGTGAGAACCGCCGTTTTGCCTGAGCCCGCAGCCGCGGATACGAGCAGATTCCCGTTTTCTTCAATTGCGCGCCGCTGCTCATTCGTCCACTGTTTCATGCCTGGCCTCCTCCAAAAACGCATCCGCCTTCACAGTGCGCACACTGCGGTACGTACAGCCGCCAAATGTGGGATCAAACCCGCACACGCTTGCATAATCGCACCGGGCGCACGCCGTATCCCGTTTGCTTTTGCGGTAAGGCGCCGTTTCCGCACGCCCCGTGCGCACGGCTTCGGCCGTTTGTGCCGCCTTGCGCCGTGCGAATTCCGCCACGGCGGAAAAGTCCTCCGGGTCCAGCACACCCGTTCCCTTTTCCGGCGCTACGGACGGGCCGCCTCCGGCTTCCAGCAGCTCCGCGTTCTTTAAGGATACGCCGCGGAGCCGGAAGGCCTTCTGCACCTCTTTCAAAAGGGCCTCGCCGGAGAGGCCTTCTTCGAGCACAGGCGTTTTCACCGGCAGATAATAAAACCCCGCAGGCAGGGCGCGGTGCGCCGCATCGTCCGCCGCCGCGACCGCGGCAAGATACAGAGGCAGCTGCAGCTTCAGCCCGTAATACAGATCCGTGTAGCTGAACTCCGCACTGCCCGTTTTATAGTCGATCACGCGGAAAAAGCGCGTGCCTGCCTCGTCAAACGTGCCGTCCAGCCGGTCGATCTTCCCGGAAAGCAGGCAGCGCGTGCCGTCCGAAAGCGCGAACTCAATGGGAGGGTATGCCTTGCCGCGGCCAAATTCCACCTCGCATCCTTCCGCCTGGAAGCGCCCCGCGGCAAGCTGCCGCACGATGGCGTGCGCCGTTTCCTTCACGCGGCGAACAAGCCGCGCCGCAAGGGCGCGCATGCGCGCCGTGTCAAGCAACACGCCGTTGTTGTGCTCCGCGATGAGCGGCGGCAAAAGCTCCGCAAGCAGCGCTTCCACCGTTTCCGGCGCGATCTCCCGCGCGGGGATGTTGAGCGCAATGATCCGCTCGGTAAACTGGGCGAGCGCCTCATGGCAGAATGCGCCTTCATCCGCGCGGCGTTCCCGGTATTCCCTGGGCGGCTCAATGCGAAGGCCATAGCGCGCAAAATGCTTGAACGGGCAGGCGTTGAACGTTTCAAGCCGCGTGGCGCTTCCATACAGGGGCGCGCCGTAAAGCGCGGCGGCAAGCTCCCGGCCGAACGGCTCCGGCGAGTTTTGGTGGAACAGCGCCGACTCCGCCTGCTGCAGGCGCGCCGCATACGCCGGCGCGGCGGCAAACGCGGCATAGAGCGCCTGCGTGCCTTCTTCAAAGCGGCCCTCATCCACGCCGGTGCGCAGTCGCTCCACCAGCCGTGAAAACCCGCCTTCCGCCGAAACGGGCGGCGCGGGTGCAAGATCCGTGCCCGGTTTCACATCGGGAAAGATGGCGCGGATGGTGTCGATCAGCTTGCAGGGCACAGCGGATTCCGCGCCCATGCCAAGCGGATAGGAAAGATAGAGCCGCCGGCTTGGCCGCGCGATGGCGCCATACACATCCGCAAGCTCCTTCTCCGTGCTCTCCCGGCTTGAAGGGAGCGCAGGAAGGCCGAGCGCGGAAAGCGAGGCGCGTTCCGCATCGTCGATCATGCCGTCATTGCGCGCATACGCGGGGAACACGCCTTCCACCGCGCCCAGCACGAACAGCGCGGAAACGCTGCGCGCGCGCGTGCGGCCGAGGCTCCCAAAGAGCACCTGGTCCACAGTTGTCGGAATGACGCCCACTTCATAGGTGGAAAGCCCTTCCTGCAGCACCGCGATGTAGCGCTCCGTGGAAAGCGGCGCTTCCCCCAAAATCGCATGCAGCTGCGTAAACAGCTCCATGAGCATGTTATAAACCTGCGCGCATTCCTCCATCAGCTCAAAGCGGCCGCGCGCGCGCAGGCTTTCAGCCTCCGATGCAAGCTGGCCGCGCACATCGAGCGCAAGCAGGTACGCATAAAGCGCCTCCGTCTTCGCGCGCGCTGTCGCCGCGCCAGCAAGGCGCGTGCGCAGCTCCACCAGCGGCGGCATCAGCCCTTTGCGCGCCCGCTCTGCGCCGGGCGGCACTTCCCCGCGCGCAAAGGGCGCCGTAAGCAGGGTGCCGCGCATTCCGTAGCGCAGTACATAAAGCTCAAACGCTTCGGCATCCTCCGTTTCCACACCCGCAAGGCCAGTTTTTGCCACCTCAAGCACATCCCGCTGCCGGAAGGCGCGCGCGGCGGCGGAAAGTGCGCTCACCACGAGGCGCGCCGCGGCATAGCCCGCAAGCGGGTGTTTCGCATCCGTAAAAAACGGAATATCCCGCGCCCGAAGCGCACGGCTTACGGGGTTGATGTATGCATCCAGATCGGTAGCGATAACAGCCATGTCGCGGTAACGGATGCCGCTGTCCGCGGCTTTCAGGATCGCATCCGCAACAGCTTCCGCTTCCGCCGTGCGGCTTGTCGCCGCAAACAGGGATACGGCCTCCGCCGCATCTTTCCCCTCATAGGGCCGGAACGGGTATGCAAACGCCTCGTGTTCCAAATGGCGCAGCGCCGGGTGCGCGCGTTTTGCCGCATCTTCATGGGGGCCTGCAACAGGCAGGCGCACAGTCCGCGTCGGGCATCCCTGTTCCTGCGCAATGCTTTTCAGCCGCGTCAGGAGGCGGCTTTCCGCCTGAAACACCACCCTGTCTCTGCAATCCGGCGAAAGATCCGCCCGGAGGGCGATCGTGAGTGAACCCGCGCATCCCATCAACGCGCCCACAACATCGTAAAGCTGTTCGGAAATAAGGTCAAAGCCATCGATGATGACGGCCTGTCCGGCGATGGAGGAGCGGGGGAGGCGTTCGCACAGCGCAGAGAACGCATCCGCCGCATCCATGTTGCGCCCGGCAAGATATTCTTCCGTGCGCGCATACAGAAGGGCAAGGTCGGAAAGCTTCGCCGCAAACGGTGCGTTCGTGCCCAGGCGTTCCGCCGCATCCGCAAGCTGTTCCGGCGCGATGTTGAAGCGCTTGCATTCCGTGATGAACGAATCGCACCGTTCCGCAAAGCCCGCGCGTGCGGATACGCCGCCGAATGCGGTGAGGCGCTTCACTTCCTCCTCCGCGGTTTTTCGGATGACCATCCTGCGCCCCTGGCGGGAAAGGAACACCGTCCGCTCGCCTGTCTCGCGCAGTACGCGCCGCGCGAGCGAGGTAAACGAAAAGACCGACGCCTGCAGCAGGCCGCCCGGCAGGGCGGCCGCAAGCTCGCGTTCGGTCTCAAAGGTAAACTGCTCGGGGACGATGAGCGCAACGGTTTCGCCGCGCGCGCAAAGCTCGGCCACCCGCTGCCGGATAAAGCGGCTCTTTCCGCTGCCTGCGCGCCCGGCGAGGAACGTGACCGGGGCCGCCATCAGAAGCGCTCCCGGTGCAGCGGATTATAAACCACTTTGCCTTCCTGACGCGCGCTTTCAAACAGCGTGATGCCCTGTACGGTCATCGAAGCGTTGGGGGAAAGGCGCTTGAGCTCCTCCGTCACAAGTTCGTCGTGCTCCACGTTGCGCCCGAGCGTAATGTGCGGGCGAAAACGCTTGCGCTCGCGGGAAAATCCGTTGTCATACAGCGCGCTCTGCAGCGATTCATACAGCCGGTCCAGCTCGTCCAGCTCTCCTTTTACATGCAGGAAGGAGGTTTTGCTGCCGTTTTTATCGAAGCAGTCATATTTTCCAAGATGCAGCGTAAATGTGCGGATACCGCGCGCGGCCTCGCGCATTGCAGCGACTGCGCCGGCGAGGTCGTCCGATTCCCCGATGAAATGCAGCGTGACGTGGAAATTTTCCTGCGGCACAAACCTACCGCCGCAGCTCATCTGCTTGACTTCCTTCTGCACGCGCGCAAGTTCCTGCTTGAACGAGCGCGGCAGTTCAATGGCGATAAAAAGGCGCATAGCGGCCCTCCTTTGAAACGGTTGACTTTAACGTATAGTATACCATTGCAAAGGCGCGCCGGGCAACGGACACTTAGCCGTTCTTCCGTTCCCTGCGCCCCAACGCGATTTCGAGGAACACTTCTTTGGAAAGGAACGGTGCGACCGCTTCCAGCTCGTCCAACGAAAAGTTCCTCTTCTGCGCTGCTTTCTGCGCAAGCGCATCCATTGTTTCCTTCCCGAGGAACGGCGCAAGATCCTCCAGTTCATCCAGCGAGAAGCTGTCCCGCTCCGCCGCTTGTCTCACTGCGGCGTCGAGCGTTTCTCTCCCGAGGAACGGCGCCAGGTCCTCCAGTTCACACAGTGAGAAGCTGCCCCGTTCCGCCGCTTGTCTCACTGCGGCGTCGAGCGCTTCCCTCCCGAGGAACGGCGCCAGGTCCTCCAGTTCACACAGCGAAAAGCCGTCCCGTTCCGCCGCCCGCTTCACTGCGGCGTCGAGCGTTTCCTTCTCGAGAAGCGGCGCAAGATCCTCCAGTTCATCCAGCGAGAAGCTGTCCCGCTCCGCCGCTTGTCTCACTGCGGCGTCGAGCGTTTC
>CDZG01018309.1_pt1 | contig 84221 bp, 75 predicted proteins | sample 557741 | NCBI WGS metagenome assembly CDZG01 (sample SAMEA3182086, study PRJEB8094) | gut metagenome | biome: human; feature: gut; material: Stool; isolation source: human stools | place: Canada | collected 2013-01-21
CTCGCCGACATCGGCGACGAGCAGAGCATCGAGCAGAGCCTTTCCACCTTCTCCGCGCACATGAAGACCATTGTCAATATCCTCGACGAGGCGGACGGCGATTCCCTCGTCCTCTTCGACGAGCTGGGCGCGGGCACCGACCCGGTCGAGGGTGCGGCCCTCGCCATCGCGGTCATCGAGCACGTCCGCGCCCGCGGCGCGAAGGTCGCCGCCACCACGCACTACGCCGAGCTCAAGACCTTTGCCATGACCACGGCGGGCGTCGAGAACGCGAGCTGCGAGTTCGACGTGGAGACGCTTTGCCCCACCTATAAGCTCCTCATCGGCATCCCCGGCAAGTCCAACGCCTTCGCCATCTCCGCGCGGCTCGGCCTCGACCCGCGCGTCATCGAGACGGCGAAGCAGCAGATGGACGCGGAGAGCATCCGCTTCGAGGACGTGCTGACGCAGCTGGAGATCAAGCGCCAGCAGCTCGAAAAGGAGAAGGAGGAGATCGACCGACTGCACGCGAAGCAGGAGGAGGACTCCCGCCGCGCCCGCGAGTTCCGCGCCCAGATGGAGCGCGCCAAGGAGAACGCCCGCAGCCGCGGCGAGGCCGAGGCCAAGCGCATCCTTGCCGACGCCAAGAGCGCGGCGGACGCCGCCTTCCGCGAGCTGGACGAGCTGCGAAAAGCGCAGAAAAAGCAGCTCGACGCGCAGGCGATGAACGAAAAGCGCGTCGAGATCGTCTCCGAGCTCAACGCCGCGCGCGAGCGCGCCGGTGTGCGCGACGAATCACGCGAGCCGATCCCCGCGCCGTCCCGTCCCATCCGCGCGGGCGACCTGGTGAAGATCCCCGGCACGAACCGCCCCGCCGAGGTCACCGCCGTCAAGGGCGACCGGCTCGTGCTCAAGGCAGGCGTTCTCTCCATGACGGTCAAGAACGACGAGGTGCGTTTGATCGAGGACGACGAGCGCGCCGCCATGAAAAAAACGACCGCGCCCGCGTCGCCGAGCCGCCGCATCCTCAATACAGCCGCGGCCGCACGCGAGCTGGACCTGCGCGGCATGGAAACGCTCGAGGCCGAAAGCGTGCTGGAGAATTATCTCGACGCCGCCCGCCGCGCCCACCTCGAGACCGTTACCATCATCCACGGCAAGGGCACCGGCGCGCTGCGCAAGGCCGTGCAGGCATACCTGCGCCGCGATAAAACGGTCAAGTCCTTCCGCCTTGGCAATTACGGCGAGGGCGAGAGCGGCGTGACCATTGTGGAGTTCAAGTGAGCACTGTCCGCCTGCCGCGGACAAACCGGCGCTTTCGGCAGACTGCCCGAACGAAACGCCCTGTTTTTCCCGAAGTTTGTAAAAAAGTGGATTGACGAATGGGGTTTGGATGGTATAATATACTCAATATCCCGTTAGTCTGATTTGGGAGGATGAGAGAATGGTTACACAGGAAGTCACCATCAACAATGAGGTTGGTCTGCACGCGCGCCCCGCGACCTTTTTCATTCAGAAGGCCAACGAGTTCAAGAGCGGCATCTGGGTGGAGAAGGACGAGCGCCGCGTAAACGCCAAGAGCCTGCTGGGCGTGCTGTCCCTCGGCATCACGAAGGGCACCACCATCACCCTGCTTGCCGACGGCAGCGACGAAAAAGAGGCGGTCGCCGCACTCAGCGAGCTGGTTTCCGGCAACTTCGGCGAATAAACGATCATAGTTTCAAGGAAAGGCGGTTTCGCACAGGGCGGAGCCGCCTTTTTCCGCGGAAAGGAGGGAGCGCATGACCAAGGAGCAGCTGCTTGAAAAGGCCAACGACCTGCCGCTTGCTCCGGGCGTCTACCTGATGATGGACGCATCGGGCAAGGTCATCTACGTCGGCAAGGCGAAAAAGCTCAAAAACCGCGTCAGCCAGTATTTCCAGCTCGGCACGGGCCACAACGAAAAGACCCGCCGCATGGTCTCGCAGGTCGACCATTTCGACACCATCTTTGTCTCCAGCGAGTTCGAGGCGCTGATCCTCGAAAACTCCCTCATCAAGCAGCATCAGCCGCACTACAATATTCTGCTCAAGGACGATAAGGGCTACCCCTTTGTCCGTCTCTCCCACGGCCCCTACCCGCGCTTCACGCTTGCCAACAAAACGGCGGATGACGGCGCGCGCTACTTCGGGCCCTTCGGCGCGCGCGGCGAGACCCGCGCCGCCATCGACGCGGTCTGCGCCGCCTTCCGCCTGCCGACCTGCACGCGCCGGTTCCCGCGCGATATCGGGAAGGAGCGCCCCTGCCTCAATTACCACATGGGCCGCTGCGACGGCTTCTGCCGCGGCGAGCCGGACGCGGAGGAATATCAAAAGCGCATCGAGCAGGCGTGCTCGCTCCTCTCGGGTCACTATAAGACGCTCGCACGCGAGCTGAAGACCGAGATGGAGCGCGAGGCGGAGCAGCTGCACTTCGAGCAGGCCGCCGTCCTGCGCGACCGCATCGCCGCCATCGAGGTGCTCGGCAAGCGCCAGAAGGTCATCGCCGGCGTCTGCGCCGACACCGACGTCTGGGGCCTCTACACGGGCGCCGCCAAGTCCGGCTGCGCTGTTGTCCACGTCGAGGACGGCAGCGTCACCGGCCGCGAGACGAGCATTTTCACTGCCCCCACCGACGAGACCGAGGCCGATACGCTCTCGGCGCTCCTGTCGCAGTATTACCTTCCGCGCGGCGTGCTGCCGCGGGAGATCCTGCTGCCCTTTGCCGTGGACGAGCTTTCCGGGCTGGAAACGGTGCTCACCTCCCGCGCGGGGCATCGCGTCACGCTGCGCGTGCCGCAGCGCGGCGAAAAGGCGGAACTGCTTGCCATGGCCGAACGCAACGCCCGTGAGGAGGTCGAGCGCGTCACCACCGTCGCCGAGCGCGAGGACAAAACGCTCAGGAGCCTTGCTGCCATGTGCGGTCTGAGCGTCGCACCAAAACGCATGGAATCCTACGATATTTCTAACACCGGCGCGAGCGACATCGTCGCGTCGATGGTCGTCTACGCCGGCGCGAGGCCGCTCAAGCGCGACTACCGCCGCTTTAAAATGAAGTCCGTCACGGAGCACCCCGACGACTACGCCTCGATGGAGGAGGTCCTGACCCGCCGCCTGCAGCGCTACGCCGACGGCGACGAGAAATTCGCGCCGCTGCCCGACGTGTTCCTCATCGACGGCGGCATGACGCACGCCGCTGTCGCGGAGAAGGTCTGCGCGGCGTTCGGACTGCACATTCCCATTTTCGGCATGGTCAAGGACGACCGCCACCGTACACGCGCCCTCACCACCGCCGAGGGCCATGAGATCGACCTGCACGCCGACCCCGCCGTTTTTGCCCTCATCGGGCAAATTCAGGAGGAAACGCACCGCTTCGCCATCACCTACCACCACGAGAGTCACACGCGCTCGTCCGTCGCCTCCGCGCTCGACGGTATCCCCAACATCGGCGAGGTGCGCAAGCGGAAGCTGCTGGCTCGCTTCAAGAGCGTCAAGGCCATCCGCGAGGCAGAGCTGCCCGCCCTGCAATCGGAGCTGGGCCGCGCCGTGGGCCGCGCGGTGTACGACCATTTTCACCCCAAGGAGGAAACGCCATGACCGGCAAGCTCTACGGCACGCTCGGCCCCGCCTGCGCCGACACGGATACGCTCCGCGCTCTGCTGCGCGCGGGGATGCGCGGCGTGCGCTTGAACCTTTCCCACGGCCCCCTCGCCGAGCGTGCGCCGTGGCTGGAAAGCCTGCGCCGCGCCGAGACCGCGGAGGGCGTTTCCTGTGACTTGCTCATCGACCTGCAGGGCCCCGAGCTGCGCGTCGGCGCGATTCCCGCGCCGCTGACGCTGCGCGAGGGCGATACGCTCACGCTCGGCGAAGCCTTTCCTGTCCCGCCGATCCTGACCGGAAATCTGCAAGACGGCGACGAACTGCTGCTCGACGACGGCACACTCTCCCTGCGCGTTCTGGACGCGCGGGCGATGACCTGCCGCGTGGAGCGCGGCGGGGTGCTCCGATCCCGCAAGAGCCTTGCCGTCGCGGGCCGTGAGCTGCCCGCGAGCGCGCTCACGGAGATGGATATGGAAAATCTCAGCCGCGCGAGGGAGTACGGCGTCACCGCGCTCATGCAGCCCTTTGTCCGCGGCGCGACCGATCTGCGCGCCGTGCGCGCCGCCCTGCGCGAGACCGGCGCGCAGGAGCTGAAAATTTTTGCCAAGATCGAGAACATGACCGGACTGCATCGGCTCGACGAGATCCTTCCGCTCGCGGACGTCGTTGTGATCGCCCGCGGCGACCTCGGCAACGCCATGCCGCTCTGGGAGCTGCCCCGCGCGCAGACGCTCATCGCAAGCAAATGCCGCGCGGCGAAGCGTCCCTTTATGGTCTCCACGCAGATGCTCCACTCGATGCACCACGCCGCCGTGCCCACGCGCGCCGAGGTCACGGACGTCTATCAGGCGGCGAGGAGCGGCGCGGACTATCTGCTCCTCACCGGCGAGACCGCCGTGGGCGAGTATCCGGTCGAGGCCATGACCTATTTTGCGAAGATCGCCGCGAACGGCTGGGCCGACGCGGAATGAGAGAGGAGGACGGAGAGATGGACAAGGCGCTGCTGCGCAATATCCCCAGGGTGGACGAGCTGCTTGCCCCCACGCACGCGCTCTGCCCCAACGCCTCATCCGCCGCCGTGACGGCGGCGGTGCGCTGCACGCTCGACGCGCTGCGCGAGAGCGTCCTTTCCGGCGAAGCGCCGGAGATACCGGAGACCGCGGCGCTCTGCGCCCTTGCCGCCGAGGCCGTCCGCCGGGCGGAAACGCCCTCGCTCCGTCCTGTCATCAACGCAACCGGCGTCGTGCTCCATACGAATCTCGGCCGCGCCCGCCTGAGCGGACGCGCGGCCAAAGCCGCGGCGGACGCCGCGGAGCACTATTCTACCCTCGAATACGATGTGGAAAGCGGCGGACGCGGCTCGCGCAATGCCCATGTCGAAGCGCTCCTCTGCCAATTGACCGGCGCGGAGAGCGCGCTGGTCGTCAACAACAACGCCGCCGCCGTGCTGCTGCTCCTCACGGCGCTGACCGCCGGCGGCGAGGTCGTCGTTTCGCGCGGCGAGCTGGTCGAGATCGGCGGCAGCTTCCGCGTGCCGGAGATCATGTCTGCCTGCGGCGCGACGCTGCGCGAGGTCGGCACGACCAACAAGACCCGCGCCGCGGACTATGCCGCCGCCATCGGCGAGCATACCCGCGCGCTGATGAAGGTCCACACCAGCAACTACCGCATCGTCGGCTTTACCGAGAGCGCGAGCCGCGAGGAGCTTGCCGCGCTCGCTCATTCCCGCGGCCTGCCGTTTTTCGAGGACCTCGGCAGCGGCAGCCTTTTTGACCTGGAAGCGTTCGGCATCCACGGCGAGCCGACGCTGCAGGGCTCCGTCCGCGCGGGCGCGGACGCGGTCACCTGCTCGGGCGATAAGCTCCTCGGCGGCCCGCAGGCGGGTATCCTTGTGGGGAAAAAGTCCTGCCTTGACGTGCTCAAGCGTCACCCGCTCCTCCGCGCTCTGCGCGTGGATAAAATGACGCTCGCGGCGCTGGAGGCGACGCTCCGCGCCTATGCCGACGGCTCCGCTGTCTCCACGCTGCCGACCCTCGCCATGCTCGCGGCATCGCCCGAGGAGCTGCGCGCGCAGGCGCGGACGCTCTGCGAGAAGCTGACGGAGCACGGCATTTCCGCCGAGGTCCTCGCGGAGGAGGATGCGGTCGGCGGCGGCAGCGTGCCGGCGCAGACGCTGCCCGGGTTCGCCGCGGCGGTCACGCCGCGGCATTGCCGCATGGACGAGCTGACGGAGCGCCTGCGGCAGCGCGAAACGCCTGTTGTCGCGCGCATCGCGCACGAAAGGCTGCTGCTGTGCCTGCGTACCCTCCGGCCGGAGGAATACGACGAGCTCGTGCGCGCCGTCGCGGAGAGCGACCGATGAAGCACGTCGTCATCGGCACCGCCGGTCACGTCGACCACGGAAAAACGGCGCTGGTCCGCGCCCTCACCGGCGTGGACACCGACCGTCTGGCGGAGGAAAAGCGGCGGGGACTCACCATCGAGCTCGGCTTCGCGCGGCTCGACTTTCCCGACGGCAGCTGTGCCGGCGTGGTGGACGTGCCGGGTCACGAGAAATTCATCAAAACCATGCTCGCCGGCGCGGGCGGCATCGACCTTGCGATGCTTGTCGTCGCGGCGGACGAGGGCTTCATGCCACAGACGGTCGAGCATCTGAATATCCTCTCGCTTCTCGGTGTGCGCCGCGGCGTGGTCGTCCTCACCAAATGCGACCTCGCGGACGCCGACTGGCTCGCCATGGCGCGCGCGGATCTCGCCGCGCGCGTGAAGGGGACCTTTCTGGAAAACGCGCCGGTCGTTGAGACCTCCGCCGCCACCGGGCAGGGGATCGAAGATCTGCGGGAAGCGCTGCACGCCCTTGTGCGGCAGACGCGGGAAAAAAGCGCCCGCGTCCCGTTCCGCCTGCCCATCGACCGCGTGTTTTCGGTGGACGGCTTCGGCACCGTCGTCACCGGCACGCTCATCGAGGGCGCGCTGCACGTTGGCGGCGAGGCCGAGCTGCTGCCCTCCGGCACGCGCAGCCGCGTGCGCAATTTGCAGGTCCACGGGGAAAATACGGCGATCGCCGTCGCCGGTCAGCGCGTGGCGGTGAATCTGGCGGGCATTAAAAAGACTGACGTTATCCGCGGCGATACGCTGGCTGAGCCGGACAGCATCCGCGTCTCGCGCCTGCTCGACGTGCGCCTTTCCTGCCTGCGGGATTCGGAGCGCACCGTTGAAAACGGCTCGCGCGTCCACTTTTGCCACGGCACGGCGGCGCGGCTTGCCAAGGTCGTGCTGCTCGACCGCGACGCCCTCGCCCCCGGCGAGAGCGCCTATGCCCAGCTCCGCTTCACCGAGGGCGTCGCCGCGAAGTGCGGCGACCGCTTCGTGATCCGCTTTTATTCGCCGCTCGAGACCATCGGCGGCGGCATCATCCTTGACGACGCGCCTGCGCGCCATAAGCGGAACGACGCCGCGGTACTTTCCGCCCTCGCCGTGCGGGAAAACGGCAGCGGCGCGGAGCGCGTGCTGCAGGCGCTGATTGCCTTGGATACCGCGCTGCCCTCGGCGGCGCAGCTCGCCGCCCGCCTCGGCCTGGAGGAGATGCGGCTCGCGCCGGAGCTTGACGCGCTGCTCGCGCGCGGCGAGGCCGCCGCGCCGCTGCCGGGACGCTTCATTGCCTCTGCCGTGCTCGACGCACTCTGGGCACGCTGTGAGGCGCTGCTGACCGATTACCACGCAAAAAACCCGCTCCACGCGGGCATCCGCGCGGCGGAGCTGCGTCAGAGGCTTTTCCGCGCTGTCGAGCCGGAGCGCGCGGACGCTCTGCTCGCGATCTTTGTGCGCGAGGGGAAGCTCCGCTTCGCCGCGGAGCGCTACGCCCTCGCGGACTTTACCGTGCGCTACACCAGACGTCAGACCGCCCTGCGCGCCGAGCTGCTGGCGCTTTACCGCGCGGCGGACCTGCGTCCCGAGCGCACGGACCGCGTGCTTGCCCGCTTTGATGCAAAGGACCGCGCCGAGGCGGAGCGTGTGCTCGAGAGCCTGCTCACCGGCGGCGAGCTGATCGCGCTTGCGCCGCGGCTCTGCCTGCACCGCGAGGTCTACGTGTGCGCCTGCGCGCTCGTGCGCGCTTATTTTGCCGACCACGAGGCGCTCACGCTCGCGGCCTTCCGCGACCTCCTCGGCACCTCGCGCGACAGTGCGCTGTTGGTGCTGGAATGTCTTGACCGGAACGGCCGCACAAGGCGGGAGGGCGATCTGCGCCGCCCGGGGCGGCGTTTGTACGAATAAACCCTTCATGGGGGTGGATGGGTGCTGGTGTGCCCCGCGGTCTTCAAAACCGTCTGCGGGAGGCTCAAAACCTGCCGGATGAGTTCGATCCTCATACACCCTCGCCAGAAAAGGGAGCGCGGCGGCTCGGCTGAGCCGCCGCGCTCCTGCTCTTTTTGTTGCGGAAGCATACGATATCTTGTGGGAAACGGGCGATTCCTGCCGCGAAATGTTGCCTCCGACACGCATGGCTTGACAAACGGCGGGGAATAGGGTATACTCCTCGGAGTTTAAAAGGTTACAAAATGGTTACAATAAAATGACAATTGTAACCATTTTGATGCGCCGCCTGTTCGGCGCACAGCAAACTTCGGAGGTCAACTATGTTAGCAAACTGGAAGAAGCGGGTCTTCCCGCTCAACCGGCGGCAGGCGGTTTTCGCCATGCTGCTGTGTCTGGTGCTGGCTGTGAACGCAGTCCCCGCTCTGCGCGCAAGCGCGCTTTACCTCATCACCGACGGCGAGGCGACCACGGCGGTCGAGCTGGCCGAGCCGGTGACGGCGGATAAACTGATCGTCGTCGGCGCGGTGGACGGCTCGGCCGAGCTGCGCTTTGAGGGCGGACACAAGGTCACAGTCACCCACGGTACGGACGCGGTGCAGTACGCCACCACCCGCACCAACGAAACGGCCGACGCGCTCTTAAAGCGCATGGGCATCTCGGTCGGCCCGATGGAGATGGTCAAGGTCGACGTGAGCGAGCCGGAGATCTTCATCGAGATCGCCGCGAGCTTCACCTACTACGAGACGCTCACCGAGCCGGCGGAGCACGCCACGGTCTACACCAAGAGCTATAAGGTCCCCAAGGGGGAGACGCAGGTCTGGCAGCAGGGTATGGACGGTACGCGCGAGGTGGTCTATGAGGTCGTTTACGCCGACGGCGAGCTGGTCTCGCGTCAGGCGGTCGCCGAGCAGAACAATACCAGCGTCACCGAGTACGCCTACGTCGGCACCCTCGTCAAGGAGGCGCAGGCGGGCGATACCATTGCCTCGGTCGTGAAGAACAGCGACGGCAGCGGCTATCTGCTCATGCAGTCCGGCGACGCGCTGCACTTCACCGGCTCGATGGAGGTCAAGTGCACCGCCTACACCACCGGCTACGACGGGGTTGGCACCATCACCGCGACCGGCACCACGGTCGCGCGCGGCTGCGTGGCGGTGGACAAAAGCGTCATCCCGCTGGGGACGACCATGTTCATCACCTCCGGGTCCTACACCTACGGTATGAGCCACGCGGAGGATACCGGCGTGCGGGGCGCGAAGATCGACCTGTTCATGGACACCTACAACGAGTGCATCCAGTTCGGGCGGCGCAATTCCGTCGCCTATTTTCTGGACTGAGAGCATGAAAAAACCGAGGGCAGCTGCCCTCGGTTTTCTTTTCGCTTTTCTCAGAACAGCAGCTCATAGAGCATCTTCACGAACAGCAGGCCCAGCACCAGGAACATCACGCTGCGGATCTTCTTGCTGCCGCCGCGGATGGCGTAGAGCGCGCCGAGATAATTGCCGGCGATGCTGCACGCGAGAGCGGGGATCGCCAGCGCCCAGAGCACCTGCCCGTGCAGGATCCACACCACGGCGGAGGCGGCGCAGGAGGCCAGGTTGCTCGCCTTGGCGCAGCCGCCCGCGGTGATGAGGTCGAGCGAGAGCAGCGCCGTGAAGCCGAGGATCATAAAGGTACCGGTGCCCGGACCGACCAGTCCGTCGTAGCAGCCGAACACCAGTCCGATGAGGGCGGAGCGCAGCAGCTCCTGCCGCGGCGTATAAACGGGACGCTCCTCGGCGGGAATGTCCCGCCCGAAGTCCTTTTTGACGCTCAGAAAGACAGCCACGCAGGGCAGCGCCACGAGCATCAGCGTCTCGAGCGTCTGCTCGGAGATGAGGACCGCCAGCTCCGTGCCGACAGCCGAGCCGATGAGCGCGCACACCGCCGCCGTGACGGCGGGACGCAGCAGGACCTTGCCGCTGCGAAAATACTTCAGCGCGGCGACGAGCGTGCCCGTGCCGTTGACGACCTTGTTCGTGCCGGCGGCCAGATGGGCGGGGATACCGGCCATCAGATAGGCGGGCAGCGAGATGATCCCGCCGCCGCCGGCGACGGAGTCCACAAAGCCCGCGAGAAACACGAGCGGCAGGACGATGAGATAGGTGACAGGCGTCAGCTCCATAAAAACGACCTCTTTCTGCAAATATCGGCAGAATCATAGCACAGGCGCGAAAAAAATGCTACTCTTTTTCACCTCTCTGTGGTAAAATATTTTCGATTCTTTTACCTGCAAAGGAGACACGCATGGAGCATTGTGACTTTGCCGCCATCGAGGCGCTGCTGCGCCGCCACGGCTTTCATTTCAGCAAGTCCATGGGGCAGAATTTCCTCATCGACGCCTCCGTCCCCGCCGCCATCGCCGAGGCGAGCGAGGCGGGGGAGGGAAACGGCGTGCTGGAGATCGGCCCCGGCATCGGCGCGCTCAGCCACGAGCTCTGCCGCCGTGCGGGCAGGGTCGTCGCGGTCGAGCTGGACAAGGCGCTGCTGCCCATTCTGGACGAGACGATGGCGAACTTCGACAACTTCGAGGTCGTCTCCGCCGATATCCTCAAGACCGACATTCCCGCCCTTGTGCGCGAAAAGCTCGCGGGACTCACGCCCATCGTCTGCGCGAACCTGCCCTATAACATCACGACGCCTGCCATCACCGCGCTGCTCGAGTCAAAGTGCTTTGAGAGCATCACGGTGCTCGTGCAGAAGGAGGTCGCCGAGCGGCTCTGCGCCGCGCCGGGCACCGCCGCCTATGGCGCGTTCTCGGTCTATATGCAGTACCACACCGCGCCGCGTCTGCTCTTCGAGGTCGGGCGCGAGTGCTTCCAGCCGCAGCCGAAGGTGACCTCCGCCGTCCTGCGCGCCGAAGTGCGTAAGACGCCGCCGGTCGCGGTGGAGGACGAGAAATTTTTTTTCCGCGTCGTCTATGCCGCTTTCGCCCTGCGCCGCAAGACGATCGTCAACAGCCTGATGACCGGCTTCGGCAGTCAGCTCACCAAGGAGCAGGTGACCGAGGCAGTCGTCTCCGCCGGTCTTGCGCCGACGGTCCGCGGCGAGAAGCTGGGGCTGGAGGAGTTCGCCCGTCTGACCCGCGCGCTGTCTGAGCGCCTGCCGGCTTGACGGCGGGACGCCATTTATAGAAAATAATAATGAGTTGATTTATTGCTATTGAAGGCTCTTTCTGCTAAACTGCTGAAGCAGGAGGACTCTCAATAGCAATTTTTCTCTGTGCATCGGTCAGCTCCCTCTCCCGTCCGGGATGCAAAGCGAACCACACAGCCACGGGGTAAAAATTTTCTTTTCATTTGCCTCGCGGATATGCTGAAGAGGAAAGAAACGAGATGACAAAACCCGAAAGCAAGACCGCTCTGAAGTGGATGGACGCGGCAAGCGCCCTCACGAAAAACGAGGCCGTTCTCCAGTGGATGGAGGAAATGGCCGCCATGACGCAGCCGGACAAGATCGTCTGGATCACCGGTGAGGAGGAACAGCTCGAGGCGCTGCGGAAGCAGGCCGTCGAGGAGGGCATCCTCATCAAGCTCAACGAGTATAAGCTCCCCGGCTGCTATCTCCACCGCACCGACCCGGACGATGTCGCCCGCGTCGAGGACCGCACCTTCATCTGCTGTGAGCGCGAGGAGGACGCCGGTCCCACCAACCACTGGATGGACCCCAAGGAAATGTACGAGAAGATGTACGCTCTCGCCGACGGCGCCTACAAGGGCCGCACGATGTACGTCATTCCGTACTCCATGTCCATCATCGGCTCGCCGTTCGCCAAGTACGGCTTTGAGCTGACGGACTCCATCTACGTCGTTTTGAATATGGCGATCATGACCCGTATCGGCAAGGCCGTGTGCGACGCGCTCGGCGACGATACCGGTTTTATCAAGGGACTGCACTGCCAGTGCAATCTCGATAAAGAGAACAAGTACATTGTCCACTTCCCGCAGGACAATACCATCATTTCCATGAACTCCAACTACGGCGGCAACGTGCTCCAGGGCAAGAAGTGCTTCGCCCTGCGCATTGCCTCCAACCTCGGCCGGAAGGAGGGCTGGATGGCGGAGCACATGCTCATCCTCGGCATCCAGAATCCCCGTGGCGAGATCAAGTACATCTCCGCCGCCTTCCCCTCCGCCTGCGGCAAGACGAACCTCGCCATGCTCATCCCGCCCGAGGGCCTGCAGCGCTGGGGCTGGCGCGTGTGGTGCGTGGGCGACGACATTGCGTGGCTGCGCATCGGCAAGGACGGCCGCCTCTGGGCGGTGAACCCCGAAAACGGCTTCTTCGGCGTCGCGCCGGGCACCTCCATGAAGTCCAACCCCAACGCCCTCATCTCCACGCATAAGGACACCATCTTCACCAACGTCGCCCTCGACCTGAGCGACAACACCGTGTGGTGGGAGGGGCTGAACAAGACCCCGCCTGCCCGCGCGATCGACTGGCGCGGCCGTCCCTGGACGCCGCAGAGCCCCGAAAAGGCGGCGCATCCCAACAGCCGCTTCACCGCGCCCGCCCGCAACTGCCCCTGCCTCAGCCCCGAGTTTGACAATCCCGAGGGTGTGCCCATCAGCGCCATCATCTTCGGCGGCCGCCGCGCCAAGACCGCGCCGCTGGTCTACCAGTCCTTCAACTGGCAGCACGGTGTGTTCGTCGGCTCCATCATGGCGTCGGAGACCACCGCCGCCGCGACCGGTCAAGTCGGCGTCGTGCGCCGCGACCCGATGGCGATGCTGCCCTTCTGCGGCTACCACATGGGCGACTACTGGCAGCACTGGCTGGATATGGGCAAGAAGATCCCGCACCCGCCCAAGATCTTCAACGTCAACTGGTTCCGTACCGACGACGAGGGTCACTTCGCCTGGCCCGGCTTCGGCGACAATATGCGCGTGCTGCAGTGGATCATCTCCCGCGCGGACGATGAGATCGGCGCGGCGGAGACCGCGCTCGGCTACGAGCCCAACACCCACGACATCGACATGGAGGGTCTTGAAATGTCCATGTACGATATGCGCCGCCTGCTCTCCGTCGACCGTGACCTTTGGCTGCAGGAGTGCTCCGACGCCCGCGCCTACTACGAGAAGATCGGCAAGGTGCCCGAGGAGCTCTACGAGGAGCTTGACGCCCTTGAGATGCGTCTCAACCGCGGCTACAAGAGAAAGTAACACCGAAAAACACAACAAAGGACGCTGCCCGCTGGGCAGCGTCCTTTTGAGCTTAGCGTGATTCGCCCGCTTCGGCAGCCGCCGCGGCGGCCTCGCGCGCCGCGGTCACGGCGTCAAGCACCTCCTGCAGCGTCATGCCCTCGCCGGTGAGGTCGGCCTCCAGCACCGGATCGAGCGGCACACAGAGGTACATATTGTTGCCGTAAACGTATGCGCCGGTCGTGACGGCGACGGCGCGGCCGTATTCGTTGAGCAGCGCGCCGCCGCTCGAGCCGCGCGAGATGGTCGCGTCGCTGACGATGCAGGGCAGCGTCGAGAGATCGGCCTTGTGCGCCGTGGCGCTCACGATGCCCCGGCTCATGGCGAGACCCAACCCCAGCGGATTGCCGAGCGCGTAGACCGTGTCGCCCATGCGCACCTCCTTCGCGCCCGCGAGCGCGATGGCGTGAAAACGCGGAACGGTCTCGCCCTCTGCGGTCGTGCGCGCGATGCGGATAACGGCAAGGTCGATGTCGGCGTCGTAGTAGATCACGCGCTCGATCGCGCACGCTTCGCCCGTGATGAGCGTCGCGCGCCCGCTGATCGCGCCGTCGATGGAGTGGTAGTTCGTCACGGCAAGACCGTCCGGCGAGATGAGGAAGGCGCTGGCGTTGGCGGTCGGTTCATCGGCCTCGATGGCCTCCTCGTCCGCGAAAAGGTCAAGGCAGAGAATGGCGGAGAGGTGGCGGTCGGCGGCCTCGCGGGCGGTCAGCGTCTCGCGGCGCAGACCGAGCGCTTCGACCGCCGCGGCGGTGCAGAGTCCCTTCGCGAGCAGACCGTCAAGCAGCGTGCCGCCGTCCTTCGCGGGATAGGTCAGCGCGGCGAGCGCCGTTTCAAAGAGATCGCCACGCGTGAGCGTGCCCTCGAGCGGACGGGAGATCAAGCCGATGCGCAGCGCGGTCCGCGCCGTGCTGCTTCCCAGCTCGGAGCCATAGCCGAGCGCGCGCAGCAGCATGGCACACCAGAGTTCTGCGTCCAGCGCGCCGCCGGCGTGGTATTCGCTCCAGTCGATCAGGTCATGAAAGGCGCAGTAGTTCACTGCGCTCCGCGCCCAAGAGGGAATACCCGCCCAGCCGCAGCTGCGGCGGTCGGCCTTTGCGGTTTTCTCCGCACCGAGCAGGCGCACGAGCAGCGCGGCGGCCTGCTCCTGCGTCGCGGCGTCCTCGGCGGCATAGCCGGCTCCGGTGCCGGTCACAAGACCGAGGGACGCGAGAGCCTCCGCAGCGCGCGTGCCTTCGCCCTCCAGCGCCTGTGCGGCGGGGAGCAGAGAGATCGTCAGCGCGAGCGCGCAGACGAGGGACAATAGTTTCTTTTTCATGGGATACCTCCGATGCTTGCGAGTCTGCCGCCATTATGGCACACTTCTCGCCAAAGGGCAACTCTTTTCCGCCGCGGGCGGACATAGGCGGCGGGCGCGCGGCATAGGTATGAGAAGATCATTCTGCATGGAGGCCGCCCTATGAAAAAGCTCGCCGCGCTGCTGCTCAGCGCTCTGTTCCTGCTCCCGCTCACCGCCTGCCGCACGAAGGAGACCGCCTCCCGCGCGGAGACGGTGCAGGAGCGCTATGCCGCGCTCACATCCTACACGGCTGCCGCCGCGGTCGAGCTTGCGGACGAGGAGGAGAACGTGCGCTATACGCTCCGCTTCGACGCCGACGCGGAGGAGACAAGGGTCACCGTCCTCGCGCCGGAGCTGCTCGCGGGCGTGACGGCGCACCTCGCCGCCGATACGCTCAAGCTCGAATACGACGGCCTTGTGCTCGACGCGGGCGGGACGCCGGGAGGCGTCAGCGCCGTGACCTGCGTGCCCCTCGCGCTCCGCGCCGCCGGGGAGGGCTGGCTGACCGAGCGCAGCGAGGAGGAGATCGAATACGGCGGCGGGACGGTCCGCGCCCTGCGGCTGTGCTTCGAGAGCGAGGCGGGCGGCGAAACAATCCAATGCACGCTCTGGTTCGGCGCGGACGACGCGCCGCTGCGCGCGGAGATCGCGGAAAAGGATAAAATTACCGCATATATGGAGTTTACGAGCTTCGCTTTTTGTGATACAATAGCGGCGGACGAAAGCGAAGCCGGCGGCTGAGCGTTTCTCCCTGCCGCGCGGAACGCCTTGCGTTACACTTGGAAGGAAAGCAGTGAACTTATATGGAGAGTACACTGAAGCGCACATGGGCGGAGATCAGCTTGGATAACCTCACCCATAATTTTGAGACCATTCGCCGTCAGGTCGGACCGAAGGCAAAGCTCCTCGGCGTGGTCAAGGCGGATGCCTACGGTCACGGCGCGGTGCGCGTGGCGAAGCATCTTGAAAGGCTCGGCGCGGGCTATCTCGCCGTGTCGAACCTCGACGAGTGCGAGGAGCTGCGCGTGAACGGGATCACGCTCCCCATCCTGATGCTGGGCTTCACGCCCGCCGATCAGGCCGAGCGCATCCTGAAAAACGACATGACGCAGGCCGTGCCGAACCTCGCCATCGCCGAGGCTTATTCCTCCGCCGCGGTCCGCGCGGGCGGAACGATGAAGGTCCACATCAAGCTCGACACCGGCATGGGCCGCCTCGGCTTCCAGTGCGACGACGCGCACTTCGACGCGAGCCTGCGCGACATTCTGAAGATCCTCACGCTTCCGGGACTGGACGTGGAGGGCGTGTTCACGCACTTCTGCGTTAGTGACGAGGCGGCGGACGAGTGCGTGGAATTTACGAAGATCCAGCACGACCGCTTCCTGCGCATGATCGACGCCGTGGAAACGCAGGGCAATTTCCGATTCCGCCTGCACCACTGCTGCAACGCCGGCGGCATCGCCAGCTACCCCGAGTGGGCGTGGGACATGGTGCGCTGCGGCATCATTCTCTACGGCACGGGCGACCTTGCCGAGCGGATGGGCATGAAGCCTGTCATGACGGTCAAGACCACCGTTTCCACCATCAAGGACTTTGACCCCGACACCTCCATCAGCTACGGCCGGCAGTTTTTCACGACAAGACCCAGCCGCATCGCGGTGCTGCCCATCGGCTACGCCGACGGCCTCTTTCGCGCCCTCTCCGGCAAGCTGCGCGTGCTCACGCCCTACGGCGAGGCGCAGCAGGTCGGGCGCATCTGCATGGATATGTGCATGATCGACGTGACCGACCTTCCGCAGCTCAAGGTCGGCGACGAGATCGAGGTGTTCGGCGAGCATCAGCTCATCGAGACCGCCGCCAAGCAGTGCGGCACCATCAGCTACGAGCTGCTTTGCGCCGTCAGCAAGCGCGTGCCGCGCTATTATTACCTCGGCGGCAAATGCGTTGACCGCAATCTCCAGCTCCTCGGATAAGCACCGCCCCCGCGCGCCGCGCATAGGATAGCGTGGGCGGGGGAGCGGAGAAATTCGGTACGCTCCGTATAAATCCCGCCCGAGTGTGGGAGAATGAAAGTGACCGGTCGCGAAGGACGCGGCGGGAACTTCTTCTCGGAGTGTGAACGAAGCGTGGATACCAATGTCAGACGAGGCGATATCTATTACGCCGACCTCTCTCCCGTGGTCGGGAGCGAGCAGGGCGGCGTGCGTCCGGTGCTCATCATCCAGAACGACACCGGCAACCGCTACAGCCCGACGGTGATCGCCGCCGCGATTACGTCCCAGACGAACAAGGCGAAGCTGCCGACGCATATCGCGCTCTCCGCGCCGGACCACGGTCTGCCGCGCGACAGCGTGGTCCTGCTCGAGCAGGTGCGCACGCTCGACAAGCGCCGCCTGCGCGAGCGCATGGGCCGTGTGGACGGCGAGCTGATGGAGCGCATTGACGCCGCCATCGCGGTGAGCTTCGGGCTTGGCAATACGCAGCTGATCTGAAAAGGCCCGAAAGAAGGGGGCAGCGCGTCCTCTTCTTTCGCGGCGGCTTTTGCCGCGACATACCCCCTGCACAAAAGAAAAGGAAGGTACATCATGAAAAAGACTCCTCACGCGCTCACACGGCTCTTTACGCTCCTGCTTGCGAGCCTGACGATCCTCTCGATCTCCGTCGCCGCGGCGGGGACGGCGGGCTCCTCGTCCGATCCGCTCGTGACGCTCAGCTATCTCAACGAAAAGTTCCTGCCGGAGCTCATGACCAGGGTGGACGAAAAGCTCGCCGCGCGCACGGACACGGCCTCGAAAGAGCTGCGTGCCCAGGTGGACGCCGACATCAAACGGCTTGAGGAGAAGTACGGCTCGCAGACGTCGAACGAGGGCGCGAGCGTCGGCACGGTGGACAGCTTTGCGGTCGTCACGATGACGAACGGACAGGTCCTCTACGGTGCGATCGGCTGCGAGGTCATGCTGCGCGTCGGCACGGCGTCGGTCGTGTCGCCCTCCAGCCCGGGCCTCATTGACTCGACCGGCGGCACGACGCTGGACAACGGCGCCGGCCTGACGAAGAACCATCTTTACATGATGACGATCTCCGACCGCGGCGTCAAGGCGACTGCGGCGACGACCAAGCTGCTCGTGCGCGGCACCTATGAGGTCAAGTAAAAACCGAAATAAGCAAGGCTGCCTGTGCATAGAGTGTACAGGCAGCTTTTTTGTGGGGAGGCGGGAGCATGGACGATCAGGCGGTCTGGCGGCGCGGCGCGCCGGTGCGCTTTCCGAGCGCCCGCTGGGAGCTGACCTTTTCCCGCGCCCTGCGGCGCGAGAACGGCGGACGGTTGGAGCTTGCCCTGCCGTATTCGCCCGCGCGGCCCTGGCCGCTCCCGGAGCTGTTCTGCTTCGCGCGCGTGGAGGAGATCGGCGGAGAACCCCACATCATCTACGCCTTTGACCGAAGGAAGGCCCCAATATTTTGAAAAAACTGAAAATTATGTCTACCATTTTGCAAAGGACTGTGCTACAATAAAACTGGAAGTATATCCAAACCAAAGAAAATGAGGTGCGAGCCCATGAAATGCCCCTACTGCGGTTACAAGGAAAGCAAGGTCGTCGACTCCCGCCCGGCGGAGGAGGGCAGCAGCATCCGCCGCCGCCGCGAGTGCCTGTCGTGCGAAAAGCGCTTCACCACCTACGAGACGGTGGAGAGCCTGCCGATGGTCGTCATCAAGAAGGACGGCAGCCGCCAGAGCTTCGACCGGAGCAAGGTCCTGCGCGGCATGATCCGCGCCTGCGAAAAGCGTCCCGTGTCGTTCGACGAGCTCGAGCGCATCAGCGAGGAGATCGAGCAGAACCTGCAAAACTCCCTCGAACGCGAGGTCTCGACCGAGGCCATCGGCGAGCAGGTGATGGACAAGCTGCGCAGCGTGGACGAGGTCGCCTACGTCCGCTTCGCCTCCGTCTACCGCCAGTTCAAGGACATCGACACCTTCATGCACGAGCTCAACAAGCTCCTTGCGGACAAGACCTAAGGCGAGACCGCACAATTGCGCCTTCGTGCTTCGGCGAATTGCGCAATGCTGCCTTAAAGAATATTCTTGATCGAGATTTCCTCCATCTCGTCGAGCAGCCGCAGCTGCGTGAGCAGCTCGGCGGTGTTGGCGCGGAACTCTGCGCCGTCCTCGCTTTCGGCGAAGCTGTGCGAAACGGCGAAAAGCGCCTCCGCCGCGTCCAGCTCCGCGTGCTCGACCATGATGTGAAAGTAGGTCTGCCGCGCGTCCCAGGAGGCATACACCGCGCCGAGCGCTTCGCGCGCCCCCTCCCAGTCCTCCGCCTCGGCGGCGGCAAGGGAGGCTTCCACACCCGCGCACCAGCCGTCCACGCTTTTTGAGACGTAACGCGCGTTGGCCATCGCGCCGCCGAAGAGCAGCGCGAGCACCAGCAGGGGAGAGAGCCAATGCCTCATTTCGCCCACTCCTTTCCGATGCAGAGGATCTTGCCCGCGTCGTCGATGGTGAGGAGCAGCACCTCCGAGGGGCTGCGATAGCCGCGCGAGGAAAGCTCCCGCGTGAGCCAGCCGCGCGTCAGGCCGCGATAGGCAAGGCCGCCGTCGAGCACGCGCCCGTCGTTGATGAGCACCTGCGGGAGGAAAAGATCGTCCTTCACCGCGCGCCCAAGCTGCTTCGGCGTCGCCGGCTGCTCGGCGGGGTAGAGCAGCACGGAGAGCTGCCCGTCCGTCTCTAAAATGGCGTACTTCACCGTCGTGAGGTCGGTCACGCCCTGACTGCGCAGCGCCTCGATGAGCTCGTCGAGCGTGAAGCGGTTCGCCCGCATGGCGGCTTGCTGAAGCTGACCGTCCTTGATGAGCGTGGTCGGGCTGCCGCACACGAGCCGCCGCAGCCGGATGGAGCGCATACAGCCATACGAGAGCAGCATCGACAGCGCGAGCAGCGTCACGATCGGCACCACGCCGTTGAGCAGCGGGATGCCGAAATCCTGCATCGGCACGGCGGCAAGGTCGGAAATGAGCATCGTGAGCACCAGCTCGGTCGGCTCCAGCTCGCCGATCTGGCGCTTGCCCATCAGCCGCAGACCGAGCATGATGATGAAGTATAAAAGGATCGTGCGCACAAAAGCGGTGACCATGGCGGAGCCTCCCGTAAGGATTTTTCGCCTTATTTTGCCCCGCGCGGGAACATTTTATTGCCTTCCTCCGTCATATCCTGACGGTGGAGATAGATTCCATTTTCAAAGCACAGACAAAGAAAGGAGTTTTCGGCTCAAAACCGACAAAGCGCCATGAGCCTCCCCCGCGGAGGACGACGAGGCGGGAGGTGATCGAGTTTTCGGCGGATGCCTCCCCGTGCGGTTCCGGCGCGCACACAGCCGACAAATACGCGGGCGACCGCGGAACAGAGGGACTGTGACGGAACGGAAAAGGTGAAATCTCTGTGCGTTTCCCCTTTTGATCGCGCAGGGCGTATTGCGCCCTGCGGCGGAGCCTTGCGCTCCGCAGAGACTTTTGTGATCATAAAGGAGAACTTTTTTATGTGTGGTATTGTTGGATACGTCGGCAGCGAGCAGGCTGCCCCCATTTTGCTCGACGGCCTCGCCCGTCTGGAATACCGCGGCTATGACAGCGCCGGTATCGCGGTCGTTTCGCCGCGGCATGAGCTTCAGGTCAAAAAAACCGTGGGCCGGCTCAAGGCCTTGAGCGACCTCGTCCACGGCGGCGCGGATGTGGAGGGCACCATCGGCATGGGCCATACCCGCTGGGCGACCCACGGCGCGCCGAACGACGTCAACTCCCACCCCCACGTCAGCGAGAACGGCAAGTTTGCCGTCATCCACAACGGCATCATCGAAAACTATGTCGAGCTCAAGGAATTTCTGATCTCGCAGGGCGTGACCTTCAAATCCGAAACGGATACCGAGGTCGTGGCGCAGCTGCTCGAGTTCTACTACAACGAGTGCGGCGACTTCTTCGAGTCCGTGGGCCGCGTGCTGCGCCGCATCGAGGGCGCCTACGCGCTCGGTATGCTCTGCGCCGATTGTCCCGACCGCATCATCGCCGCGCGCAAGGACGCGCCGCTGCTGCTCGGCTTCGGCGAGGGCTGCAGCTTCCTCGCGAGCGACGCGACCGCCATCATCAAGCACACGCGCGACGTGGTGTATATGGACGACGGCGAGATCGCCGTGCTCACCCGCGGCGGCATCCAGCTCTACAACGCCATGCAGCAGCCCATCGAAAAGGAGCATCACCACATCGAGTGGGAGGTCAGCGCGGCGGAGAAGGGCGGCTACCCGCACTTCATGCTCAAGGAGATCATGGAGCAGCCCGATGCTCTGCGCCACGCCATCGCGCCGCGTTTGCGCGGCGGCGCGATCGTGTTCGACGATCTCAAGCTCACGCCGGAGAAAATTCGGGGCTTTGACCGCATCTTCATCGTTGCCTGCGGCTCGAGCTACCACGTCGGCATGGTCGGCAAGTATAATCTGGAGCATCTGCTGCGCCGCAACGTCGAGGTCGCGCTGGCGAGCGAGTTCCGCTACAGCGATCCCATCGTGGACGATAAAACGCTCGTCATCATCATCAGCCAGTCCGGCGAAACGCTCGACACCATGGCGGCGCTGCGCGAGGCGAAAAAGCGCGGCGCGTACATCCTCTCCATCGTCAACGTGGTCGGCTCGTCCATCGCCCGCGAGAGCGACGACGTGCTCTACACCTGGGCAGGCCCCGAGATCGCCGTCGCCACCACCAAGGCGTATTCCACGCAGCTCGCCGTGCTGGATATGGTCGGCCTCTGCTTTGCCAAGATCCTCGGTACGGTGAGGGAGGAAGAATACGCCGACGCGGTGCGTGAGCTTGCGCTCCTGCCCGACAAGGTGAAGGAAACGCTCGGCCATTGCGAGGACATTCAGAAGTACGCCGCGCAGCACTTCCACCACGAGAGCGTCTTCTTCATCGGCCGCAACCTCGACTACGCGCTCGGCCTCGAGGGCTCGCTCAAGCTCAAGGAGATCAGCTACATCCACTCCGAGGCATACGCCTCCGGCGAGCTGAAGCACGGCACGATCTCGCTCATCGAGGACGGCACGCTCGTCATCGCGCTGGGCACCTACGGCCCGCTCTTTGATAAGGCGATGAGCAACGTCGTTGAGGTCAAGGCCCGCGGCGCGGATGTGCTGGCGCTCACCACGGAGAGCCACCGCGGCGAAATGGCAAAGACCGTCGATCACGTCCTCACCATTCCCGATACGGCCGCGATGCTGCTGCCCTCGCTCGGCGTCGTGCCGCTCCAGCTCTTCTCGTACTACATCGCGCTCCAGCGCGGCTGTGACATTGATAAGCCCCGCAACCTTGCCAAATCCGTCACCGTGGAATAAAAGAATAAAAAGGGAAGCTCCGGCAGCCGCCGGAGCTTCCTTTTTTACGGGGAAAAGGCCCCACAACACTTACACTATATCATTTCGCGGTTTACTGTGTCAACACAAAACTGCGCGAAAGCGAAAAGTTCAGAGCCCTGCACAGTTTTCTCCCTGCCTTTTTCGTGCGTTCGGCGGCTTGTGCGGGGCGCGGAGATGTGCTATAGTAAAAGCACCTCAAGAAAGGGTGAGTCCAATGTACAGCTGATCCCGAAGGCACCGACGACCGGTCCCGGCACTCTCGAATGTTGAAACGTCATAAACGGAGTTCACCGCCTCCTGCGGTGTTGATATAGAGCGAGAGTGACACCATGAGCAAGCGTTATCCGGTGCCGCCGACTTTGCAGAAAGAGAGGTAACCAAGGATGTTAGATAATAAGAGCGCAGAGAAATAGCCCTTGACCGCACGAGAGAAAAAGCGGTCAAGGGCTGTTTCTTTTTTGCCGTAAAGCTGCCGGAGGGCGGCTTATTTTTTTACATAATAGGCGTAGTATTCCTCGAACGTGAGATCGTTTTCATAGATGAACGTCGCGGCCTCGACGCCGACGTAGCGGTAGTGCCATGGCTCGAACTTGTAGCCGGTGATGTACTCCATGCCGTCGCCGTAGCGCAGGATAAAGCCGAAGCGGTGGGCGTTGTCGCGCATCCAGACGAACTGCTGCGTGTCCTTGAAGCCGTTGAGCGTGCCGCCGGGGGCGATGACGTCCAGCGCAAGGCCGGTCTGATGCTCGCTGTAGCCCGCGCGAGCGGAGAAACGGTCGGTCGTCGCCTCGCTGTACTGTGTGCGGTAGCGGGCGTAGAGGTTCTTCTGTGTCTGGTAGCTGCGGTAGGGCGAGGCGTTGACAAGGTGCAGCCCTGTCTCCGCCCACATGGCCTCGACCAGGTCGCAGAAAGCGTCGTTGGCCTCGCTCTTGAGCTTGCCGCCGTTGGAGTAGGCGGGCTCGACCGTCACAAGGTCCTCCGGCACATAGTCGCTCGCGAGACGGCTATATTTGTTGACCAGAATGAGATCGCCGTCGTCCGGGTCCGCATCCACCGCGGCGGTAAAGCGCGGCAGATCGTTGTCCGTGTTCACGATGCGCAGCACCTGCTCGAGCGTCCAGGCGCCGCCGGTGCGGTAGGCAAGGTAACGCTGCGCGCGGGTCTCATCGTAGTGCGGCAGCTTCGACAGCGCGTCCAGCAGGGCCGGCTCGTCGAACCACGAGGCGGGCGTCTGCGCGAGCGCGGCAAGCTGCTCCGCGCTGAGGGCGGGCTGCTCCTCGACGGCGGGGGCGGGCTCCTCCTCGGGCGCGGACTTTTCCGCCGCCGGCAGAAAGGGAGCAAGACTGATGAGCAGGCTCAGCGCAAGCGCGATCAAGGGTTCGGAGGGCATGGTAAGGTCATCTCCTGATTTATTTTTATTCCAAAGTAAAATTTGCGGGGGAGAGCTTGTCCCCCTCGACTGTCAGCACCCCGTAGGACGGGCGGCGATGGTCGCCGATGCTGCCGGGATTGACGAGCCACAGCCCATCGTGGTAGTCGATGTGCGGGATGTGCGTGTGCCCGTAGAGCAGCGCCTGCGCGCCGCGCTCTCGTGCCTCGTAGGACGCGCGCAGCAGCGAGGACTTCACGCCCAGCGTATGCCCGTGGCAGAGCAGCACGCGGCAGTCGCCGAAGAAGACGACGCGCTCGCGCTCCTCAAAGCGGCCGAGGTCGCAGTTGCCCGGCACCTGCTCGAGCGGGATGCGGGGATACAGGCGGTGCAGCACCTCCGCATCGCGCCAGCCGTCGCCGAGGTGAACGATGGCGTCGAGCGTGGAGGGACGCTCCCGCTCCACAGCGCAGACCATATTGTCCTCATTGCCGTGGGAGTCGGAAAAAACGAGAATTTTCATAGCAGCGCGGCAGCTCCGTAGGTGAGAAGTGAAATGATGATGCCCGCAAGGAACACGCCGGCGGTGATGGCGGGCACGGCGAGCTTGAGCCGCAGATCGAGCAGCGCCGCGATCAGCGCGCCGGTCCACGCGCCCGTGCCGGGCAGCGGCACGGCGACGAAGAGCAGCAGCCCCCACGCCTGATAGCGCACGACCTTGTCGCTCTTGCTCCAGGCCTTCCGCTCGATCCGGTCGACCCAGCGCCCGAGGCGCGGGATATGGGCGCGGACCCACGCAAAGCCCCTGCGCGCGAAAAGGATGATAAACGGAACGGGAAGCAGATTGCCGAGCAGCGCCGCGAAAAAGGCCTCGCGGAGCGGAAGCCCCATCGCCACGCCCGCGGGCAGCCCGCCGCGCAGCTCGATGACCGGCAGCATCGAAATGAGCACGGTCGCAAGGAATTTTCCCTCACCCGCCGAGAGCAGCCATTGCACGATCGCGTCTGTCATGCGCCGCTTCCTTTCCTGAATGATAACGCACCTATTATATAAAACCTCACCGGAAAATACAAGAAAAGATTTGCGGGAAGAAACGCGGGAAGGGGACGGCCTCGTGCCGTCCCCTTCCCATTCTTATGCAAGCTCAGCGCTGGTTGGTGTTCTGGTTCTGCTCCTGGTTCTGATTGGTGTTCTGCTCCTTGTTCTGGTTCTTCTCCTTCATGTGCCCGCCTCCTTTCCTTTGTTCTGCTACGGCAGATAGTTTTTCCGCGCGGCGGAAAAACTATACACAGCGCGCAAAAATCCGCAGCGCGGCCGAAAAATGGAAAAATTTCTTCTTCACGGCATTTTTCCGCAAATTATCGTTGACAAACGGCGGCGGAGGTGGTATCATACCTACGCAAAACAAAGAAGAACGGCAGCATCCGTTCTCACCTTTAGCGAAAGCGAGAAGGTCAATGATCGAAAAAGCGCGTGGGCGCTTTGCGTTTGTTGTACGGGTGCGGCATGGCTGCGCTCGTTTTTGTTTGGTCAAATCATTTAATGGAGGTGCTTCGGTATTAGCAAGGATGTGCATCAGCTCAATGAGGACATTCGAGACAGCGAGATCCGTCTGATCGGTTCCACCGGTGAGCAGCTCGGCATCATGTCTGCCGCCCAGGCGCAGCGGATCGCCGACGAGCAGGGGCTTGACCTCGTCAAGATCTCCCCGCAGGCTACTCCCCCCGTGTGCAAGCTCATGGACTACGGCAAGTTCCGCTTTGAACAGGGCAAGCGCGAAAAGGAAGCGAAGAAGAACCAGCACGTGGTCGAGATCAAAGAGATCCGTATGTCGCCCGGCATCGATGTCGGCGATTTCAACACAAAGCTCAAGAATGCCCAGAAGTTCCTTGCCGACGGCAACCGCGTCAAGGTCTCGGTCCGCTTCCGCGGCCGCGAGATGGCGCATACCGACATCGGCAAAGACCTGTTGGTGCGCTTCGCCGAGCAGTGTGCCGAGGTGGCGACATTGGATAAAGAGCCCAAGCTGGAAGGACGCAGTATGTCCATATTCCTTTCCCCCAAGACCGGGAAGTAACACAATATACGAAAAGGAGAAACTACCATGCCCAAGCTGAAGACCCACAGCGGTTCCAAGAAAAGATTCAACCTGACCAAGACCGGCAAGGTCAAGATGGCCAAGGCCTTCAAGAGCCACATCCTGACCAAGAAGCCCACCAAGCGTACCCGTCACCTGCGTGCGGGCGGCTATGCCGACGCTACCGTTGCCGGCACCATCCGCAAGATGATCCCCTACAAATAAGATAATTACGATACGCTTTAAGGAGGCTTACTGATATGGCACGTGTTAAGGGCGCGATGATGACGCGCAAAAGAAGAAACAAGACTCTGAAGCTCGCGAAGGGCTACTGGGGCAACAAATCCCGCCACTTCAAGATGGCCAACCAGGCCGTGATGAAGTCCCTGACCTACGCTTATACCGGCCGCAAGCTCAAGAAGAGAGATTTCCGCAGCCTGTGGATCACCCGCATCTCCGCCGCCTGCAAGATGAACGGCATGAACTACTCCACCTTCATGCACGGTCTGAAGGTCAAGGGCATCGAGATCAACCGCAAGATGCTCAGCGAGATGGCGATCAACGACGCCGTCGCGTTCACCGCTCTTTGCGACCTCGCGAAGAACGCGTAAAAAGTGCAAACGAAAAGAGACGCTGCAAAGCGTCTCTTTTTTTATAACAAAGGAGCCATTCTCTACGGCGGAGAATACCCCCTCTTTTCGCGCTGAGCAGCGCGGGGCAGAGCACTCCTGTGCTCCGCAGGGACCGCTTTTGTATGTGCAAAAGCGGTCGGAAAACACATGAGGGGCCGCGGCCCCTCAACCCTGCCATAGAAAGCCTGACAATAGGCCGACTGCACGCGCTGTGCAAAATACTGCCTGCAATGCTTGGCGCGGCTTTCGATTTGGTCTGCTCCTTGCGGCCGCTGCCGCTCTGCGGCGGGGTTTCGGGTCTACCGCTCTATGAGGTCATAGGGGTTTCGGAAGCACTCGTAGACGTCGTTTTTGCCGACGATGACACGACGCATTTTTTCAGTGACCTCACGCGCCTGCGTAAGCGTCTTTTTTGCTGCGCCGAAATTTTGCTGTTCCAAGTCCTGCAGCGCCTCGCGGATCGAGTGCTCGAGATAATAATACATATTCTCATAAGTCGGCATAAAAATCACTCCTTACAGCACATTATAACCTGAAACAGGTTACGCTGCAATACCCTGTTTCAGGTTGCCGTATAGTGCTGACGGGGTGATAAGAATGTATCAGCGTTTGCGCGATCTGCGCGAGGATAGAGACTGGACGCAAAAAGAGCTTGCAGCCATGCTCGGTATGTCACAGACCGGATATTCAAAATATGAGACGGGAGAAAATGATATTCCGACTCCTATTTTATTGAAGCTTGCGGATATTTACGGAACGACGACCGATTATCTCCTTGGCCGTACAGACACGTTTGCTCCGCCGAAAAAGAAATAGTCCGTAACCTCACCGCAGAGCGGCAGCGGCCGCAAGGAGCAGACCAAATCGAAAGCCGCAACAAGAAGCTACACGCACTCCTTTGCACAGCGCGTGCAGTCGGCCTATTGTCAGGCTTCCGATGGCGGGGTTGAGGGGGTGCGCCCCCTCGCGCGTTTTCTCACCGCTTTTTCGCGCAAAAAAGCGGTGTCGCCGAAGGCTGATGCCTTCAGACCTCACCGCAGAGCGGCGGCGGCCGCAAGGAGCAGCCCAAATCGAAAGCCGCAAAAAGCGCGGCTGCGCCGCGCCGATGCACTCTCATACGGTTGCTGAAAGCTGATTTAATATGAGAGGTTCGGGGGTCGAGGGGCGGTAGCCCCTCGTTGTCTCTGGGGGTTCCAAAGGGGGAGGTCTCTTCAACTAAGAGACCTCCCCCTTTGATAGACGCCGCGCGTTGCGCGGCCGTTATTCTTCCTCCGGCTCCTCCCACGGCGTCATCGTGGCGACCAGACGGTGGATGGGCGTGCCCAGCTCGTGGAATTTCGCCTCGTAGTCGGTCATCACGCCGACGGCGCCGTTCGCGTGCAGATCGTCCGTGACCTCGGAGAGCGTAAAGCCAAACTGCGGGATCTCCTCCACCGACCAGGCGAAAAGCGGGGCGTTGTCCGTCTTGAAATGGATCTGCCCGCCGTCCTTGAGCACCTTGCGGTAGAGCTTGAGGAAATTGCCGTGCGTCAGGCGGCGCTTGGCGTGGCGCTTCGTCGGCCACGGGTCGCAGAAGTTGATGTAGATGCGGTCGACCTCGCCCGGGGCGAAAAACTCGGGCAGGATGTTCGCGTTCGCGTCGATGAAGCGGACGTTCCGAAGCCCCTCGGCGGCGCAGCGCTCCATGGCGACCACCATCGCGTCGGGCACCATCTCCACCGCCACGAACAGCACGTCGGGCTCCGCAGCGGCGGTGCCCACGGTGAAGCGTCCCTTGCCGCAGCCCAGCTCCACACGCAGCTCGCGGGCCTCCGGCATCAGCTCGCGCCAATGGCCGCGGTGCGCGATGGGGTCCTTGATCTGCAGCGCCGCGCAGCGCTCCATGCGCGGCAGCAGGTTCTTTTTCTTTCTCATTCGCATGGGAAAATACCTCGCTTTTTGCGTTCATTTCCTGCCTATCATAGCGGAAACGCGGCGATAACACAAGAGAAAAATGAAGTCTTTCCGTCAGCAAGGAGGAATTTGCCGCAGGAACTGCGTTACATCGTCAGAAATGAATCAATTCTTGCAAAAAATGTGAGCAAACTGGAAATAATTTCAAATGAAATGATATTCCTCTTGCAAAACGCGGGGGAATTGCATATAATAGCCCCATTAAGAGAAAACAAGGAGGGCATACCATGTCTTTCGTGACCTATGAACCGCAGGGCGCGGTCGCGTATCTCATCATCAACCGTCCCGAGGCGCTCAACGCGCTCAACTCGCAGGTGCTTGCCGATCTTGACGCGGCGCTCGACGCCATTGACCTCGACGCCGTCCGCTGCCTGATCGTGCGCGGCGCGGGGGAGAAGTCCTTTGTCGCCGGCGCGGACATTGCGCAGATGAAGGGGCTCACCAAGGCCGGGGGCGAGAGCTTCGGCAAGCAGGGCAACGACGTGATGCGCAAGCTCGAGACCCTGCCCATTCCCACCATCGCGGCGGTCGGCGGCTACGCGCTCGGCGGCGGCTGTGAGCTTGCCATGAGCTGCGATTTCCGCATCTGCTCCGATACCGCTGTGTTCGGTCAGCCCGAGACGGGTCTCGGCATCACCCCCGGCTTCGGCGGCACCCAGCGCCTCGCGCGTCTGGTCGGCCCCGGCATGGCGAAGCAGATGGTCTACACCGCCCGCAACATCAAGGCGGACGAGGCCCTGCGCATCGGTCTGGTCAACGCCGTCTACCCGCTCGCGGAGCTTTACACTGCGGCGGAGAAGCTCGCCTCTCAGATCGCGGCGAACGCGCCCATCGCGGTGCGCGCGGCGAAGAAGGCCATCAACGAGGGGCTTGACCTCCCGATGGACGAGGCCGTGGTGGTCGAGGAGAAGGCCTTCGGCTCCTGCTTCGAGACCGCCGACCAGCAGGAGGGCATGGGCGCCTTCCTCGAAAAGCGCAAGCACGAACCGTTCACCAACAAGTAAGCGTTACTTGACAATTCATAAATTTCAATTCATAGGAGGAACACAAAAATGAAAGTTGCAGTTTTCGGCGCCGGCACCATGGGCAGCGGCATCGCGCAGGTCTTTGCGGCGCACGGCCACACCACTCTGATGTACGCGTCCAGCGTCGCTTCCGCGCAGCGCCACAAGGACAAGCTCGACGCTTCCCTGCAGAAGCGCGTCGAGAAGGGCAAGATGACTCAGGAGGCCAAGGATGCCCTGATGGCGAATATCTTCGTGGAGGAGAAGTCCGCCGCCGCCGATGCCGACCTCGTCATTGAGTGCGCCAAGGAAGAGATGGCGTACAAGCGCGCCATGCTCAGCGAGCTGGATGAGCTGTGCAAGGAATCCGCCATCTTTGCCACCAACACCTCCTCTCTGTCCGTCACCGAGATGGGCCTGGGCCTCAAGCACCCCGTCATCGGTATGCACTTCTTCAATCCCGTTCCCAGCATGAAGCTCGTCGAGGTCATCCGCGGCGCAAACACCACGCAGGAGACCTTCGACTTCATCTACAAGCTCTCCGAGGAGATCGGCAAGCAGCCGGTCGAGGTCGCCGAGGCTCCCGGCTTCGTCGTCAACAAGATCCTCATCCCCATGATCAACGAGGCCATCGGCCTCGTTGAGACCGGCGTCGCCTCCGTCGAGGATATCGACAAGGCCATGATGCTCGGCGCGAACCATCCCATGGGCCCCCTCGCCCTCGGCGACTTCATCGGCCTCGACGTCTGCCTCGCCATCATGAACGTGCTGCTCGAGGAGACCGGCGATCCCAAGTACCGCCCCGCTCTGCTGCTCAAGAAGATGGTCCGCGGCGGCCAGCTCGGCAAGAAGTCCGGCAAGGGCTTCTATGATTACAGCAAGTAATTTTTCGACAAAATATAACAGAAAAAGAGCCGGTTTCGACCGGCTCTTTTTCTCAACACCGGAAAGGGGAGGAACACCATGAGCGAAAAGAAGTGCGTTTGCGGACACGAGATGGAAAGCGGCGGTTACCAGGTGCTGGAGCTGCACGGCGAAAGTCTCCTGAAGGATTATATGGACGTGGAGCTGTGGGTGTGCCCGCGCTGCGGACGGATCGCGTTCTTTATGCGGGAGAAGGACCGGAAGGACCGCTACCGCGCCGAGTGCGGCGGCAGGACCGACGAGGAGCTCAGCGCGCTGCTGGAATCGCCGGATGCGCCCGCGCTGCTGCGGGACGCGGCGCGCGAGGTGCTGGACTCCCGCGCCGAATGGAAGGCGGCGGAGCAGCGCCGCCGCGCGAAGGAGACGGAGCGTGAGCAGGAGAGTACGCCGCGCGGCGGATTTTTCTCAGGCCTTTTCGGCGGCAGGGACGACGACAAGCCGCGCAAAAATCAGCCGCCCGAGTTCTGAGCCTGCCCCTTGACAAATCCGCAGCGACGGCGTATACTGCTATCCATCAAACCGGCATCGACGGAGAAGAAACCGCAGAGCACCGCACAGAGAGGGACGCATTTCGGTGCAAGCGTCCTGCGTGAGCGGCGGCCGTACCACTCCCGAGCAGCCCGCGACGAGCGGGACGGGTTCGCCCGTTACAGCGGACACAAGCGGCGCAAACGCGCAAGCAGGGTGGAACCGTGGAGTATAGCAATGCTTCACCCCTGATACCGTCGGGGGTGAAGCATTTTTGCACCCTCAGAGTCAAATGGAGGTAACTGAAATGTCTGAAGAAATCAAGATCAACGAAGAAAACCAGTACAGCTTTGAAAATCCCGAGTACCGCAAGACCTATTGGCACACCTGCTCCCATGTGCTGGCGCAGGCGGTCAAGCGCCTGTGGCCCGAGGTGAAGCTCGCCATCGGCCCCAGCATCGAGACCGGCTTCTACTACGATCTGCTCGCTCCCTTCGCCTTTACGCCGGAGCATCTGGAGCAGATCGAGGCGGAGATGCGCAAGATCTGCAAGGAAAAGCTCAAGCTCGAGCGCTTTGAGCTGCCGCGCGAGGAAGCCATCAAGTTCATGGAGGAGAAGGACGAGCCGTTCAAGGTCGAGCTCATCAACGATCTGCCCGCCGACGCGCACATCAGCTTCTATAAGCAGGGTGAGTTCACCGACCTCTGCGCCGGCCCGCACCTCGATTCCACCGGCCGCATCAAGGGCAACGCCATCAAGCTGACCGCCTGCAACGCCGCCTACTGGCGCGGCGACAGCAAGCGTGAAACGCTCCAGCGCATCTACGGCGTCGCCTTCCCGAAGAAGGACGAGCTGGACGAGTACCTTGCCAAGCTCGAGGAGGCCAAGCTGCGCGACCACCGCAAGCTCGGCCGCGAGCTGGGCCTGTTCATGACCGACGAGCTGGTCGGCCGGGGCCTTCCGATGTTCCTGCCCAAGGGCTACACGGTCTGGCGCATTCTGGAAAACTACATCCGCGACAAGGAGCTCAAGCTGGGCTATCAGCACGTGCTCACGCCCTGCGTCGGCACGGTCGAGCTTTATAAGACCTCCGGCCACTGGGATCATTACAAGCAGAATATGTTCCCCGCGATGGAGGTGGACGATGAGGTCTACGTCCTGCGCCCGATGAACTGCCCGCACCACATGCGCATCTACGCCAATCAGCCCCACTCCTACCGCAATCTCCCCGTGCGCATCGGCGAGATCGCCCACGACTTCCGCTATGAGGCGTCTGGCACGCTCAAGGGCATCGAGCGCGGCCGCCACTTCTGCCAGAACGACGCGCATCTGTTCGTCACGCCCGAGCAGATCAAGGACGAGTTCTCCAAGGTCTGCGACCTGATCTTCGAGACCTACAAGGACTTCGGCATCACGGATTACCGCTGCGTGCTGTCGCTGCGCGACCCGGCGGACAAGGAGAAGTACCACGACGACGATGAAATGTGGAACACCGCCGAGAACGCCCTGCGCGAGGTGCTCAACGAGCTGGGCATCCACTACACCGAGGAGATCGGCGAGGCGGCCTTCTACGGCCCCAAGCTGGACGTGAACGTGCGTCCCGCCGTCGGCGCGGAGTACACACTCTCCACCTGCCAGCTCGACTTCTGCCTGCCCGCCAAGTTCCACCTGACCTATATCGACTCCAACGGCGAGGAAAAGACGCCCGTGGTGCTCCACCGCGCGATCCTCGGCTCGCTCGACCGCTTCATGGCCTATCTCATTGAGGAGACGATGGGCGCGTTCCCGACCTGGCTCGCTCCCGTGCAGGCGAAGTTCCTGCCCGTCACCGACCGCGCAAACGAATACTGCGAGAAGGTCGCCGCGCAGCTCGAGGAGCAGGGTTTCCGCACCGAGGTCGATTACCGCAACGAAAAGATCGGCCGCAAGATCCGCGACGCGCAGACCGAGAAGGTGCCCTACATGGTCATCGTCGGCGACCGCGACATGGAGAACGGTACCGTCTCCCCGCGCCACCGCGCGGACGGCGATCTCGGCGCGATGAGCGTGGACGAGTTCTCCGCCCTGCTCAAGCGTGTTGTGGACAGCAAGGAGCAGAAGTAAACCGATCTTTTTGGAAAAACAGTCACTCGTCAGAGTGACTGTTTTTTTGCCTTGGATTTAGCCAAAATGACAGACGGTGAAGGAAAACTTGCATAAATTCGAATAAGGTGCATGAAAAAAATATATATGAAGAAAAAGTAAAAATTTGTCGTCACCAAAAAATTTGTGTGAAATAACGGAACGAGCGGAAAAAGAAAGGGCTAAGAAAAATGGATTCCGCCTTAATTTTGTGCGAATAGCCAAAAGTGCAAAAGTATCTTGCAATAAAACTTGCAATAAGTTATAATAGCTATGCCTCAAAGAGGTACATTGGCCGTTTTGCAAAACGAAGAAGCGCCGGCCGACGCTCATGCACAACATTGGACAACGTTGTGCAGAATGTCCCCGACCGGCGGTAACGTTGCCGAAACGGTAAAACAAAAAGGAGATTGCGTATGAAAAAGTTCTTAGCCCTCATCCTGTCCGTCGCTATGATCTTCGCTCTTGTTGCCTGCGGCAGCAAGGAAGGTGATACCCCCAACACCGACGGCGACACCCAGCAGACCGATACCCCCGCCGCTCCCGTTGACATCGTCATCGCCACCGGCGGCACCACCGGTACTTACTATGCCGTTGGTAACGCGCTCGTCACCACCATCGGCGACAAGCTGAGCCTGTCCAAGCTCACCGCTGTCGACTCCGGCGCCTCCAAGGCGAACGTCCAGCTCGTCACCGCCAACCAGGCCCAGATGTCCATCCTGCAGTCCGACGTTCTGAACTATGCTCACAACGGCTCCGGCGGTGAGACCATGTTCGACGGCGCTGCCGACAAGAACTCCCTGTGGGTCGCGGGCGTTTACAACGAGACCGTCCAGCTCGTCACCGCTCCCTCCATCACCAGCATTGAAGACCTCAAGGGCAAGACCGTCTGCGTCGGCGACGTCGGCTCCGGTACCGCTCTGAACGCGGCTCAGGTCCTCGAGGCCTACGGCATGAACTTCGACGACATCAAGGTCATGTACGACTCCTTCTCCGGCGGCGCTGAGGCCCTCAAGAACGGCCAGTGCGAAGCGGCCTTCACCGTTTCCGGCGCCCCCACCCCCGCTCTGACCGACCTCGCCACCGCCTACAACTTCAATATGCCCTCCCTCAGCGATGAGGCTGTTTCCTATCTGACCACCAACTATCCGTTCCTGGTCCAGGATAACCTGCCCGCCAACACCTACACCTGCGTTGCGGACGAGACCGTCTGCGTCGCCGTCAAGGCCGTCTTCACCGCCTCCAAGGACCTCAGCGAGGATGTCGTCTATGAGATCACCAAGGCCATGTTCGACAATCAGGCTGACCTGGCCAACGCTCAGGCCAAGTTCGGCTTCCTGAGCCCCGAGGGTGCTGTTGCCGGCTCCTTCGACCTGCATCCCGGCGCCGAGAAGTACTACAAGGAGATCGGCGTTCTGTAAGAACACCCAATCCTGAAAGAGTGCGAAAGTGCAACTGCGACAACGCATAAGCATGGCCGCTGCAATAGTCTTGATTATTGCAGCGGCCTCCCTCTTGATTCCCCGCGCCGGCTATTACCTGACGCTCCGCAATAAGGACAGCGGCGAGCTCTATGCGCGCTACCGCATGGACGAGGGGGATCGCTTTTCCATTACCTTTAAGCATTCCGTCAACCAATATCCGCTGACGGACACCTTTGAGATCAGTGAAGGAAAGATCTATGCCGAGGAGTGTAAGTACTATGCTTACGGCGCCGGCGTGCAGGTGGAGCTGAATCCCGGAGAGGAGCTCAGCTATACCGACGACGGAGCCATGCTCATCACCGGCATACATCAGGATAGAACCGGAGTCTGTTATGCCGTGGCCACCGTTTACGACTTCTTTTTGAAGGTAAAGGACGGCCCGGATATCAGTCTGCGTGATTTGTGTGGAAGAAATTCGCTGGTGACGCTCAATTATGAGTTCTTCCTCTATTGACGTCACAGTGTTCACCAATAAAAAGGAGGAGAAAAACACCAATGACTGACGCTGAAAAGAAAGTCTTGGACGAAGAGGTCGTCGTTGAAAGCGTAGACGTTGAAGTCGGTACGATGGAAGACGTTGACGCGATCATGAAAAAGTTTGACCGCGAGTCCAACACCCGTGTCTGGGAGGGCACGCCGAAGAAGATCCTGCGCTATGTGCTGGCCGCCTTTATGCTCTTTATGGTCTACATGAACCTGTGGGCCACCTGGAGCGGCCAGATCCGCCGCTGCCTGTTCGTCGGCTTTGTGATCCTGTTCACATTCTTTATCTACCCCGTGAAGAAGGGCAATGTAAAGCCCAACTCCATGCCGTGGTATGATATCCTGCTCGCTGTCGCGGGCTGTATTCCCTATTTCTACTATGTTGCCAACTTCAAGAGGATTGTGGCGATGGGCATCGCCATCGGCCAGACCGAGGTCATCCTTGGCATCATCGGCACGTTGGTGCTCGCGGAGTGCTGCCGCCGCGCGGTGGGCCTTCCCATTCTGGTCGTGGCGGGCTGCTTTGTGCTCTACGCCTTCATCGGCCGCGGCATGAGCCTGGATCTGGTGGTCTACAACATCTTCTATACCACCAACGGCATCATCGGTACGCCGATCTCCGTCTGCTCGACCTACATTGCGCTGTTCCTGCTGTTCGGCGCGTTCCTTGAGGCGACCGGTGTCGCCAACTTCTTCATCGACTGCGCGAACGCGCTGGTCGGCTGGGCGTCCGGCGGTCCCGCGAAGGTCGCGGTCGTCTCCTCCGCCCTGTGCGGCATGGTCTCCGGTTCCTCCGTCGGCAACACCGTTACCACCGGTTCCGTGACCATCCCGATGATGAAGAAGACCGGCTATCCCCCCGAGTTTGCCGGCGCGGTCGAGGCTGCGTCCTCCACCGGCGGCCAGATCATGCCCCCCATCATGGGCGCTGCGGCGTTCATCATGGCGGAAATGACCGGCTATGAGTATTCCGACATCATCGTCCGTGCGATCCTGCCCGCGTTCCTGTACTTCCTCGGCATCTTCCTCGGCGTCCACTTCAAGGCCAAGAAGCTCGGTCTCGTCGGCCTCAAGCGTGAGGAACTGCCCAAGTGGAAGCTCCTGCTGCCGAAAATCTATCTGCTTCTGCCCCTGATCATCCTGACCTGGATGGTCATTGCCGGTCAGACCATGGCCAAGAGCGCCATCTACGGCACCATCGTTGCCATCGTGGTCGGTATCATCAACAAGGACGACCGCATGACCCCGACCAAGTTCGTCAACGGCCTTGAAAACGGCGGTAAGAACTGCCTGTCCATCGGTATTGCCTGCGGCATCGCCGGCATCATCTCCGTGTGCATCACGATGACCGGTCTCGGCGGCAAGCTCATCACCTACGTCGTTAAGCTCTCCGGCGGCAACCTGTTCATCGCCCTGTTCCTCACGATGATCTGCTGCATCATCCTCGGCATGGGCGTGCCCACCACCGCGAACTACATCATCATGGCCTCCACCTGCGCGCCCATCCTCATCAACGGTATGAACATGCACATTCTGGCTGCCAATATGTTCGTGTTCTACTTCGGCATCGTCGCCGACATCACGCCTCCCGTGGCGCTCGCCGCCTATGCCGGTGCTGCCATCGCCAAGGCGCCCCCGATGAAGACCGCGCTCAACGCCACCCGTTTGGCAATCGCCGCGTTCATCATCCCCTACATCTTCGCTTACAACAATGCGATGATCTTCGTCGGCGATGTCACCTTCTTCGGCGTTGCCTCCATCGTTATCTCCGCGACGCTCGGCATGGCCTCCATCGCCTCCGGCTTCATGGGCTATCTGATCCACGACCTGAAGTGGTACTCCCGTATCGCGCTGATCGCCGGCGGTCTGCTGATGGTCATCCCCGGTACGGTCACCGACCTCGCCGGCCTCGCCATTCTGATCGTTATCCTGCTCATCCAGAGGGCTGAGAACAAGAAGGAGAAGAAGGCTGCGGTCTGATCTCCCGAAAACATGAGAAAATAAAGAGACGCTTCGGCGTCTCTTTATTTTTGCCCGATCGCCCCTCAAGGTCGGGAAGTCGGCACATGAAACGGCGCGGCGGCGCATAAGATGCAGGGAAAGGGAGGCGTCGTTATGCCGAAAATCTATCTCAGCCCCTCCACACAGGAGTCCAATCCCTACATCACCGGAAGCGGCAGCGAGGAGTACAATATGAACCGGCTCGCCGACGCGCTGGAGCCGTATCTTTATGCCAATGGCATCCGCTTTGTGCGCAACACGCCCGACATGACCGCCGCGTCCTCCATCGCGCAGGCGAACCGCCTCGGCGGCTTTGACTTCTATCTCGCGCTCCACTCCAACGCCGCCGCGCCCGCAAATGCAGGCAATGTGCGCGGCGTGCTGGTGTTTTACTATCCGACGAGCGCGGAGGGCAAGCGCGCGGCGGACCTGTTCGCCGCGAACCTCAAGCGCGTTTATCCGCTGCCCGACCTCGTGCGCACCGTGCCCACCACCGCGCTCGGCGAGGTGCGTCAGCCGAAGTATCCGGCCAACCTGCTTGAGCTGGGCTACCACGACAACTATGCCGATGCCGCGTGGGTCGAGAACAATATGGACGCCATCGCGCGCGAGCTGGCGCGCTCGCTGACGGAGTATTTCGGCCTGCCGTTCATCGAGCCGCAGCCGGTCGTGCAGGGGACTGTCTCCACGAGCGGCTCGCCGCTGCGCCTGCGCGCCTACCCGAGCGCCGCGGGGCAGACCATCGCGCTCATGCCGAACGGTGCGTCGGTCACGGTCTACGGCACCTGGCAGGGCTGGAACACGGTAGAGTACAATGGGAACCTCGGCTACGCCGCCGAGGCGTATATCGAGAGCTGACGGGCAGCCGGGAATGCCGCTTTTTAACGGGGCGGTGCGGAAACGCGCCGCAGGAGCGGCCGAGCGGAAATAGAAGCAGACCGGATCGTTTTCGGAAAAACAAGCACACTGCTCCCGAAGATCCGGTCGAGATTTGAGGTCCGGGGGTCAAGGGGCTTGCCCCTTGCGTTCTCTTGGGGTTCCAAAGGGGTGGTTCTCTTCGGAAGAGAATCACCCCTTTGACAAAAGCCGTGCGTCGCGCGGCTGACCCCACGCGCTTTTTCGACAAATAGTTTTTGCTTGACACTTGTTTACAAAAAGGTTACAATATTCGGTGGATTTATGGAGGGGAGAGAAGGGGCTCTCCCGTTTGTTGATTCAAAAACCCGTTTTGATATACCATCGGGACACGGTCGGACCGGCCGTTCCGATGGAAGCAAAAGTGGACACAGGAGGAATCAAATGAATATACCCAGCCTTGTCATCGGCTTGGCGGCGGGACTTTTCATTGGTATTCTTGCTTGTATTCTGTACCGCAACAAGAAGGCGAAGGACGATAAGGCAAAGATCGCCAACGCCGAAGAGGAGGCGCTGCGCATCATCAACGATGCCATCAAGAGCGCCGAGAGCAAAAAACGCGAGGCCACGCTGGAGGCGAAGGAGGAGATCCTCCGCTCCCGCAAGGAATACGAGAAGGAAGAAAAGGAACGTCGTGCCGACCTGCAGAAGCAGGAACGCCGCTTACAGCAAAAGGAAGAAAACATCGACCGCAAGACCGACGCGATCGAGAAGAAGGAAGAGGCCCTTGCCCAGAAGCACGCCGCTCTGGACAAGGAGAACGAAGAGATCAAGATCATCAAGCGCAGCCAGACCGAGATGCTCGAGCGCATCTCCGGCTTTACGGCTGACGAGGCCAAGAAATACCTGATCGAGCAGGTCGAGTCCGAGGTTACCCACGAGACCGCCCTCAAGATCAAGGAGATCGAGGCCCGCGCCAAGGACGAAGCGGACCAGTATGCCCGCGAGATCGTAGCGTCCGCCATCCAGCGCTGCGCCGCCGATCACGTCGCCGAGATCACCGTCAGCGTGGTTCCCCTGCCCAATGACGAGATGAAGGGACGCATCATCGGCCGCGAGGGCCGCAACATCCGCACCATTGAAACGCTCACGGGCGTCGATCTCATCATCGACGATACGCCCGAGGCCATCACCGTCTCCTGCTTCGAGCCGGTGCGCCGCGAGGTCGCACGTCTGGCGCTCGAAAAGCTGATCGCCGACGGCCGCATCCATCCCACCCACATCGAGGAGATGGTCGCCAAGGCCCGCCGCGAGGTGGACGCCGTCATCAAGTCCGAGGGTGAGCGCGCGGTGCTCGAGACCGGCGTGCGCGGCCTGCACCCCGAGCTGGTGAAGCTGCTCGGCCGCCTGCATTACCGTACGAGCTACGGTCAGAACGTGCTCCAGCACTCCATCGAGGTCGCGCATCTTGCCGGCATGATGGCAGCCGAGCTCGGCGCGGACGTCGCCACGGCGAAGCGCGCCGGCCTGCTGCACGATATCGGCAAGGCCGTCGACCACGAGCTCGAAGGCACCCACGTCGCGCTCGGCGTGGAGTTCCTGCGCAAGTACCATGAGCGCGAGGACGTCATCCACGCGGTGCAGGCGCACCACAACGACGTCGAGCCGCAGACCGTCGTCGCCTGCCTCGTGCAGGCCGCCGACGCCATCTCCGCCGCCCGTCCCGGCGCCCGCCGCGAGAACATCGAGAACTACATCAAGCGCCTCGAAAAGCTCGAGGAGATCACCGGCTCCTACCCCGGCGTCGAGACCTCCTACGCCATTCAGGCGGGCCGCGAGGTCCGCGTGATGGTCAAGCCCGAGCAGGTGAGCGAGGACGATATGGTCATCCTCGCCCGCGAGCTGGCCAAGCGCATCGAGAGCGAGCTCGAGTATCCCGGTCAGATCAAGGTCCATGTGCTGCGTGAGACGAAGGTCATCGAATACGCCAAATGAGAAAAAAGCACCGCCGAAGCGCCGCTTCGGCGGTGCTTTTTTCGTCTGCTATGAAAATGAAAAATGCAGAGAATTCCGATTATGAAAGGATTCCTTCATAAAAAGGGCAGAAGAGACAAAAATTTTTCCGCATATTTGGTGAAAGTCTCAAATCGCGAAATGATTTGAGACTTTTTCTTGCGTATTGAGCGCCGAGAGCTTATAATACAGAAGAACGGGACTGATTTGTGAAAAATTAGACAATCCAAATAATTTATAGTGAAGGAGCAAAAAGACTATGGATTTCCATCTGTCCAAAGAGCATCTGCTGGTTCGCAAAATGTATCGCGAATTTGCAGAAACCGAAGTCAAGCCTTTAGCCGAAGAACTCGATGAGGAAGAGCGCTTCCCCATGGAGACCGTCGAAAAGATGGCCAAGCTCGGCATGATGGGCATTTACTTCCCCAAGCAGTATGGCGGCGCGGGCGGCGACGTTCTGAGCTATGCCATGTGCGTTGAGGAGCTGGCGAAGGTCTGCGGCACCACCGCGGTCGTCGTTTCCGCTCATACCTCCCTGTGCTGCGCCCCGATCTTCGAGAACGGCACCGAGGAGCAGAAGATGAAGTATCTGCCCGACCTTCTCTCCGGCCGCAAGATCGGCGCGTTCGGTCTGACCGAGCCCGGCGCCGGCACGGACGCTTCCGGCCAGCAGACCATCGCTGTCAAGAATGAGAACGGCGACTACGTCCTCAACGGCAGCAAGTGCTTCATCACCAACGGCAACGTTGCCTCCACCTTCGTCGTCTTCGCCATGACCGACAAGAGCAAGGGCAACCACGGCATTTCCGCCTTCATCGTCGAGAGCACCTTCCCCGGCTTCTCCACCGGCAAGCACGAGAAGAAGATGGGTATCCGCGGCAGCTCCACCTGCGACCTCGTTTTCGAGGATTGCGTCGTTCCCAAGGAGAACCTGCTCGGTAAGGAAGGCGAGGGCTTCAAGATCGCTATGAAGACCCTCGACGGCGGCCGTATCGGCATTGCTTCCCAGGCTCTGGGTCTTGCCGAGGGCGCCATCAACGAGGCGGTCAAGTACACCAAGGAGCGCGTCCAGTTCGGCCGTCGCCTGAGCCAGTTCCAGAACACCCAGTTCCAGCTGGCCGATATGCACACCCGCACCCAGGCTGCTCAGTACCTCGTTTACGCCGCTGCCTGCAAGAAGCAGAACCATGAGGATTACTCCATGGACGCTGCCATGGCCAAGCTCTTCGCCGCGGAGACCGCTTCCGACGTCACCCGCCGCGCGGTCCAGCTCTTCGGCGGTTACGGCTACACCCGTGAGTATCCCGTTGAGCGCATGATGCGTGACGCGAAGATCACCGAGATCTATGAGGGTACTTCCGAGGTCCAGCGTATGGTCGTCGCCAAGTATCTCGGCGTGAACTAAGAAAGAGGAGGTAACAAAACAATGAAGATCATCGTTTCCGTTAAGCAGGTCCCCGATACCTCCGGTAAGGTCGCCGTCAATCCCGATGGTACCCTGAACCGCGCTTCCATGCAGACCATCATCAACCCCGATGATATGAACGCCGTCGAGGCCGCCCTCAAGATCAAGGACGCCACCGGCTGCAAGGTCCTCGTCGTCACCATGGGCCCCCCGCCGGCAGAGGGTATGCTGCGCGAGCTGATCGCCATGGGCGCGGACGAAGGCTATCTCGTTTCTGCCCGTGAGTTCGGCGGCTCCGATACGTACGCCACCTCCCAGATCCTCGCCGCCGCCGTGGATACCATCGGCCTCGACAAGGACGACATCGTCTTCTGCGGCCGTCAGGCCATCGACGGCGATACCGCGCAGGTCGGCCCCCAGATGGCGGAAAAGCTCCATCTGCCGCAGGTCACCTACGCCGCCGACATCCAGAAGGACGGCGACACGCTGACCATCAAGCGTATGCTCGAGGACGGCTACATGACCATCAAGGTCAACACCCCCTGCCTCATCACCTGCATCAAGGAACTGAACACCCCGCGCTACATGAGCGTTTCCGGTGTGTTTGAGTGCTACTCCAAGCCCGTGACCGTTCTGGACTACAACGCCCTGAAGGATCATCCCCTGATCGACGCCACCACCATCGGCCTCAAGGGCAGCCCCACCAACATCCTGACCTCCTTCACTCCCCCGCAGAAGGGTGCCGGCCAGATGCTCGAGGGCAACGACATGAAGACCTGCGAGAAGCTCGCCGGTATCCTGTCTGAGAAACACATCATTTAAGGGAAGGAGAGTACGACAATGGTTGAGAATTATAACAGCATGGATCTCGCTGCCTTCAAGAACGTTTGGGTCTTCTGCGAGCAGCGTCAGGGCAAGATGATGCCCACCACCTTTGAACTGATCTCCGAGGGCCGCAAGCTGGCGGACGAGCTGGGCGTGAACCTCTGCGGTCTGCTGCTCGGCGACAACGTCGAGGGCATTGCCAAGGAGCTCGGCGGCTACGGCGCGGACGAGGTCATCGTCTGCGAGCATCCTCTGCTCAAGAACTACACGACCGACGCGTATGCCAAGGTCATCTGCGACGTCATCTCCGAGATGAAGCCCGAGGCATTCCTCATCGGCGCGACCAACATCGGCCGTGACCTCGGTCCCCGCTGCGCGGCCCGTCTGCACACCGGTCTGTGCGCCGACTGCACGCACCTCGACGTCGATATGCCCATCTACAAGGACTTCCTGCGCAGCGCCTCCACGCTGCCCGAGGAGAAGATCGAGAAGATGAACACCGCCAAGGTCATGGGTCAGGATCACGATGTGTCCCGCGACCTCAAGATGACCCGTCCGGCGTTCGGCGGCAACCTGATGGCCACCATCATCTGCCCGCGCTTCCGTCCCGCCATGGCGACCGTTCGCCCCGGCGTGATGAAGAAGGCTCCCTTCGATCAGGCCAAGGCGGACGCGGTGAAGATCACCAAGCCCAGCTTCACCCTGAGCGAGGCCGATATGGACACCGAGGTCGTCGAGGTCGTCAAGGCCGCGAAGAAGCTCGTTGACCTGATCGGCGCGGACTACATCGTCTCCGTTGGCCGCGGTATCTCCAAGGACGTCGAGGGCGGCATCAAGCTGGCCGAAGAGCTGGCGGACGTGCTCGGCGGCGTCGTCGGCGGCAGCCGTGTTGCCATCGACTCCGGCTGGCTCACTGCCGACCATCAGGTCGGTCAGACCGGCAAGACCGTTCACCCGAAGGTCTACATTGCCCTCGGTATCTCCGGCTCCATCCAGCACAAGGCCGGTATGAGCGAGTCCGAGTGCATCATTGCGGTCAACAAGAACGAGACCGCTCCCATCTTCGAGATCGCCGACTACGGCATCTGCGGCGACCTGTTCAAGGTCACCCCGATGCTCATCGAGGCGTTCAAGGCTGCCAAGGCCGCGAAGTAAGGAAAAATTTCCCAAAGAAAGGCGCGAGCTTCGCGCCTTTCTTTTTTTGCAGATTTTGCCGTGCCGCATTTTGCTTTTGCCGGAAATACTACCGTTGGGTATTGCATGGAAAAAGACAAGGGGAGAAAAACGATGAAGCAAAATTTTGCGATCCTTGCCGTGACCGCGCTGCTGCTCTGTTCCCTCACCGCCTGCGGCGGGGATCAGAACAACGGCGCGGCGAACGGAAATGTCAACGGTGCGGAAAACGGTACCACGAGCGGCATGACAGGCAAGAGCGACAGCGGCTCCAACGTCGGCGGCGAGCTCAAGACCGACCCGGCGACCGGCACGCGCTATACCGGCCGGGAGAACGATTCAGTCGTGCGCTATGGCAACGGCTATGGCAACACGAGCGCGGACAAGCGCGCGGGCACGAAGAATGCGACGGCGAACTCCACGCTCCACGGCAGCTACAACAACCCCACCGGCACGCCCGCGGGGCAGACCACGGCCTCGGCGCGCGGTATGTCGAACGAGCTGCGCTACCGTCTCATGTTGGAAAACGCCCACGTCCATGACACCGACGGCTTTCTGCTCGACGGCGAAAACGCGCATTACAACACCTTCCGGTGAGGAATACGGCGGAGCGGGAGCCGGCAGCGGCTGTTTCTCCGCCGTTTTTCCGCGTTGACAAAGGGAAATAAAGTCGTTATCATAGGGAGAGATAACGAAAGACGGAGGGCGGAACGATGCGAAATGACCTGCACGCCAATCTGACCGTGCGGATTTTTACCGACCGGAAGTGCTTCGGTCCGGGCGTGGCGGAGCTGCTGCGCCGTGTGCGCGAGCTGCACTCGCTGCGCGCGGCGGCGATGTCGATGAACATGGCCTACTCCAAGGCGTGGACGGTCCTGCGCACCGCGCAGGAGGGGCTGGGCGTCAAGCTGCTCCGGTCCTCCACGGGCGGGCGGAATGGCGGCGGCGCGACGCTGACGGCGGAGGGCGAGCGGCTGCTCGCCGCCTACGAGGACTACTGCGCGAAGCTGAACGCCTACGGCGAGACTCTTTTCGCCGAGACCTTTGCCTTTTACGACACGCTGACGGAGGAGAAGCCGGAATGATCTACAACATCCTCGCGGTGGGCGACGTGGTGGGCGCGTGCGGCGTGAAGCACCTGAGCCGCTGCCTGCGGAGCCTCAAGAAGCGCAAGAGCATCCATTTCACGGTCGTCAACGGCGAAAACGCCGCGATGGTCGGCCTGACGCCGAATGACGCGGAGGACATCTTCGCCGCGGGCGCGGACGTCATCACGCTCGGCAACCACACCTTCGGCAAAATGCAGATCCGCGGTTACCTCGACGACTGCCCCTATATCCTGCGCCCCGCGAACCTCGGCAGCCGCGTGCCGGGACGCGGCTATGCGGTCTACGACTGCGGCGCGGCGCGCATCGCGGTAATGAACCTCATCGGCCGCTGCGACCTGAGCTTCCACGCCTCGAATCCGTTCACCACGGCGGACGAGCTTCTGAAAGCGGAGGAGAAGCCGACCTTCACGCTCGTCGACTTCCACGCCGAGGCCACGAGCGAAAAGCTCGCGCTGGCGTACTACCTCGACGGGCGCGTGAGCGCCCTCTGGGGCACGCACACCCATGTGCCGACCGCCGACGAGGAGGTGTTCCCCAAGGGAACGGGCTATCTCACCGACCTCGGCATGACCGGCGCGGTGCGCAGCGTGCTCGGCATCGAGCCGCAGCAGTCGGTCGAGACGTTTTTGGGCGGCCTCGCGGGACGCTACCGCGCACCCGAGGGCCCGTGCAAGCTGCAAGGCGCGGTCTTCTCGCTCGACAGCGATACCGGCCTTTGCGTCGGCGTGGAGCGCGTCGACGTGCGATAGACAGAGAGAAGGAAAAGAGGAAAAGCCATGTCCATTGAAAAAGTAAGAGCCTATTTTGAGGGCTTCGGCATCGCCGGCCGTATCCGCGAGTTCGACGTTTCCAGCGCCACGGTGGAGCTGGCGGCCATCGCCGTCGGCGTCGAGGGCGCGCGCATCGCCAAGTCCATGAGCTTCAAGCTCGGCGACGAGCCGATCATCGTGGTCGTCGCGGGCGATCAGAAGATCGACAACGCGAAGTACAAGGCGCAGTTTCATCAGAAAGCGAAAATGCTGACCTTTGACGAGGCCTGCGCCTTTACCGGTCACGCCCCGGGCGGCGTGTGCTCGTTCGCCCTGCCGGAGAACGTCAAAACCTATCTCGACGTGTCGCTCAAGCGCTTCGAGACGGTGTTCCCCGCTGCGGGCAGCAGCAACAGCGCCATCGAGATGACCTGCGAGGAGCTGGAGCGCTATTCCTCCAACTTCTCCGGCTGGGTCGATGTCTGCAAGCCCAAGGAGGGCTGAAAAGAGGAGGGAGACCATATGCAGATCCGCATTGCCAAGTCGCAGCGGGAGGACAAGACGGCGTATGTCGCCGTGCGCGCCGGTGAGATGACCGGCTTCGCCGCCGTCCGCTACGATCTGCGCAGCCTGCTGCGCTATGCCGGCGTCACGCTCGCCGCGCTCATCGCGCTCCGACGGCTGCTGCGCATCTGACCGATACCGAAAAAGGCTCCGACGGCGGTCGGAGCCTTTCCGCTGCCGTGTACAAGGCTTGACAAGCAGGGCGAAACACCGTAGAATATATATTTGTCAATACACCCGCCGCGCGGCAGGGAACGGTTCCTGTTGGCCGTCCGGCGGCAGAAAAAGAGGAGAAAACAACATGGCACAGGACAAGAAGGTTGAACAGATCACCAACATGGAGGACGATTTCGCCCAATGGTATACCGACATCTGCCGCAAGGCGGAGCTGGTCGAGTACGCCAGCGTCAAGGGCTTCACGATCCTGCGTCCCTACGGCTACGCGATCTGGGAGAATATCCAGCGCATCATGGACGGTGAGTTCAAGAAGACCGGCCACGAGAACGTGGCGATGCCCGTTCTGATCCCCGAGAGCCTGCTGAAGAAGGAGGGCGAGCTGGTCAACGGCTTTGCGCCCGAGGTCGCATGGGTGACGATGGGCGGCAGCGAGAAGCTGGAGGAGCGCCTGGCGTTCCGCCCCACGTCCGAGACCATGTTCTGCGACCATTGGCACAACGTGCTCCAGACCTACCGCCAGCTCCCGATGCTCTACAACCAGTGGTGCTCCGTCATCCGCTGGGAAAAGACCACGCGCCCGTTCCTGCGCAGCCGTGAGTTCTGGTGGCAGGAGGGCCACACCATCCACGAGACCGCCGAGGAGGCCCAGGCCGAGACCGAGCAGCAGCTCAAGTGCTACGCGGACTTCTTTGAGAACGTCCTCGCCATTCCCGTCGTTCCGGGCCGCAAGACCGAGAAGGAGAAGTTCGCGGGCGCCGAGGCGACCTATACCGTCGAGTGCATGATGAAGGACCGCAAGGCGCTGCAGGGCGCGACCAGTCACTACTTCGGCGATAAGTTCTCCCGCGCCTACGACGTGACCTTCGCCGGCCGCGACAACAAGCTCCAGTATCCGTTCCAGACCTCCTGGGGCTCCACCACGCGCATGATCGGCGCGGTCATCATGACCCACGGCGACAACAACGGACTTGTCCTGCCCCCGCGCATCGCGCCCGTGCAGGCGGTGGTCATTCCCATCGCGGCGCACAAGAAGCCCGAGGTCGCCGAGGCGGCCAAGGAGCTCAAGGCCCGCCTGCTCGCCATCGACGTGCGCACGAAGCTGGACGACTCCGACCAGTCCATGGGCTGGAAGTGCGCCGAGTACGAAATGCGCGGTGTGCCGCTGCGCATCGAGATCGGCCCGCGCGACCTCGAGAACGGCCAGTGCTGCATCGTCCGCCGCGACAACGGGGAAAAGACCTTTGTCGCGCTCGACACGCTCGAGAGCGCGGTCAAGGAACTGCTTGACCGCATCCACGACAATATGCTCGAAAGAGCGAGAGCGAATCTGGAGGAGAACACCTTCGACCTGTCCACTTGGGAGGAGGTCAAGGAAATGGCCTCCGGCCGCGGCGGCTTTGCACGCACGAAGTGGTGCGGCAGCCGCGAGTGCGAGCTGGGCATGAAGGAAAAGGCGGGCGTTTCCTCCCGCTGTATGCCGCTGCGCCAGTCCGGCACAAAGGGCAAGTGCGTGTTCTGCGGCAAGGAAGCCACGACGGACATCTACTGGGGAGTAGCATACTAAAAAATAAGGGCGCGCAGAGCGCGCCCTTATTTTTTATACCTTTTGGAGCCGCACTTCGCTCCGCGCCTCGCAGGCGCGAGGCGCCTGCTGCGACACTCGCTCCGTGAGAGGTGTTTTTCTGACGCGCATGTCGTCAGAAAAACGATTTTATTTGATTTCGCGCCTGCGGGCGCGAAATGCAGGGGGTGGATACGCGCGAGCGCGGCAAAAACGATTTTATTTGGTTTCGCGCCTACGGGCGTGAAAGGGGACGCGGCAAAATTTTTGCGGAAATGGGAACTTTTTCTTCAACGCTCTCGTCCAAAGAAATACAACGCCCAAGGAGGTACAACGACATGAAGAAGTATCTGGCACTTTTGCTGAGTATGCTGCTGCTCGTCGGCTGCGCGCGGATCGAGCCGGAGCAGGGCGGGACGAAGCCCGAGCCGGGACAGCCGGACGATGTGAGCGCGAAGCTGCTGAGCCAGTACGCGCTGGCGGAGGTCAAGCTGCCGGAGCTGCCCGCCGAGCCGAGCGAGGAGGAGCTGTGGGCCGCCTATGAAAAGCTCGACTACGACAAGATGGGCGAGGAGGCCTATCACAAGGCGCAGGAGGAGCTGTGGGACGATTTTGACGCCCGCTCCCGCGCCTATTCCGACGCGGTCAAGGCGCTGCGGGGCGAGGGCGTGGACAAGACCATGACGCCCGCGCTGCTCGGCTACAGCACCAAGACGGTCTCCAAGCTGCTCGGCGGCGAGGAGGCGGCGAACGTGGTCTACTCGCCCGCGAACCTCTACCTTGCCCTCTCCATGCTCACCGAGACGGTGGACGGCGAGACGCGCGCCCAGCTCCTCGACCTGCTCGGCGCGGAGGATGAGGAGACCGTCCGCACCACGGCGAACGCCATTTGGCGCTCGCTCTATACCGACAGCGCCAACAGCAAAACGCTGCTCGCCAATTCCCTCTGGCTGAGCGAGGGACAGGCCTACAAGACCGAGACCATCGAGCGGCTGGCGAACGACTACTACGCCTCCGTGTTCAGCGCCCCCATGGGCACCGGCGACACCAACAAAGCCGTGCAGGCATGGCTGAACACCAACACCGGCGGCCTGCTCGCGGACGCGGCGAAGAACATCGAGACGAAGCCGCAGACCGTGATGCTGCTGCTCTCCGCGCTCTACTTCAAGGACCGCTGGAGCGATGAATTTTACGACGGCGCCACGAGCGAGGATACCTTCACTGCCGCCGACGGCACAGCGCAGCGCGCGGACTTCATGCACAAGACGGAGGACCGCGCAAGCTATGTCCGCGGCGAGGGCTACACCGTCGCGCAGCTTTCCTTCCGCGGCGGGGAGCGCATGATCTTCCTGCTGCCCGACGAGGGCACGGCGCTCACGCCGCTGCTGCGCGGCGAAGCGGCGCTGACCGATCTCTTCACCGATGTGTACGATAGCGACGAAGCGCAGACGGCGAAGCTCGTCTGGAGTGTGCCGAAGTTCGACGTCAACTCCGATCTGGAGCTGACCGACACGCTCAAAATGCTCGGCGTGACGGACGCATTCGACGATACGCGGGCGGACTTCTCGCCGCTGGCGGATTTTGACGAGCCGGCGGCGGTCACGCAGGTGCAGCACGCCGCCCGCGTGAAGATCGACGAGGAGGGCTGCGAGGCTGCGGCGTTCACCGCCATCATGGCGGACGCGACCTCGGCGATGCCGGAGGATCTGCCGGTCGTGGAGATGAATTTGAACCGACCGTTCGCCTTCGCCATCACCGGCGCGGACGGCTTGCCGCTGTTCGTCGGCGCGGTCAATACGATGGAATAACAAGCAAAAAGGACGCTCAAAAGAGCGTCCTTTTTGCTCTGCAAAAGCATAGCAAAAATAGATATGTGCCCTTTCCTCGCCCCTGCGGGGCAGCCGGAAAGGATGCACAAAGCTTCACGCATCGGCCTTGCGCCTTCTCGTGGGGCGGTGCTCGTGCGTGAAGTTTTTCATGTCCGGAAGTAGACCTTATCCCAATCGGCTGAGCCGATGAATAACATCGGTTCAACCGATAGACCGGCCTTCCCGCCGCGGCGCGCCTCCACAAGCGCCAAAGAGGGAGCGTTTTCCGCCGAGGAGGCTACGAAGCGCAGCCGCTTCGGCTCCAGCCCGTGCGCGCGCAGCGTGCAGAAAAGGTCGGATAGCCGCTCGGGCCGGTGGACAAGCGCGAAGCGTCCGCCCCAGCGCAGCACCCGCGCCGCCGCGGCACAGACATCGGCGAGCGTGCAGCCGACCTCTTCCCGCGCGGCTTGCCGCGCCTCGCCCGCGGCGCTCGCGCCGCTCCCCGCCGGGAAGTACGGCGGGTTGGAAACGACATAGTCCATGCTCCCCGCGGCGGGGAGCGCAGCGTTCTCGCGCAGATCGCCGGTGCGCAGCGTCACGCGCTCTGTCCAGCCGTTTTCGGCAAAGCCTTTTTCCGCGAGCGCGTTCGCCGCAGCGTTCTGCTCCACGCAGAAAAGCGTGAGCGACGGCTCACGCGCGAGCAGGAGCGTGCCGAGCAGCCCCGTGCCGCTGCCGAGGTCGCACACGCGCTCGCCGCGCTTCGGCGCGGCGAACCAGCCGAGCGCGAAGCTGTCGGTCGTCGGTGCGAAGAGCTCCTTATCAAAATAAAAGCAGGGACCGCCCTGCCGGAGAAAGTCCTTGCGTTCCATGAAGCCTCCGTTCCCTGACAAAAATAAGGACGCGCCAAAGCAGCGCGTCCTTATTTTTTAAGTAGATCTTACTCCTGAGAGATCGCACCATTGGGGCAGGTATCCGCGCAGGAACCGCAGTCCAGGCAGGCACCGGCGTCGATCTGATACTGGGAATCGCCCTGAGAGATCGCACCAACGGGGCAAGCGTCCGCGCAAGCACCGCAGCTAACGCAGGCAGAACTGATGTGATAGGCCATGAGAGCACCTCCATTTGATTGATACGCCTATTGTACACGGCAGAATACGAAAATGCAAGAGGAAGTATGCGGGAATCTTCCGCATTTTGGCAAAAAATTTTGAAACTTTTGATGAAAAATATGCGGGTAAACACGTCTAAAAACCAGCGCGGCAGGAAAAAATGCGCTCGGGAGTGTGAAGAATATGGCAGAACAGAAGTTTACCCCGCGCGCGGAAAACGTGCTGCGGCTGGCGCAGGAAACGGCGCTGGAGCTGGGCCACGGTTACGTCGGCTGCGAGCATATCCTGCTGGGACTGCTGCGCGAGGACGGCAGCGCGGCCTGCCGCGCACTGGGCGAGGCCGGCGTGACGGAGGAGCAGCTGCGCGAGCAGCTGGTGCGGACGGTGGGGCACGGCCTGTCCGGCAGCCTGCCCTCACAGGGGCTGACGCCCCGCGCGCGCAGCGCGGTGGAGATGGCGGTCGCCGAGGCGATGCGCTTCGCGAGTCCGCGCATCGGCACGGAGCACCTGCTGCTGGGACTGCTGCGCGACGGCGGCAACATGGCGGTGCGGCTGCTCGCGGCGGCGGGAGCCGACCCGAAGCGCCTTTACGCTGCGGTGGTGCGGCGGATCAACGAAACGCCGCGCACGGCGGCAAAGGAGGGAAACCGGATGCTGCGTGAAAACGAGAGCGGCAAGCGCGGACGCGGACTCGCGGAGTTTGCCCGCGACCTGACGGCGATGGCGCGCATGGGGCAGCTTGATCCTGTGATCGGGCGCGATACGGAGATCACGCGCGCGGTGCAGATCCTCTCGCGCCGCACGAAGAACAACCCTGTGCTCATCGGCGAGCCGGGTGTCGGCAAGACGGCGGTGGCGGAGGGGCTCGCACAGAAGATCGCGGCAGCGGAGGTGCCCGACGAGCTGATGGACAAGCGCCTGCTTTCGCTCGACCTCTCCGCGATGGTCGCGGGGACGAAGTACCGCGGCGAATTTGAGGAGCGCGTGAAGGCGCTGCTTGATGAGGTGCGGCGCGAGGGCAATGTCATTCTGTTCCTTGACGAGCTGCACACCATCGTCGGCGCGGGCAGCGCCGAGGGCGCGGTGGACGCGGCGAACATCCTCAAGCCCGCGCTGGGGCGCGGAGAGCTCCGCGTGGTCGGCGCGACGACGCTTGCCGAGTACCGGAGGTATATCGAAAAGGACGCGGCGCTCGAGCGCCGCTTTCAGCCCATCACGGTCGGCGAGCCGACGGAGGAGCAGGCGCTTGCGATCCTGCGCGCGCTGCGCCCACGCTACGAGAGCCATCACCGTCTGAAGATATCCGACGAGGCGCTTGCCGCCGCGGTGACGCTCTCGCGCCGCTACATCACAGGGCGCTTTCTGCCGGACAAGGCGGTGGATCTGATGGACGAGGCGGCGTCCCGCGTGCGGATGGGCACGCGGCCCGACTCACCGGAGCTGCGGGCGATGGAGGCCAAGGCCGCCGAGGCGGAGCGCGACCGCGCGGCAGCAGTCGCGGAGCAGAACTATGAGCGGGCGGCCATGCTGCGCGATGTGGAGCACAGCTGCCGCGAGCAGGCGGAGCAGGAACGCGAGGCGCTGCGCCGCGCGCAGCGGGAAAAGCAGAGGACCGTCGGCGAGGAGGACGTGGCCGCGGTGGTCTCCGCCTGGACGGGCGTGCCCGTCACGCGCCTGACAGAGGATGAGGGCGAGCGTCTGCTGCGGCTGGAGGATACGCTCCACGCGCGTGTGGTGGGGCAGGACGAGGCGGTGCGGGAGGTCGCCCGCGCGCTGCGCCGCGCCCGCGCGGGACTGCGCGATCCGAAGCGGCCCGTCGGCTCGTTTCTCTTTCTCGGCCCCACGGGCGTGGGCAAAACGGAGCTGTGCCGCGCGCTGGCCGACGCGGTGTTCGGCGACGAGGAGGCGCTGGTGCGCCTGGATATGTCGGAGTATATGGAGCGGCATACCGTCTCGCGGCTCGTCGGCGCGCCGCCGGGCTACGTCGGCTACGACGAGGGCGGGCAGCTGACCGAGAAGGTGCGCCGCCGCCCGTGGTCGGTGGTGCTCTTCGACGAGATCGAAAAGGCGCACGAGGACGTGTGGAATCTGCTGCTGCAAATTTTGGAGGACGGTGTGCTGACCGACGCGCAGGGGCGGCGCGTGGACTTCCGCAATACGGTGCTTGTCATGACCTCGAACGTGGGCGCGAAGGCCATCACGTCGAGCGCGGCGAAGCTCGGCTTCGCGCAGGCCGAGGACGGTGACGGCGGCTTTGCGCGTGTGAAGGAAACGGTCATGGCTGAGCTGAGGGCGACCTTCAAGCCGGAATTTCTCAACCGCATCGACTCGACCGTGGTGTTCCGCCGTCTGAGCCGCGCGGACGTTTCGGCCATTGCGCGGCGGATGCTCGAGGCCACCGTGCAGCGCGCCGCGGCGCTCGGCGTCACGCTGACGGTCGAGGACGCGGCGGTCGAGCGCATCGCGGACGAGGGCTTCGACCCGCTCTACGGCGCGCGGCCCCTGCGCCGCGTGATCCGCGCCGAGGTGGAGGACGCCGTGGCCGAGCTGCTGCTCAGCGGAACGCTCCACGCGGGCGGCGCCGCCCGCATCGCGGCGGAGGACGGAGCGCTCCGCGTTCGGCGGGAGGAGCCGTCGATCCCCGCCGCGGCGGAGACATAAGAAAAGGGTCAGCCGACGGCTGACCCTTTTCGATGTTCCTTTTTCAGCGCTCAAAGAGAAGATGCAGCAGCTCGCAGCCGTGCGCGACGAAGGGACCGTTCTCGCCGGCCTTTTCGGTGTACACGCCGCCGCGCCCGCTGTCGATGCGGCTGTCGTAGAGCAGATACGGCACGGGATCGCCGTCGTGCCCGCGCGTCGCGGTGAGCGTTTTGTGGTCGGAGAGGAGCAGCAGGCGGTAGTCCATGTGCGCCGCCTCCAGCCGCTCGGTGAGGGGCTTGACAAGCCGGCTGTCGAGCCATTCGATGGCCTGCACCTTGCCCTTGAGGTCGCCGTTGTGGGTGCATTCATCGGGCGCCTCGAGGTGCAGGCAGACGAAGTCATACTTCTGAAGGCTCGCCCATGTGGCCTCTAACTTGCCCTCAAAGTTGGTGTCGATCTCGCCGGTCGCGCCCTCGACCTCGACCATCTCAAGCCCGCGCAGCACGCCGATGCCGTGGCACAGGGGTACCGCGCTGATGACCGCGCCGCCGCAGCCGTACTCCTCGCGGAAGTCGGGCAGCTGCATCGCCGTGCCCGCTGCCCAGAACCAGATGCCGTTCGCGCCGAGCTTGCCCTCCGCGCGGCGCTTCTCGGTGACGGGGTGATGCTCCAGCACGCGGTTGGCAAGGCGCATAAGGTCGGCAAAGACCTTGGCAAGCGCCGCGTCCTTTCCGCTCGGGAGCAGCGGGCCGATGACCTCGCCGAGGTGGTCGTGCGGCGGGATAAAGCACACGCCGCTCGGGTCGCAATGGTGCTTCACCGCCAGCGGACGGAACGAGGGGCTGGGGTCGATGTACATATCCGCCGCACGGAGCGCGGCGGAAAATTCGGGATCGCTGTTGAGTGCGGCGACAACGTCGAGCGCGTCCTGTCCGGTGATGGAGCCGGCGGAGTGGGAGAGGATGCGCTTTTCCTCATAGGGCTGATCGCCCGGCTCGAGCGCGACGAGGTTGCAGCGGAACGCCGCGTCGCCGGGAACGAGCCTGAGTCCGATGGCGGCGGCCTCCATCGGCGAGCGGCCGGAGAAGTGCTTGAGCGGGTCGCAGCCGAAGATGGAGAGGATCGCGGTCTCGCTGCCCGCGGGCAGCGGCTTGGGGCAGTTCACAACGCTGCCGACCGTGCCGCGCGCGGCAAGGGAATCAATGGTGGGGATGTCGGCGTACTCGAGCGGCGTTTTGCCGCCGAGGGCCTCGACGGGGTTGTCCGCCATGCCGTCGCCGATGACAACAAGATATTTCATAGGAGTGCCTCCTTATCTGACGATGAATGCAGTATAGCAGGGGAATGGGCAAAAATCAAGGACAAAAGTCCACGTGCCGCGGAAATTTCCCTGCTGAACGGAAAACGGACGGGATACCCCGTCCGTTTTGTGCGGTTTGATGACCTTAACAGTTTGCCTTCCCCGATGCTCAGCGCCTGCGGCCGCGATAACCGGCGGGAGCGGCGCGTCCGCTGCTGCGCTTGCCGTAGCGCCGTCCGCGCCCGTTCCCGCGCAGGAAAAGGAATGCGAGAATGAGCAGGAGAAGGACGACGAGAACGATCCTGACGACGGTACGGGAGAAGAAGTCCGCCACGTCGCGCCTGGCGACCAGCAGCCACGAGGCTGACACATCGCTGAGCGCGAGCAGCTTGACCGTGCCGTAGACGGTGCCGTTGTAGGAGACGGTCATTTCGCCCAGCTCGTCGCCGGCGGCAATGGGGGCGTCCACGCTGTCCGGCAGCGTGATGTCGCGCGTGAGCTCACTGAGGTCCAGCTCCGTGGGCAGCATCCGCGTGATGCTCTCGGCGGGGTGGGCGACGACGTAGTTCGCCTCGCTCGAAAGGGCGACCGGGACCTCGCGTACCAGCTCATCGGCGGAGACGACCTCGCGGCGGGAGAAGCAGTCAAAGCCATAGTCAAAGAGGCGGATGGTCTCGGAAAAGCTCTTGGTGAGGGTGCTCTTGCCGTCGGCAAGGGTGATCTTTTCCGCGCCGAGCACCACGCTCACAAGCTGACGGTCGCCGCGCACGGCGGAGGAAACGAGGCAGTGACCGGCCTCTTCGGTCGAGCCGGTCTTGATGCCCTGCGCGTCGCGGTAGAGGTAGCCGAGCTCACGCCAGTTGGAAATGAGGCGGTTGGTGGAGTGGAGCACATGGCGCTGGTTGTGGTCGGTCTCGGCGATCTCCGCGGACTTGGAGTTGCAGATCTCCATGAATTTCTCATAGGGCATCAGCGCGCGCGTGATGAGATAGATGTCCCACGCGGTGGTGTAGTGGTCGGGGTCGTGCAGACCGGAGGTGTTGACGTAGTGCGTGTTTTCGCAGCCGAGCGCGGCAGCGCGCTCGTTCATCCTCTGCACGAACTGGGAGATGTTCCCCTCGCCGCACACGGCCTCGGCGAGGATGTTGCACGCCTCGTTCGCCGAGACGATGAGCATACATTGCAGAAGCTGCTCGACCGTCAGCACCTCGCCGACCTTGATGCCGGCGGTGCTGCCGTAGGTGCTCAGACCCTCGAAGGCGCTCTCATGCGCCGTGATGGGCTGGTCGAGCGAGAGCTGCCCCGCGTCGATCGCCTCGAACACCAGCAGCGCCACCGTCAGCTTGGTGATGCTTGCGGGGTAGTTCTTCTCGTGGGCGTTCTTTTCGTAGAGAATCTCGCCCGTTTCCTTCTCAACGAGCAGGGCGGCGCGGGCGTCGACGTCGATCTCCTCAAAGGCGGAGGCCGGTACGCTCAGCAGGGAGACGAGCAGGCCGAGGACCAAAAAAAGAGCAAAAAAGCGGCGTTTTTTCATGGAAATGTACCTCGCAGTATGTTACAATAAAATTCGATCGGACGATCGGCGGGCGACTTGCCCGCGCTCGACGGTATTCGACATTCAGTATAACAAAAAACGGGAGGGAGTTCAACCGTGGAACGGCAGGAAAAAGGCGGAAGCACATATTTCTTTCTGGCGCTCGTGACGCTGGCCTTCCTCGCCGCCGTGCTGTATCTGACCTTCGGCGCGAACCGCACCGAGCAGGAGGGCTATACGGTACAGACCGAGCGCGCAGCTGCGGAGGAGGTCGCGCCCGTGCGCGTGCTTGTAAACATCAACACCGCGACCGCCGAGGAGCTGGAGACCGTTACCGGCATCGGGCCGGTGCTGGCGCAGGCGATCCTCGACTACCGCGCCGAGCACGGAGACTTTCAGACGCTCGACGAGCTGCTGGAGGTGCGCGGCATCGGCAGCGCGAAGCTCGACGCCATGCGCGATGAAATTACGACAGGAGGCGATGCGCCGTGAAAATTTTAGTGGTGGACGACGAGAAGCTGCTCGTCAAGGGCATCAAATTCAACCTTGAGAACGAGGGCTATCAGGTCGAGACCGCCTTCGACGGCGCGGCCGCCGTCGAGCTGGCCAAAAGCGAGAGCTTCGACCTCATCATCCTGGACCTGATGATGCCGGAGGTGGACGGACTGACCGCCTGTATGCGCATCCGCGAATTCTCCGCAGTGCCCATCATCATGCTCACCGCCCGCAGCGAGGACGCGGACAAGATCATCGGCCTCGAGTCCGGCGCGGACGATTACGTCACCAAGCCCTTCAACATTTTAGAGCTCAAGGCGCGCATCCGCGCCCTGCTGCGCCGTGCGGGTCAGACCGCGCAGAAGCGCACGGAGCTGCTGACCGCCGGCGGCATCGCGCTCGACACCGAGCGTCGCATCGCGCTGCGCGACGGCGTGCCGGTCGATCTGACGGCGAAGGAATACGACATTTTGGAGCTGCTCATCAAGAATCCCCACCGCGTATACTCGCGCGAGAATCTGATGGATCTCGTCTGGGGCTACACCTACGCCGGCGACTACCGCACGGTGGATGTCCACATCCGCCGCCTGCGCGAAAAGCTGGAGCATGACCCCGCCGAGCCGAAGCACATCATGACCAAGTGGGGCGTGGGCTACTACCTCAAGGACTGAGCGGCGCACAGAAGGAAAACGAATGGGAGGAGGGGAGCGCCGTGCGGCGTGCGAGCTTACAGGTCAAATTCGGCCTGAGTTATATTCTGGTCATTGCGGCGGTGCTCGTTTTCATGAACACCTACCCTCTGATCGTGTCGGAAAACCTGGTCGTGCGCTCCAAGCAGACGACGCTGCAAAGCAGCGTGAGCGTGATGGTGACGGCGCTGAGCGGTCTGGAGGAGCTGAGCGAGGAGAACGTCGCCTCCGCGATGACGCTGGTGGAGGATACCGGCATTTCCCGCATTCTCGTCACGAACGCAGCGGGGCGCATCCTCTACGACACCCGCGAGACGGACGGCGCGGTGGGCCGCTACGGGCTTTACACCGAGATCGTGCAGGCGCTGCGGGGCTACGATGCCTTCTATGCCGACTTTACCGACGGCGCGTTCCGCAGCCGCGCGGCCTCGCCGGTCATCTACCGCAGCCAGACCATCGGCGCGGTCTATGCCTATGAGTACGACGTGGAGCAGGCGACGCTGCTGCTGACGCTGCAGAAGAATCTGCTGCGCATCTCGGCGGCGGTCGCGGGCTTTGTTGTGCTGCTGAGCCTGCTGCTCTCGCGGATACTCACGCGCCGCTTCGGCGTGCTGCTCGAGGCCATCCGCCGCGTGCGCGAGGGCGCGTACAGCTACCACGCCGAGATCGGCGGGCGCGACGAGATCAGCGAGATCGCCGAGGAGTTCAACAGCCTCTCCGACCGCTTGCAGACGACGGAGGAGGCGCGCCGCCGCTTTGTCTCCGACGCGAGCCACGAGCTGAAAACGCCGCTGGCCGGTATCCGCCTGCTCTCCGACTCGATTTTGCAGACCGAGGACATCGACGCCGCCACGGTGCGCGAGTTCGTCGGCGACATCGTGCAGGAGACCGACCGCCTGACGCGCATCACGGAAAATCTGCTGCGGCTCACGCGGCTCGACAGCGGCATCATCGAGCCGGCGCAGAGCGTCGCGGTCGAGCCGGTCATCGAGCGCGTGGTGCGGATGCTGCGGCTGGTCGCCGACGAGAAGCGGGTCGAGCTGACCTATCTCGTCGAGCGGGAGCAGAGCGTGCGGGCCGGCGTGGACGACCTGCACCAGATCATTTATAACCTCACCGAGAACGCCATCAAATACAACCGCCCCGGCGGCTTCGTGCGCGTGACGCTCGGCGGCACGGAGAACGAATGCGTGCTGCGCGTGGAGGACAACGGCATCGGCATTCCCGAGGAGGACAGGCCGCGCGTGTTCGACCGCTTCTACCGCGTGGACAAGATGCGCTCACGCGCCGCAGGCGGCACGGGCCTTGGACTTTCCATTGTGGCGGACACCGTACGCCGCCGCGGCGGCAGCATCGCTGTCAGCGCTCGCGCGGGCGGCGGCACCTGCTTCACGGTGCGGCTCCCCGCCGTGCGGAGGGAGGGGGAGACATGAGGAGAAGAAAGACGTTCCTGTTCACGTTTCTCGTTCTTTCGCTGCTGCTCGCCGCCTGTGTGCGCAGCGGCGGGACGGAGGGAGAAAACAGCTATACGATCTACTACCCCGCCGCCGAGCTGCGCGACGTGCCGGGCGAGGACGCCATCGTTGCCCGCACCGTGCAGCTCCCGGACGCCGACACGCTCACGCAGGAGGAGCTGGCGCAGCGATTGCTGGAGCGGCTTCTTGCCGACGCGCCGGATGTGGGCGTCCGCGCACCGATGCCGGGCGGGACAACGCTTCTGAGCCTGTCGGTCCTCGGCAACTGGGCGCGGGTGGACTTCTCGCGGCAGTATGCGCGCCTTGCGGGCATTGATCTGACGCTCGCCGATTACTGCGTGACGCTCACGCTCGCGCAGCTCGACGGCGTGAACGCGGTGTCCATCACCTCGGGCGGGCGGGAGCTGCCGTACCGCGAGACGCAGACGCTTACGGCGGCGGATCCGCTGCTGTCGATGCGCGAGGACGCGCTGCGCCCCATCACCGTATCGCTCTACTTCCTCGACCCGACGAGCGGCGCGCTGCGCGCGGAAAAGCGCGCGCTGGCGCTCTACGAGGGGCAGACGCGCGTGAACGCGCTGCTGGAGGCGCTCGCGCAGGGCCCTGAGAGCGACGCGCTCGCAGCGCTGCTGCCGGAGGAGTTCACCGTGCTCTCCGCCCGCGTGGAGGAGGGGACGTGCTACCTCAATCTGCCCTCCGACGCCGATCTCGGCATCTCGCCGCGGCAGACGGTGGAGTCGCTGGTGCTCTCGCTCTGCTCGCTCGACACCGTCGAGCGCGTGCAGATCGTCGTGGACGGCGAGATCGCGGCGCAGCTGAACGGTGTGAACGTCGGTGAGCCGCTGACGCCATGAGAAAAGAAAGAACGCCGCACGGCCTGTGAGCCGTGCGGCGTTTTCTTATCATCGGGAGTCCTTCCGCGTGGAGAGGCAGAAGGTCAGCAGCGAGGCCGCCGCGCTCACCGTGCCGAGCAGCAGCGCGGCCTGTATGCCGCTGCGGTCGAGGAGCCGTCCGCCGAGGAGATTGCCCAGCGCGCCGCCAAGTCCGCTGCCGGCGACGTAGATGAGCGACTGTCCCTTGAGCTGCTCGCGTTCGGGGAGCGCCGCGGCGACATAGTAGACCGTCGCGGGCGCGTAAACGGCGAACTGGAAGAACTGCATACAATGCCCGAGGTAGATGAGGGGCATTGAGCGGGCAAGGTAGAAAATAAGGAATTTCACGACCTCGGCTCCTGCCGCGAAGCGCAGGAAGAAGCCGGGCGAGAAGCGCTTTTGCAGCCGGGAGACCAGCGTCATCGCGGGAAGCTCCAGCACGGCGGAGATGGCAAGGCTCGTGCCCACGGCGCTCGCGGTCCCGCCGGCCTTGCCGACGAGGGCGTTCATGTAGGTGTTGGAGATGGTGTGGGTGAGGAAAAAGAACATACAGCCGAGCAGGGTGAGCGCGAAGCGCGGGTGGCTGCGCAGCACGGCGGCGATGCTCCGGTGCTCCGCGGGGCGGTCCGCCGCTTCATCGGGGCGCTCGGGCAGGCGGAAGCCGGACATGGCGAGGAGTCCGCAGGCGGTCAGCGCGGCAAAGACCGGCAGGAGCAGCGTCGGCGCGTGGCGCTCGAGCACAAAGCCGAGGAGCAGCACCGCGGCAGCGTAGGAGACCGAGCCGACGCCGCGGCAGAAGCCGTAGACCACCGGGATGCCGCAGCGGTTCGCGTCCATCGCCATGGCGTTTTGAAACGGCGGGGTGGAGGAGAGGAACGCGCCGATGAGCGCGAAGCACGCGCCCAGCACGAACGGGCGCGGCAGCGGCACGAGCCATACGAGCAGGCACAGCGCCGCGGCGAGCGTGAGCAGCGCCATCGCACCGTGGCGGTTTTCGAGGCCGGGCCGCGCGTCGAGAAACGAGGAGACCGCGGGGGAGAGGAACACCGAGAGCAGCGTCGCGCACGAGGTCACGACGCCGACCTGCACGCTCGCAAAGCCGTTGTATTCGAGCACGAGCGCGATGAAGGCCCAAAGCGAGCCGTAGGCGCCCCAGAACGAGGCGTGGATCACGGCGTAGCGCGTATTCATGAGAAGCCGCACGGCGACGCCTCCTTTCCCAACAAAGCGGAATACAAGAAGTTTAACACTTTGTGATGCATTGTCAACGGTTTTTGTTGAGTTTTGCGCGTACATGGGCTATACTGTAACATGAAAAAGAATGCGAACACGGAGGTTTTTGACGATGAAGCTGATGGTGCTGGACGGCAACTCGATCCTCAATCGCTCCTATTACGGCATCCGTCCCCTGACGACGAAGGACGGGTTTTACACGCAGGCCATTTACGGCTTTCTGGTCACGATGGCGCGGCTGGAGGACGAGGAGCGGCCCGACGCAGTGTGCGTGACCTTCGACCGGCGCGAGCCGACCTTCCGCCATCTGGAGTATGAGGGCTACAAGGCCCAGCGCAAGGGGATGCCCGAGGAGCTGGCGATGCAGCTTCCGGTGATGAAGGAGGTACTCGACGCGATGAACATCCCGCGCTACGAGCTGGCGGGCTACGAGGCGGACGACCTCATCGGCACCATCTCGCGCAGATGCGAGGCGGCGGGCTGGGACTGCGTGGCAGCGACGGGTGACAAGGATTCGCTTCAGCTCATCACGGAGCACACGACCGTCAAGCTCATCTCCACCCGCATGGGGCAGACCACCACGAAGCGCATGACGCCCGAGAGCTTTGCCGAGGAGTACGGCTTTGAGCCGATCCACATCATTGACCTCAAGGCACTCATGGGCGACGCGAGCGACAACATCCCGGGCGTTCCCGGCATCGGCGAAAAGACGGCGATGGCGCTCGTTCAAAAATACCGCAGCATTGACGAAATTTACCGTCTCCTGCCGGAGCTTGACGCCAAGCCCGGCGTCATCAAAAAACTGACTGAGGGCGAGGAAAGCGCACGGCAGAGCTATCACCTCGCGACGATCCTCACCGATGCGCCGTTGGAGTTCACGCCGCAGGACAACCTGCGCAAAGCGCCGTCGGACGCGCTCTATCCGCTGCTCATGCATCTGGAGTTCCATAAGCTTATCGAGAAAATGGGGCTAAAGCCCGCGGCGGAGCCGCTCAGCGCCGCAGAAACGGTCGAATGCACCGTGACGGTCGAGGCCGTGACGAGCACGGAAAGGACGGAGGAATGTCTCGAGCTCTTCCGCGCGGCGGACCATGTGACGGTGCTCGCGCTGCCCGACCTCTCCGGCGTGATCGTGGAGTGGGAGAAGAGCGAAAAGGAGACGCTGAGCGCGGAGTTTTTCTTCGACCGCTATTCCGGCGACTGGAACGCGCTGCTGCGCGCACTGTTCTCTGCCGACATCAAAAAGGTCAGCCACAACGTCAAGGACCTCATGCACACACTGCTGGAAAACGGTTTGCCCGCCGAGGGCTTTGTGTTCGACACCGCGCTCGCCGCCTATCTCATCGACGCGACGGCGGGCAGGTATGACATCGCCTCGCTCTTTGCCGTCTACTTCCACACGCAGCTTGCCGCGCCGGCGCATCTGGAGCCGGGGGCGTTCGATCTGCTCGGCGATGTGAGAGCGGCGGAAACGGCGTTTCATATCTATACCTCCGCCGTCGGCGCGCTCTATGAGGAGCTTGCGCCGCGCATCGAGGAGCGGCAGCTCCATGCGCTTTATTACGAGGTCGAGTTACCGCTCTGCCGCGTGCTCGCGGAGATGGAGCTTGCGGGCGTGCGCGTGGACGCGAAGGCGCTCGCGGACTTCGGCGCGGCGATGGACGCGGAGCTGAAAACGCTGGAGGAGCGCATTTACGAGGAGGCCGACGGGAGCTTCAACATCAACTCCCCCAAGCAGCTCGGCGAGGTGCTTTTCGACCGTCTCGGCCTGCCGCACGGCAAAAAGACGAAGACCGGCTGGTCAACGAACGCGGATGTGCTTGAAAAGCTGCGCTGGGAGCACCCCATTGTCGCCGACGTGCTGCAGTACCGCCAGTACGCCAAGCTGAAATCGACCTACTGCGACGGACTGCTGAAGGTCATCGGGCCGGACGGGCGCGTGCGCACGAGCTTCCAGATGACCGTGACCGCCACGGGGCGGCTCAGCTCCACCGAGCCGAATTTGCAGAATATCCCGACGCGCACGCCGCTCGGCAGCGAGCTGCGGCGGATGTTCGTGCCCGAGCGCGGCAATGTGCTCGTGGACGCGGACTACAGCCAGATCGAGCTGCGGCTGCTCGCCCACATCGCGGGCGACGAAACGATGCGGCAGGCGTTTTTGAGCGGCGAGGATATCCACACCGTCACCGCCTCGCAGGTGTTCGGCGTGCCGACGGAGGCAGTGACGAAGCAGATGCGCTCGCACGCGAAGGCGGTCAACTTCGGCATCGTCTACGGCATCTCCGCGTTTTCGCTCGCGCAGGACATCGGCGTGAGCGTTTACGAGGCGAAGGAGTATATTCAAAATTACCTCGACCGCTTCTCCGGCGTGCGCCGCTACATGACCGAGATCGTGGAAAAGGCGAAGGCGCAGGGCTACGTTGAAACGCTCATGCACCGCCGCCGCGATCTCCCCGAGCTGACCGCGAGCAACTTTGCCACCCGCTCGTTCGGCGAGCGCGTCGCGCTCAATATGCCCATTCAGGGCACGGCGGCGGACGTGATGAAGCTCGCGATGGTGCGCGTGCATGACCGTCTCAGGCGCGAGGCGCCGGAGGCGAAGCTGCTGCTGCAGGTCCACGACGAGCTGATCGTCGAGTGCCCCGAGGCGATGGCGGAGCAGGCGGCACGGCTCCTCACGGAGGAGATGGAGGGCGTGATGCAGCTCTCCGTGCCGCTGGTGGCGGAGGCGCACTGGGGCAAAAACTGGCTGGAGGCAAAGGGATGAACGGAAAGGTCATGCCGGTGCGGATCGTACCGATGAAAACGGAGCACCTCGACGCGGTGGCGGAGCTGGAGCGCAGCTGCTTCACCGTGCCGTGGTCGCGCAATGCGCTTGCCGAGGAGTTGGACAACGCACTCTCGGCCTTTCTCGTCGCGCTGGACGAAAATGACCGCGTGGTCGGCTACGCGGGCTTGCAGGTCGTGCTCGACGAGGGCTATATCACGAATGTCGCCGTGCGGCCCGACTGCCGCCGCCGCGGCGTCGCGGGGAAGCTGCTCGATGTGTTCGAGCGCTTTGCCGAGGGCAATCACCTCGCGTTTCTCTCGCTCGAGGTGCGCGCGAGCAACTACGCCGCCATCGCGCTCTACGGACAGCACGGCTACCGCGGCGTGGGACGCCGCAGGAATTACTATGAGCATCCCAAGGAGGATGCCGTCATCATGACACGAGAGTTTGGGGAGGCAGCGAAATGAGGATATTGGCTTTTGAATCCTCCTGCGACGAGAAATCAAACCGCGGAACGGTTTGATTTCAGCTGAGATAACACGTCTTGGCAGCAGCTTTGCTGCTGCCGCCCCGCCTCCGCGGGCGGGCGCAAGCGCCCGGCGGTCTCGTGAGGGATGCGGCGAAAAATGATAGAAAGAAGCAGATAAGATGAAAATACTGGCTTTTGAATCCTCCTGCGACGAGACCGCGGTGGCGGTCGTCGAGGACGGGCGGCGTGTGCTCTCCGACGCCATCGCGTCGCAGGCGGATATGCACGCGCTCTACGGCGGCGTGGTGCCGGAGATCGCCTCGCGCAAGCACGTCGAGGCCATCGCCGCGCTGACGGACAAGGCGCTCGCGGACGCGGGCGTGACGAAGCGGGACATCGACGCGGTGGCGGTCACCTACGCGCCGGGCCTGATCGGCGCGGTGCTGGTGGGGCTGAGCTTCGCCAAGTCCGTCGCCTACGCGCTGGGCGTACCGCTCATTCCGGTGCATCATATCCGCGGCCACATCGCCGCGAATTATCTGGCGTTCCCGGAGCTGGAGCCGCCGTTCCTGGCGCTGTGCATGTCCGGCGGCAACACGCTGCTCGTGGACGTGCGGGATTATACCGACCTTGTTCTCGTCGGCGCGACGCGCGACGACGCGGCGGGCGAATGCTTCGACAAGGCCGCGCGCGTGCTCGGGATGCCCTATCCCGGCGGCAAGCCGATGGACGAGCTGGCGCAGCAGAGCGCGGGCGGCGTGTACGACCTGCCGCGCGCGAGCATCGAGGGGCACCCGCTCGACATGAGCTTTTCCGGCCTCAAGACGGCGGTGGTCAACCTCGCCCACAACGCCGAGCAGAAGGGCGAGCCGCTCGACCGCGCGGCGCTCGCGCGGGACTTTACCCGCGCGGTGTCCGATGAGCTGGTGCCGCGCGCCATGCTGGCCGTGCGCACGTGCGGACGCAAAACGCTGGTCGCCGCCGGCGGTGTGGCCGCGAACACCATCCTCCGTGCCGACCTGATGGCGGCATGTGCGCGCGAGGGCGTGAAGCTGTACCTCCCGCCGCTCCAGCTGTGCGGCGATAACGGTGCGATGATCGGCGCGCAGGGCTACTATGAGTATTTGGCCGGCGCTCGCGCGGACCTGTCGCTCAACGCCTACGCCACCCGCGACATCGACGACGCGGTGGTCGCCTACCGCGCGCAGGTGCGCGACATATTCGCCTGAGATGAATAAAAGCCGCAGACCTGTCAAGGTCTGCGGCTTTCCTTTTTGACGGAGCAAAATGAAATCCTGCAAAATAAAGGCGTTATGGAAACAAGCGGACGTTATTTGCAAAAGGGAGAAGAAATATCGTGCGTTATGTCAAACGAGTCATGTACCGGAGAGGGACGGGACATTTGACGCTGCGGCTGTGCAGAATGTCTGAGAATTTCAGGAAACCCAAGAAATATAGGGCGTTCTAAGTCTGGGGATAAGTCTGTGGAAACTGTGGATAACTATTTGTAGAAAAGCATTATTAAAAAACTTATGTGAACTCGTCGAACAATCGCGCGAGGGCAGAGAGCGTGCCGGAAAAAGTCGGGAAAAGGAAGGCAAAGTACGGGTTTTCCCGATTTTTGACGAAGCGCGTCGGGCACCGTTTTGGTTTGCTGGCGCGGTTTGCGGGGCGTGACCGCCGCCGGCGGGCCGTCCGAAATGCAAGAGAGCGAGCGCAAATACAAATGGTATTATTCACCGAAATGCGCGTTCAAAAATAAGAAAGGAGCGGGACGGAAAAAACGATGGTTTCCGTCTTGACGCGGGCAAAAAAGTGTGCTAAAATATCATTCGTCTTTGAGAAAGACGCTGGTGTAGCTCAGTCGGTAGAGCAGCTGATTCGTAATCAGCAGGTCGCTGATTGTTGCTAAGGGCAGCGATAAAGAGGTTCACAAAAAAGTTCATAAGCTGGTGTAGCTCAGTTGGTAGAGCAGCTGATTCGTAATCAGCAGGTCGCTGGTTGTTGCTAAGGATAGCAAGTGAGGAACCCCCTAAAAGTAAATATGCTGGTGTAGCTCAGCTGGTAGAGCAACTGATTCGTAATCAGTAGGTCGCCGGTTCAAATCCGGCCATCAGCTCCAAAAAGTACCTGTTATTGCAAAATAACAGGTACTTTTTGTAATATTTGCAGCAAAAAGTTGCAAAAATATCGACCGGCGTTCTGCACAAAAGCTGCCGAATAAACTTTGTCGCCGGATGTGAATTTTCAAATAATGAGCAACAAAAATCTTTTCAAAAAGCAGTAGCTTTGTGTACCGAGTTGTGGTATGTGTTGTGGTTACCCCAAAGGAGGTGTCGCAATGTATGACTACATGAAGGCTTTGCAAAAACGCTTCGACCGTCAGGAACACGGCGAATTGGATAAGCAGGTCGAACGGGCCCAAGAGGAACTGCGGCGGAACATGGATGTCGCGGGGCGAAAGAAGCTGCTACGCCTGCTGGACGCGCAGAACGCATTGCTGGCTGAATCCAAGCTGATGAGCTTCACGGCTGGCTTCAAGCTGGCGTGGGGCATTGCGAAAGAGCTGGAGGCAAATGGACTCTACTCCTTCGAGCGGGAGGAAGAAGAACACATCTGCCGTCCGGTGGAACAGGATATTTGATCCCTACTCACGAAGAACATTTCACACAAGCAAAAAGAGATGAATTTTTAGGGGGATTAATTACTGTTTAGGTCACGCAGAAGAATTACTTATCCGGCAGGATTGGTCGCCGCATCATACGATGAACAGCCCTCCATACCTGAAGCCTGCTACCGGGATAGGCTTCTCTCAGTTTCTCGACCGCGCGGCTCTTCGCCTTCTCCACGGCGGACTCCTTCATCATGTGATACATCCCGATCTCTTTCAAGGTCGCCTCCGGGTATCCGAACACGCCGCAGGCTTTGCCGAGAATGTCCCTGTCCTTCTTCGGCAGGGTATCGAACAGCTCCCGAAGGAACTCGATGCAGACTTTGCGGTACACGGCTTGCTCCGCCGAAACGGAGAGCATCCCCGGCATCAGCCGCTCGTAGGGATCGCCGTCATAGCCCTCCGGGACAAGATCATGCACACCGAGGAAATGGGTGTTGTAGCGAACATATCGACTGACACGAGCCTCAGGGATACCCAGCTCCTCCGCGATTTCACCGGTATCCTTCCATGCAACATGATACAGCCTCTGCACCTGCCGGACAGCTGCCATCTCGTCCTTGCTCAACGCCATGCAGCCAATATTCTGCTCCAGCCAGCGGGTCATGCGCCCCTTCAAATGCGGGTAGAGATAGGTGGTGAGCACGGCGCGGCTCTCGTCATATTCTTTGCTCTGAATCCGTGTCAGAAGCTCCAACGCGCCCTCGCCGCAGAGGTCATCCAGAATCGTTTTCGTATACGCGGAAAACTGGTTTGGATGATGAGAATCCGTTGTCAGGCAGTTGAACGCCTCCGCGGTTTCCTTGGCGATGCCGCGGATCAGACCGATGTTTTTATGGTACAGTTTTTCCAGCGCAGCCTCGTTACCGTCATAATATTGGCGAATTAGTTGCTCGTTGGTCATGATTGCTCACCCGCCTTTTGCTTCGGCGGACGGCCCCTCGGATTGGCCGTTCTGGTGATCCCGCAGTGCTGGTAGACATTCTCAGATGAAACGCTCTCTTCAAAGGCTTCTACAGAGATATTCGCATCGCGCAAGGCATCATAGAGCAGATCCCGCACATAGTCCTTGGCTTTTCTTGCGTCCTTCTGTGAAATTGCGTCCCGAGACAGATCCTTCGTGATGCGGGAAAAGGCGGTCACCTTAACTTTGACCTTCGGGATATTTTTAGCGAGTTCCTTCTGCACCTCCACCGAACCAAACTGCCGGCAGGTGTAGCCGGGCGCGTGGGGACACGCCCCCTCGCAGTACAGTGCGTGGACGCCGCTCTTGAGCAGAAAATACCGTCCACAGATGATGCAGCGGCGGATGTTGTGTCCGCTGTTCAGCGCCAGCATAAAATCCGCTTTCATCAGCGCCTGTAAGCTGTCGGTCACATGCTCCTGACAGATAGCAACAGTGCCGTCCGGCAGCTGCCGCGGCACATAGGAAAGCTCGTAGGCGTCGTGGGTCGTATAGCAGTCGCCGTTGTTGCGGATGGGATTGACGATCAGCTTTTCCGCAATGCGCTCATCATTGTAAAAACCGTAGAGAGCCTTCGCGTACTCCTCCGGGCTGTTGTGATCCAGCTTGGACAAACTGAACTGAATAAAGTTCCGGATGGTCTCATTGAAGGCACGGATGTCATGGAGGTACAGCGCGTAGCGGTCAAGGTGCTTCTGGTAGTCACGCCATGCGTCCCTGGTGGGGCCAAAGGCGCGGAGCAGCTCATAATAAAAAGCCTCTCCATCTTCCAGATCTGCCTCACTCGGATGGAACAGGTCGAGGGGAGCATACTCACCGCGCTGGGAGAATTGGTTTGCCACGCGCTCAAACTGTCTCTTTTGCGCTTCCTCTGTCGGCGCTTGACCCTCTGCGGGGAATACGCTGAACTGCTCCGTGATCTCCCGTATGGCAGAGAAGAAAGCGTCCTCGTCTTCGTCCAGCAGCAGGCGGAACACCTGATACCGGCGCAGCTTCTGGCAGAGCGCGTCCATCTTCTCATTCAGCTTCCACCAAAGCGCTATGTCCCGCTTCCGCTCATATTCTTCCGCAAGATCGGTGATCTGTGTCATACGCTTTTTCAGGCGCATGTATTCGTCCGGAGATAGATTCAACAGGTCGGCGGTCAGCATACCGGCGGTCAACTGCTGGCCGTTCAGCTCCAAGGTGCTGCCATAGGTGTAGAAAATAACGCTGCCTCCCATGTGTATCCTCCCCTGCAAAAATTGTCCTACCTGATTTTTAATTTGTCCGCTCTTTTTCTCAGCATAGCATGAATTTCTCCACAATACAAGCAGAGGGAAGAAACCACGTGCCGTTCCGTGGTAACTCCCCTCTGCTTTTTCCGCTCTCATCGTTCCGATGGGAGCAATTTTTTTAAGGAGGATTCAAAATTGAAAAAAGAAAACAGATTGCTGACCATCGACGGTGAAACGCTGATGAGTCAGCCGCTCACGCCGCTGAACTTTGTGGTGGATACGTTGCTGTCCCAGGGCCTGCACATCCTCGCGGGCTCACCCAAGGTGGGAAAGTCATGGCTGGCGCTGTGGCTGGCGGTCACGGTGGCAAAGGGCGAAACCGTTTGGGGCATGGGCGTGAAACAGGGTACCACGCTCTACCTCTGCTTGGAGGATTCCACCCTCCGCATCCAGAACCGTTTGTTCGAGATCACGGAGGACGCCCCCGCCAACGTCCACTTCACCACCAACAGCGATACCCTCGGCAAGGGGTTGGAGGAACAGCTCTGTGCATTCCTCGCGGAGCATCCTGACACAGTGCTGATTATCATAGACACGCTGCAGATGATCCGCGGAGCCAACTACGACAATACCTACGCCAACGACTACCGTGATCTCTCCGCACTGAAGCACATCGCGGACGCCCACGGCATTGCTATTCTGCTGATCCACCATCTGCGAAAGGAGCTTGCCGATGATGTGTTCAGCCGCATCTCCGGTACGACGGCCATCAGCGGCGCGGTGGATTCCAGCTTCACGCTGGTGGAGGACAAGCGCGGCAGCGGCAAGGCGACGCTCTCCTGCATCGGGCGCGACATCGAATACCGGGAACTGACGCTGGAGCGCAACGCGGAAAATGTGTGGGAGCTGGTGTCGGACAGCCGGATGCAGCCGGAGCTGCTGGGCGGCCGGATCGTCATTCTTCTCTCTGAACTGCTGCGTGACCGCACGGAATTTATCGGCACTCCCACGGAGCTGTCCGCGCAGATCGACCCTGCGGGCAGCGAGGGCATCACGTCGAAAAAGGTATCCCGCCTGATCCTGCAAAGCGTTGCCGCACTAAGCAAAATCGGCATTTCCGCCGTGGTGCGCCGCAGCAACGGCAAGCGGCTCATTGAACTGCGCCGTGCCGAAAGTGACGATGCACAGGGTACCCAAGCTGTTGACCCTATCGACCCTGCCGATGTCTCGGGCGGTGAAAACGCCCCGTGTTTCGCCGTGTGAGCCGCTGTGTGCGCGTTTGGGGGATGGGGTGGCGTGTGTACCCAACGAGGGGATCTTCAGCCCACACAGGGCGAATTCCGGGACGGCATAAAAACGGTAAATACGCCGCCGTGACCCGCGGGCGTCCAGCGTTTCAACGGCATGAATCGCACGCCGAGGGTAGTGATACCACCCCCCACACAGAAGTGCCGAAAAAGCACTGTGTGCGGGAGGGAACAGCACGCATCCATCGGCGCAGAGCACCCACTCTGAGAAAGCCGTTTTTTCTGCTGAAACAACCCCGCGCGGGGTTGTTCCGACACAGCCACAGCAGCCTGAGGGTAAGTGATACCCCCCACACGGAAATGCAAAAAAGCGCTGTGCGAAGGGAGAAAAATTCCTTAAAAGTCAGCAGAAGAAACATTTTATTTCTCTGCCGTAGATGGAAAATTCCTCTGCGTAAGCTGTTATTCCCGATAGGCGCAGAGGTTTCCTTTTACGGGAGTTTAATCACCTCCGTTGGAGGTGGCCAGCATCGCATTTGTCTGGTCTGCGGCGAAGCCGCTGCCCTGCCAAATGCACTGGGCGGGGCATGGCCCCGCACCCCATTTTCGGGCAGAAGCCCACACCCACTTTTAGCTACGATTGGAGAAAAACATGAAAAAAGATATCAAATTCAGCACGCGCATGGCGTCCGCTGACCGCGAGAAGATCAAAGCGCTGGCGGCGAAGGCCGGAATGTCCATGAGCGACTACGTCACCGCCTGCTGTCTCGGCAAGCGGATCGTGGTTATCGACGAGCAGAAGGAACTGCTCCGCCAGCTCAAGGGCATCGGCAGCAACATCAACCGCCTCACCGTCCTTGCCAACATGGGCAAGGTGCAGGTCATGGGTCTCGACAAGGTCGCGCGGGAGCTGTCCGAGGTCAGCGCCGTCCTGCGGTCAGTCTTGGAAGGGCGGTGAGCCGTATCGCCATCGTACATTTCGTGAACCACAAAAAAGGAACGCAGTCCCGTGCGGCCATGGCCGGCGTCCTGTTCTATGTCGCGCAGCCCAAGAAAACCATGTGGGAGAGGGAGCAACTCGTCAGCGGCATCAACTGCCAGCCGCAAAGTGTCTACGATGACTTCCTCAACACGAAGCTGCTCTACCACAAGGACGGCGGCACGATGTTCTACCACATGGTGCAGAGCTTTCCAAAAGGCGCGGCAGTCGATCCACGGCAGGCCCACAAAGCCGCACGGCGGCTGGCGGAATACTTTGAGGGCTGTGAGGTGTTGATCTGCACCCATGTGGACCGTGAGCATGTCCACTCCCACTGCGTCATCAACTCCGTCAACTTCGAGACAGGCAAAAAGCTGCACATGGCAAAAGAACAGTTACAGGAGCTGATGCGGCACAACGATGCGATCTGTCAGGAGATGGGGCTGCCGGTCTTTGAAGCGACCGCACAGAAGTCTCGCGGCATGAGCGGAGCGGAGTACCACACAGCGCTCAAGAGACAGAGTTGGAAGCTGCGGCTGGCAAATACGATAGATGAATGCATGCGCTATGCCGCCGACAGGGACGCTTTCGTTTCCCTGATGGAGTCCGAGGGCTATGCTGTCCGCTGGGAGAGCAGCCGTAAATACATCACCTACACCACACCGGACGGCATGAGGTGCCGCGACAACAAACTACACGAGGAAAAGTATTGCAAGGAGGTCATGGAGCATGAATTCAGAATACGCGCAGAGCTCGTCAAGAGAAAACTGCGTCGAGCAGAGGAAACCGATGGAGGAATTGAAGCGGCTGAATCAACCGAACAGCGCACCGCCGTCTGCGCCACAGCCACAAATGATGCAGCCCATTGTGATCCAGTGCAATCTGCCGCAGGCGATGAGCAAGCTGACAGAGCAGGCAGACGGAATAAACTGGGAGCTGGAGGAAATTCGGAAGGCCCTGCCGGAGTTGAAAACGCACATCGACCTGACACCGGTGCAGAAGTCGCTCACGGAGATGCAGAGATCTCTGACAGAGATGAACAAACTGCTGGAACGGGTTGGGAATCTGAGCGAGAAGTATTCCTCCAAGTGGATCGACTGGCTCCCGGACTTCAGCCTGCTGGTGGCCCTCAAGTGGATCATGCTGGTGCTGATCCTTGGCACGGCGGCACTGGCGGGTTGGTATGGCGTGGCTGCGATCCGCAGCCTGTTCCTCTGATCCCCGCCGTGGCCGGACTGACCGCTGCGGGAGCGCTATTGGATGAGGATGAGGACGCCGAGGAAAAGCGGCGGCGCATGGAGGCGAAAATCGCCGCCGAAAACTTTGGCGCGGCGGTCGGCTTCGCCGCAGGCGCGGCTCTGGCGGTGAAAGAAAAATTGGATGAACACGCTGCGCAAGAAGAACAGAAAAAGCAACAGCATGAGCAAACGATGGGAGGATTGTAAGATGTTTTTATACGAAGGCGATTGTTTGAAAAATATTACCGAGATCCGTGGTATCAGATATGTGACCGTCAGCCACTACAGCGGTGATACGGTGATACAAAATAAAATGGCAGAATTGATCAAGCGTGACTTTCATCCGTCAGAACTAAACAATCTTACGAATGAATCTTCAGTGGGTTTGGATATGGCTATTTCGGCGCAAGATGGGTATTGTGTGTCCGAGACAAACGAAAAGGAGGACGTCTGATGGAACAGGAAAAAGGTGCAGTCTATTGCCGGTTGAGTCAAGATGACGGCAGTGCCGGAGAATCTGGCAGCATCCAAACACAGAGAACCCTGCTAACGCAATACTGCAAAGAGCACAGTATACAGATCGTCGATTACTATTGCGACGATGGGTGGAGCGGAACCAACTTTGAACGGCCGGAATTCAAGCGCATGATTGACGATATTGAAAATGGAAAAATCAATACCGTCATCGTAAAAGACCTCTCCCGTTTCGGCCGTGAGTATGCACAGATGGGACTGTACATCGAACATTACTTTGAGGAAAAGGGTATCCGGTTCATTGCGGTAGCCGAAGGAATCGACTCCAAGAAGGGATTGGACAACCTGATGCTGCCCATGACCAATGTCATCAACTCACTCTATGCGCGGCAGGCTTCCACCAAAACAAAAGCAGCACACCGGGCGCGGGCAGGCAGTGGAATGTTCATTGGCAGCCGCGCGCCTTTCGGTTACCAGAAAGACCCTGATGACCGACATCACCTGATTGTTGACCCAGAAGCGGCCGAGGTGGTCAAAAGCATTTTCCAAATGTTTGCCGACGGCATCGGTTATGTGCGTATGACAAAGATTTTGCGTGGGAAGCAAATCCTTAACCCGCAAGCGTACTTCAACCAGAATAACCCTGACTACTATAAAAACAGCGACTACTGGCGAAAGCCCTTTGACTGGCACGCTACTTCTGTGCGGGCAATTTTGAACAATCCCGTATACCTTGGCAAGATCGTATTCGGACGCACAAAGACCAAGGGCTTCTTTGATAAGCACCGCATTGCGGCAGATGAATCGGAGTGGGTCGTGTCGGAGGACACACACGAACCGCTCATCACTCAGGACCTGTGGGATACGGTGCATCAGATGATGCAGGCTCGGCGCAGAGAAAACTGCACCGGCGAGGTACAGCCCTTTGCGGGACTGGTGAAGTGCGCTGACTGCGGCTCCTCGCTGAATGTCAGCTATGACAAGAGAAAGGGGCGATATACCGGCTTCTCCTGCTGGGTATACAAAAACTATGGCAAAGAACGCTGTACCTCTCATGCGATTGGTTGGAAAACGCTGAACCAGTTAGTGCTGGAGGACATCCGCCGCAATGCGCTGGACGCGCATCGCCATGTGGCGGATTACATGGATATGCTGCTTGCCATTAAGGAGGAACGGCAGAAGGAGGACATCGACCGCAGCCGCCGTGAGTTAAAAACGATAGACAAACGCATGGACGAGTTAAACAAAATACTTAACAAGCTCTATGAGGATGCGGCATTAGAGAAAATCAGCGAGGAACGCTATCAGGCCATGGCTCCAAAGTACGAACGTGAACAGATCGAACTGCGCGGTAAAAGGGACGCGCTGACCGCGGAACTTGCCCGGAATGACGAAGTCTACAACAATATCCAGCAATTCATCCCTCTGATTTGGAAGTACACCAACATTCAGGAATTGACACCGTATATCCTTAACGAGTTGATCGAGAAGATCGTGGTACACGAAAAGGAAATTGGTGCGGACGGCGTAAAAACCCAGCAAGTGGACATCTACTATAAGTTCATCGGTCTTATCAACCAGAAGGCAGAAGGCGGTTGCAAGGGGGAAGTTGTCAAAGTGAAAAGGACAGAGATAGAGAACCAGCCTGTTTAACGGAAGGGGGTGTCGGCAGAAAGCCGACACCCCCCTTTTTTTAATTCACGCGAACGGCATACTTCACGCGATTCCCATACTGCGTCGATTTGAGCAGTCCCAGCTTTTCAAACTTCAACACAAAGCTGCGGATCGTCGCATAGGCAGCGTTCCCAAAGCCCTTTTCCAACTGCTTGGTGGAAAATTCCACGTCGCCATAAGCCGACAGAACAAACTCCCACAGTGCTTTCTCCTTCTCAGTGACCTGCCCGTGGAACAGGGCGGTCTGAAACGCCTCGGTTGTCTGTGCGGTCGGAAGCGCCCCGTTCAGCTTATGATAACACAATAAATTTGGGGGTGGTAAGGTTGGCTGCGAATTATTCCATTTTCAGAAATTTCCTATACTTTTGAGCCCGGCATCATGACATTGATCGATCGATGGGCGCTATTTTCTGTAGTATGCAAATTGCATTTCAGTTTATTTGATGTAAAACTCATGATTTCAGGAGAATCTCTTGTAAAACAGAAAAACCGTGCTATAATATTTATAATTATAACGTTGAACGGAGAGGTGCTATGTCAGTTAGTTATGATAAGCTCTGGAAGATTCTTATTGATAAAAAGATGAATCGCACGGAACTCAAGGATTCATCTGGAATTAGTTTTAATGTGCTTGCCAAAATGGGAAAAAATGAATTTGTATCCATGGAAAGCCTTATGAAGATATGCGTTACTCTTAACTGTAACGTTGGTGATATTATGGATTTCTTACCAGAGAGTGAGGAGTTGCAGGAATGACACCAGAGATGCTGACTACGCTAACCGAACAAGTTGCCGAGCTTGTTCAGACTTATAGTAATAATTATCCGCAATTCCAGAGAGCAACCTATAACGAGACTCAAGTCCGTGTTGATTTTGTAAACCGCTTCTTCAAACTTCTTGGATGGGATGTAGATAACGAACGTGGATTGCCACAACACTTGCGTGAAGTTACCCATGAGGCTACCGTAGTTGTAGAGGAAGACGGCGTCCATCGCAGCAAAAAACCAGATTATTCTTTCAAGGTCGGTACGGAAGTCCTGTATTTCCTTGAGACAAAGAAACCTGCGGTAAACCTTACTATCGATGCAGCTCCGGCGTTCCAGTTGCGCAGATATGGATGGAGCGGAAACTTAAAAGTCTCAGTGTTGACCAATTTCACCGATCTATATATCTATGATTGTTCTGTTCGTCCGAGAGAAGGCGATGACATTGGTATCGCAATGATTGCTCACTACCACTTCGACGAGTATGTGGAACATTTTGAGGAAATTTACAACATGCTGTCCAAAGAAGCAGTCTTGACTGGACAGTTTGAGCGTCATTTCGGTAATATTCAAGGGGCTCTTCGTCGTGAACCGTTCGATCAGTATTTCTTGGATCAGATTAGAACCTGGCGAATGATGCTTGGTGAGGATATTCTGTGCAACAATCCAAACGTTGATGCAGAAACACTCAACATTTTCGTCCAGCGAGTGCTTAATAGAACAATTTTCCTTCGCATTTGTGAGGATAGATGTTTCGAGAACTATGAGTCACTGAAAGCTATTACGACATACCAAGATCTAAGAACAATGTTCGCTGCAGCAGACCAGAAATACGATTCAGGCTTATTTGAACTCTTAGAAGAGGATCGTCTTACGGTGTCTGACTCAGTTATTATCGAGATATTTCAAAGCCTGTATTACCCAAATAACTCCTATGAGTTTGGTGTAATTGACCCGTATATTATTGGTCAGATTTATGAACTGTTCTTGGATGAGGCACTTGCAATTCGAGAAGATGGGCATATTGAGACGCAAGAAAAGCCCGAAGTAGTTGACTCCCAGGGTGCAGTCAACACCCCAAAAAACATCACCGATATTATTATCGAAGAAACGCTCCGCCCTTTGTATGAAAATAGAACTCCCGAAGAAGTGGCTCAGTATCGCATTGCAGATATTTGCTGTGGGTCTGGCAACTTCTTGCTGTCGGCGTTTGAATACATCGTAAACTATCATATTGAGTATTATCGAAACCATGATAGAGAAAATGCCGAGCGAAGAGGCGATATTTATCAACTGGCTGGCAGTACAAACTATATACTTTCTTACGAGAGAAAACGCTCCATTTTGAAAAATAATATCTTCGGTGTTGATATTGACCCTCTTGCTGTAGAAGTATCAAAGTTTAGCTTGCTGCTAAAAGCATTGGAAAATTCGTCCTTGGAGGAGGCAGAAGCTTTTCATCAGCGTACCAATCAACGCATCCTTCCTAATTTGGACGAGAATATCAAAAATGGCAATAGCCTTGTGAATATGGCTTATGCTCGTTTTGATCGATCTGTTTATCAGAATGTTTCCTTGATGAACAAATTAAAGATGTTCGATTGGAATGCTGAGTTTGGCAACCGAAAGTTTGATGCAATTATCGGTAATCCGCCCTATATTCGTGTGCAGAATATGGTGCACTATTCCCGAGAAGAGTATGATTTTTATAAGAGCAACCATTCTCCCTATGTAACCGCACAAACTGATACGCTCGATAAGTATTATCTGTTTATTGAAAAAGGACTTACACTGTTAAACGATGGTGGAATGCTGGGTTATATCGTCCCACACAAGTTTATGAATATCAAGTCAGGCGCTAAATTGAGAGAATTGCTTTCTTCCAATTCCAGCGTTAAGAAAATTCTGCATTTCGGAACTCATCAAGTTTTTGAAAACAGAAGCACCTACACCTGCATTTTGGTATTATCTAAGCAAGGCCATGAAGAATTCCAAATTGGCTTTGTTCAGGATTGGAATCGGTTCTTATTCAATCATGATACAGAATGCCTGACCTATCCGGCTGCTTATATCAGTGGTCAGCCGTGGTCGTTTTTGCCTCAAAATATTGTTGCACATTTGGAAGAGATTTCGCAATCTTGTGTTCCCCTTTCCTCTTTGGTTGACATTTTTGTTGGTGTTCAAACAAGTGCTGACCAAATCTATATTGTCCACGCTGATCGTGAAGACGATAATTCTATTTACTCACATGATAGGCAGGGACGTGAGTTCCAGATAGAGAAAGGGATTCTGCGTAAGAGCATATATGATACGCAGCTTGTCTGTTACGAGAAAATAAAAGCAAATAGCTACATCATATTTCCGTATAAGTCGGTTAATGGAAGGCCGGTGCTGTATAGTCTGGACGAAATGACAACGGATTTCCCACATGCGTTAGCGTACTTGAACAGCTTCAAGAACAAGCTGGATGAACGCAATATGCCCGGACGTACTACTGAAAATTGGTTTGCGTTCGGACGCAGCCAATCTTTAAAGCGTTTTCTTGCAGGAGAACATCTCGTTTGGCCTGTACTTTCTACAAGCTCAAACTATGTCTATGATAATGACATGGTTGTCTTTACTGGTGGAGGAAATGGCCCTTTCTATGGTATAGAAAAGAAAGTTACTTCTCAGGAATCTATTTTCTATATCCAGGCGATTTTGAACCATTGGTTAATGGAACTCCTTGTAAAAAGCAGGGCAAGCACCTTTAGGGGGGATTACTATTCTCATGGAAAGCAGTTTATTGCGACCCTGCCTATTTACAAGATTGATTTTGAAAATCCTACCGAAGTTGCCAGGCATCAGCGGATTGTTGAGATGGTGCAAAACATCATGCAGTTAAAGGAGCAATTAGCTTCTGCTCCTAATGCCGCTCGTTGTACAGTTTTGGAACACTCCATTACGGCAATCAACGCTGAACTAAATATCGCAATTGATGAGCTTTATCAGGTGGAATCTCAGGAAGTCGAGGAACAGGTATGAAACCGATTGAAGGATATAACAAATTAAGAGGCGGATACTACACCCCCGACAAAATTTCTGAATTTATTGCAGAATGGGCCATCCGTAAAACATCTGATTCTGTTTTAGAGCCAAGCTGCGGCGATGGTAGTTTTTTGAGTGCCGTAACCATTCGTGATAGAGAGTTGGGCGCTACAGATGAACAAATTCGAAACAACGTACTTGGAATTGAATTGGATGATATTGAGGCTGAAAAATCCGCACAATATGGTACAACAATAGTATGTAAAGACTTTTTCACATACTACCAAGAGAATATTGAAGATCAAACTCAATTCGATGTGATAGTTGGAAATCCGCCATTCATTCGCTATCAGCATTTTACAGAAAAATATCGTAAAATTGCATTTGCTTTGATGAACAAACATGGATTTCAGCCCAACCGTCTAACGAACATTTGGCTCCCATTCTTAGTGCTTTCTTGCAAGGCACTAAAGCCAAATGGTCGTGTTGGAATGGTTATTCCCGCCGAACTGTTCCAAGTTGACTACGCTGCTGAAGCAAGGCAGTTCCTCAGTACGTTTTTTGATAAGCTAACACTTGTTACATTTAAACGACTGGTCTTTGATGACATACAGCAGGAAGTTATTCTTCTGCTGGGTGAAAGAGGCTGTGATAAACATGGTATTCGTGTTGTAGAACTGGATGACATGGCAGATTTGATTGCACAGGGCCAAACATGTTTAGAAAATGCCGAACTAAAGGAACTCGATCATAGCCGTGACAAATGGGTAAAATACTATTTATCCAACGAAGAACTGGACTTGCTGAAACGGCTTAATAGTGATCCGAGAATTTCCACTTCAACCAATTTGTTTGAAGTGAATGTTGGTCTTGTAAGTGGCGAGAATGACTTTTTTGTCATGAACCAGGCAACGGTAGAAGAATTCAATCTTCAACAGAGTGTTATCCCTATCATTAGCCGTTCCGAGCAGTTAAAAGGTGTGCAATTAACAAATGAGGATTACAACAATCTGATTGAGTTAGGTAAAAAGGTATTTTTCTTTGCCCCCGGAAACGAGAGATTTGATGCCTTGACTGATGAACAGAAGGCATATATTCAGTGGGGCGAAGGAAAGGGCTTCAACAAAAATTATAAATGTCGCATAAGACCAAGATGGTATCATGTTTCACAGACTTGGTGTGCCGATGCTTTTCTAATTCGTCAGGCGCATTTGTATCCAAGGATGATTTTAAACGAGAAAAAAGCACTCGTTACTGATACTCTTCACAAGGTAAGATTCTTAGAGGGCATTGATGGAAAACAAGTTACAGCGGCCTTTTTGAACACATACACGTTCGCTCTTAGCGAAACACTTGGCAGAAGTTATGGCGGAGGAGTTCTCACCTTTGAGCCAGGAGAAATACGAAAAATTCGCATTCCTATGCATATGGCAGACCAATTGGATCTTCAAAAGATTGATACTTGGCAGCGTCAAGGTGAAATCGATAAAGTTCTGGAATATACAGACTCCATTTTACTTCGCAAGGGTCTAAGCTTAACCGAGCATGAAATCAAATTACTGCATAGTATTTGGAAAAAGATGTGTGATCGAAGAATGAGTCGGAAGAATCAGAAAAAATAAAACTTTTGGTTGCAGTCAGCCGAGCAGTTCGATGACTGCTCGGCCTTTCTGCAACATTTTCGATTATCACATTAGCGAGGAGAAACATATATGAACATTTCATCTGTATGTATACAAAACTTCAGAAAACTATATCAATGTCATATTGATTTCAGTAACGATACGACACTCTTTGTGGGTGCAAACAATAGCGGCAAAACTTCTGCGATGGATGCACTGGGAAAGTTTTTGGCAGGGCGTCCTTTTGCTTTTAATGATATTACTATATCTAACCGTGAGCTGATCAACCAAATAGGAAAACAGTGGGAAACAGTAGCTTGCGAAAAACCTAATTCGCTTTCTGAATGGGGTAACTTGCTACCTTCTTTGGATGTTTGGCTGAACGTAAATCCTCAGGATATACACTATGTTGTGGGCATCATTCCAACATTGAAGTGGCGAGGAGGAAGGCTTGGTGTCCGTTTAATCTATCAACCTCGGAAAATTGAAGGCTTATTCACGGAGTATCGAGAAGCTTTCTTTTCTGCCAGAGAAACTGAGAAAGCGGGTGCTGCTGAAAAGAAAATTCGTTTATTTCCGAATAGTCTTTGTGAATACTTAGAAAGGTATTTCACCTCATCTTTTGTGGTGAAATCTTATATTTTAGATCCTGAAAAATTTGACGCAGATTCGCCGCAAGAAACGGCATTTGGAATGGAATGCTTAGTGGACAACCCATTGACAGGAATTATACGTATTGACACGATAGGTGCACAACGCAACTTATCTGATCCCGAAAAACACGATGGAACTGACTCTGATAGAACACGGCTTTCTACTAAAATTCGGAGTTACTACGATAAATACCTTGATCCAGAAAAAACGCCATTGCCAGAGGATTTGGAGATACTGGCAGCAACAGAGCAAGCTCGAAAAATCTTTGATAACAACCTTGAAAACAAGTTTAAGCCTGCAATTAAAGAATTAGAGGAACTTGGTTATCCCGGGATTGCCAATCCCCGTATTACAATTACAAGTAAAGTTACAACAACAGAAATGTTACGGCACGATTCTGCAGTACAATATTCTCTTGGTGAAAAAGGTGATGGGCTGATATTGCCCGAAAAATACAATGGTCTTGGCTATCAGAATTTGATTTCTATTGTATTTGATTTAATATCATATCGAGATGGTTGGATGCGAGCAGGAAAGTCCGGAACAAAAGATGAGATAATTGAGCCATTACATCTCGTACTCGTCGAGGAGCCAGAAGCACATCTACATGTACAAGTTCAACAGGTATTTATTCGCAAAGCTTATAGTGTGTTGCGTAACCATGAAAAACTTGGGAAAAGTGAGGCGTTTTCTACACAACTTGTAATAAGCACACATTCAAGCCATATTGCACGGGAAGAAGAATTTGCAAATTTGCGGTATTTCAAGCGCTTACCTAAGGACTTTGAGGGCAAAGTTGCAACGTCTAAGGTCGTAAATCTTTCTGATGTTTTTGGTAAAGATGATGCAACGAAACGTTTTGTTACAAGATACTTGCAGACGACCCACTGCGATTTGTTTTTTGCTGATGGGGCCATTTTGGTTGAGGGCTCGGCGGAACACATGCTGTTGCCGCATTTTATTAGGAATAAGTATCTCAAATTAAATCAAAGATACATTACAATTCTCAACATTAACGGAAAACACTCTCACAGGTTGGCACCCTTAATTAACAAACTCGCTCTTCCAACTTTGGTTATAGCTGATTTGGATTCGGCGGAACCAACTGGCCACCACAAGAAAGCTGAACCAGTTAGAAAACAAGGATTGATTAGCGGGAATTATGCCATAACCGATTGGCTTATTAAGAAGAAACTATTAGACGATCTAATCGACTTACCTGATAGTGACAAAGTATTCTCTATGCAATCCATCTGCCCTTATCAAATTCGTATTGCATATCAGACTCCAATTAAGATTTGCTACCAAAACAAAGAGATTGAAGCTTTGTCAAGAACCTTTGAAGACAGTCTAATTTATTCGAACTGGGATACATTCAAAGGAATGTCGGTCTCTGATCCAGGGCAACTCATTAAGAAGTTGAAAGAGGGATTGGATAACGAGGATTCTTTTGAGACAATCAAAAGCAAAATATTTGAAAGTCTTAAGCAATCGGATGTTAAAGCGGAATTTGCCTTGGATTTAATCTATTCAATCGATCCCAATATGATGGTGGTTCCTCAATATATTGACAAAGGATTGAAATGGTTGGAAGACCTTTTGTGTGAGGAGGGATAAAGGATGGCAGAACCTATTAAATCGTCTCAGGTAATATCTGACGATCATGTCGATGACCATGTTGATGACGAGATACGAAATTGTTTTATGTCAGAGCCACCGAAAAGCTTTTTTATGTTTGCCGGCGCAGGGTCTGGAAAAACTCGTAGCCTAATAAACACTCTTGAATTTCTATCTGCGGAAAAGAGTGAATATTTGGCAGAACACGGCAAGAAAATTGCTATTATTACATACACCAACGCTGCATGTGACGAGATTAGTAGGCGTCTTCAATACAAACCTATTTTTCACGTCTCTACTATCCATAGTTTCTTATGGGATCTTATTAAGAATTTCCAAGTGGATATTAGGCGGTGGGTAGAAGAATCTATTCAAGGAGAAATATCGGAGATTCAATCCAAACAAAGCGGAAGATCTGCAACACATAGCAGAGACGAAAAAATCCAAAAGAAAAAAGAGCGTTTGGAAAAGATAAAAAATATAAAACGATTTTCTTATAACCCAAACGGTGATAATGTGGGTATCGACTCTTTAAGTCACGAGGAAGTAATTAAAATCGGTGCAGAATTTATCTCAACTGAAGAGACAATGAAGAAAATTCTGGTAAATAAATATCCTGTTCTCTTGATTGACGAAAGCCAAGATACTAAGAAGGAGCTTATCGATGCACTGCTTATTGTATATGAGGAGAAGAAAGATCAGTGGGCAATAGGAATGTTCGGAGATACCATGCAGAAGATTTATCAAGATGGAAAAGATCGCTTGGAAGAAGCCATCCCATCAGACTGGGTACGTCCAGTCAAAGTGATGAATCACAGAAGTTCTAAAAGAGTTGTTACTTTGGCAAACTCTATTCGAAAACTATCCGATGACAAAATGCAAAGATCAAGAAGCGATGCCGCAGAAGGTTTTGTACGGCTTTTTCTTGCTAATTCAAGTAGCAATAAAGAATCTACAGAAAAATCAGCAGCAAGAATAATGGCGGAACTGTCTTCGGATCAAAGTTGGCTTACAGATGATGGATACGAATGCCTAATTCTCGAACACCATATGGCTGCCAGTCGCTTTGGATTTGCCAATCTATACTCTGCGCTCGATGAGTGTAAGCTATTCGGTACTGCTCTACGCAAGGGAGAAATTCCTGAGATTTCCTTTTTATCAAATACTGTTTCACCGCTTATTAAAGCACACAAAGCAGATAACGCATTTGAGGTTTCAAGACTTATCCACAAAAGCTCTCCACTTCTTAGCAAGAAATCTATGTCAGCCAATATAGGTGCACAACAGGAAATGTTGGAAAAGGCTGAACAAGCATCCGCATCACTATTTGCTTTATGGGACAATGATGCAAATCCTTTATGTATTGAAGTTCTTAAAAACATCAATGCATCTGGCTTATACGAACTAACCGAAAGAACAAACGATATTCTTGACGAAAACTATGTTGGAGACGATCCAAAGGTTATTGCATTGAAAAAAGCGCTATCTGTTCCATTTGATGAAATGGAGCGGTATGCCACATACGTTTCTGACAGCAGTCGTTTTGCTACACACCAAGGCGTAAAAGGCTTGGAATTTCCAAGAGTGATGGTTATTTTAGATGACACAGAATCACGAGGTTTTTTATTTAGCTATGAGAAACTATTTGGCGCAAAAAAGCAAACCGCAACTGACTTAAAAAATGAAAAAGAGGGGAAAGATACCAGTAATCGCAGAACGGCAAGGTTATTCTACGTTGCATGTACCAGAGCAATGGAAAGTTTAGCGGTAGTCGCATATTCTGATAATCCCGAACTCGTAAAAAATACAGCTCTAAACAACGGCTGGTTTTCGGAAGATGAAATACAAATCATTGAAACCCAGAGTGTTCTCTGAGGTACTGCGTCTATTCTTGGCGCTGTTGCAGCGAAATGTATAGGAGTTGTGGGTAATTTGAGATGCTCATAGCTCATAAAAAATGAGCAGGCGACACAAATGGGAAGGATAAAACGTGTGAGCTACATGGATGAAATTTTAAGAGAACTTATTGCAACACTTCCTACCTCTCCGACAGTGTTAGACAAAATCGAATATTTGGAAAATACATAGGTATATTTCTGTTCCGACAGATTACAAAATCCTGTGGGCCGATATTGGGAGCTTTGGCGGATATCCGGCGGGTGTTGTCATTACAGATCGGGCAATGATTGCTAAGGCATCTCGAGAAGAGACGAAGAATATTGTTCGTGAGGGAAAACTAACATATAACCAAGCGTTGAATTTGGCCAAGGCAGGAACCATTGAATCTATTACTTTTGATGCGTACACAGGTGCAGTGAATTGCTTGTCTGTTTTTGTATGTCTGCTGTTGCCTCTTTTGCACAGACTTATTGGGTAGGCATCGACGAGAGCATGATTATGGAGAATACTACTGCACAGATACTGCGATGAATGCCAAAATATCAATCGAAAGGCCCCGGCATCCATCCTTACCAACAACCAGCGGTCAGGTGTTCGAGTCACCCCACCAGCTCCAGGCACCGCACTCAATTCGAGTGTGGTGCTTTTTATATTCAAACCGCATTACCTTGAAAAGCCGGAGTGTCACAGGACGCTCCGGCTTTTCGCATTTTTGTAGGAGGGTTTCAAAATGAACGATCAAACCAACATGGCGCAGCTCCGGTACCTCGAGGAACTCAAAATCAGCTTGGTACACGCCGGCTTTGAGCCGGAGCGCATCGAGGATCAGCACCTGCCCGTCCGATGGGAGAATCACTACCTCTGCCGAGTTTCCGGAAGGGGCAGTGTGCTGTACCGGCAGGAGAACGTGGATGGCATCGGCGCGCAGGACGCTTTGCAGACCGTCATC
>CDZG01053113.1_pt1 | contig 82284 bp, 79 predicted proteins | sample 557741 | NCBI WGS metagenome assembly CDZG01 (sample SAMEA3182086, study PRJEB8094) | gut metagenome | biome: human; feature: gut; material: Stool; isolation source: human stools | place: Canada | collected 2013-01-21
TTTCGGTTGCCCTGATACCCATAGAGCAGGGCAAGCCCAACCGCCTTTTTCTGATTGGCTGAAAGGGCGTTCCAAGTATCAGAGGAAGCCTTTTTCAAGGTGTTTCCTGTTTTCAGCGGTACTCCCGGCTGAATACAAAACGCATTCTCACCGTCCACAAACATACGGTACTTATAATTTCCCGTTCCGCCTGCGGTATAGCCGCCGATATTCGCACTGGAATTGTACCTCATCGCATTACCGTTGCTGTCATAGGTGTGGGAAAAGGAAATCGTCCCGATGTCACCCGCAGCAAACGCCGTCGCAGGCATTATGGATAATGCCGTGACCGCAGCCATTACAAAAGCCGCAGCCTTTTTGAACAATTTAGGGATTTTCATAGTTACCTCCTGTAATTTAGATTGAATATTTTGCCTTACTGACCGAAAAAAGCTGCCCGTTATGGACAGCCTAAAGTATTTCTTTTCTCGGATAGTTACTGGCAGTAGTTAGGGGGTGAGGTGTGGAGAGGGGGAAGCCAAAATAATGGCTATCCACTCAAAAAGGCAGACCTCGCCCTCGGTGTGTGGCTATCTCTCGTGAGCCTTGTTCCGCTGCAAGTGTCGGTTATAAAACTCCAACGCTTTGACAACAAAATCCGTTTCCTGCCCTCTGGGAACAGTCTTGGGAATGAGCTTGGTTATCCTCTCGTCACGGAAAGCAGATTTTTCCTTCTGGTTGGGCTTTTCTTCCTCCATAATGGACTGGATAACCTCGGAAGTGAGCTTGCCGTCTTGGTTATACTTCTTCATTTTGATAGCCTGTGCCAATGACGGGGTAGCATCGTTGTACTCCATTGCTTCAAGCAGGGTGTATTGCTGTTCCTCGGTCAGATAGGAAATTTCAACCGCAGGACGAAAAGCAATCTGCCTTTCATCTACCATTTGCAGGATTTCGGGCACAAGCTCCGTTAGACGGATATAGCGGAAGATTTGATTTTTGCTTTCACCGACTTTTTCGGCAAGTTCATCACTTGAAGTAGCGAACTCAGAATTATTACCCACTGGGGAATAATTTTCTTTTGCGGGTCTGCCTGCCTGTCGTTTCATAGCTTCCAACCGCATTTTATACGCAAAGGCTTTTTCACTTGGTAGAATAACGGAGCGTTGGAGATTACTTTCCACCATCACAATAATGGCTTCGTCACGGGTAAGCTCTTTAACCTCGCATTTCAGCGTTTCAAGCCCCGCAAGTTCACAAGCCTTTTTTCGCCTGTGACCGCTGATAAGCTCATACCGTCCGTCCTCTTTTAAGCGAACTGTCGCAGGGGTCATTACACCGTTTCGCTTGATACTCTCGACAAGCTGTTCCATATCCTCGTCCATTAAAACCTTGAACGGGTGGTCTGGAAACTCGTCAATCTCCGATATGGGAATATCCCTTATCTTAGAGAGCTTTGCTTCCTCACGGCTTTCGTCCGTTTGGAAAAGGTCATCGTATGCGGTCAGCTCGATTTTGGTTTCTCTGCTTCTCGCCAAACTCTGCCACCTCCTTTCCTAACTGCTCATAGGCTGCGGCAACCTTGCCGCTTTTGTCGTAAGCAAAAATACTTTTGCCTTCTGCGGTAGCTTCCACCGCACGGATAGAATGAGGTATCTCGGTATCAAACACCTTGATTTTCTGACCGTATGCACTTTTGACCGTTGCCGTAATCTCCTTAGAAATGTTGGTACGGGGCATTACCATAGTCATTAAGATACCGTCTATCCGCAGCTTTGGATTGATTTGCCGCTTGACCATTGATACGGAGCGAAGCAAAAGCTCCAGACCTTTAGCCGAGAGATAGTGGGGCTGTGTCGGGATAATCACGCTGTCAGCCGCCGCCAGAGCATTGATGGTTATCATACCTAAGCTCGGCATACAGTCAATAAGCACATAGTCGTAATTCTTTTTAACCTCATTGACATAGGTTTTCAGCACACGCTCACGGCTCATTGCATTGATTAGCCTTACCTCAAAGCCCGACATCTCAATGTTTGACGGAAGCAGGTCAACGCCCTCGCTATGGTGAATAATACCCTGTGAAACATCAAGCGTTTTATCGTCTATGATGTTCTGCATCACAGTAGAAAGCGTTATGGGAATATCGTCTGGTCTGTTATAACCCAGAGCCATCGTGAGATTTGCCTGTGCATCGGCATCAATCAGCAGGACTTTTTTACCCTGCTGCACCAGACTTACACCCAGATTGACCGCTGTGGTTGTTTTTCCGACACCGCCTTTCTGGTTAGTCAGAGCAATCACTTTGCAATTTGACATAGATGCGTCCTCCTTTCGCATAGATTTAGCCACTTTGTCAAGGTGGCTATGTAAACAGTACCAGAGAACGCAAAAAAGCCGCCTACTCTTAAAATCAATAAGAATAAGCGGCTTTGTAATTTGCCTTAGACATATTCAATTTTCATTCTCTTGGTCGGTGCATTTATGACCTTAAAAATAAGCTCGTCAACACAATCCGTATATCTGCCTTGCTGAATAAGTTGATTTTTTAACTCTACAAGGCTATGTATTAAAAGTTTTCTTTCGTGGCTATCCAAATACAGATGATTAAATTTCTCTCTCATAAGCACACCTCCACTTCTTTAGCTTCATTATATTGGAAAGCAGGGGAAAGGACAAATCTGCAAAAAGGGACAAAAATAAGCGTACCACTATTTCTAATGATACGCCTATCCTCATTAAATCACTTCAAAATGCTTCAACGCATCCTTTATCGCTTCCACTTTCTCCGCTGTCGGATGCTTCCTTGGCTGTTTCAATTCTTCTACCGCATTAGGAGCATCATACATTGGCAAGCCTAAATCTCTCTTTACCTCTGCGATATATGCGGTATGTACTTTGAAGCCGTATTTAGCTTCTATGTACTCCTTTATCATTTTGTAGGTCACTCGTTCCTTGGGCTTGTATTCTTCGGCTCTTTTAGCGATATTATCAAGCGGAACTTTTCCCTCACCCTCACCAAACTCAACTTTTACATTGATATGTCCGTCTGGCTTTTTGTGGGAAAGCAGTACTACCGTCTCCACATGTGCCGTTTTTGGGAACAGATCCACTGCGGCGGCGCGGACGGCGGTATAGCCGTGCTCCGCAAAGCGCTTCACGTCCCGGCCCAGCGTGGCCGGGTCACAGGACACATAGACGATCCGCCGGGGCGACATGGCGGCGGCCGCCTCCACCACCTCCGGAGCAAGCCCCTTTCGGGGCGGGTCGACGCAGATCACGTCAGGACGCAGCCCACGGCGAGCCAATTCCGCCGCCGTTTCCTTGGCATCGCCGCAGAAGAACTCCACGTTCTCCACGCCGTTGGACTTGGCGTTCTGCCATGCGTCGTCAATGGCCTCCGGCACGATCTCCGCGCCGATGGCCTGCTTGCAGTGCTGGGCCATGCACAGGGTGATGGTGCCCGCCCCGCAATAGAGGTCAAGCACCGTCTCCTCCCCCGTCAGGGCGGCGAACTCCACCGCCTTGCGGTACAGCACCTCCGCCTGTGCCCGGTTCACCTGATAGAAGGACGGCACGCTGAGCCGGAACGTCAGTCCCCATAGGGGGTCCCGCAGGGTGTTCTCCCCCCACAGGGTTCGGTAGCTGTCGCCCAGGATCACATTGCCCTTTTTGCGGTTGACGCCCCAGACGATACCCACCGCGCTGGGGACAGCCTGTCGCAGCAGCTCCACCAGCTCCGGTTCACGGGGCGCACGTTCTCCGTTGCCCAACAGGCAGATCAGGCTCTCCCCCGCCCCGTTGGTACGGACATACAGATGCCGCAGCAGGCCCCGGCCCGTTTTCTCGTCATAGCAGGGCACCCGGAACTGCCGGATGTACTGCCGCACCGCCTGAGCCGCCGCGTCAGCCTGCGGCATTTGCAGACGGCACCGCTCCACACCGATGACCTCGTGGCTGCGGGCGCGGTAAAAGCCCACCGTACCGTTGGGCGCGATGGGATACTGGCTCTTGTTGCGGTAGCAGTCCGTGTCCGGCGCGCCCAGGATCTCCTCCACCTGTACATCGCTGCCGCCGAGACGGGTCAGGGCGTCCTGCACCCGCTGGCGTTTGGCGGCCAGTTCCTCGGCATAGTCCATGTGGCGGAAGTCGCAGCCGCCGCACCTGCCGTAGTAGGGGCAGTCCGGCTCCTGCCGGTGCTCGGACGGCGTATGGATGGCCGTCACCTTGCCGAAGGCGGCGTGCTTCAGCACCTTCATGATGAGGATATCGCAATCCTCGCCCCGGATGGCCCGGTGGACGAACACCACCTGCCCGTTGACACGGGCGATGCCCAGTCCCTCGGAGGAATAGCCCTCGATGACCACCCGGACGGTCTGGTTTTTTTGCAGCGTTTCCATGTGACCTCTTTTCTCAAAAATAGGGGAAGCCACCGGCTTCCCCTATTTTCATGTTCTATTAAAACTCGAATTTCTCTGTGACCTTGCGGATGGCCTCGGCCATGGCGCCAAGGGTCTTGTTGTCCCGGCCCTTGCTGCGGCGCACCAGTGCCTGCAGAGCGTCCAGCGCCTGCAAAAGCTTCTGATAGACCACACCGGCCCGGCTGCCCTGACCGTCGAACACGGTTCTCTTCCGCTCCGGCAGGAAGCCCTTTGCCAGCTGGGTGCAGGTGATCAGGTCGTACTCCTCCGTATACTGGGGCGCGTGGGCGTTGAAGCCCATGGCGCTGACCGTCTCGGCAAACAGGGGCGCTACCTCCCGGTCGCCGTGGACGATGAACACGTGCTGGGGCTTGGGCTCCTTGAAGTGGGAGATCCAGTCCAGCAGATGATCCCGGTCAGCGTGGGAGCTGAGGCCCTGGAAATTGACGATCTTGGCCCGGACAGCCACATCCTCGCCGAACAGCTTCACGCTGGCGGCGCCGTCCAGCAGGGTACGGCCCAGCGTACCGGGGGACTGGAAGCCCACGAACACCACAGCGCTGTCAGCGCGCCACAGGTTATACTTCAGGTGGTGGCGGATACGGCCCGCGTCGCACATGCCGCTGGCGGAGATGATGACCTTGGGGGTGCCGTCCATGTTCAGCAGCTTGGACTCCTCCACCGATTCCGTCAGGTGCAGGCCGGGGAAGTTGAACATATGGGTGCCGTCCTGCACCAGTGCCAGCGCTTCCTCGTCCAGATAGCCCCGGAGATCACCGCAGAAAATGCGGGTGGCGGACTTGGCCAGCGGCGAGTCCACATACACCGGGAAGTCCTGCACGGAGGTCACCAAATGACGATCCTTGATCTCCCGAATGAAGTACAAAAGCTCCTGAGTGCGGCCCACGGCGAAGGAGGGGATCACCACATTGCCGCCCCGGCCCAGCGTCTCGTCGATGATCTGGGCCAGATCGTCGGTATAGCTCCACACCTCGGTGTGGTTGCGGTTGCCGTAGGTGCTCTCCATCACCACATAGTCCGCCCCGCCGAAGAACTGAGGATCCCGGATGATGGGCTGATCCACGTTGCCGATATCGCCGGAGAACACGATGTTGCGCTTCTCGCCGCCCTCGGTCAGCTCCATGAGGATGGAGGCGCTGCCCAGCAGATGGCCCGCGTCGATAAACGTGGCCTTCACGCCCTCGCACACGTCCACGGTCTGGTGATACTCGCAGGTCTGCAAAAATTCCGGCACACGCATGGCGTCCGCCACGGTGTACAGCGGCTCCACGTTGGGGCGGCCGGCGCGCTGGTTCTTGCGGTTCTGATACTCGGCGTCGCTCTCCTGAATGTGGGCAGAGTCCGCCAGCATGATATTCAGCAGATTGGCCGTCAGCCGGGTGGTGATGATCTTCCCCTGAAAGCCGTTCTTGATCAGCATGGGGATACGGCCGGAGTGGTCGATATGGGCGTGGGTCACCAGCACTGCGTCGATGCTGCCGGGATGGAAGGGCAGCGTGGCGTTGTCCACCTCGTCCCGTCCCTGCTGCAAGCCGCAGTCGATGAGAATGTGCTTCCCGTTGACCTCCAGACAATGGCAGCTGCCGGTGACACACTGGTCAGCGCCGAAAAAGCTCAGCTTCATGGCGTACATCCTTTCCAAAAAGTTCACAGATTTGGTCAAATTTTCTGCTATGATAAGTTATCTGTTATCATACCACGTTTCCCCGCCGTAGGCAAGCCGTAATTCCCCTTAAACAGCACTGGGGCGGCGGTTCGTCAAATTTCCTTTGCATCTGGCATACAAGTATGATATACTGATATTTGTATTACTATGTGATGCATGAATTCTTTTCACAGAAAGGATCAAAATACATGGGACTGATTACCAAGATCTTCGGAACCTATTCCGAACGTGAGCTGAAATCCATCTGGCCCATCGTCCACAAGATTGAGGGCATGGAAGCCGAGTACAAGGCCATGACCGACGCGCAGCTTCAGGCCAAGACGCCGGAGTTCAAAGAGCGTCTGGCCAACGGCGAAACGCTGGACGACATTCTGCCGGAGGCCTTTGCCACCGTCCGCGAGGCGGCGGACCGCGTGCTGGGCCTGCGCCCCTATCCGGTGCAACTGGTGGGCGGCATCGTGCTGCATCAGGGCCGCATCGCCGAGATGAAGACCGGTGAAGGTAAGACGCTGGTGGCCACGCTGCCCGCCTATCTGAACGCGCTGACCGGCAAGGGCGTGCACATCGTCACCGTCAACGACTATCTGGCCAAGCGTGACTCTGAATGGATGGGCAAGGTACACCGCTTCCTGGGTCTGACCGTGGGGCTTATCATCCACGACCTCACCAAGGAGGAGCGGCAGAAGGCCTACAATGCCGACATCACCTACGGCACCAATAACGAGATGGGCTTTGACTATCTGCGTGACAACATGGCCATCTACTCCAGTGAGCTGGTGCAGCGGGGCCACAACTTCGCCATCGTGGACGAGGTGGACTCCATCCTGATCGATGAAGCCCGCACCCCCCTGATCATTTCCGGTCAGGGCGACAAGTCCACCCAGCTGTACGACATGGCCGACGCTTTCGCCCGCAAGCTGAAGCGCTTCGTCATCGTGGAGACGGACAGCAAGGAGGAGGAAGATCCCAACATCGACGCCGACTACATCGTGGATGAAAAGGCCAAGAGCGTCACCCTGACCGCCCGCGGCATCGCCAAGGCGGAGGAATTCTTCCATCTGGACAATCTGGGCGACCCGGAAAACAGCACCATCTCCCACCACATCAATCAGGCCATCCGTGCCTACGGCATCATGAAGCGCGATGTGGACTACGTGGTGAAGGACGGCGAGATCGTCATCGTGGACGAGTTCACCGGCCGTCTGATGTTCGGCCGCCGCTACAGCGAGGGTCTGCATCAGGCCATCGAGGCCAAGGAAAAGGTGCAGGTGCAGCGGGAGAGCAAGACGCTGGCCACCATCACCTTCCAGAACTACTTCCGTATGTACACCAAGCTGTCCGGTATGACCGGTACGGCCATGACGGAGGAGGAGGAATTCGCCACCATCTACAAGCTGGATATCGTGGAGATCCCCACTAACCGCCCCATCGCCCGTATCGACTACGACGACAGCGTGTATAAGACCGAGAACGGCAAATACCGCGCCGTCATCAAGCAGGTAAAGGAGTGCCACGCCAAGGGCCAGCCTGTGCTGGTGGGTACGGTCTCCATTGAGAAGAACGAGCTGCTGGGCCATATGCTGCAGCGTGAGGGTATCCCCTGCAATCTGCTGAACGCCAAGAACCACGAGAAGGAAGCCGAGATCGTGGCGCAGGCCGGTAAGTTCGGCGCCGTCACCGTGGCCACCAACATGGCCGGCCGTGGTACGGATATCATGCTGGGCGGCAACGCCGAGTATCTGGCCAAGAACGACCTGCGCAAGCAGGGCATGGACGACGAGCTGATCGCCGAAGCCACCGGCTACGCCGACACCGACGATCAGGAGATTCTGGATGCCCGCCAGCTGTTTGCCGAGCGGCTGCAGAAGCACAAGGATGAGATCGCCGGCGAGGCCGAGCGCGTCCGCCAAGCCGGTGGTCTGTTCATCATCGGCACCGAGCGGCACGACTCCCGCCGTATCGATAACCAGCTGCGCGGTCGTGCCGGCCGTCAGGGCGACCCCGGCGAGACCCGGTTCTATATCTCGCTGGAGGACGATCTGATGCGTCTGTTCGGCGGCGAGCGGATCACCAATATGATGGATCGCCTTCAGGTGGACGAGGATATGCCCATTGAGAACAAGCTCCTCACCAAGTCCATCCAGCAGGCTCAGACCACTGTGGAGAGCCGTAACTTCCAGACCCGTAAGTCGGTGCTGGAGTACGACGACGTGATGAACAAGCAGCGCGAGATCATCTACGGTCAGCGCAAGCAGGTGCTGGACGGTCTAGACGTGAAGGAGACCATCATGAACATGATGTCCACCTCCATCACCAATCAGGTGAACTCCGTCTTCCTGTCCCAGCCCCACATCGACGCGGCACAGTGCAAGGAGCTGCTGCGGGGCGTGGAGGGTCTCTACTTCCCCAAGTATGCCGTGAAGATCACCGAGGAGGAGCTGCCTTCCCTGACCGCCGACGAGCTGGCCCAGCGGTTCATCACCGCCGCCGCCGACTTCTACGAGAAGAAGGAGCAGGAATTCACCTCCCCCGTCATGCGCGAGGTAGAGCGCGTGGTGCTGCTGCGGGTGGTCGACGAGTACTGGATGGAGCACATCGACGCCATGGACGATCTGCGTCAGGGCATCCGCCTGCGTGCCTACGCCCAGACCAACCCCGTTGACGCCTATAAGAAGGAAAGCCTTGAGATGTTCGAGGAGATGATCTCCGCCATTCAGGAGGAGACTGTCCGCCGTCTGTACAGCGTCCGCATCCAGCGCAACGAGGAGATCAAGCGCGAGCGGGTGGCCAAGGGCATGACCGAGAACGTGGGCGGCGACGGCACCGTGAAGAAGCAGCCCAAGAAGGTGGTCAAGATCGGCCGCAACGACCTGTGCCCCTGCGGCAGCGGGTTGAAGTGGAAGAAGTGTGACTGCAAGGAGTATCACTCCTGATTTCATACGAGCCAAAACGGGCGGCGGCATCTGCTGCCGCCCGATATTTCCCTCAGGCAAGAAACGCACCCAAAGCCTCCCCTGTGTAAGGGGAGGTGTCGCCGTAGGCGACGGAGGGGTTGTCAAATACCCCGACAATCCCCCAGTCTCGGCTTACGCCGAGCCAGCCCCCTTTACACAAGGGGGCCTTTGATGCCGCTCTCCGATGTATTTTCCCCACCCCGAAAGGAGCCTTCTATGTTCCACACCAACACCAAAAACGGTCTTACCATCCTGACCGCCGATACCCTCTCCGGTGTATGCCACGGCTTTTCCACCCGCCCCGGTGGCGTGTCTCCTGCGCCGTGGGACAGTCTGAACCTAGGGGTAGGCCGGGGCGATGATATCGCCCGCGTACAGGAGAACTACCGCCGCTTTTGCGCCGCGCTGGGCACAGATGTGAACCGTGTGGTGCTGTCCAAGCAGATCCACGAGGATGTGGTGCGCCACGTGACGGAGGCCGACGCAGGAAAGGGTCTGTGGCGTGACCGGGACTATCCCTCCGTGGACGGCATGGTGACCGACGTGCTCCATCTGCCGCTGGTGGTGTTCTCCGCCGACTGCAATGCGGTGCTGCTCCACGACCCCGTCCGCAAAGCCATCGGTGCCTGCCACGCCGGATGGCGGGGCACGGCGCTGGGCATCGCCGCCAAGACGGTGCGGGAGATGCAGCGGATCTTCGGCTGCGACCCGACGGATATCCGGGCCGCCATCGGCCCGGCCATCGGCCAGTGCTGCTTCGAGACGGACGGCGACGTTCCGGCGGCGCTCCATGCCGCGCTGGGCGACGAGACCGAGCCCTATATTACATGGAACGGCCGCAAATACCACATCGACCTGAAGGCCATCAACGCCCTGTGGCTGCGGAAGTCCGGCGTCACCCAAATCGACGTCAGCGGCGACTGCACCGCCTGCCGCACCGACCTCTACTGGAGCCACCGGAAGCACGGCGGCGAGCGGGGCAGTCAGATCGCCATGATCTCGCTGGAGGATACGCTATGAAACGACGCATTGCGGCGTTGCTGCTGGCGGCGCTGTCGCTCCTGTCCCTGTCCGGCTGCGCCAACTGGGACGAGGGCACCTATACCGATAACCCCCTGGGCGAGCTGTCCCAATACTACCAGACCGACACCGTGGAGGAAACTCCCGCCCTGACCGCCTTTGCCCTGCCCTATCTCAGCGGCGAGACACTGGATCCCATCACCTGCGGCGACGGCATTCAGCTGACGCTGACCACCCTGCTGTACGAGCCGCTGTACCGCCTGTCCCCGCAGTTTGAGACGGAGCGGGTGCTGGCCCAGAGCGAGAACTACGACCCGGAGTCCTTCACCTACACCATCCGTCTGCGCGGCGGCGTCCATTTCAGTGACGGCACGGCGCTGACGGCGCAGGATGTAGCCGTCACGCTGCTTCGGGCCCAGCAGTCCTCCCGCTACGCCGCCCGTCTGGCGGATGTGACCGCCATCAAGGCGGCCGGCAGCGACACCGTGACCATCCAGCTGGCCCAGGACCGCCGGGACTTCACCGCGCTGCTGGATATCCCCATCGTCAAGGCCGGTACGGAAAACGACCCCTTCCCCACCGGCACCGGGCCTTACACCAAGTCCGGCAGCGCCGAGCTGCTGGCGCGCAATTCCCACTGGTGGCGCAGCGTAACGCTGCCCTTTGATCAGATCAATCTGCTGTCCTATAAGAGTCAGGAGGCCGCCGCCTACGCCTTTTCCTCCCACGACGTGCACCTGCTGGCCTACGACATGACCGGCTCCAGGGGCGACGTGGCCTCCACCAGCGGCAGCTATACCGACGCGGACACCACCATTCTGCAATTTCTGGGCTTCAACCACTCCCGCAGCCTGTTCCAGAAGGCGGAAATGCGGCTGGCCATCAGCATGGCCATGGATCGCGCCACCTATGTCAGCGCCTATCTGATGGGCCACGGCGAGGAGACGCAGTTCCCCGTCAGCCCCGTCAGCAGCCTGTATCCCCAAGCACTGGAGCAGACCTATACCGCCGACGACTGCGCCGCCGCCATGGCGGAGCTGAGCATGGCCGACGGCGAGTGGATCTACAGCATGACGCTGCTGGTCAACAACGAAAACAGCTTCCGTGTCGCCATTGCGCAGGAGATCGCCAAGGCGCTGGAGCAGTATGACTTCAAGGTCACGGTGCAGGCGCTGCCATGGGATCAGTACCTTACCGCGCTGGCGGAGGGCCGGTACGACATGTATTACGGTGAGTGCAAGCTGACGGCGGATTGGGACGCCACGGCGCTGGTAGGCACCGGAGGAAGCCTGAACTACGGCGGCTTCTCCGATCCCGCCACGGACGTTCTGCTGGCGGCGTATCTCTCCGCCGATGACGACGGCCAGGCCGCCGCCATGGAGCGGCTGTGCCGCCGCCTGCAAAGCGAAATGCCCATCATCCCCCTTTGCTTCAAGCGTACCTCAGTGCTGCTGCCCTACGACGCGGTGGAGCACGTCACCCCCACCGCCGCCGATCCCTTTTACCATCTGGAAAACTGGACTGTCCACTGGGGCGCCGCGAAATAAGCGGCAGCGCGCCCCAGTAAGAAAGGAAACCATATGACTGACCGTGACTATACCCGGCTGGTGCAGGCCATTGAGGAGCAGCTTCAACAAAAAGGGCGGCTCATTGTCGCCATCGACGGGCGGTGCGGCTCCGGCAAAAGCACATTGGCAGCGCGGCTGGCGCGTGAGCTGCGGTGCAGCGTGTTCCACATGGACGATTTCTTTCCCCGCCCTGAGCAGCGGACGGCGGAGCGGCTGTCCCAGCCCGGCGAAAATGTGGATCACGAGCGTTTTCTGGCGGAGGTGCTGCTGCCGCTCCACAATGCGCAGCCCGTCACCTATCGTCCCTACCTCTGCGCCCGGCAGCAGTTGGGCGCGCCCGTGACCGTCCCGCCAACGCCCCTGACCATGGTGGAGGGCTCCTACGCCTGCCATCCCACCTTGCGGGAATACTACGGCCTGCGGGTGTTCCTAACCGTTGCGCCGGAGGAGCAGCTGCGGCGCATCGAAAGCCGCAACGGCCCGGAGAAGGCGCAGATGTTCCGTGACCGCTGGATCCCCTTTGAGGAGATGTATTTTCAGGCCTTTGACGTACAGGCGCGGTGCGATATTGTGATACAAGGGTAATCGAAACGATAAAAGAGACGGCTCGCGCCGTCTCTTTTTTCAGGCCGTTATAAAGCATGTCATTGCAATACTGGCGGCGTTTATTCGTACCCCCGGATATCCGTCCAGTCGGACACATCACACTGGTAGCCATTGAATTCGGCAAACACATTCGTATCCGCCAAACACCGTATTACTGATTTTCATAAATTTTTCCATATGGCTGCTCCGCATTAGTCGAATCATAATATTCAAATCCGACATAGTTTCCGTTTTCATAGATGTATCTGACCCACGCCGCTACATTTCCGTATTCATCGGTCACAGTATATCCAATTGAATTTCCATTCTCGTCATAATCCCAAGCTGTAGCAGATGTGGTATCCGCCTTCAAACTCGTCTCCTCAATCATCTGTCCATTACTATTATATCTCCGTATAATAGAAGAACCATCTTCAGAAAAGTTCTTTATCGTTCTGCCCGTGCGGTTTCCGTTTGTATCATAAGCAAACTCAATCGTTCTTAGCAGCGTTCCATTTAGATCAAGAATCGTGTATCCGGTAATGTAGTCCCCTTCGTATATGAAGTCCGTAAAATAACCGCCTACAGTCTCATCCAAGTTATAAAATTCACCCTCTGTAAGCTTTCCGTTCTCCATGGATTGAAAAATCGCAGAAAGGTAAATCTTGTTGTCAGGAGTGTAAGCGTATTCTTTCTCCCATGCCCCATTTGTCTTATAGCGTACAAAGGTTATATTACAATCAAAAAAGTCGTTTGCGGTGGCAAGCGCCTCCGCAGTAAACGCATTGAAGTCGCTCAAGCTTTGGTTCAGAAGCCTCGCTCTGGACGCATTAGCTAATCCTTCCTGAAATATTTCTCTCGTTTGTCCAACATCACGTGTAGCAACTGCTATACTATAGGCCAAAGCGATATAGCCTATATCCAGCGTCGGATCGGCATCCACCGCTGCTCGAAAATAACTCACAGCCTCTGTATAAGATTCAGCCAATAGGGCGTCAAAACCGGCATCGTAGTTTTCCTGCCATACACGTGACATGTCAAAAGATTGGTTTTCGGACTGGGTCGAAGCGTCGCCTGAAGAACTTTCCAAGGAAGGTGGAGCAGTCGGAGAGTCGGCTGTATTTTCTTTATGGCAGGCGCAAAGATTGAATAGCATTATCCCCACAGCAAACAAAACAAACACTTTCTTCATACTCTTCCCACTTTCTATCCGCAATATTGTTAAGTGTACAATTTGAAACTCTGTTTTTCTACGCCATATCGCGCATTTTATCCTTGAAAAATCAAGAAATTTCTGTATACTTGTATTAAGAAAGGTGTACCTTTGCAATTTGCAAAAGTACACCTTTCCAAATTTTTCCCCGCTTTGTTTAAGGGGAGTTTGCAAATTTTATGCAGAAAAATACCCCGCCTGTCCACTCGGACAGGCGGGGGGATTTCAATTTTCAGTTCTTCTTACCGTGCTGGGCCTTCATGCGGCGCTCGTGGTTCAGGATGGTCTTGCGGATGCGGAGGTTCTTGGGGGTGACCTCCAGCAGCTCGTCATCCGCCAGGAACTCCAGACACTGCTCCAGGCTCATCTTCCGGGGCGGCACCAGACGCAAAGCGTCGTCGCTGCCGGCGGCACGGGTATTGGTCAGCTGCTTCTTCTTGCAGACGTTCACCACGATGTCCTCCTGCTTGGGGCTGACGCCCACCACCATGCCCTCGTACACGCCCACGTTGGCGCCGATGAACAGCACGCCGCGCTCCTGAGCGTTGAACAGGCCGTAGGTGATGGATTCGCCGGTCTCGCTGGCCACCAGAGAGCCGGTATTGCGGCGGCTCAGCTCGCCCTTGAAGGGCGCGTAGCTGTCAAACACGCTGGCCATGATACCCTCGCCGCGGGTATCGGTCAGGAACTCGTTGCGATAGCCGAACAGGCCGCGGCTGGGCACCAGGAACTCCACCTTCATGCGATTGCCGATGGGGGTCATCTCCGTCAGGTCGGCCTTGCGGGCGCCCAGCTTCTCGATGACGGCGCCCACGCTCTCGCTGGGCACGTCCACCACCAGACGCTCGATGGGCTCGCACTTCTTGCCGTCGATGGTCTGGTACAGCACGCGGGGAGGCGACACCTGGAACTCGTAGCCCTCGCGGCGCATGGTCTCGATCAGAATGGACAGGCTCATTTCGCCGCGGCCCGCCACGTTGAAGGCGTCCATAGCGCCCTCGATCTCGCTGACCCGGAGGGACACGTCCTTCAGCGTCTCGCGGAACAGGCGGTCACGGAGCTGGCGGGAGGTGACGAACTTACCCTCGCGGCCGGCAAAGGGACTGTCGTTGACAGAGAAGGTCATCTCCACGGTGGGCGCGCTGATCTTCACGAAGGGCAGCGGCTCCACGCAGTCGGGCGCACAGATGGTATCGCCGATGGTGATATCGCCGATGCCGCTGAGGGCGATGATGTTGCCGGCGGTCGCCTCGGTGATGGGCACCTTGCCCAGACCGGCAAACTCGTACATGCTGACGGCCTTTGCCTTCTTGGCGGGCGCGTCGGGATCGTGATAGTTGCACACCGCAATCTCCTGATTCTGCTTCAGCACGCCCCGCTCGATACGGCCGATGGCGATACGGCCCACGAAATCGTTATAATCGATGGCAGACACCAGCATCTGGAAGGGCTGGTCAAGATCAGCCTCCGGCGCGGGGATATAGTCCAGAATGGTGTCGAACAGCGGCTTCAGGTCTGTGCCCACGGTGTCGGGGGAGTAGCTGGCGGTGCCGTTGCGGGCGGAGCAGAACAGCATGGGGCTGTCCAGCTGGTCGTCGGTGGCGTCCAGCTCCAGCAGCAGCTCCAGCACCTCGTCGATGACCTCGTGAATGCGCTGGTCGGGACGGTCGATCTTGTTGATGACCACGATGACACGATGGCCCAGCTCCAGCGCACGGCTCAGCACGAAGCGGGTCTGAGGCATGGGGCCCTCGGCGGCGTCCACCAGCAGGATAACGCCGTTGACCATCTTCAGGATACGCTCCACCTCGCCGCCGAAGTCGGCGTGGCCCGGGGTATCCACGATGTTGATCTTGGTGTCGCCGTACTGGATGGCGGTGTTCTTGGCCAGAATGGTGATGCCGCGCTCACGCTCCAGATCGTTGGAGTCCATGACGCGCTCCACCGTCTCCTGATTCTCACGGTATACGCCGCCCTGCTTCAGCATCTGATCCACCAGCGTGGTCTTGCCGTGGTCAACGTGGGCGATAATGGCGACGTTTCTCAATTTCTCGTTCTGCAAAGGTAAAAACCCCTTTCTCTCGGGTATAATTTCATTAACCTTGCTATTATATGCCCTTGTTTCTCTGATTGCAAGGGGTTTCACCAACTTTTTTATGCTTTTCCGTTGACAAATGTGCGCCCGATGGAGTAAAATACAGTTTGCGTATGCCTCCGTACCTCAGTTGTATAGAGCGACCGCCTCCTAAGAGAACCGAGCTGATTTCAACTATCAAAAACCAATCTTCATACTTGCCTCCGTACCTCACCGGGATAGAGGGCCCGCCTCCTAAGGTTGTGCTCTACCAGCTGCCTTACGGGGAAAAGTGATCGTTGCCAGTCTCAATTTAATATAAGTCTCTGTAGCTCAGCAGGATAGAGCGTTCGCCTCCTAAGCGAAAGGCCGTGGGTTCGAATCCCGCCAGGGACGCCAGCAAACACGCCGAAAACCTTTGATTTATCAGGGTTTTCGGCTTTTCTTATTTTTGCGGCTTTGGTGGCTTTTTTGCAAAAAACCTTGGTTTGCTAACATTTGCTAACGAGATTTGGCCTTTTGCTAAGAAAGGCGGTAAGTCAGAGGTTCGATTTTTACCAAAGGAACTTGCAAACATTTGTTAGCAGAAATTAGAGGAAGTTGCAAACAAAATCGCGAATTTGCTAACATCGCTCAAAAATGCCTTCAGAACCTTGCTAACAAAAAAAGTGTTTGGTCACTGTGCAAAGTGGTTCAAACGAAGAAAACCTCTCACAAAGCGAGAGGCGTTCTTCTGAGGTGGGGACTTTATAAAGCCTTTGCCAGCTGCTTGAGCAGTGCGGCAGTTTCGGGATTTTTAAGCAGCTCCAGTATCTTCACTGCATCACTTTCATCACTTTCAGTGACGGCAGTATCCGCAGTTTCTGGCTCTGTATCTTCAACGGGATCAGGAGTCTTAGAGGAATAAAAAGCTTTCTCCAATCGCTGAGCGTTTATGCACCGATCCTCGTCGATGATGTGAGAATAGACATCCGCAACCATTTTAACCTGAGCATGACCGGAGTCACCCTGGACTGATTTCATATCGCCGCCATTGAGTTTCAGCTTGTAGGTGATGCTGGAGTGGCGGAGAGAATGGAACACAACATGAGGCAGTCCGTTTTCTTTGATAAGTTTATTGAAAGCACGGTTAATCACCTGACTTTCCATCGGACGGCCATTGCTGGAGCAAAAGACCAGGTTATTGTCGATGTATTCATCTCCAAACAGATCCATCAGCTCATCAATTTCTTTTTTTCTCTCTACCAGCATATAGGCAACTGTTTTCGGCAGGTACACGCGGCGAATACTGGTTTTGGTTTTAGGCTCTTTCAGGACCAGAGCAGTATGGGTACTGGCTATGCAAGGTGGAAACTTCTTAATAACACCTTTGTCGCTCAAATCGTCCAATGCACCTCGTGTAACCCGTTGCAGCTCTTTGTTGACGAATATATAAGCTGAACCATTTTCTATGCTCTGTGGTGCAATATCAATGCAGTCCCAGGTAAGGCCCAGCATTTCACCAATGCGTAAAGAGCAGGAGAACGCCAGATTTAAGGCAAGGGAGAGGATAGGATCATCACAGACTTCCATAGCCTTGCTCAGCGTTTCGGCAGTCCATATATCCCGTTCTTTATGTTCTTCTTTGGGAAGTGTCGCATTCAGGACAGGGTTACGGCTGATTAGTTCCCAACGCACCGCCTGATTAAAGGCACTGCGAAGTAGCTTGTGAATTTCTCTTACTGTATGCGGGGTCAGATATTCGCTTGTGGGTTTGCGGTTGTTGACGCTTACCGTTTTCACAGAGAGCAGATCGCGGTAATACTTATCCATCATCCTTGGAGTGATGTCGGATAGTAACATATCTCCGATAATAGGAGTTATGTAGTTTCTCGCCAGACCACGGCGGCTTTCATATGTTGACATTGCCCAGGTATTTACACCATAGATGGACATATATTCATCGAGCAGATCGTTCAGGGTCTTTGCCGTAGGAATAAAGAAGGTTCCAGAGTCCTGCTCATACTCAATTTGCTTTTTTCGTTTTTTTGCTTCTGCATTTGTGCTGAAGGTTTCCCAACGCTGTCTGCGTTTTCCGTTTTCATCTGTGTAATCATACACCACAGAATATTTGCTTTTACGCTTCACGATAGATGCCATTTTCATTGCTCCTTTCTGAGATTTTCACATAATGAGTTTGCTTTTGATACCAGGCTTCAAAACTGCTGGTAATGATACGAATTCTTCGATCAATCAAGGTCGTCTCAAAATAGCCCCTTTTAACAAGGTCATAAGCTGTGCCAGATTTCAGCCCCAAAAGATCCGCCATTTCCGGAACTGACATCGTAGTATGCCTCCATTTCTCTCCGGGCGGTGTACCATCCACTTTTTTATAGTGGAACTGGCAGGCATACCAATCTTCAAAGCTATCCAGCATAACTCTCATTCGTCCGGCCACTTGAATTGTTTTGAAATAGTTCTTTTTAACCAACCAGTAGGATTCTACTTTACCAAGCCCAAGCATTTTGCCCATCTCTGGTACAGACATACTGGTCTTTACTCTTTGTTTCTGCATGGCTTTTGCCTCCTCTATAAAGTTTTTCTTGCTATGGCCTCATTGTAAGAGAAAGCAGAAAAAAAGTTAAGGATGTCGATTTGGAGATCGGCATCCTTGACAAATCATTCATCTGTGTGATCCAGCCAGTCATCAAAGCTCTTTTTGGAAATGCGGATATGACCGCCGACTCTGACGCTGTGGAATACACCTTGTTTTACCAGATTATATGCTGTGGGACGACTGATACCTAGAATGTCCTGAATCTCATCGACCGTATAGGTTCTTTTGTCATAGCTGACAGGATTTTGTTCATTAAAGCGGTTCAATTCCGCAATTCTTGCTTCAAACATAAAAACGCCTCCTTTATCCGGTAAGTGGCCTTACGGAGCCTCCATTTCCTCCGGAATATGAATATCTAAACTAACTTGCAGAGCATCATCAATCGCTCTCATTTCTTCGCGAGATACGCGCCCAATGTACGATAAAACACGCCTTTTATCAATCGTTTTAATTTGCTCCAGCAGAACAACAGATTTCAGTCCAAGCTCTGGAACGCTCTCCAGTGCATAGTGTGTGGGCAGCTCCTTTTTCTTAATCCATTTACTGGTGAGCGGAGCTACGATCAAAGTGGGGCAGAAAAAATTCCCCACATTGTTTTGAAGAACCAGGACAGGACGGGTGCCGCCTTGCTCTGATCCAAAATAAGGATTCAAATTGGCATAATATAAATCCCCACGCTTATAAATCCAATCTTCTTTCATGTTCATCCTCCTATGTTTTGAGATTTGATTATGTAAGAAGGAGGCTCTGCAAATTACAGAGTCTCCTTCAATTTAGCGCCTGTTTTATCCCTTACTTGTCCACGACACCCCAGGGACTTGGGTAATCATTAAGCCGCAGGTGGCTGGCCTGCTTCTCAGGAGTTTCACCTCCACTTCGTTTGGTCTTACCCATGGCCTGCGACGGTTATTATCACGCTCGGACTATGGCTGTAAGAGAGCTTTCCTCCTTGTTATGCCATGACCGGATGCCATCCGATGTATTCCAGCCTGATATATTTCTGATAAACCGAAAACTCATCTATACAGCAAAAATGGGTTGGCCTGTTATGCGAGTGGCAGCTCTCAGAAAATATACCGCTGATGTAGCGGCTATTACGCCCAAAGAGGATCAAACTTAATGATTCGTATATGAGGTTGTCAAGGTGCAAGTGAAAGGATTTCCCTCTCACTTGCTACTGCCACTTTTTTAGAAAATCGCAACCAACTTTTTTATTTTTTCTTCAATTTTTTTCAATCGCTTATCTGCGGCTTGCCGAGTAATACCATATCGTTGGGCTAAACAAGTTGCATTTGGTATTTTCATTTCATAATAGGACAATATAAAATCTCGTTCTGCTGGACTCAGTTTCAATAGAGCTTGGTGTAAATCCTCAAGAAGTAAATTCTGAATAGCTTGTTCCGCAGTATCAACAGATTCATCCACAAACAAATCTGTATCCTGATAACCTTCCTCTGTGCCGTCACGATCTCCCACATGAGAAGCCGGGAATATAGAGCGACTTTTCTCATGTTCCTGGAGATAGCGGCTGTGGCGGTCCTCCTGTTGGTATTTTTCAAAATCTTTGCGAGAACATTCCATGATAATGCGGTCATCTTCATCACGGAACATTTTGACTGTTTCAACAAAAAAGCGCCCAGTAAAGCAACCATTGCGGCGTGCCTTACTGAACGCTGAAAAACTGATTTCCTCCCATTCCTGTGGGCTGTTATTTTTCCAAATGAATACTCTCGTCATATCCTTTCCTCCGTTCAAATTCTTGGTAGTCAGCGAATTTGAACGGTGTCATGGATATTTTGCTATGTACGCCTCCCAGCGCATACCGGCCTCCTAATACCGGGCAAAGAAAAAGGCCGGAAGTGTTTTCACCTCCAGCCATGTTCCTGCCGCCATATTGCAGCAGGAATGAAAAAAGCCCGGTTAATGCCGGGCCTTATGTAGAAAAGTATTCAATTTAGCGCATTCCTGCCACTATAACAAGTATAGCAGGTCGGAAGTCGGAAGGGAGTAGGGATTAGGTCGGGGATTTGTCGGGATTTAGTCGGGATTTAGTCGGGATTTAGTCGGGGCAGCTCCTCCAGGACTTCTGGAATAGAATATCCAAACAAGCAAACAGAAAATAAATAGATGGCTTCTCGTTTTCGGTCATAAAAGACACTGCGCTCTATATTTAGTTCTTCCAGCAATTCTTTCTCTGTACTGTTGAACCGATAGATAAATTGCTTAGTCAAAATTTCATAGTAAAGTTCTCCTCGATCCGGATACCGTTTCAGACGAAGGAGTGCACGGTCAATAATATTGACCAACATTTGATTTTGAACAAGGCAGCAAACTTTTTCTTCAAAGGCTTGCAGTTCAATATCTGGTGCAAAATTTTCAAGATAGCAGAGGCCAGACTCTATATCTTGTTCTCCCATAATCCAAGCAGTTTCTTGTAATTCTTCTGCCCGTTCACTCAGAACCCAGACTACATCACGGTAAATCTTTAGAATCAGCTTACTTCTATGAAACGCAGCGTCGCTGTTAAGCCCCAAAGCTGTTAGCCTGCTGTTACATTTTTGGATTGTTGTGCTTTCTTTTCTCATAGAACATCCCTCCTTGTTCGCAATATTGCGAACATATTAGGTACAAAATAGCATAGCAGAGGAGCGTGAGAGAGGGCAGTGCCTCTCTCTATTCCCCCATTTGGTTATATCAGGTTTCTGGATTTTAGACGAATCTGCATTGCTTGCTTGGAAACCTCAAAAATATTTGCCATTTCAGCAATGAGCTGTTCATCTGTCCGGCCTATTCTAAGCCGGTAAAAACATTTTTTGATCTGCGGTAAAGGCATTAGCAGAGCAGAGGCCAGAGTATCCGCCTGACGCTCAATTATGCCATGACTTTCGTCGGAAGAAACATTTCCGTTATAAGCAGCAACATCTCCAGTACCAGAGTACAACTTCTTATGTAGTACCCAATGAGCCAGCTCATGGGCACAGGTAAAACGGAGCCGCCCTAATTTTGATGGATCACAAAGCCGTTCATCAATTAAGATTGTACCAGCTCTTACTGCAATCATTCGATACTGTCTCTGTATCTGGTCATATAAAACAACGGCACCATCATCGAAAATTGTTTCCCCTAATATCTTGGGGTTTTTTCTTAGTGTATGAAACTCCAGGATTAGATCAAACTTTGTCTCGATAATGGTTTCGATTGGCACAGAACATGGTTGCCCGGATAGCAGAGAGGGATCATATTCCATCAGGATTTTTCGCCCTACCGCCTCGATTGCTTCTGTACGGATTTGTGGAATTGACAAAGCTATCCCCCCTATCGTTTACGCTCCTTTAGCATTTTCATAAATGTCTGCCATTCTTCATCGGTAGCGTCTACTTCTTTTGCCACACGCAAGGCTGCCCGAACAATATCTTTTTCCATGATATAGTCTGGCAAATCAGCAGATACTGTATTGCGTGATTTTGCAGCCAGATCCAAAAGCAACTCATATTCTGATTTATCCAAATTCAGAAAGGCGGAGATGCGTTCCACAAAATCTCCATTGGGTGCAGGACGGCGGCTTTGTTCAATATCACACAGATAGCCGTAAGCAATATTCAAATGCTTGGCTGTATCGCGTAAATTGAATTTGTGCGCCTTGCGTTTCTCGGCTATAAATGATCCAAAAGTTATATTGCCCACAGCATTCACCTCTCATTTGTTCGACGAACTGCGAACATCTTGCTTATATTGTATATCGAACATCTGTTCACTTCAAGGATAAAAATTTCATTTGAAAAGAGGTGTTAAAAATCAATAACACCTCTTTTGCGCTATATAAATTCCTGAGCGATTTGCTGCATTTCTATAATGCACTCTTTTGGGGATAGAATTTTTATTTTTCCCTTAAATTTGAATATCCAGCCATAAAAAGTTCCACTGGGGTTCACTTCAATTTTTGCTGTGAAGTGCGCGTCATCATATCTCTCAACAGGGGCATCTTCTCCATAATGATCTATGATTACTCTCATCAATTCGTTTTCACATAGAAGGGTTACTTCCTTCGATGACTCCGATGTAAACATATCAACCATTTTATTTGTGTAGGAGGCTACATCAAATCCCTCTATCGGCATAAAGCAAGTTTCAAGATTTTCTACACTTGTTAGCCGATCTACACGGAAGTGAGCAATCTTCTGATGCTTCAGAGAAAATCCAATCAAATAGTAATGGTCATTTTTCCATTCAAGCGCATAGGGATTTACGACATAATAATATCCATCGTGCTTTAAGATTTTCTTTTTTTCCTGAGTATATTCATAGTATTGGAACCGAATTTGCTGATGGTTTCCAATCGCTGTTTGGATATTATCAATGATATAGTAAACCTTTTCATTATGCGGTTTGACACGGCTGGATAAAGCAGCAAATTTTTGAAGCTGTTCTGCCTGATGTGTGCTGGTCAGACGGCATAATTTCTGTACCAGTTCCTCGGATTTCTTGGCAGAAATGATCTTCGAGGATGCTACTGCGTCTGTCAGCATTTTCAGTTCAGGATACTCAAACGGTCGGCTTCCCATAAAATATTGGTTTTGGGTACTCTTGACCACCACAATATCAATCCCTGCATCGATCAGCGCATTGGTATCTGCGTAAACAGTCTGCCGCACTGCCTGAATTCCTTTTCCATTCAGATGGGCAATGATGTCAGATACTGTGGCGGGATGGTTTTCATCGGTCCTCTCATAGAGAAACCGGAGTAATTCCAGTATCCGCATATTTGTTGAATTCTGCATACTTCACCTCCTCGATTCTTAAAATGGCCTATTTTGTATGGTGTCCAGCCCCAAAGACCAGAAGCAGGGCGACAGCACAGAGAAGCAGGCCGATCCAATTTCGATCTATAATCAGCTTGATCACCGCCACAAGCAGAAGTCCGCCTGCCAGGAGCACAACGCCATTCATTCAGCGTCCTCCCGAAGCATAGTTTCCCATGTTGATGTCCAGCACCCCTCTGGGCGGCTGGATCAGGGAGTCCTCATACTGGCACTTCCACTGGACCTCCCGGCACATCTGGCTATCCGCCACGCCGTCTATGGTTTCCCCATCCTGAATGGGGTTATCATGCTCCAGAATATAGGACGCCACATTGTAGGCATGGTTTACCACCCAATTTGGGTTCATGTCGTGGAAGTGGTACTGGAGGTCGGGCAGGAACAGGGTGCTCATGCCCACCGTGTCGATGAGCATATCCTCAGTGCCCTCAATATTAAAGAAGCGAACATTGACGCCAAAGCGGATGAAACGATCCGAGCCTTCAATCTGGTGAGAACGCACAGCCTCCGCCAGAAACAGTTTGCCGCAGCTCTGGAAATAGAATGCCTCACAGGTGGGGTACAGCTCCGCCAGAGCCTCCAGAAAGTCGGCGTCCAGGTTGGCCCGTTCCAGCGCCGGAAGTGCCGCAGCCAGCATATCGGTGGCTACCACCTGATATTTACACTCCCGGAAGATCCGCTCCCGGTCCTCCTGGCAGTCCCACATCTGGCTCATCAGGAAGGCATCAAAGCCTTTGCCCTTGAACTTGTCGCATTTCATCACCATCAGCTGCACCGGGCATTTTCCGTCCTTGAACTCTGCAATATGCTCCTGTGCGGCAAAGCCAGCCATTTTCTTATCATAACAGAAGCACTCTGTTGATCCGATGTGCTTCTCCATTACGGCAGTCATTTTTTCTTTATCCGGCATTTCTACCGGCTCTTTGAACAGCATCTGAATGAGATAGGGGCCACCGGGCTGGGGGCCTTTTTTGTCGTCCAGATTTTGCTGGAAAGCTTTATTGCTCATTTGGTTTCCTCCTTAATAATCAAGCAGGATAGGCACCTGCTGTTCCTCGGCAAACCGCATGGCCCGCCAGAACATGGAGAAGGCGAACTTGGCCAGGGATTGGGTGTCATACTGGGTGTGTTCCGGGATGTCTGCCTTGCTGTACTGTCCATCTGAGTCTACGGTTCCGTCTACCGGGTATCCCTCCGTGTCTGCCCAGCCAAGGATGGTGTCCTCATCGGCCTGCCATGCCAGCTGGTTCAGCTTTTCCAGCTCCTTCCGCAGTCCGCCCAAGGTGGCGATCATCGTCTGATCATCGGTGGGCAGAGGGCCTTGGAATAGAAAGCTGTCGGTGAGGGGAAGCCACCAAGTCGCGCCCCGAAGCAGGGACCACACCCGCTCCTCGTCCGATGCAAGGCGGGCAATCAGGGGATGCTCCCCGAAGTCCCAGTCCTTCTCCACGGTGAGAGGCACCGGTTCCTCGTATGTATGACAGGCAGCCACCAGCAGCATAGCGCCAAAGGCATCCCAATCCGGCTTATCGGTGTAATAGGGCCGCTCGTTGTCCTCCGGCCATGGAGTGTAGTGCGGCTGGTTCGGCTGGGAAATGGCGGCTAAGATCTGATCCCGCCAGTCCTCCACTGCCGCCTGGATCTCAGCCGGGGACAGCTCCTCCTCGTTGTCGGCGGGTTCTCCATCCGGGGTGATCCGGTTAAAGGTGTATCCGTTTTCCTCCGCCCACTGCTGAACAACAGTTTTCCAGTTGTGAGAATAGTACCGGGTCAATGTTCCGGCGTAGATGTCAAGTCCCATAGTATTGCCTCCTTTTCAATCAAAATCCATCCAGACCAGGTGCTTTCCGCAGTGGAGGCACCGGAACAGATAGCATTGCAGATGCCCGCCATTGACAGATTCCCGGATCATTTCCTTCTGTTCCTCGTCCCACATGGGATCGTCCAGCACTTCCTCCAGCACACCCAGTGCCCGCAGCTCTCTGGCCCCCACATAGCCCAAATAGGCGCAGTAGTCGCCGCAGTGGGCACGCCAGTATTCCTGCTGCCAGCCACAGTAGCCAGGAGTGCGGTGGATGAGCTCGTCCAGCTTTTCAGGATCGTCTACGCCATCGTCCACAGAGAAATCGTCCTGAAAGCTGCCGTCATATTTCCGGGCCGCCTCGCCGCTGGCGATGCACTCTGGGCACAGATATGCAATATCCTCCACGGAAAAGAACGGATTTGTATAGAAAATATGGGTCATCTTGCCGCAGCAGTCGCAGACAACACCCTCTTTGGACTCCTCAAAGGCGCCGGTTTCCAGCGGGTTCGGGTGATACCGGAAGGTGGGCAGGCCCAGCTGGGCCTGCCGCTCCCTCTCTTTCTGCTTTTCATCTGGTGTTTTGGGCTTGGGGATGGCGTATTGATTGCCCCAGTTCTCCGCGTAGTCCTTCAATGTGCCCAGCCGCTTGAGAGTCTTTTTATTGGAGCGATCTCCGATTTGGCAAAGCAGCTCGTAGGCGTCCTTTTTGAAGTCCAGGAGGTCATACACATCCACCAGCACTTCCTTGGCCTGCCGGTCCTCGCTCTGCTCCAGTTCCTCCTTAAAGGCATAGAGGGCACGGACACTGTCTGGATTTCCTTCTGTCTCCCGAAACTGCTTTTGTAGTTCAATATATTGCTTTAGGTATTTGTTCATGGTCACAACCTCCCATCAATCCCACCAGAAGTACCAGACAGTGGACTGCCACAGAACATCTGCTAAATTGCCCACCGTCGGGTCATCTTGCTCCTGATCCACAATGTCTGGGCAGAACCCATACTGCTCCGCGGCCAATTCCATGGCCTTCTCCTTGGAAACGGGGACCGGGAGCAGGAACTCCAGCTCGTCATGGGTCATAGCGGCAGGGACCGCTCCATGCTGTTCAAACCAGTATTTCGCCACCGCCATCAGCTCCGGCGTGTCGGGACACTCGTTCCAGTTTCCAAAGGGCAGGTAGGCGAAGATCTCCCAGGGGTTCTTGACCGGAATTTTGGCCAGAATGAGCGGATAGGTCATGTGGCTATCCGAATCCCAATAGCAGGAGAAGCGGTCATTGTCATAGCCGCCCTCCATCTCGCCCAGGACTTCCTCCTCCCAGTCCATGTCATCGTCCTCGGCTTCTTCCTTGCGCTGGCCGGTCAATTCCTCCAGAACCGCCTTTCCGTCCTTGACGGGAGCGGAGAGCATCTTCTTTCGATACTCCATTACCGTTTTGAGGTCAAATTCATAAAAGTCCGCATCGTTCTCCGGGTCGGCGTTCATCACCAGACACTCCAACAGCGTTTCATCATCCGCCTTGATGAGCACGGGAACAAAGCCCTCCCGTACCCCCAGCCGCTGGGCGTAGCTGTATGCCGACATGATGGGGTCATCATCTGCCATGGATGGGAAATAGGTACACTCGCAGTCCAGATACTCCATGATGGCCTGAGCAACCTCGGAAGGCTCCAGCGTATCCTCGTCGAAGTCCTGTCCCTGCCAGTTTTCAAAGCGTTCCTCAATCACTTGAGCCATGGTCTGATAGTATTTCTCATCAAATGGGATGAATAAGTATGCCTCCTGTTGAAATTCATTGGAGTGGTATCGGGACGGACCAAAATATTTCAGGGCATAGTCATCAATGTCGGCAGGATAGTAGGGGCTGTCGCCCTCTCCGTAGTAATAGCCTGCAAAGGCACGGCCTTGCTGATTGAACAGCACAAAGAACAGACAGCCGTCCAGCTCATCCCGGATAAACTCCCGCAGATCCACGCTGGCAGGGTCGGCTTTGACCTGTTTGGCCACTTCGCTGTATTCTTTCAGGAAGTCCTCGCCCATCAGGTCGTGCTCCATGCACCAGCGCAAGTAGATGGCCATGTGGTTATAAGCATTGATGGGGTCAATAGGCAGTTCCTTCTCCTCAATGCTCTCAAGGTGATAGGAAGCGTCGTCCATCTCACCGTCAAAATTATCATTGGAAAGGGTGCCACGGGTGATCGCATTCTGGCGAGTGGGGTTTACAACAAAACTGATCCCCCTCATCTTGTTCAGCAGAGCGTCTACATCATGTTCCAGTTTATAGTCCAACTCGTCCTCATAAAGCGGAATGACCTGATAGAAGTTGACCTCCTCGCCGCCCGGCAGGGTGCAGACCTCGCTGCCATCCTCCGTATCCTGGGGACCGATCAGGGTAGCAGTACACAGTTTGGTGTTGTCTGCAAATGGTTCCCGGTTCTCCACTGTATGACCATGTCCCAACCAACTGTCACAGTTGATGGGCAGACGGGCCAAGGATTTCAGCAGGCGGATGGGCCAGTACCACTTTTCGTCTTTCATGGACTCCTGATCCAGCTTCCAGTCCGCAGGCAGGGCAATGGCCAGCTCCGCCCGCTCCAGCTTATATTCCGCCAGTTCCTCCGGCACATTCATCCGGTGAGCGCCCATGCCCATGGTGACCAGGGTGCAGTAGTCCCGCTCCTCAGAGGGCGGCACCACGCAGATGTCCACATGGATGTCGGGAGAAACCAGCTCATGGAACACATTCTCGAACTTGCCGAAATACTGCTCAATGTGCTCCTCGACGGCTTCCATCTCCTCCTCGGTGTAGACTTCGGGATTACTGAATTCTTCCTCATCCTGCGTGTCATCATTGTCTGAGTGGTCGCAGCTGTCATCCTCCGGATCTCCCTTTATAGGCTCGTAACCGATCTTCAGGGTCATCTGTTCTTCTGGCAGAGAGATGCCGGGGCTGCGGGTGATGGTGTGCTTATCGTCCGCAGAAAAACCGATGGTCTCGCCGTCTTGCAGCGTCACATCACACGCCAGCACATAGGAGGCAAGGCTGGCCAAAAAGTCCCGCAGTTCCTCCGGCTCAGCGTCGGTGTTCAACACCTCCATTTCCTCCTTGCCAAACACATCCATGCCGTAGGTGTAGCCGTTTAGGCCCCCCTCGCTCCGGTACAGGCCGAACCAAACCCAGTTGAAGATGGGCAGTTCGTCCTCTTTGAGCATATCGGCAAGGCCCTCATAGAAACGAGGCTCAAATACCACGCCGCTGGTGTAGACACCGGTGGCGTATTTCTGCTTGCAGCACACTGCCATCGCCTTGGTGAACAGCTTACCTCGTTCCAGCAGTTTTTCCTCCTCGCCCAACACAGCCACCATGATATGGGCCTTGTGCGCTTTGGCCACTTCTACGGCCTCTGGCCACATATAGTTGTTTTCGGCGTTGATCTCTGCTTCATTGTCCGGGATGTGACCGTGGAATAGTGTCACAATCAGCATCATATTGCCGACCCGCATTACCACAGCGTCATTGCTGTTCTCAACATCTTCGTCGCCCTCATCCGGCTCCTCATCTACGATACCCCATTCTTCCCGCAGATCTCGAATCAACTGCTCCTTGTCCCACTCTGCTTTGGAGAGGAGCACAGATCCGGCAAAGGAACCCTTATGGTCGGTTTCCTCCTCGTCGGCGTCATCCTCAAGACCCCCTGCATCTTCATCCGGATCATAGAGGGATTCATGCTCCAGTCTGCGGATAAATTCCTCAAAGCTATCTGCCAGATGGGTAATTTTATAGTCATTTTCCTGATCCACATGGACTACCGCAGGCTCTCCCTGGGAACCGCAAGCCCGGTAGTCCAGGAAAATCATATCGTGTCCGGCGCTTGGACAGTCGCAGATGGCCACACCGATGGCAGGATACTCCCACTCATCGATCATAAACTGGCTGCCCAGCTCTCCACAGAGGGAGCAGCTCTTTTCTCGTCCGATGCCGAAAATGCCGGTGATGGCCACATGGTCATCTGCCCAGCAGGTAGGTTCATCGCAGGGATAGCAGGTGTTCACCGGAATGCCGCCGTTGTGCTGCTTCATCAGCCAGATGTAGGCGGCGGGCAGCTTGTAGCCCAGTTCCTCCTCCACGCTGGCAATCAGCTCATCGGAAGGCGGCTCACTGACATATTCTTTCAGTGCATACCAATTATCATCCCAGAAGTTGGTGAGGTCGAAGCCCTCAAATGGGGTATCACCGGGCACGAATTTGGCCTTCTTCTTCCGGCTGCGCTGGTGTTTCCGGATCTCCGCCTTACACTCCCGAATCACCGCCGGAGCATTTTCATCCTCCGGGTCCAACTCTGCCCACCGCTGGGCGTAGGGAATGGCCTTTTCCTCCTGGCCGTAGAGATACTGATAGCCATAGGCCATCCGCATATTCCACTCCGCCTTGTCCTGGCCTTCCTCCCGGACGGACTCCAGCACCTCAATGGCCCTCAGAAGGGCTTTGTCTCCCTTGGATTTCAAAGTACCTTCGTCATGGTCCCCGATGATGGCGTAGTTCTCCAGTGCACGGGCCAGGGCGTAGGCGGTGCGGTAGTTCCTCCAGTTCTCCGGGATGGCATTCAGTGCCTGGATACAGCGGGTGTACTCGTCTTCGGCGTTCCACTGCTCCAGCTGAGCGAAGAATGCTTCGGCGTTCTGTTGGGTATAAGGAATATAGTCCATGCCCGTCAGCGTTTCGTCCAACTCGTCATCCTGATTCTTAGTTTCTGGCCCATCATCTTGTTGCTTTAGGGGTACAGAACCTGCTTCACGGCGGAAGGTGTGGAAGATGGCCCAGGGGATGTCCGTGCCTTCAAAGAACTCTTTCGCCATGTTCAGCGCCTCTCGGATGTCCCAGGCGATGAAGTCCACATAGCCGCAGTAGAGGCCGGTTGCCCCGCCGGTGAGAGTGAGCACTTCCGAACCATCCCCGCCGGTGAGCACTTCCTCCAGTTTGTCCCGGAAGTCGAAAATTTTCTGACTGCCTTCCTCCTCCCGCAGGGTATCCAGGGGATAGCAGAAGAAGCCCGCCACCGCGCCGTCGGCATGGAGATCGTCCATAAAATCATTGTCGGCATTCAGATAGCCGTTGATGAGCGGCACACAGCAGGTGGAACCGGCCATTACATCCAGCCGCCAATCGGCGTCCGGGTCCTGTTTGGGTTCCATTTTGTAACCAAGGTAGCTCTCCAGATAGGCTTCCGGGTCGGTGGAGAGCTCCAGGCCCTGCTCCCGCAGTTTGTCGGGCAGCTGGGACAGGAGGAAGGACGGCTCTGCCTTGGGTTCCTCCAGCACATCAAAGCTGTCTATGTATCTCATGTGGGGGATCTCACCCAGCACCTGATCGGTGAGGGTGGTGAGCATCCACCAGGCCCGGCCTTCTTCCTCCCGGAGCATAGGCAGCAGCTTTTCGCAGTAAGCGGAGATGGCGAAGCTGTTTTCACCCTGCTCCTCCAGCCAGATCTGCACATCCTCCCCGGAGATATCCCAGCCGTCCTCGGTGCGCAGGCCGATGTTCTGGAGGGGCTGACGGCCCACCAGGATGTTCCAGTGCTCCAGCACCTCCTTGGGGGCGTGCTTCTGGAAGTAGACCAGCTCAAACAGCTTGACCTTGTCGCCCTCCGGGGTGAGGATCAGCTCATGCTTTTTGCCGTTGAAGCCCATCTCGAAGGAGATTTCGTCAAACGCCTGGTTCAAAGCCCCTTCCATTGGGGCCACGAGTTCTGCGCCGCGGGTGTAATCTTTGTCCTCATCCATCATCTGGCGCAATTCTGCTTCCATCTCGGCAAAGGTTTCCCACCAGTTCTCTGTCCGCTCCCGGAAGCACTCCCAGAACTGCGGCAGAGAAATACCCTGCTTGCACCGTTCGATAAACTCTTTGGTGTCATCGTCACCAGGGCGGACTTCCAATGCCTTTTCAAAATATCGCAGAGCCCGGCCCTCCTGATCCAGATAAAAGTAAGAGTAACCCATGCGGAAGTTCCAGTAATAGTCGTCCTCGAAGTATTCCTCATGGGGCTTTAGCAGAGCGAGGGCCTTTTTGAGCATTTCTTTGCAAGTTGGCTTATGTGGGTCTGCCAGATTGTTATAGGCGCGGGCCAACTCGCTGTCCATCTCAGGGGTACGCTCCTCGGCGGGGATGGCCTCCAGCGCATCAATAATTTTATGTTGTTTGCTCTCCTCATGCCACTTCTGGCACTGCTTCAAAATGTCCATATCAGGGTCCTCCTCGTCCTCATCCGGCTTCCAGTCTTTGATCTTCTGGAACACGCCATTTTCATCCCGCTCAAAGGCGCAGGGAGCGGGGGTGTTCAGCAAAGGGATGATGTCGGGATCGTCATTGCAGATCGTGTTCAGCTTGTAGATCCCGGCGTTGTTAGGGTCGTCCATGTACTCGTCGCTCTCATCACCGGCGGTAAAGCGCCAGCCGCTGTCCCAGCCGCCGTCCGGCTCCTCCCGGTAGCAGTAGCCAATCTTGCGGCCCTCTACTGTGATGCGGTTGGTGGCGATGCAGCCATCGGCGCCCTCCCAGTCAGGGAGCAGAGATTTCACATCCTCCGCTTTCACATGGTAGTCCCGGTTGCGGCCAGCGGCCTCGTACAGTTCCTTCCGCAGCGCCTCCACATCCCGAGCCATCTCCTGGATCTCCTCGTTGTCCATCATCTCATTGAGGTCATATTCCAGCGGATTCTGGGCAAAATCCGCCAGTGCCTTGTTCATGGCGTCATGCTCCTCTGGCGTGACGGTGATGCGGATGCGGCGGGCAGGGGTGTTGTACTCGTCCAGATCCTGAAGGTTCACACTGCCACTGACGCTGCACTCCAGCAGGATGGCGGCCAGATCAGTGACCACATCAATGGCGAAGTGGAAGTCCATCTCCACGCCATCGGAGTGTGTAAACTCCAGATACTCCACGGTCTGGCGGAAGTCCCAGTTCTGCTTGTCCAGCCCGATCTTGGCGAAGATCTCGCTGAGGGGGATCTCCTCCTTCTTCTGATCTACCAAAAAGGCCACAAGGTTCAGGCTGTCGTCCGAGCCTCCGATAAAGTTACCCCAGTATTTTTTGATATACATTTGTTACGCCTCCTGTTCCGAAATTAGTCGCTTGATGAGCCAGTCCAAATGCTCTGGCCACGCAGGAGCGATCTCACCGCTGTCCTCGTTCTTCCAAAGATCCACAATCTCACGGATGCCGTCCTCGTCCGGCACCTCGTTTTTGATGTCGGTGAGTTGCCGCAGCAGGAAAGCAAGGGCTTCTTTGGATGCTGTGAAACCGGTGACTTTATCCCATATAGCTTCTTCATGATCGTAGTCCAGCTTGCCATTATCCTTCCATTGGAAATACAGCTCCGCCAGAGCCATCGCAGTATTGTCAAAGAGGAAGTCGATTTGTGAGAAGTCAGCTCCCAGCATGACTTCCTCTTTCATCAGTTCGATCATCTCGCCCAGATCCATTACCGGATGCTCCGGTACATATTCATTTTTGAGGATGTCCAGTACATCCAGTCCTTCGTCACGCTCTAATGCTTTTATGCCCCATGCTCCCATGTCGGCACCTCTCTTTCTTTATTTTGTATCAAGCTTCTATTGTCAATCATAGTTCTCCAGCCGAATGATAGGCCGATAAAAGTCATAATCTCCGTTTAGTTCATTGTCCTCCTGCACTTCCGGCTTACAGTGGGGCGAACAGGGTAGGAAACCGAGAAATGGACCCAGCCCGCCGCAGATATTGCACCCGCCATCGCCACCGCAGGTGGTAAGCCTATCAGCCTGCACCACTTCCCGCATATAGGGATCGTAGGCGATGGACAGGCCGAAGAAGTTGGGTTCCTCCATGTCATAGGGCCGGTTCTCATCCTCATCCATGTCCTCAAACCAGCGCAGACGCATGGAGTAGTCTAACCCATCTCCCCACGGGAACAGGGTCCGACACCCGCCGCCACACAGGTAGGCCCACTCGTCCGCCGTGGGCAGGGAGAAGCCCCTGTTTTCCAGCATGGCAAGGAGTTCATCGTAATCAGTGCGGTTATAGATCCAGGTCTGAAATCCATCTTCCGTCCGCTCAATACGGGCCGACTGATGCAAGGTAAGACTGCTGCTGTCACTCCAGGCAAAATCCCGGAACTCCTTCAGCCAGTCAGGGTGGGCAGTCAGCCTGGGATCGTCCATTTTGACTGGCTCCCAGTTAATTTCCTCCAACTCCCGGCCCACCAGCATGGGGCCAATGGCCACTTGCCGGACGGGAGCCATGCTTTCCCGGATCATCTCCTCCGGGTTCTGCGGTTCCATTTCCCATTCCCGGAACAGATACTCCAATTCCTCCCGGCTCTCCTGATTCAGTCCCACGGCAAACTGCTCCCAGCCCAGGGTGACGGTATCGCCGGGAACAAAGACAAACTTCCGGCCATCTTTTTCGAATATGCCGGTGGTGCTGCTCTGGCCCCAGCGGTCAAAAGTATGTAGATCAAGAAAGGTCATAGTATAACGAGCAGCCAGGCTTTCCATCAGTGTCTGCTTCTCGGTGGTGTCCATTTGATTGAATTGGGGACGGGACAGTTTTTCGTTCATAGTAAGTTCTCCTACAGCCTATCCAGGTTTTCCTGTAAATCGCCCTGCATCAAGTGCTGGGCAATGGCTTGGTTCAGTGGCTTATGGGGGTGATAGGCTGCCTGCTCTACATCGTGGAGGCACTCCGCCATCAATACCTCCGGAGAAATGCCTTCCCGTTTGCCATAAAGATGGCCGAAGGCATAGCACACAGACTTTAGAAAGTCAAAAATGTAGTCGTGATTTCCGCGCATACTGGGCAGATCATTGAATGAGCCCATACCACCGTATGCCCGAAGATGGTGGGCAACCTCCCGCTGCTGGTTCCAGTCCTGAATGTCCCGCTCCAGCCAGCCGATCCAGTTTTGGAACTCTGGATGGTCTGCCAGAAGGATGGAGCGCAGACAGGTCAGAGCCTCGGTATAAATATCAGACTGTTTCATTGGCCATCGCTCCCCCAAATACCTCCATAGAGCACACCATCTTTTCCAAGGAACAACATCCGGCTGCGAAGCAGGCTGCACTGCTCCACAGCGACCTTGTTTCCGTCACAGGTGGGAATAGCCTCCTGTTTTTTCCCAAGGTGATCACCATGAGCGGTAAGGAAGTAGAATTTATCCCGTTGCTGGTATCCGCCTTGAAACAGGAAGGTATTGCCGGACGGGGCAACAGAAAAAGCTCCGCTTCCTTCGATTGGCAGTTCAAATACAAAGTCCTCTTTGAAGTTCGTCCGCACCAGCCGGAATTCATCGTAATAATAAAACCACAGGTTTTCTTCTTCGTCCAGGCTGATGGCGTAGCAGTCATAGATGGAATAGTTCTCATTCTTCCAGAGAGGAGTTCCCTCCGATGTCCATGCAATCAGGCCGCAAGCACCCAGAGGTTCATCCCAACCGTAATTACCAAATACACCTTCGTCAAAGTAGCTGGTAATGATGGTGCCATCTTTTTTTACCACACAGTCTTGAATGCCATCCCCCAGGCAGAAACGGGACAGCACAGCTCCGTCCCGGCTGACGATCCAGGCGTTCTGGTCGGGGCCGTTTTCCCGATAGGCGCATCTTGCCCCCAGCAGGAGGAAGTGATCACCTGCGGGCCGCAAATAATGAAACTGGAACTTCAAGAGGCCAAGAGGAAACAGCGTCGTTTCCAGCACCCGCTGTTCCGCCCAATCCAGCTGGATTTCCACTGCGGTATAGGTGGAAGGAGTGCTGAGCCAGTCCTTACCCTGTGTTTCGGACGGCTGTTCCATGAGAAGATAGACTTTTCCATCCCTTGCCGTGAAAAAGTCTGTCACTTCTGTGCCCTCCAGATGTTTTTCCCGGCGCAGCTGGTCCAGGTCAATGATGGAGAACAACGGCAGATTTTTGGCTTTTATAGGTTTGTTCATAGTGTCTCCTCCTGGCTACTTTAACGCTCCATCATAGGTGTGGCTTTCCCAGGCGGCCTCAAATTCCGCCTGCTCTATGACGCAGGCGTGGAACTTCTCACCCCAGACATGGGCGTTCAATTCCTCCACGGTGGGGATCGGCGTGATCTCGATGGCGCCGTCGTAAAGGTCAGGGATATTGCGGGTGCGGCCATCTGCAAAGATGTCAATGGAGTGGAGGGCCAGCCGCTCATTTTCTGTATCCACTTCATAGAGGATCACCGACGGTTCTCCCTCCGGTGCGTCCTCCCAAAAAAGCTTGATGTACTCCATCATTCCATTTCCCTCATTTGAACCAATGCCACCCCGTCATGGTGCCGGTTACCTCATCTATCTGTATTGCAATATCATAATTGCCGCGACAGCCCAGCAAGGCCGCGAGATGATCGTTTTCCATAATCAAATCATAAAACTCAACCGCTATGTCTTGGAATTCCTTCGGAATTTCCAGTGCAGAGAAGAAATCCACTGATTGAGCATTTTGGAAAAATTCAATGGCCGTTTTACTGCATTTTACTATAATCCCTGTTTGAGTGGTCAAATCTTTCATGCTTTCGCAACCTCGCTCATGTTCAGATACATCCCCATCGTTTTTTCATTGTCACAGGCCGCCCGGATCATTTTGGACAGCAGCATCAAATCGTCGATGTATTGGGAGTACACGCAGAACACATCCTCGTCAGAGTCGAAGTGAAACAGATCCACGCCGCTGTTATTTTCCTCGAACTCCTGGATCACGCCCCGGACCAGCCGCTCCCAGTCTCCGCTGCTTCCAGTCAGTCCCAGCCGACGGAATACTTCCGTCCGGAATCCATTGTTGATTTTCAGCAGAAGGGAGAGCGCATAGGGGTGGTGGGGAATGAGAAAGAATGGCGCAATCTGCTCCGGCTTCACCCAGATTTTGAAGGGCGGACGCGGGTCAGGTATCCAGGGCAAGATTTCCCATTCGTCCTCCGGCCGGTTTCCGTATTGGCAAAGGTCTTTCATAGTGTTCTCCTTTGTTCTGTCACATTTTTAATCCTGCTCTCGATAACTGGCTTCAATGTCAATGAACCGCACATACACGGCGCAGATTTTGCCCTTGGCGTCATACCCGAAGTAGACAGGATAGTAACCATCCCCCCAGCCGGAGGCAAAGATGGGCAGGTTGCAGTCCGTGCCCGGCACTGTCCAGTTGAGCCAGTCGCCGCAGTCCCCCTGATATTTGGGGTAGGCTTTGGCGTTTTCTTCCAGAAGATCGCAGAACAGGTCGTTGTAGTGGTCGATGTCCGGGTCTTCTTCTAAACGCTTGGCCCAGTATGCCTTGAAGGCCGCCTGGGTCTGGATGTCCGCGACACAGCCCATCCCGGCGTCTACGCCAAAGCCAAAATACTCAAAATACTCGTCCTCTCCCAGTTCCTCGTCCAGATCCTCGTTGCCCACCATGCCCAGCTCATAGCGGACAGGCTTTTCCTGAGAAACCTCCACCTTGACGCAGGCATAGCGGTCGCCGTATTGTTCGCTGGGCACCACGCAGATTTTTACGGGATAAGTTCCGGCGGGGATCGTTTGAAGGAACGGCAGAGTGTCCTCCAGTTCCACCAGCGGATCACAGGCGAAAATCTGCCCGGTGGGGAAATGGACGGTGCCGATGTCCAGCACATCCACCGCCATGTTCCCAATCACTTTCTCTGTGAAATGGGCCTCCAAGTCATCTTTACAGGTCAATTTATCCTTGATTGCTTCGTATTTGTTCAGCCATTCAGTTGTAGGCATATCAGTTTCCTCCTGTTGATTCTGTTTCTTGATGTACACACTCTTTGAGCCGTCCCAATAGCAGTTCACACACCGGCCATCCTGAAAATGATGGTCACAATTCGGGTAGCCATAGAGAACATGGGCACATTCTGGCACAGCCCCATCATCTGTGAGGAGCCTTTGAAAAACAGGCTTCCGCACTCATCACAAAGGGCCAGTTCTTTTTCTGCCATAGGGTTCACCAGTCCCGTTCCCGGATGGCCTCCTCGGTGTCAATGGGGATGCCAAACCACTCCAGAATGTAGGCCACGGTTGCCGCAATACATTCCCGCGCCACCGTTTCGATCTCGCTGTCGTTCTCGTCAAACTCCTCCTGGAGATCATTGATGCCGCAGACCGCCTCGTCCAGCGTTTCCTGCACCACTTCGGTGTCGGTTTCGCCACTCCCGCTATGAACAAATATATTGGACAGCAATTTGCTGCTTTAAGATACGAAAAAAATATTTTGGTTGTTGAAGAAACTACATCTGCTGGTGGATGCGGCTCCTTCAACGCGGCTTCTTCATGTCCTGCGTCAGCCTGTCTTTATGACAGTGCGGCGTGGGGCTTTTTTATTGCCTGAAAGGAGTATGAGAACATGAGTCTGAAATATACCTGCCCCAGCTGTGGAACCCCATTGGGTTATGAGGGATTGTGTTGGAAATGTAAGTGCGAGCAAGAACGGCAAGCTGCTCTGGCCTGGATGCCGGAACAAATTGTCGAAAAACAAAGAAACTTGATACAGAACATCCAGAGGCTGGCTGATATGGAGGACCCAGAGTTCGCCGACTTTTGGCAGCTGCTTGGCTACCATGATGCCATCACCCCGGAGATTCAGCGAGTGGCACTGGCCGCAGAGGTGTTCTGGCCCTGTGAGATCTATTATCATGCTCCCGCCGATGTGCGGGATGGTCTGATCCATGCGCTGTTGTCCGCAGAATATTCCAGCGCGGCCTCCAACCTGATGAGTTGCCTTGCTATGCAAGGAGATGACAAGGCAATGGAGACTCTGCTGGAGCTGGAGCGAAATCCCCGGCCCTGGCGCAAGGGCCTCTATGTAGACCCATCCAGCTATGCGCAGATCGGAGGCTGGACCTTCGACAAGGAGGGCCAGAAAATCCAGCTCAACTTCGATACCTGCTATCCTATGGTCAAAGGAACCACCAGCGAGAAATCTCCCGTCCGCATTGGCCGGGCACGGGAGGACACATGCCCCCACTGTGGCGGACGCATGGTGGACATGCTGGTGCTGGATGGCCGGGATGAGCGGCTGAAATTTCTGGGGTTGGATGGTATTCTGACTGCCACCTGCTGCCCCAACTGTGTGGGATTCTTGAAAGGTCCAGCCTTTAACAGTTTTACCCTGGATGGCGGCGTGGAAGTCTTTCCCTCCGAGCTCTTTGACGGGGCGGAGAAAACGGATTGCTATGTCAGTCCCGAGGACTACAAGGCCCTCACGGAAAATCCCTTTGTGCTGGGCGAAGCGCCCGTGCCCCTGTTTTACGGTGCGGCCTGCCAGGATGTGAACACGGTGGGTGGCTTTGCCAACTGGGTACAGGACGCGGAATATACGACCTGCCCCCACTGCGGGAAACCTATGAAATATCTGGCCCAGATTCAGTGGGATACGGTGTTTGACTGTGCGGAGGGCACGCTCTATGTGGAATTCTGCCCGGACTGCCATATCGTGTCCATGCAGCACCAGCAGACCTAAAAAAGTCGCACGGTATGAAAAGAGAAATACCAGCAGGTATTTGCGTAAGGAGGCGTCCACTATGTGCGAGCACTGCCGAAACATTCAAACATGGAGAAAATTTGACGCCCCAAAGGACTATCTGGCCTGTATTGCTTACATTCAGCAGTTGGTGTCGGAGGGGGAATTTGAACTGATGCAAGAGGAATCCACCTGCCCACTGGAGAAGGTAAAGACAGAGGATGGCTGGGCAGACGAAATTATGGCTCACATGATTAGGTGCAAGCACTGCGGCCAGATCTTCACCTGTGTGGTCAACACCTGGCGAGGCAGCGAACACTTCAGAAAAGGCAAGGGATAACACAGAAAAGGCGGTGAAATGATGAATCAGACAGAAGAAACAAAACTGCTGGAGCAGATTGAGGAGTGGAATGATGCGGACGAGTTCTCACGATGTATTGAGGCCATCGAGGCTATCCCGGAGCAGGAGCGAGATTATTTGCTAACCGTCAAGTTGAGTCGGGCTTACAGCAATCTGGCGGTCCTGGGAGATCATGGAGAGCACGGAACCGACAGTGAAGTGGACGGAAATCTCATCCAGCACGCCATCCGACTGCTGGAGTCCGTTCGCACCCAGGGAGAAAACGACCCTTACTGGAACTCCCGGATGGGCTATTCCTGCCTGATGGCATACAGCTCCGCAGCCATCGCCTATGAATACGCAAAACGCTGGCTGTCCCTGGCCCCGGATGACCCAGCCGCCCAAAAGCTGGTTCGGGACTGCGAGGAGTATCTGGAGGAGGAAAAAGCCTTGGAAATAGATTTGAAAGAACGGGAGGAATTTATTCGGCGGGAAACTCCCGATGATGAAAAGGGGGTTATATGTAAATGAACAGCGAACAGATCACAACATTTTTGCAAGAGTATTGGTGCATTGCCTCGGTGCTCATCGGGGTCGTGATTTTAATTGGGGCGATCCGCAACTGGAACTGGCTCTGCGACCCCACTGGTACGCGGGATGCCCACCGCCACAGCAGAGGATACCGGCGTGTGGTTTTCTTTCTGCTGGGTGTCCTCTTGATTGTGGTGAGTATCTGGGGATTTGTGCTGAAATTGAAATAAGAGGTATATCTATGAAACTGAATTGTAAACGCATTGATTTTACATATACACCCGGTGAGGAAATCTTCAACTTTCCCGAGGAATCGGGACTACCCTTTATCTTCGATGTAGAGGAAGAACTGACCGGCGATCCTGCTGTCATGGATGCGGTGGGAGAAATGCTGGATGAGGCGGAGAAATTGGCGGAGAAGGCCAAAGCCGCCATCAAAGCGGCGCTGGCAGACGAGGACAGCCGCTACCATAGCGTTGTGACATTTTTCATGGAGTTCCATCGGGACGATGTAGGCCCGGATATTGTGGCGGAACTTTTTCCGGGAACCGACCCAGCCAAACTGTCCTTTGCTGAGATGGTTGACTTTTTGAAGCTCAAGCGGTTCGGCAGTCTGGTGGATAGCGAGATGAACCAGCAAGTTTTCATTCTGGATCTGTCCTTTAACCCGGAGATTACCGACGAACTGATGGTAATCTACTTTGATTTGAACAAGGAGATTTTCTGTATCACACATGAGAGCTGAGCGTGACTGACATACACGAGGAAAGGAGCAATCCCTATGAAAGCATTTGACCCCAATTACAAGCTGCTGGACGAGATGTATCAGGACGATTACTATCCTGCTTTTCTGGTGGACAAGGTAAAGGACGAGCTTCAGAAGGTCATCGCCCTGCGCGGCACCATTTATTCTGAGCGTAGTTTTATATCTTATTATATCACAGCACCCCTTCAATGAAAATATTTTGTTGGAAATGCTAATGAAAAATTTTTGTGAATTTGTTAAGGCGCAGGGGCTGTTATCTCCATAGTGTCTGGATGGATCAGAGTGATTACTTTTCCCTGATGTAAGGCATAGTTGACTGTCTGTGCTGTGCCTGAACGCAGCTTTTTCTGATTATCAAACACACCGATGAGGTACTCTGCATGATCGACCATATAGTAATTCCTTTTTTTATAACTGGAAACATCCGCAGAATGTGAAATAACAATGGAATCGTTTGCGTTTTGGATCAGCTTTTTCAATCTATGTCTACTCTGATCCGGCCATTTAGAGTCATAGCCGATGAAGGGAACTACAACGACAATTTTAATATCTTCGTATCCCGTTTGTGCCCTCAATGTCAGCAGCTGTTCTCCAGCCCACATATCCACACCAAGAGCACCGCCGACAAAAAAAGTACGGACAAATTTCTCGTCATGAAGTATCCGAAACTGCTCCAGGAGACATTCTTTTAATTTTTGGCATAGGGGATCTTCCTCATTATATCCAAAGCAAAATCTTGTTGGTCGGTGGCCGGTAATGGCGCAGGCATACTGATTCATATAAATCACCCTTGATAACTGCCTTGATTACGCATATAAAGCAAAAATAACGCAAATAATAATGCGTATAAAGGTTGTATTATAAAATTATAACACAATACATACGAAGTATCAAGAATTGCTTTCTGCTATGCTAAAAGAGCAGAGAGGTGAGCGTATGGACGAAGAATTTATCCGCAATCGGATCACAGAATTGCGATTGAAAAAAGGTGTTTCAGAATATCAGATGAGCATGGAGTTAGGGCAGAACAGAAGCTATATTCAGGCGATTTCCTCTGGGCGTTCTATGCCGTCTATGAAGCAGTTCCTCAACATCTGTGAGTATTTTGAAATCACACCGCTTCAATTTTTTGATGCACAGGAAAATAACCCTCAGCTTATCAAGAAGGCTTTGGACGGAATGAGAAAGATGTCAGATGACGATTTGATTATGCTGATTGGTTTTATAAGTCGCTTAAACACAGAAAACTAACGATAGGAGGCAGTAAATGTCCCGTCGTTAGTTTTTTATTTTATGCGCAGCATATTGTGGCAAGCAATGCTTGTGGCTATCCATTTCGCCACAAGCTGCTTGTTGAGGGCAGCGCCCCCAAGCCCCTTTGAACACAGAATTTCATTCTGTGGCTGCGCGTTCTGCGAACGCTTTTGACCAGGACCAGCTTACCGCTGGCCGTGGTCTTTTTCTTTTTCAACATCCTGTTCTACCTCCATTTTCAGCACCCGATCCACATTGGCCTTTGCAGTTAAAAGCTCCCGCATTTCCTCACGAGAACGCCGGTACTCGGCATAGGTCTTTTTCTTTTCTTCCAGCAATTTCGCATACTCCGTCTGCAACTCTTTGACCTTAGGCAGCTTCTTGACTCCCATTTCATCAAAGGCATTCTTGGCAGCCTGGTGGAGCAGAATTTCTTCCTCATGTTCTTCCCGGAATTTCTTAGAGTAGCCGGCCTTGCGGTATGCCACATAGACCTCACGGGTCTTGGCATAATTTACAATGTGAGTACGCAGAACAGCAATCTCTGCCATGCGCTTTTCAGCCGCTTTGATCTGCGCCGAAAGCTCATTGTGATGTGCCGTGGCAGCCGCAGCCTTTTCTTCTAAAATCGCATACTCCAACAGGTTATTCTCTGACAGGTAATTCATGGTCTGTGCCATTTGTTTCAGATTGAAAACCTTAGCCCATCGAGCATAGCCAGCACCTTTTCCTGCCTGCAATTTTGCCTGAATGTCCACCAGCAGATTGACCTTCTGCGTCTCTGCCTGTGTAACTATTTTCTTTCGTGGGGTATGCGCTTTCTTCCCGGAGAGAACCGCCTGCAAATCATCTAATCCATATCCTTCGCCCAGGCTGTCCATTCGGGCGGCTTTCTCCCAACCGGGGAGCTTCAGGCGATACGATTTCCCGCGCTTTGATACCTCACAGCCGGACTCTTGCAGCAGCCTCAGCAGCTCCTCAAAATTAGCAGGACTTTGTGATAATGCGTTGTCAATCGCTACACGCAGCAGCTCTCGGTGAGAGGGCTTTGCCTGATCGCCCAGCCATTTGTTATAGCTCTTTCCGTGAGGTTTCGGATTCTCCACAATGGACAGTCCGTTTTCGATGCAGATGGTGTCACTTAACTGTCGGACTGCCTTGGTGCTGCCCCAAAAGTTTCGGAATTTCCGGTCATATTCTAAGCTGACCGATGACCAGATAATGTGATTATGAATGTGCGATTTGTCTATATGAGTGCAGACCACAAAGGCATGATTGCCCTTGGTAAAACGCTTGGCAAATTCCACACCCAGCCGGTTCGCTTCTTCCGGAGTGATCTCACCGGGGCGGAACGACTGGCGCACATGATAGGCGATCACATCATCCGCGCCGCGCACTCGTCCGGTAGCGGCAATGTACTGCCGCTTTGCCAGAAGGAACTCCGCATCCACAGTCCGGCTGTCACACGCATAGCCGGTAATGAGTCTGCCGTCATCTGTTTTCTTTGGGTTGGCCACATAGTCGATGATGTCACTGATCGCCCGACTTTCTGTGCGGCCCTTGCCGACATGAAGCGGCATGATTCTCGTGGTTGCCATAGGTCAGACCTCCTTCCCGAAAAGAAAACGGCCTGCCATAGCAGACCGCTTTCACTATTCTATAAAACTTTCTTCATCGAAAAAATTGAACTCATCATCTTCTAAGTGTCTTGGTGGAAATCTCATTTCATATTGCTCTTGCGCCAATGCACGGACATCAGGCCGCCTATCCTTTAGTCGATTTTTCAGCCAGGACAACTGCTCTTTCGATAGCCTCCATGGAAGATTCAAAAGACGATTCAGTGTCATCAGTTCAGCCTGCGTTTCTGCTGGTAGCGAAGCACAGGATTTACAAATGTGGGATGCATGACCTTTGCCTGAAAATTTTTCGTTGGCTTTGTATTCACCACAAACTTTACAATAGTGTCCATGCTTTTTCATAAGCTGATGCCCTTCTCGCAAAGAACATATAACCTGCGAATTGCTTTCATAATCACATCCCATTCCAAATCAGAAGCATAAGAAAACTTTTTACGGTATGCCTCCCAAAGTTTTTGCATAACCGAATCATTTTCCACTTCGTCAAAAACTTCTTCAGCCTGGTTAAGATACTTCTCCGATCCCCGTTTATGAGCAGTTGCCAGAAGCGCATCATGTAAAATTTTCGGGTTCAGCGTGGTTCCATGCAGCTGTTCTAAAATGTAAATATCGTAGAAATCTCTCATGCGGGTATTGGTTGTGGTTCTGGTAATAATGGTTTCCAGTTTTTCTGCCAGCACAGTTTCTAAATTATAAGCCCAAATATCAATGGAGCGATCTTCCAGCATAAGTTTGAATGAATACCGAACCTCTCTTGGAGTGATTGCATCTCCCGTAGAAATATCAATTTTCAAAGGGGTCACTACACCATCGAATGTTGTACTCATGCTGACACGAATCCCCGGATACTCTGCTTCATCCATAATCTCCGAAATACTTTTCAGCTGAAATTTAACACCATCATCAATCGGAACAGTTACGATTGATGAAATTAGATTCTCAATATCCTCCACATTAACATTAGCTCCTTTTATGGTTGCATCCAAATCCATCGTAGAGCGGGCATCCAATCCAACCATAGCCGCTACCAACATACCACCCTTCAAGATAAACTTATCACGATACTCAGAAAGAGAAATACGCTCCAAAAAACGCTCCATCATGTAGTTCCTCATTAAAATCTGAGCATCTGCGGATTTTTCTCTGGAAAGGTTTCGTATTAAATCTTTAAGCTGCCTTGCTGTTTTTATCATAAAAGTACCTCCAAATACTGTCGTAAAATTTTTTCCACCTTGAACATCCCAGCATATTGCATTAAAGCTCGCAGGTTCTTATCTTTTCTACGGGCATACGCTTTCAGTGCTCCCTGAAAGGTCTGAATTTCAATTCTGCTACGGCTTCTGAGCAAATCACAGATCGTTCGCTCCATATCATAAACCGGCACAGTATGCCCGAACGGAGTTTTCGCTGTTGTAAGTCCTACATCATGTAAGTCTGCTTTAATCGTAAAAACTTGAATGCCTTCTGCTTTCATTTTGCTTGGATTGCATCCAGTTTTGACCGTAACTGTATATTCTATTGGTTCACGGTCTGTCAGATCGTGAAAAAATAAAGCTGTTTCATGTGAAAATACTGCTTGTTCAAATCGCAAATGAAGCAGATACATGGCATCCACCCAGGAATCTTTGGACAGATAAATCCCATGTGCGACTCTATCCAAATCTCGTGAACGCACATAATCATAAAATACCGGCTTTGAAATTCCCGAAGATACGACCTGCGATGTTCGCAGCATTCCTTCTTGTGCTGTTAGCATCTGATCCAGCTGTTCAAATTGTCCCATCATGTCACTTCCTTTCGTACTAATATTATATTCAATATTAGTTCAAAAGTAAAGTCGTGGATATAAAATTCCTTTTCCCAAATTTAACAGACGGTGTCTGGCATTTTTATGGTTTTGCGTATTTTTATCCATAAACCAACTCCTGAATTGCAAATTTCAAACTCTGCACCTTGCCCAGTAGCCAGATTGCAGCCAGTGGCAGCCCCATCGGGCTAATCAAAAATGCCATAACCAGCAAAATCACACCATTCTGCGGGGAATAGGTAATAAGCACAGCCACGCCAAGCAGAGCAATTACAGTGCTGAGCAGACCAAGCACCAGACCGGATATGTAGATCAGCCCCGTGCAGAGCCAGACAAAAAGCGTCAGCACCAAAGTGACCGGTGCAGTTATAATCATCAAAAGCCCTTTCAAAATCTTCATGTTATTTCCTCCTTGCAGCGTTCTTGGTATCTTTTCTAATCATATTATCCGGCATGGGCAGGCAAAAGACAAGGATACCGATAAAAAGAAAAAGCGGAGAGAGGAGCAGCGAAGTAATGCCGTTCCTCCCTCCGCAAATGGAGTATCTATCCCTGTTATAAAAGTTTGGAAAGCTGGGTAAGAATTTCCTCTACGCCCTCCCATAACTGTTCCTGCCGCTGGGATATATCCTCCAAGTCAGCATCATAAACCCGTCCAGTCTCATGCACTTTACGGGTCAGCTGGTTTAAGTTGTTGCTGCTTCGGCGCATCAGGGAAACAAGCTCCTTCAACTCCGGCAGCTCCAGCTTGACTACATACCCATCCAGCGCCATTTTTCTTAGATAGGCTTCACGGTTGGAGGTTCCAAACTGAGACATTTTTTGCTCAATCACAGCAAGCTCCTCCGCTGAAACTCTAAAGTTTAATTGCATATCCCGCTTACGCTTTGCCATAGTTATCGCTCCGGCTCCCGTTTCTTCGGGGCGGCAGGCTTATGGGCAGGCAGCTCCTGTTTGAGCTTATCCCGTACTGAGGGGCGGGACGGTTGCAGTTTTTCTCCCTGAGTACGGCTGCGCTGCTGTTCTACACGCACCAGATCAATAAAGCCATCCAGCACAGCAGGGTGGCTGTTTAAGGCATAACCACAACGGACAGTTTCGGGATTATCGTTGGGAATGGTCTTAGCCCATTCTTTGTTGCGTCGGGAGTAGCGCCCATCCCAGTCCTGAAGCTGGACGGTGTTAGCCAGAACCATAGCCACACGCTCCATGCCATAGATCTCGATCACACCCTTTGCCGCATCGTGACTGAGATACATTCCGTCGAAGTGTTCCCGCACCGCCGCTTCAATGGACTCCTTGCATTGGAGATTTGCATTGTTGGAAGCCCGGTACTGCTCCAACTCCCCATGTTCTCTCGCATAGGCGGCAGAATGGGGATAGACCGGTGTTGTTCGCAGTTCCTCTTTGGCTCTGCACACATCATCGGCACGGTTCTCAATGCTGTCCCGGATCACATCCATATAACCGGTCTCCAACTTTTCAAAATAGCGGTACACATCCGCCAGCGGAGAGGGAGATTCCAAAAGTGCCTGAGCCTGGGCATCAGTCAGCTCCAGTTCCTCCATCGCCATCACAATGTCCTCACGAACCGTGTACTCATAGGTGTGGTGCAGGATTTCTTCCGGGGGCTGTCTTTTCAGCCAGTCCCGGAACTTGTCCTGTTCGGCAGCCATCTTTTCATAAAGGGCTGTATTCAGATCGTTAGTATTCATGTTATCGCACCTCCTCATGCTGTTTTGGTTTCTTGTCTGTACTGCGGGGTTGCACCGGGCGTTTTAGGTTATCCAGCACCGAAGGCCGTGTACTTTTGGCAACAACAGACTCGGTGTGTGCCTGTCCCTTTCCGTCGATGTTGAGCAGGGTATCCAGCTCCACCAGACGGGCGTTTTTGCATCTCAGTTCTTCTTCATAAAGGAATGGCTTTCCGACTTCCTCCTTTGCCGCAGCTTGCTGCTGACAGAGGTTATCCAGCTGTGCCTTTGCCGACTCCAGACGCTGGGGCATCTGAGCAAGGGCATTGTCGATACGGGTAAGATTTCCGCGAGGGTCTGTACCAAGGGTTGCCCGGTGGGTCATCTGTCCTTTCAGCAGGAGCGTATACTCCTGTTTCCAAGCGGAAAATTCCACGGACATGGCATACCCCCGGTAGTTGCCGATCTGCACCGGATCGGAGGTTTTAACCTCCTTGCAGGCATCCAAAAGGGCTGCGCCGGCGTTCTCCTTATCGGTCAGCAGATCGCCACGGATTTCCATACCAGCAAAACCGTCCTCCGGGTGCGGGTGCGCTGCCAAAACCTCCAGATCGGATTCAAAGCCCTTGATAAAGCCCTTGTGCTTTTCAATCTCCTCCGGGAAGTATTTGAGCAGCTGGTCCTCCAGACGATATTGCTTGCTCTGGTGGTCGGCTTTCATCAGCTTCAGGCGGGATACCTCCACATCCAAATCCATGCGCTCCTTGATGCGGGGATCTCCGGCACACAGAGCCTTGATCTCTGCAAAACTGAGGGCGGTTTCATCCACATCATCGCAGGAGCGTACCGGCGATTTAGAAGTCATGATCTGACTAATGAATTTTTGCTTATTCTCCACCGTCTGCCAGAGGTATGCGTCAAAGGTTCCTTCGGTCACATAGCGGTACACATGGACAAGAGGATTCTGGTTACCCTGGCGCTCGATACGGCCCTTGCGCTGGGCAAGGTCTCCCGGTCTCCACGGACAGTCCAGGTCATGAAGTGCCACCAGACGGTCCTGCACATTGGTGCCTGCGCCCATCTTGGCGGTGCTGCCCAAAAGGACACGAACCTGACCGGTACGGACTTTAGAGAACAGCTCCTTTTTCCGCACTTCGGTATTGGCTTCATGGATAAAAGCGATCTGGTCGGCAGGCATCCCCTGAGCAATGAGTTTCTGACGAATATCGTCATATACCGTAAAGGTCGGTTCCTGTTCCGGCAGAGGCACAGCGCCTTCCAATGCGTGAAGCAGTGGATTATCCAGCGTTTTCGCCGCCTTGCTTGCAGGAGCTTTGGCCTGTGGTGTAGAAATGTCGCAGAACACCAGCTGGGTCAGCTTGTCAGCTTTGCCGTCCCGCCAGATCTGCATGATGTTGTCCACACACTGATTGACCTTTGTGCCAGGTTCGTCCGGCAGCATCTGGTTGACGATCCTCTGGTCAAGCCCCAACTTACGGCCATCCGAGGTAATCTTGAGCATGTTATCCTGGGACGGGTCAACAGTTCCGCTGTGTACCAGCGATGCACGCTCCGAAAGAGCTTTGACCATTTCCTGCTGATGTTCGGTAGGCTGCGCCACGATGTTGTGGTATTCCACTTCCGGGGTAGGCAGATTCAGCTGGTCGGCAGTCTTAATGTCAGCCACTTCTTTGAACAGGTTCATCAGCTCCGGCAGGTTAAAGAACTTGCTGAATCTCGTTCTTGCCCGGTAGCCGGTGCCTTCCGGTGCCAGCTCCAATGCTGTGACGGTCTCCCCAAATCGGGAAGCCCAACAGTCGAAGTGGGTCATGTTCAGCTCTTGCAGGCGTTCATACTGAAGATAACGCTGCATGGTGTAAAGCTCGGTCATGGAGTTGCTGACCGGGGTGCCGGTGGCAAAGATCACACCACGATTTCCGGTGATCTCGTCCATATAGCGGCACTTGGCAAACATATCGGAGGATTTCTGCGCGTCCGATGTGGAAAGACCAGCCACATTTCGCATTTTTGTGTATAAAAACAGGTTTTTGTAGTTGTGGGCCTCGTCCACAAATAAACGGTCCACCCCCAGCTGCTCAAAAGTTACCACATCGTCTTTTCGCCCCTCGGCTTGCAGCTTTTCCAGTCTGGCTTCCAGAGACTTTCTGGTACGCTCCAGCTGCTTGACGGTAAAACGCTCGCCGCCGCTGGCCTGCACCTCTGCGATGCCCTCGGTGATCTCGTCGATCTGCTCATAGAGAAGCCGTTCCTGACGCTCCCGGCTGATGGGGATACGCTCAAACTGGCTGTGTCCCATGATGATGGCGTCGTAGTCACCGGTCGCAATACGGGCGCAGAACTTCTTGCGGTTATGGGTCTCAAAGTCCTTTTTGGTGGTGACTAAGATGTTGGCAGAAGGATAGAGACGCAGAAACTCCGACGCCCACTGCTCTGTCAGATGGTTTGGAACCACAAAGAGAGATTTCTGGCACAGTCCCAGGCGTTTGGCTTCCATCGAAGCAGCTACCATTTCAAAAGTTTTGCCTGCGCCTACTTCATGTGCCAACAGGGTATTTCCTCCATACAGCACATGGGCAATGGCGCTTTTCTGGTGTTCCCGCAGGGTAATGGCCGGGTTCATGCCTCCAAAAGTGATGTGACTGCCATCATATTCACGGGGACGGGTAGAGTTCATTTCCTCGTTGTACTGGCTCACCAAAGTCTGGCGGCGCTCCGGGTCTCTCCAGATCCAGTCCCTAAAGGCTTCCCGGATCGCCTGCTGTTTTTGAGCCGCCAGGGTGGTCTCCTTGGCATTCAGCACGCGGCGCTCTTTTCCGTCTGCGTCCTCTATGGTGTCATAGATGCGGACATCCCGCAGGTTTAAGGAATCCTCCAGAATCTTGTAGGCGTTGGCGCGGCTGGTCCCATAGGTGGTATAAGCTGCCACATCGTTGTAGGATACAGAAGATTTTCCCTTGATCTGCCATTCAGCGGTAAAGGACGAATAGTTGACCTCGATACTGCGTTGGAGATAAAACGGGGTATTAAAGGTCTCATACATAAACTGCTGGATATATTCCTTGTCAATCCAGGTAGCGCCCAGACGCACCTCGATCTCCGACGCATCCAGGTCTTTGGGCTGGGCGGCGGTAAGAGCTTCCACATTGACTGCAAAAGAAGGGTCCTGCTGTGCCGCCCGCTGAGCCTGACGCAGTTTGCGGCGTACATTGCCGGAAAGGTATTCATCAGCAGTCACATAATGGGGTGTGCCGTCCTGTTCCAGCTGTCCCGGCACACGGAAGATCACACTTTGCAGTTCTCCCGCCAGTTCTTCTTTTGTTTTTCCGGTAAGCTGGCTCATATAGCCCATATCTACGCAGGCTTTTTCCGAGATGGACACCGCCAGTGCTTCGCTTGCCGTATCCACAGTAGCCACTGCCTGATGGGGCTTGATGGTCCGTTTGGTGAACATATCCGCCTTGCGCTCCAGCTTTCCGTCCTCGTCAATAACTTCCAGCGCACAGAGCAGGTAATAGGAAGAATCGTCTGCATAGGCCAGGCGGTTTGCACGGTCATTGATGAGACCGTATTTGGCAGAAAAGCTGTCATAGAGCCGGTTTAGTTCCGCCTGTTTTTGGGTAATGGTGCTGTCTGGAACCGCTGCATCCATCTGAAGGTCGATCAGTTCCTGCACACAATCGCGCAGTCCCACAAGACCTTTTACGCGGGCTTCTGCGGTGGCGTTGAGATCAGGGCGCACCATGCGGCTGTTTTCCCGGTAGTACACCTGCCCGTCTACAATGACATAAGAATAGTTCTTCACATTAGGATCGGCAGGAATGGAGGTGCCAATGGCTTCGCCTTCGCCCAACTCCGGCAGCTCTGCCTCCTGATAAGTGCCATGAATATACTTCACCGCATCATGCAGCTGGTCGGAAAGCTCCAGTCCCTCGATAGGGTTCACGGTGTAGTCCATACCATGAGCAGTGCTTACCGGCTCCTGTCTGCCCAGCACCATTTCCGGGTGGTCGATAAAATACCGGTTGATGGCAAATCCGTCCTCCGTCTGTCCGGTTTGAGTCCATTCCGGCACGATGTCCAGCGGGCGGTCCCGCTTTTGGAGGAAGATGATGTCCGATACCACCTCGGCACCGGCATTCTTTTTGAACGCGTCATTGGGCAGACGGATAGCTCCCAGCAGCTCGGCACGCTGGGCAAGATAGCGGCGCACGGTGGAATCCTTGGCGTCCATGGTATAGCGGGAGGTTACAAAAGCCACCACACCACCGGGACGCACCTGGTCCAGTGATTTGGCGAAAAAGTAGTTGTGAATACTAAAATTCAGCTTGTTGTAGGCTTTGTCATTGACCTGATACTGACCGAAAGGCACATTGCCGATGGCAAGGTCAAAGAAGTCACGCCTGTCGGTGGTCTCAAAGCCGCCTACTGTGATGTCCGCCTTGGGATAGAGCTGCTTTGCAATGCGCCCGGAAACCGGGTCCAGCTCCACACCGTACAGACGACTGTTTCGCATTTCCTCCGGCAGCATACCGAAGAAATTGCCCACACCCATAGATGGCTCCAGAATATTTCCGGTCTCAAATCCCATACGGCCCACCGCTTCATAGATGGCCTGAATGACCGTAGGGCTGGTGTAATGGGCGTTGAGGGTGGAGCTTCTGGCGGCGGCATATTCCTCCGGGGTCAGCAGCTCTTTCAGCTGGGCATACTCGGAAGCCCATGCCGGTTTCTCCGGGTCAAAGGCATCAGAAAGACCGCCCCAGCCCACATAGCGGGATAGGACTTCCTGTTGTTCCGGGCTTGCCTGCTGTCCGGCAGCTTCCAACTCTTTCAGCAAACGAATGGCATTGATATTTGCCTGGAACTTGGCTTTCGGACCGCCTTCGCCCAAATGCTCATCGGTAATACGGAAGTTTTGTGCATTGCGGCGCAGGTTGGCCTTGTATTCCTCATAGGAGGCTTCCTCGGCAGCTTTGGCATTGGGGAAGGTCTGCCACTGGCCATTGACCTGAATGGAAACCGGGTGTTCGTCCAGCACTTCCTCAAAGGGTTTCTCCGACTCAGTCACAGGGGCTGGTGGCTCCGGCTCCTCGATATGCAGCCGTTCCACCACCACATCATAAGGCAGATTGTTCTTATCGCCCGGATAGACGGCCACGGTCTCGGAATGGAAGGTCGGGGATTCGGCAGACGGTTGGGGCTGTTCCTGTCCAAAGCCATCCATCTGACGGGCATACATCCCGCGCAGCAAAGGCGCAACTTCATCCCAGCGGAAATACAGCACAGCCAAACGCTTTTCCTCTGCGTCCAGGACTTCCAGCTCCATGCCCTGTGCCGTGGTACGGTAATCGGCAATATCGCCGGTCTCCAGATTCAGGGTCTCAATCTCATGAGGGTAGGCTCTGCTCAGCCAGTAGGCAATCTCACTGTTGCTCCTGCCGGATTGCAGCAGCGTGGAAACCTGTTTTTTATCTGCTTCATCCATCAGTCCATGGGACAATACATCCCGCAAGTCCTGATCTGCCTTGTCCGGGTCAATGGGAAGAAGCTCGGTATAGTAAGCATTGCGGCGGTCTGCCCGAAGCAACTGCTCGAACTGTTCTTTGCGCTCTGCCCGATAGATGGGATATACCATGCCGGTGGGCAGAAGCTGTACGGTGTCCTCCCGCAGCTCGGTGATCTGATAGGCGTCATCCTCGATATACACGGTATCGCCCACAGCATAAACCGGGGCGGCAGGGTCATAGGAAGTCCTTTGCGGAATTGGACTGCGAACGGCATCATATTCCTCATCGGAAATGGAAATCTCGGAAGTCTGCTCTGCCTCGGCAGCTGCGATCTGCTCTGCATCTGACATCACCTGTTGGATAAATGGGTCATTGTCCAGTTTTTCCGAGTCTGCCACCTGGCCGTTGACGATGCCCCTTTCCTCCAGGGCTTCCCGGATGGCGATGGGGTCGATATTGTCAAAACGGTCCTGTTCTTCTTCGGTATAGAACCGGTCCTCCTGAATGAGCTGGGCGATTCGGCGCTGTACCTTCGGCCAGGGCAGCTGCGTTTTCTCCGGGCTTCCGGCACGGACAACGAACAGGCTGTTGCTGCCGCCGTATTCCTGAGCCAGCCATGCAGCGGTATCTTTCTCTCTTGCATGATCTTTCATATAGCGGACGACAGCGTGTTTACTCTCAATATTGCCGTTCCATGCACAAAGGGCAGTATCAATATCTTCCTGAGAAAGAGGGCGCAGAAGCTCATGGAGCTTTGGATAGGTTTCGTCGATCACTTCCCGGTGCAGACGCTGGCGGAACTCCGGCACATCCGAATAAAGGCGGATCAGCTCCATATCCTTAGAGCCAAGAACCGCACGGCGCACAGCGGCATTACCCTCGATGACAGCATTTTCACGGTCAAAATGACCGCAGGCATTGCGGTATGCGGTATCCTCGGAAATAGCGGCAGTCACCACAGGCTTATACTGCTCAAACTGCTCCCGAAGGGTAGGCTTTGGCGTTTCTTCCTCTATCTCCGGCTGCTGGGCTTGAATGGCATCTTCTTCTGCCAGATCCTTTTCAGCCTGGATCTTGTCATACTGCGCTTGTTCCTGTTCGGTAAGATAGCGGCCTTTCTGGACAAGTGAGGTAATGCGCTTGGCAACCTTTTCCCAGTTCAAGTGAACATCCGGGCAGTCCTGCTTTTTATAGTGCAGTCCTTTCCCATCGTGATCTTCGCCGCTGTGTGTTGCGCCGGACAGGGCATGAGAGCGTCCGCCAATGCCATACTCGTCTTTAAGGAATCTCACTTTTTCCTTATCCGTATGGTTTTCCATGAAGAACGCATAGATACGGCCTTTTCCTCCGGCAAAACTGCTGCCGCCGGTCATGGCGGTGTCGATCTCATCCTCTGTAATGAAATGCTGGACGGTTGGCACTTGGGAAAGGTCCGAAGAAAAAGTCCTGCGGGGCAGGTCAAGGTCTTTCAGGTTCTCCCAGATTTCCCTTGGCCTATGGTAATGAAAGCGCAGCAGGTCACGGTCCTGCTGATAGGCAGTCCAGAAGGCGGCGTATTCTTCCTTGAGTGTCTGGCGGAAAGCCGGGTCATTCAACTGCTCCGTCAGGCGGCGGGTCTCCTCCGGGAACCCATTGCCTCTGATTTCTGACAGGCAAGACAAATATCCTGCTTCTCTGGCTTCCTCGCTGAAATCGTGGTACAGATACCAAAGCTTTTCTGCAAGGAGGGAGCGTTCATAGCCTGCCGCTTCTGCAAGCTCCACATTGGAGGCAAACTGGCCGCTCTCCAAAAGCTCCCCGATACGCTCTGCGGCGCTCTCCCAGGAAATGACCTGGGCAGACCTGTCATAACGGACAGACTTCCCGTGGGAAAGATGGATACCATCCTCGGCATACCATGCGCTCACACTGCCAAGGCCGTTGCCGCCGTGGTACAGCGCTTTCAGTATCTCGGCAATCTCAGCGGTGGTTTTTTGCTTTTCAAAGGCAGCAACCACACGCTCTCTCTGGCGGTCTGTATTGCCGCCCAAACGCAGCACATGGTCAATATCATTTTGGGCAAAAGAAAAAGCAGAGGATGTATGCGCTACATTCTCTGCTTCATCTATGGATTGGATCTGCTCCGCTTCGGAGAGGAACAGGTTTAGGGTCAGCTGTTGATAAGCTCCGCCATCAGGATCTCCTCTGCCTGGGCTTTGCAGGTGTTCATCAGGCCCACCCACTTCATGGGATCGCTGGCTTTCAGTTCCTCGGTGGCTCCCGCTTCCTTCGCCAGCTGGGGCATCATCTGTTCCAGTCTGCTCTGGGCGGTCTCGTCGATCTCGATGAGGTGCGGGTACAGCTTCTCGCTCAGCAACATCTGGTTGTAGAGGATGGGACGGTGTTCCTTCAGGTAGGTTTTCCTCATCCTGCCGTACTTGCCCAGGGGTTTCTCCGGCTGCTGGCTCAGCTTCAGGTCGGGAATCAGATAGTCTCCGTTCTGGATATAGGTCATGGGATTGTTCATCTTGCTTGCTCCTTTCTTGGTTGGCTTCGCGCTCTGCATTTCGGACGGTAACGCCGATCTGCCGCAGCACCTGCTGGTTGATCTGGCTGACCGCTGTTCCCAGCGCCCCGATGGTGGACGGGGTGTTGAAATCAAAGATCGCCATGAAATCTTCGTGGTCGAAGTAGCGTTCCGGCTCCAGTCCACAGCGGGACATCAAAGCGTAAGTGATGCTGACGGTGGCGGCTGCCTTGAACTGCACTCCGATGTTATACTCATCATATTCCTCCAAAAAGGAACCGTCAACGATATAGAAGAAGTCCTGCTGATGCTCCGTCCAATATTCCTCGGCCAGTTTTCCAGCTACCTCCGTGAGCTGTCCGGCAAGATCATCACCGGAAACATCATAGGTGCGCTCAAACATGGCCTGCACCGAATCCAGATGGCGCTCCTCCAACTGCCACAGCCAGGGAGTGCGGGAATGTTCACGGGTTCCGGTGTCGGAAATGTCAAAGACATAACGCAGGCGAGGTCTGTCCCCGGAATCATCCACCAGAGCGATTCCCTTGGAACCGCGCCTTACATAACGGCCCATCTTTTCATTCCACAAATCGTACTCCGCACAGGCGGTGGCGTCCGGTCGCTGGGCATAGATCATCAGCTGCTCATGGAATGGGTACTTGTAAAGGCGGGAAGCAGTAGTGAGAAACCCTGCCCATTCCTGCCAGCTCCCCGTGAGCTGTGTTGCCACCTTGTCCGCCATCTGTGCATATAGTTCAGCTTTGGTTGGCATAGTGTTCTGTCCTCCTTTCAGTTTTGGGGTAAAAAGGCGGGGTGGCAGATCGCCACCCCATCCCTGCGGTTATGTTGTTTACTGGTCAAAATCCGGGTACAGCTCCAGTTCGGCAAACTCGGCATCACTCATGGCCTGGAGCTTGCCCAGTGCGCTGTCTGTCAACTCCCGCAGCTCGGTTTCCTCCGGCGAAAGCTCGCCGCGCATCTCACGCAAACTGTCAATCAGCCCGGTGCGGCTGCCGGTATTGTAAATGCACATCAGGTTCATTTCCTCAAAAGTAAAGTTTCCCATATCAAATCTCCCTTTCCGCACTCTTTTTGGGTGCTGTCTTTTTGTGTTCTGCCTTGGGCTGGCTTTTCAGCTGCTCCATGACGGACTTTTTCTTTTCCCGTTCCTCCCGATGGGCAGCGGCAGCCAGATCCATCAGGGAAATGGGCTGACCGCTTCGGGCCTGCTGTTCCAGCTCTGCCACCGTAGGTTCTTTTGCGCCATTGTTGATGATACCGTCGATCATGCCGTAATCGTCCTCCAGCATCATTTCCGCATTTTTCAGCGGGTTTTCTGGCAGGAATCCGGGGATCTGGGTAAAACCAACACTGTCACAGTAATGACAGGATACCTTACCGTCCTGTCTGATCGCAACGATGTCGCTGACGCTCATGGAGGGACTGTGAAAGTCCACGGGCTTTTCCAGATTGAATTGCTGATAGAGTTTTTCCAGCTGCTCCGGCACAGTGCCAGACTCCCTCAGAGGAGCTGTGTAAATGAGGTCATAATTGCTGCGGTCTATGGAAATGTCGTGGGACTTTAACCAATCCAGATTCATAAAGCGCACATTCTGCGGATCGTCACTACTTACCTGATAGATGGCAAAGCAATCTCTGTTCTGAGAGAGAAATGCCTGTTCGCGTTCCTGCTGATGTTCCTGACGCTCCATGACCTTTTCGTGGAACTGAGGGCTTTTCTCCCATTCCTCATGGTCCACACCGAAAAGACCGCCATGATCCATGATTTCCTGCGGATCAAACACCATGCTCTCCGTATTGTCCTCATGCAGCACATAGACGGTCAAACCGGCGGCATCCAGTTCCAGCGCCCGTTCTCTGGTAACAGGGAACATCCCATCATAGGAGTAGCCATATTCCTGCATATCCGGTGTGGATACCTGCTCATCCGGCATGGGGTATTCATCCAGTGCCTGCTCCTGCGCTTCCGGCAGCTGGGCAGAAGCGGTCACCTGACTTGCCTCTGCCTGCATCTGCTCATAAGCAGCTTCCTGCAAGGTCTCAACCATAGACAAGGGAGCGCGTCTGAGCGAAGTGCTGTCCAGATCGTTATCATCACAAATCTGGAGAACTGCCTTCATGCAGGAAAGCTCCGGCATATCCAGCTGACCACCATCCAGCTCTTTCATGGACGCAGCATCGTAAAGAGTGTAGTCCCAGCCGCTGTCACAGGGCTGAATATGAAGATAGGTGGCATCGTCAATTAGAAACAAAGCCTCCTGCTGGTTTGCCTCCGCATCAAGAACCGCCATTTCCGGCTCTTTTTTTGCATTGGGGTCAATTCCACGCTCTTTGCAGATTTCCTTATAGTGGCGCTCAATGTCAGAGATCAAAGTGCCGGAGGTCTTATTGATGGTCTCCAAACTGGCTCTCAGCTCTTTCAGTTCCTTGCCCTGACTCCATCTGGCAATATAGCCGAAGCTGTTTTCTCCGGTTTCAATGCCAAAATATTTGCAGACTGCATAGGAGATGCTTTCAGCCTCTACTTCTTCCGTGTGACGGTCTTTCTTCTGTTCCTGCAAAAACTGGGCGAGAGTAGAAAAGCCGCCAACAAAATTCAGTCCTTCTTCCTCGGTCAGCATCAGGCGTCCATTTTCCGCCAGCTCCAGCGGCTCTGTCAGCAGAACGGAACCTGCATGGTTTACAACCACTTGTTCTTCTACACAGACCGGCTCTCCGGGGTCGTAGTCAGAACCGCGCAGGTCATAGCAATAAACGCCCTCCGGCAGATTATCACGGACAATCCGCCCATTGGAGAACAGACCGGGTTTATCAAACAGCTCGATCTCCTGATATTGCTCGTCATTGGCAATCTGAATCTTTTTCTGATTGTGGAGCTTGCTGTGGGCAATCTCATGAACCGTGGCCGAAACCGTCTGCACCTCACTCATGCCCTGACGAATGGCGATTTTCTGATGATCGGCAGAAAAATAGCCGTCCGTATCGGCGGCCATTGCTTCAAAAGTGATCGGCACCGGCGCACTGCGGCGCAGAGCCTCCATGAATACCTCATAATTTGGCACATTGCCGGAAAGGGAGGAAGCAAGCTCCGGCAAAGGTTTCCCGTCGGTCTGGCTCACATCAAAAACCTTGACCGGACGGAACATAGGGATCTCGATTTCTTTTTCCTCTGTGACGATCTTTCCGTCTTTATCCAGAATCGGAGCCTTGGTATCCGGGTCCAGCTTCTGCTCCTCGATTTTCTTCTTATACGGTGTGGGGGCGATGATGGTAATGCCATGCTCGCCCTTTTTTACATGACGCTCAAACTGGTCTTTCCACTTATTGTATCCGGCTACCAATGTAGCGTCCGGCTTCTGCATATAGATGAGCATGGTGTTGTTTACCGAATAGCGGTGGAAGCGGGACATGACGGACAGATAGCGCATATACTTTTCACTCTCAAACAGTTCCTTGATCCCCTGCTCGATGCCATCTGTGATTTCCCTTAGCCGTTCTCGGTTGGTGGGTTTATTCTCAGCCATGATTTTCAATCTCCTTTCCAAGTGTGTGATTTCTGCTGTGTGTTCTGCAATCCATGCCTTTTGTTCTTCTTCACTTTCATAAAGAAAAAGGTCCAGCAGGTACTCTACATAGGTTTTCTTCTGGATTGCTTCCACAAAGCGGGGGTGCGGTTCTTCCTCCGGTGTCCGGGGAGAATGGTCAATCCCCCATTTTTTCAGCAGATGGTAGTAATCGGACAGTACGCGATAACACCGCTGCCGATCCTCACGAAACTGCTGTGCCTCGGTTTTCTGCCGGACATATCTCCTGCGGGGAGGGGCCTGACTGTCATAGATCAGGCCAAAGTCCTGTGCCAGTTTCTCCGCCGCTTCTTTTGAGGAGAGGTCAAAGAGCTTTGCGGTAAAGTCGATCACATCCCCATCTTCACCGCAGCCAAAGCAGTGGAACCGCTGGTCTACCTTCATGCTTGGGTTCTTATCATCGTGAAAGGGACAGCAGGCCATGCCATTTCGTTTGACCTCGATCCCATAAAACGCTGCCGCATCTCTGGTGCTGACCGACTGCTTGACTGCTTCAAATACATTCTCTGTCATGTGCCTTTAACTGCCGGACTTTCGCATAGGAGGCTGGTATCCGGCGGCTTTCGCACGCTCACTGGCGGCTTTGCGGCGTTCTGCGCTATATGGCTCCCGGACTGATACACACCGCTTGGGGACGGTAAAGTTATGGGCGTCCTTTCGGATGATCTGGTCGGGGTGCTTTTTTGCCAGCAGATCCAGCTTCTCCATCAGACGGGGATCATGAGTATAGATCTCAGCCATTGGTTCTGCCTGGTTATAGAGGAGAATGGTTTCCCGTTCCACTAAAGAGAGCTTCATCGGCTGCCTCCTTTCCGCTGGTCAAATTCCAGCTTGAAGTTGGCGTACTGTCCATCATCCTCCAAAACCACAGCGGCATCGTAGGTCTTTCCGGTTTTCTCCGAATATAGGCCCGTCACACGGACACGGCCATCGTTAAGCAGTGCAGACACCACAGCCTTGGTCGGCTGTTTTTTCTTGGCGGCCCACCATTTGTTGTTTTTCCAGATTGCAAATCTGCAAGAATCATTCTGACAGAAGAAACCTTTTTGCAGTTCTGCAACTTCCCCGCCGCAGCGAGGGCATTTGCCCACCACCTCACGGGGCGGAGTGAACAGGTACTCAGTTCCCTTAATGACCTGATAAGTTCCCACCAGATCTTTCAGCATGGTGCTGATCCCGTCCAGAAACTCCTCCGGGGCAAGCTGCCCGTGCTCGATTTCCCCCAGGCGGTACTCCCACTCGGCAGTCAAAAGCGGAGATTGCAGCTGTTCCGGCAGAACGGTAATCAGGGAAACTGCATCGTGGGAAGGGAGAAGCTGCACCGTTTTCCTGCTCTTTTTTCGTTCCAGAAAACCGGCAGATACCAGCTTTTCCAAAATACCGGCACGGGTGGCCGGTGTCCCCAGACCTTTTCGCTCGGCATCCTCCGGCATATCCTCTTTTCCGGCAGTCTCCATCGCGGACAATAGGGTGTCCTCCGTAAAGTGCTGAGGCGGACTGCTTTTGCCTTCTTTGACGATTGCCGCAGCAACCGAAAGGGTCTGTCCTTCAGTCAGCTCCGGCAGGGCTTTCTCTGCGCCCTCTTTTTTCGGCTCCGCATCCTTCATTTTGGCACGGTAGGCGTCCTCCAGTGCTTTCCATCCGGGGTGCTTCACCGTTTTTCCTTTGGTAGTAAACTCCCCACCGGCACACGCTGCAATCACAACGGTTTCCGAATAGATATGGGGCTGGGCCACGGCACACAGCAGACGCAGGGCCACCAGCTCCAGCACCGCTTTTTCTCCCGCAGGAAGGGCAGAAAGGTCTGCATCCTTGAGATTTCTGGTAGGGATTACTGCGTGGTGGTCGGTTACTTTCTTGTCGTTGATGACCGTCTGCGGATCACAGGTAATGGCGATCCCTTTGCGAAATGGCATAGCATTGGCAACCAGATTCACCAGCACCGGCAGGCTGTCTGCCATATCACCGGTCAGATAGCGGCTGTCAGTACGGGGATAGGTGCAGAGCTTCTTTTCATACAGGCTTTGCAGATAGTCCAGGGTCTGCTGGGCCGTAAATCCAAGCAGACGGTTGGCATCTCTTTGCAGGGTAGTTAGGTCATAGAGAGCAGGCGGCTTTTCGGACTTTTCCTTGCGCTCCACCTTTTTGATTGTGACAGCTGCACCCTGGCAGGCTTCTTTCAGCTGCTCTGCGCTTGCTCGGTCACTCATGCGCTCCCCGGATACGGTAAGACCGGGCAGCTCCAGCACCACGGTATAAAAGGGAACCTGCTTAAAGGTGTCGATCTCAGCTTCTCGCTGGACAATAAGCGCCAGCGTTGGGGACATCACGCGCCCGATGTTGAGGGTGCGGTGATACAGCACGGAAAAAAGCCTTGTGGCATTGATCCCCACCAGCCAGTCGGCCTTGGCACGGCAGAGAGCAGCATCCCGAAGTCCATCATAATCTACACCTGGGCGCAGGTTTGCAAAGCCCTCCCTTATGGCGGAGTCCTCCATCGAAGAAATCCAGAGCCTTTTCATCGGCTTTTGGCAGCCTGCCAGCTCATAGACGCTGCGGAAGATCAGCTCGCCCTCGCGTCCGGCATCACAGGCATTTACTACCTCCGTCACATCCGGGGCGTTCATCAGCTTTTTGAGAATATCAAACTGCTTTTTCTTGTCCTTTCCCACCACCATCTGCCAATGCTCCGGCAGGATAGGCAGGTCATCATATCGCCACTTGGCATACTTGGGGTCATAGCTGTCTGCATCCGCAAGACCGGCCAGATGGCCTACGCACCAGCTGACACGCCAACCGTTACCCTCCAAATACCCGTCCTTACGAGCAGTTGCACCGATTACCGCAGCCAGACTTTGTGCAACCGATGGTTTTTCAGCAATCACCAGCTTCATAATCTTCAACCTCCCATTCATTCTGCCAATTATCAGACAGTTTTTTTGCAATGCTGTGTTCTGAGGCAAGTGTAATGTCATAGCCAAAGCGATAATCATATCGGTACAACCTGCCAATCAAATCATTGATTATGATATTGCAGGCCATAATCACACGCTCTTTATCCACCTGCATCAGTTGATAGCGTTGATAATTGTTGTAATATTCTCGATGTCTGTGGGTTCTGCTGACCGTATCTTCCATCAGACAATCTATAGCATCTTTTTCACCATCTTCTTTGCTGCCCTGTGTATAAGACAACAGTTCCTTAACCATGGGAAAACTTTGTTCATCTACCGTTGCTTCTTCGCTCAAAAAACCGATATAAGCTTTTAGTAACAGGCTAACTGCTGTTTTTTCAGCTTCAGATAAAGCGTTCATGGTCTCCGCTGCATCAGGCAACAGTTCCTTTTCCACAAATTCATCTATCTCACCAGAATAAAGCATTCGGATTGAGTCCACACATAAAGAGCGTTTTTGGGGTGCGGTCTCAATTTCAAAATCATAAAGATCCAAGTCATCGTTCTTCTTTGACTTTTTTTGAACTTTGCTTATAGCAGTGAAAAGAATGTCTCCTCCAAAGTAAATTCCGAAGGCGACCAGATCAAAAATAATCAGAAAGTGTAATAACCAGTTCCAGGTGTTCATTGTGAGGTCCTCCTTTCTTTGACCATGTGCTGATTTTGGGTGTGGATTTACAGTAAGAGAGTGAGTAGAGCAGCAGAGGACAGGAATTTCTCCCTGTCCTCTGTCCCTTATCCCGCAATGATTTGAAATACGCTACGCTCAAATGGTTCAATCTGCTCTATCGCGTTCCTCATTAGGGTCAGAACCCTCAAAACCATCCTCAAGGACTTCCTCATCTTCGGTTTCCCATTCCTCGGAATCTTCCTCACCATAATCATAATCGTCCAGACTGTCATTGCCCTTGGTCTTAGGCTTATTCTTAACGAGCTTCAAGTAGGCAAATACGCCACCGCCGCCCAGCAGAGCCAGCAGAAGGATCAGCGCAGCCGGGTTCAGTCCGGCAGGCTTCTCTTTTTCCGGCTCCGATGTTTCTGCCGGAGGTTCCGGTGCTTTTCCCGTACATTTACTCTTATCAGTTACACAGACCGGACAGGCCGTATTGACTGCCCCTGCTTCACATTTCTTCGTGCAACTGCACACCGCAGGCGGCTCCTCTTTTGGTTTTCCATCCTCCATCAGCGCCATCAGGTCCGCTTCATCCACCTGGTTCAGAAAGTGAACAGCAGTCTTTTTATCCTCATTGGCCCTGTCGATCAGGATATAAAAATAGTTGCCTGCCTTGGTGGTAACGGTAATGAGCTGCTTGTTGCCACCAAAATCATCCACCAGAGCGGCGTTGCCATCCGGGGTCAGCGGAGGTGCTTTTTCCGTTTCTTCCACCACCACATTGCTGTCATTGGTGGTATCCTCTGCCGGGGGCGGCGCTGCGCCCTGGGCAAAAGCGGGAACAGTAAAGCCCGATGCCAGCACCAGCGTCAGGCAAAGGGCGGAAAGTGTTCGGAGCAATCGTTTATTCCTCATAGCTGTTTTCCTCCTGTTCGTTGTTGTCATCAGCCAAACTGCCGGGAACTGTGCCACCGGACAGCATGGCGCTCAGCTGAGCCGGGGTCATACGCAGGGCGCGCACCATCTGGACGATCTCCAGATTTTCTGCCTCGGTTTTCTGTGCTTCCAGCGCCTTGAGCTTTTCCTGATACTCTGCGATCTTCTCGCGGACCTTAGCAATCTCCTGGTCAATGCGTTCAATTTTGTTCTTTGCCATCGTCTATCACTCCTTCTAAAAAATCTCTGTTACCAGTTCATCAGGCCGTAGCCCTTGATACTCTGATAATTCAGGTCATAACTTTTGATCTTGCAGGCATCGCCGGAATTTCCCTCCACGGTATAAACACGGCTGCCATCGGTGCCGACAACAATTCCCACATGGTCTGCGGAACCATCCAGATCCCAATCGAAGAAAATGGCATCACCGGGGGCGATGTTTTCATATCCTCGTGCGCCCCACTGTCCATGAGACTGGAACCACGGAACACCCTGAGACTGACAACCAGCAAAGCGTGGTTCCGTTCGACCGGATTGACCATAGCACCATGATACAAAGCAGGCACACCATTCCACACGGGAGTCAAAGCCGTACCAGCTCCAATAAGGTTGTCCTCCCACATTGCCCACCTGACTTTTCGCCAGTTCCACCAGCTGCGGATTGCCGGGGCGGGAGCCATTGATAAATTCAACACCAGTCAAATCTTCAGAAACACCTGTATCGGGAGAACCGCCACCAAATAACAGCGGCTTATTGCCCATAGTCTGTCGGTAGACCTGGTACATCTCCATCTGCTCCGGAGTCAGTAGTTCTGGCGCAAGAGAGGCAATGGAACGGCTTGTTAAAGTTACATGGAGAATACGATATTCATATTCATGCTCATCCCCATCTTCGTCAGTGTAAGTGCGAATCTGAATTTCTTCTCTCAGCGTAAGCTGATACTGTGCATCAAACACACGATCCAGCTCTGCCTGTGCGCTGTGGCGTGTATAGCCTTGCAAGACAGCAGAGAGAACTGCCGCCAGCTCATGGGGGTCATGGCCAATCATATCCAGGTTATAGCGATACTCGTCATACCCTGGGTGGCTGCTTTCGATGTTGTCGATTTTCTCCTGCAACCGAGCTTCTCTGTCTGCATAATCTGCCTCCACCGCCAGCATTTCCGGGTCATCCGATGGATAGGTAGTGCCGGAAATTACAGAACCAATACTCTGTGCCATCATAGAGCAGGAGGACATGGTATTCATCAGCATACAGGCGATGAGGAACAAAACCCCTGCCATCAGGAAGCCCTTCTTGTGGCGCATGACGAATGCCCCTGCCTGCTGTGCCTTTTCTTTTACCGTCCTTGCGGCTTTTCCGGTTTTGGACGCAGCCTGGGCGGTATTTCCGGCAGTCTGACCGGTGCGCTTGGCGACGGCATACTGCTTTTTGATACTCTGTTTTTGCTGCCAGCGGGAGAGAGGGTTGCTGGTAAACTGAGGATTTTCCCGTAGGGACTTCTGGTACAGGGCATTTACATTTGCCTTTTCCAGTTGGCGCTCTGCCTGTGCTGCTTTGCGGTACGGCTTCAGCTTGTGGCTGCGATAGCCCTCCCGCACCAGATAAGCGCTGGTCTCCACCGCCTCCTCGGACTTGTGGGCGCTTTCCACGCCCACATTGTCCTGTTCTGTTTCCCGGATCTCTTTGTGAAACTTGCCCGCGACCAGATGGACGGGAGCTTCCTTAACCCCTTGAGAAAGTTTGGAAGGTGGTTTTTTCTTGTCCTCAAAGGTCAGCTTCGAGGTCTTTTTCCCGGTGTCCGGGTCAATGACCGTCTGTCTGACTTTTTTCTTTGGAATATTGGCCTGCGCCTTATCTGCTCTGGCCGTAGCTTTCTCCGTTTTGCGGATCGGCTTTTCCAGTGCAGGGTCAGCCCGTTCCTCATCAGTAAAGCGCAGGCGCGGCTCTTTATTCAAACCAATCACCCATTAGGATAGCATCCATCATGTGGTGCAGCTCCACATAGAGGGCCAAACCTTCCGGATCATATAGCGGATGCACGGTGAGATACGCATGGACTTGCGCCAGAATCTCAGAGAGCATTGTGATAGGTCTGCACCCTACAATGGTTCCTGCACCAGGGGCACACATCATATTCGCCCAAATCGAAAAGAGACGGGCAAGACCAATTTCGCCATCCTCATTCAAGGTTTTGAGTTCTTTGTCAGCGGTACGACACTCAACAACAGCGGAGGCCATTACCGGAAGCAACATGAATTCGTGAGCCTCCAATGCCTCACGGAAAAAAATCATGGTATCAAGTTCGCAAATATTCTGTTTCATAGTTATTCATCCTCCTTTTTCAGTTCCTGGGGTTTGGTGGACATAATGCGGTAAAGCTCAGTATTCTTCGGGAAGTGGTCAACGAAGGGCAGGATGGTGGAGCCATAGAACAGCAGGCCCTCGCCCTCACCGGAGTGGGTCACATAGCTAAGCTGGTGCGTGGAAATGCCCAGCTGCTTGGCGAGAATCTGACGGTCTCCGCCTGCCTGGTTGAGCATATACACGAAGTCGGAGTTTTCAAAGATGTTCTCCACCTCGCGGCTGCTCAAAAGGTCTTTGACATTCTGGGTGATACCTGTCGGAATACCGCCCCATTTGCGGAATCGCTTCCAGATTTCCACCGTATAAGCGGCGGTCTGCTCCTCCTTCAAAAGCAGGTGCATCTCGTCGATGTAATAACGGGTGGACTTGTGGGCAGCGCGGTTAATGGTAACGCGGTTCCACACCTGATCCTGGACCACCAACATACCGATTTTCTTGAGTTGCTTGCCCAGCTCCTTAATGTCATAGCAGACAATGCGGTTATTGATGTCCACATTGCTCTGGTGATTGAACACATTGAGGGAGCCGGTTACATAGATTTCAAGGGCCGTGGCGATATACTGGGCTTCCTTTTCCTCCTGTGAACGGAGCAGGTTATATAGATCCTCCAGTATGGGCATATTCTCCGGGCGCGGGTCATTGAGGTAGGTCTGATAGACCAGACGCACACAACGGTCGATGATGGTTTTCTGCACCGGCTGCAATCCGTCCTTACCGCCCACGATCAGCTCACACAAGCTGAGGATAAAGTCAGACTTGAGGGACAGCGGGCTTTCATCATCCGAATAGTCCAGGTTCAGATCCATCGGATTGATGTAGTTGGTTGAGGTAGGCGAGATCTTGATGACCTGCCCATGCAGACGCTCCACCAGAGGTGCGTACTCCGCTTCCGGGTCACAGATGATGACATCATCATTGGTAAGCAAAAAGCAGTTGGCAATCTCACGCTTGGCGCTGAAAGACTTACCGGAACCCGGCGTACCCAAAATCAAGCCGTTGGGGTTTTTCAGCAGCTTTCTATCCACCATGATGAGGTTGTTGGACAGGGCATTGATGCCGTAGTACAGGGCTTCTTTGCCGTTCTGGAATAATTCCTGTGTGGTGAATGGTACAAAGATAGCCGTAGAACTGGTGGTCAGCCCTCGCTGAATCTCGATCTGATTGAGTCCCAGGGGCAGACAGCTCATCAGCCCTTCTTCCTGCTGGAAGTCCAGTCTGGTCAGCTGGCAGTTATACTTCTGGGCAATAGAGCCTGCCTGAAAGATGTTGTTGCCAAGCTGACGGGGGGTGTCCGCTGTGTTCAGCACCAAAAAGGAGACCAGGAACATTCTCTCGTTTCGGCTCTGCAAATCCTGCAACAGCTTTTTCGCCTCACTGCCGTAGGTGGCAAGGTCAGAAGGAATGATGTCCATGTCGTATCCGGCGCGGACTGCTTTTTTCTGTTCCTCAATCTTACTGCGGTCCAGATCGGTAATCTTACGCTTTACCGTTTTGATGGCTTTCACCTGATCCACCGACTGAATGTGCATACTCACAATGAGCGAGCTTTCCATATCCAGAAAATCAGCCAGCAGACGGTCATTCAGCTCTGGGGCTAAAATCTGCAAAAAAGAAACAGCCCCGTATTTCTTGCCCATACGGAACTGCTTGCCGGTGCGGAACTCAAAGGAGCTTGGTGCAATAAAATCTTTTGTGGACAGACCGGAAGGAGCCAGCCAGTCCCATTCAAACTGAAATGGGAGCTGTTCATCCATGTGGAATACCGCATGAAGCTGGGAAAGCCTTTCCTTACCGTCCAGTGTCCTGGCAGCTACGCCAAGACGCTTGAAGTTGTTGAGTATATCGGTCTCAATACGCTCCAGACGGGGCTTGGCGGCTTTGATGCTGTCAGCGTCAATACCAAAGGTCAGGTATTTGGTCTTGATGAGACCGTTGTTGCCTCTGACCAGCTGATTTTGCAGCATCGTGGTATATTCCTCACGGATACTGTCAAAGGCATCCCCCTGGGGCGGAATGGAAATGGAGTTGGCAAAGGTCTCCTCCGATGCCGCAAGGTTCAAAAAAGACAGCTGGAAGTGAATCGAGCTGTCGAAATAATTGAGGAAATCACACCAGCCCTCAAAGATCGCGGTCTTATCTTCATTTTGGGAGAGCTGATAGTTGATGTCCTGAAACTGAATGGTCTTTGTGTAGTGGCTGTCCGATACGCGGCAGATCCCGTCCGGCCACATTCGTTCATAGGGGATACTGTCCTGTGCCGATTTTCCTTTTTTGTCCGTGCGGTTGGCGCGGGCAATGGCCGCTTCGATCTGCTTCTTATCGGCGCGGGACAGCTTTTTCTTTGTCTTTACCGGATGCACGGTCTTTTCTTCCGGTTTTCCCAGCAGACGGCGCAGCCAGCTTTTCATTGCGGTGAACAATGTCATACACCTCCTTATCGAGCATTTCCTGCCGCTTTAATACGGCATAAAAGTTATTGGTCTGGTAGGGACGCTGCTTGGGACGGATCACAGCTACTTTGAGGATGTTGCCGACGATCTTTTCCAGGGGCTGTCCATGCTTTTCATACATTGCCAGCAGGAAGAAGGGCATCATGACCAGCATCATACACATGGCAGCCATGCTGTTTCCCGCAGGCTCACGGAGCCACAAGAACAGCGGTACACCTACAAGCGCCCCGGCGGTAAAGCAGACCAGCTGCCTTCGTGTCAGATTGAACATGACCTTGGTTTTGACTTTGGTTAAATCTTTGGGTACGGGTACATAAGCCATATTATCCACCTCCTTTATGGGAATGAAATAGAGCTGTCCACTTCATTTCCCCACACATCCCAACCGGGTGTGGATTGACGAGCAAACAGTTCTATGCGCGGGAGATCACCCATCAATGAGACAATGCGTTCTCTGGCTTCCTGCGGTTTTTTTGAATGTTCTTCAATGTGAGAGACAATGACCTGATGAACAGCTGCGTTTATACGCTTGGGATGTCCTTTCGTTGCGAGGATACAAAGTTCCACATTGGAGCGCGTCCAATATCCCATTCCCCAGAACAAGCTATCTGCCTTTCGATTTTGCTTTACCCAAACAAAGCCGACGGTTTTATAGGTAAATCCCCATGCCTTCAGAACTGAGAGACCTTCCAGTAAACATGGAATCGTGACCCATAAAAACAAGGCACAGTCTTTATCCGCCAAGTTGCCTACTGGCAGCGCACAAATATCCTCGATACTCATGGTCGGATAGTGACTTTCTGCACTGCGTCCCAATCCTTTCTTGGAATATACTTTGTAGTTCCATGGCGGGTCTGCGTAAATGATTTGATATTTTTTCATACAGAACCCTCCTTTAGTGCGCCTGAAAGACTGATTTTGCGAGACTGCCGGTTTTGAACAGCGTAAAGCACAGCAGTACGGTGTAGCCCACGCAGCTCCAGATTGCCATGATGATGTCATCTTCCAGAGCGATGTTCTGCACCAGCACAGCATAAATTGCCACGCAGACGATAATGAGAAACGCCTGAAAGCCCAGCGCCAGCAGGGATCGGAGGTAATTCTGTCCCATACCGCCCCATTCTTTACCCATCATTGCAGCCATTGGAACGGGAGCCACCGAAGTCACAAGGTAGATTTCGATCATACGGCCATAAATAACGATAAAGATACAGATATATAACGCCCACATAGTAATGCCAATAAAGAGGGATTGGAACCACAGTCCGAACAGCGGTCCCAGATCCATTTCCATCAGCCTCGGTTCCAGATCGGTCATAACTGAGGAAATGTCAATGGACGCATCCGAATTGATAACCCCTGCCGCCTGCGCCACTACGCTCTGCGCCATATCAAAGACGCCCATCACGATATTCCATGTATTTGTGACAATGAGGATGGCAGCGGCTGATTTGAACACCCACTTGAAAATCATCCAGGTGTCCACATCATGCAGGTTGTTCTTGTCTGCGATCATCTGGATCAGGTCTACGGTCATCACGATAGCCAGGATCACGCCTGCAATCGGCACCATGATGGAGTTGGACAGATTCTCAATCATGCTGAAAATACTGCCATTCCATCCCTGTGGGGTCTGGCCTACCTGTACGGATATATCCGCGACCTGCTTGTTTACACTGTCAAACATCCCCGAAAGGTTGCTCATAATGCCGCCCACCAGCATTTCTTTCAGCCAATTTGTCAGGGCTTCAAGTAAGAAATCCATACGGTGTCAACCTCCTTTCCGCCGCCCCCGCAAAACTGCGGGAGCGGCAAGGATTTCATACGGAGACGCTTAGACAGAGAAAAGCCCGGAGAGCAGAGGTACAAGGACCATGCCTACCACGGCTACACCAGCACCGGCCATGAGCTGCTTCATGCCCTGGCTCTTTGCTTATGTGTGATAAAGAAGTAATAGAAGTGTAAAAAATTTTGCCTTTCCTATCCGGTACTTGTCTTTGGTATCGGATAGGGCAGGCGGTCATTCGGGCAAGTCCACCTTGCCGACGAAAGAATAGTAAATCTCAATATCCTGTCTGCGTGTGCCGTTTTCATCGTAGCTGCACTCATGCACAACGATTTTCTCTACAAACTCACGTAAGAGGGTGTGGGTCAGTTCTTCAAAGTTCATGTGCTTGCGGACAATGTTCATAAACTTTTCTGCGTTTACGGTAGCTTCCTGTGCTTTGGAAAGCTCCGCCTGTATTCTGGCAACACGCTCTTTCAATTCCTGCTGTTCGGCTTCATAGTCTGCCGAAAGCTCCGTGAAACGCTCGTCAGAAATGCGACCGCTTACGCTGTCCTCATACAGCCGCTTGAAAATAGCGGAAAGTTCACCGATACGCTTTTCGGCAGCTTCCAGTTCCTTTTTCTTGGCGGCGTTCCGGCGTTTGCCGCCGTCCTCGTTCTGCTCGATCAGCAGCTTCATAAACCGGGCTTCATGCTTTGCCGCATAGCTCGTCACTTTCCGTAGATTGGAGAGAACGCCCGCAGTCAAAAGGTCGGTGCGGATAAAATGTGCGGTGCAGTCATGGGTGCGCTTTTTGTAGTTCCCGCAGATATAGCAGTCCTGTTTCCGCTTATCGGTCTGGTAACGCTGCTGATACATGACGCTGCCGCAGTCCGCGCAAAAGAGCATACCAGAGAACAAGCCCACTTCATCATAGCGGTTCGGACGCTTGCGCTGTTTGCGTAATTCCTGCACACGCTCCCATGTCTGGGTGTCGATGATAGGCTCATGGTGGTTCTCGAAAATTGCCTGTTTCTCAATGGGATTTTCTATGCTGTGCTTGGTCTTGTAGGACGGTTTCTCCGTCTTGAAGTTCACCAAACAGCCCATGTACTCCCGGTTTTCAAGGATATGCACCACGGTATTTGTCGCCCATTTGCACTCATAGCCGGGGTGATAGCGGCGTGTGCTGCCCGTCCTGCGGTATTCCAGCGTTCCCGGCGTTGGGATTTCCTGCTCGGTCAGCATACGGGCTATCTTGGTCGGACCGTTCCCGGCAAGGCACAGACGGTATATCTGCTTGACCACGGGTGCGGCTTCCTCGTCAATGATGAAGTTTTCGTCCTCGTCCATGAGGTAGCCGTACACGGGTTTGCTCGTAACAGGCTTGCCGCTCATGCCTTTTGACCGTTTTACAGCTTTGATTTTCTTACTCGTATCTCTCACCAGCCATTCGTTGAAAATGTTCCGCAGAGGGGCAAAATCATTGTCGCCCTGTGCGCTGTCTACTCCATCGTTGATGGCGATAAAGCGGACTCCTTTTTGTGGGAAAATCATCTCGGTATACATTCCCACCTGCAGGTAGTTTCGCCCTAACCGTGACATATCCTTTACGATAACGGTAGCCACTTTCCCGGCTTCAATGTCCGCAAGCATGGATTGAAAGCCCGGTCTTTGGAAGTTCGCACCAGAATAGCCATCGTCCGTGTACCAGCGCAGATTGGAAAAGCCGTTCTGCTTTGCGTAGGTTTCAAGGATACGCTTCTGGTTGGAAATGGAATTACTTTCGCCTTGCAGCTCGTCCTCATGGGATAGTCTTGGATAAAGGGCAGTGATTTTCTGGGTGGTCTGTCTTAACATAAAATCCTCCGTTTCCGACAGCCAGCCCCACTATTCCGTATTTCGATTATACCACATGGGGCGGCTGTCTGTATAGCGGCTTCTGCTTCTTTACCGCCCGGTAAAATGACGATTTTTCTGTGCGGCTTGTAGCGTTAGGGCGAAAGCTGGGCTTTGTGTCCTGCGGCGGCTTCCGCCTCCAGCACTTTCATCATCTTATCGGCTGCTGTGTCGGTGGTATCTTTTTTGAAAAAGCCGGAAACGACAAGGACGGTGTTGCCCATGCGGATCTCTGTCACGCAGTCCGGGCGGCGTTCCGGGGTGGTGTTCTGCTTGTTCTCTGCCATAGGCAACTCCTTTCATTTCATCAATTCTTTTAGTCTGTTCAGCTTGGCTTGCGCCGTTTCACGGCGGAAGTTCTCTCCCGTAAAGAGGATAGGGGCGCACATTTCCAAAAGGCGGTCATAAATCCGGGCATGGGCGGTGTCCAGCGGATTTTGCAGGCTGTCCAATGTCAGATTGGTGGTAACGATTAAGGGCTTGCGGCTGCGGTAGCGGCTGTCAATCACATTGTAGACCTGTTCTAAACCGTACTCTGTGCCGCGCTCCATTCCAAAATCATCAATGATAAGCAGAGGAAAACGGCAAAGACGCTCGATATACTCGTTGCGCCCCTCAAAGCTGGCGGTCAGGTCATTCAAAATCGCAGAGAAGTTCGTCATGCGGACAGCGACTTCCTGCTCCATGAGGGCATTAGCGATACACCCGGCAAAATAGCTTTTTCCTGTGCCGACCTTGCCCCATAGCAGATAGCCGATATTTTCCTCGCGCATGATTTCCCAATGCTCCACATAGAAGTGTGCAATCTCCATTTGCGGGCATTTCCCGTTGTCGTTGGCGAAAGTCCATTCCTGCATGGTAGGATTGGTAAATCCCCGGCGTTTCAAGTCCTCCACGGTGTTAAGGTGCTTTCTGCGCTGTTCGGCGGCTTCACGCTCCAAACGCTGGGCTTTCTGGCAGTCACATTCTGCCGGGTGGCGGTCACGCCCAAACAGGGCGGCTTGCTTTTCCAGGAAGTAGGCTTCTTTCGGAGTGTGACACTTGCCGCAGTAAAGCAGTCCGTCCTCGCCCGTGTAGTCCTCCGGCTGTGGGGTAACAGCCGCCATATTCAAAACTCGTTCTGTAAACAGATTACTCATAAGCTCTCGCCCTCCTTGCAGGTGTATTCGGGTATGCCCTTTTTCGGGGCAGCCTTTGCGGTATCGTCTGCCGCCCATCTGCGGATAGTGGCGGCGTGGTTTTTATATTTCTTGCCCGTGGACGCGATATAGCCGGAAAGCCGCTCAATGTAGTACGCCCATTTTTCGGGCAGCTCCGCTTGCAGTTCGGAAAGCTCCGTATCAGTCAGAAATACATTCTCATATCTGCCATAGCTGCGGGCGAGGGCTTGTCCCTTTAACTCTCCCTCTTTTTCTAACTCTATATCTATCTCTTTCTTTATCTCTATCTCTGGTGGACGAATGTCGGACAAATGTCCGCCATTTGTCCGCGGCGGCAAAAGTGCCTTATTTTCAAGCCTTGCGGCGCGTTTCCGTTCCGCTTCGGTAGAGGATTGACCGATCATCAGCTCGATGTCGGTCATATAAAGCAGCCCGCAGTCAAGCTGCTCCACAAGCCCTAACTGCTGGAAGATGGCTAATGCCCGTTCCACCGTCCCGATTTGGTGACGGGTCAGCGTGGCTATCATCTGGGCGGTATAGGGGATATGCTCGTCAAGCTGCAATCTGCCGCCATTTTTCAGCGATTTTAAGTACAGCTTCAAGAGGATATTGGAATACAAAATCCCGTCTTTCATGTCCTCCAACAGCACAATGGAATCGCTGTCGAAGAAGTTTTCTTTCAGTTTGAGGTAGTAATATTTGCGGTTATCTGCCATTGGCGGTGTCCTCCCTGTGTTTCCATCTCTTAGAGAAATACCGGGGGCAGAGGACGATAATCGCCCGGAAGCTCTGCTTGCAGCCGTGTGTGCAGCCCCGGCAAAGGTCATTGTAGGTAATACGGTTTCGGTGGTTGAGGAAAAAGCTCCATTCCAACCGCCGCTTTTTGCTCATGCGTGGCATTTCTCGCTCCTTTCTGCCGTTTCCGCTGGTATAAGCGGATAGGTCGGTAAAAATGTAGTTTCTCGGTGTCATTTTCGGGGATTTCCTGCGCTGTGCGCCCCGTTTCAAAGGTGGGCAGTATTGCGGATAGGGTGCAGGGCATATCCCCGTTTTGGTATCGTTTCGGGGCGGTTTTTAACGCTCATGTTCGTGCTTTTTCTCTCTGTCTTTCTCGCCTTGCAGGATTTGAGAAAGATTGCTTTTCACGGTATGCAGCTCCTTGACACGGGCTTTTTTCTCCCGGTATTCGTTGTAATGGGCGTTCTTTTCGGCGGTAAGCTGCTCGATTTCCGCTTGCAGGGCTTTATGGCTTGGCAGCTTGGAAACGCCATGCGCCCGAAAATAACGGGTGGCTGCGTCCGCTATGATAAAATCGCTTTCGTGCCGTTCCCGGTAGGCGCTGCGGGCTTTTTCCGTTTTCTGCGCTTTCAGACCGTCACGGGCAGGCTTGGTCTTGGCATAGGCAAGCACCTGTGTCTGAAGTTCCTTTTTCTCCCGGATAGCAGCGTCCAGGGCTTTCAGCTTGGCGGTGCTGTCCTGTAAATCCGCATTGGCGGATACAAGGGCTGCGTCCAGCTCCTCCGGCGAATAGCCGTACTGCCCGTAGGCGGCAACGGTAGCCGCCATTTGTTTCAGATTGTGGACTGCCGCCCAGCGGTCATAGCCCGCGCCCTTTCCCTCCGCTCGCCTCGCTGCCCGGTCAACCATGCGCTGAATACCGTCCTTTTCCGGGGTGGTTTGGACAGCTTTTTTGCCCTGCAAACGCTCCCTTATGTTGCGGGGGTATTCGGGTACGGTTGCGGTCTGCTCGGCGGCTCTGTGGGCGTTCTGTTCCAAAAGGGCAAGAACGGCAGCGCGGTCAAAATCATCTCCCAGCTTGCGGGCGGTAATGGGCTTTGTCCTGTCCGGCGTGAGGTAGGATAGCCGCCCTCGGCTCTCCTTGACCGTCACGCCCTGTTGCAAGAGAACGGCGGCGAACTCGCCATAGCTTGCGGCAGAGGACAGCGCGGTGCGTATGGCCTGCCGCAATTTTTCCTTGTCCGTTTCAAACTTCGTGGGCTTGGCTGGCTGCTCCTCGGCTGGCAAGGCGGCAGCTTCCTTGTCCAGCTTTGCCTGCCCTTTCCGCTGCGCCCAATACTCACGCTCGGTAATGCGGCTTTTGCTGCCATGCAAAAGGTCGATTTGATAGAGATTTTCCCGGTGGCACAGCTCCATGACTTCGGCTTTGAAGTATTCCATCGCCGCGTCTGTGCAGCGGTGTTTGCACCCGGCGCGGGTGTCTGCCGGTCTGTCCATATAGGGCAAGAATGGAACTTCGGCTATCCGCAGAGAATTGATAACGATATGCACATGGATATTGCCGCTGTGGTTGTGTCCGTCCGGGTGGGTGCAGACAATGGCTTGGTGTCCAGGAAACTGCTTCCGGCAAAATTCCTCGCCCAACGCCTGCGCCCGGTCTACGGTCAAACCGTTGTCCACCGCGTCCCGTGGGTCAAAGCTGATAATGTAGTGGTGGCTTTTTACATCTTCCCGCTTCTGGTTCTTCCCATAGCGGAGATTGGAGCGCATACAGGCAACGGCAAAATCCTCGTCGCCGCAGTTCAGCGTGGCTATTCGATAGTCCTCCCTGAGCATGAGCCGCCCGTTTTCATCAAGGGTGGGCTTCATGGTAAACTCGTCATGTTCAAAGGTGAGGTACTGCTCGGCTGCGCCATAGTCCGCATTTTTAGAGCTGATATGTTTGAATGTTGCCAACAGCGTCACCTACCTTTCGCAGGACTTCAGACTTCAAGGCAGCAAGGTCAGAAATGGCGGCGCGGACTTCAACGGACAGGGCGTTGTATGGTGTGCCGTACTCGTTGAGGGCGCGGGCAATCTGATTGAGGTTGCCACCGATTTTTCCATATTCGGCGGTCAGCCTGCCAACGGCGGACAACAGTTCATCATTGACCGGGGAAACGGTAACGATGGGGCGAATGGTCGCCCGTGTAATGGCTTGCCGGATAAATTCGGCTTGGCTCATGTCATAGTGTTTCAGCCGCTCGGTAAAGTCGGCGTATTCTTCCTCGGTCATGCGGGTTTTGACCACATGGCAGCGGTGGGGCGTGTTGTATTTTTTCTTCAAGCGTTGACCTCCTTTCTCGCCCGACAGGGCGCATGAGCAGGGTTTGGGGAAGGCACTCCCCAACAAGATTTACCAAAGGGGGCAAAACCGCAGATATGCGGATTTTGGCACCGTGGTAGAATCTTGCTCTAAAAAACTACCGCTTTCCTCGGCGGCTCTGGTTTGCGGATATACTGGCTTGCTCCACCAATATAGCGATTGCGGCGGCGTGTTCTGCCCGCTGTTCACCACTACAACGGTGAAAAGGGGTCGTTTTGGCAAACGCAGCGGAAATTGTTTTGTTTTCCCTGTCTGCTCCCTACAACAATCCGGCGGTGTGGTTTGCCAAAGATTTTTGAAAATGGGCGCAAAAAAAGCAGTAAACCTTTTCAAGATTTACTGCTTATCTACCGCTGTGATGGGCGGCGGTATTAAATTGTCAGCCGTTTTTCAAATGGAATTTATCTGCAATCGCTTTCTTTCCGCTTTCCAATTCCTTTTCTGTAATCTTCCATAATCCTAACGCAATGATCTGCTATCTTTTGCATTCCGAGTTCTTCAAAAAAGGCAATTTGTATTTTCATCAGTTCTTCACAAACAGTCAACTTCTGCTCATCCATATTGCTAATAGCAAGCCATGGGAACGCTTTATATTTCTTAGTGTCCCCAATGAGAAAATTGTACCCTATCAACTCATTTTCACGGAAAACGAAATAGAATTGTGGGCCTGAACCTGGAACTGACTTTTCCATAATTTGCTGCATTGTTCTCACGCCGCCGTATGCCGGAAAAAAACCTATTCGCTCAAGAGCATTTAATATGTCAATCCTTTTATCTGTGGGTATGTCTCTATAATTGATAATCTGTTCCATTTGCTCTACCCTCATTGAAGTTTAATTTGTCAGGCTCTAATTATACAACTTTTCTGTTTAGCGGTCAAAGCGGAACTTCAACAGGCTTTCTATCAGTTGCCTGACGATATGCTCCTGCATATCCGTGTTAATCTGTCCGTCCATTTTCGCACAAGAGCGGACATATCCCGCATAATGGGATAGGACGGCGGCAACAGCTTCCGGGTCGCCCTCGCTTGCCTTAACGATTGTCTCATAGGGAAGTAGCTGGCTCATAGGACAAACCCTCCAACTCTGCCCGTAGCCGCCGTAAAATCATCTGAATACGCCGCCCGGTTGTGTTGCCAGCCCGTCCATATCTCCGTCCAATCTCCCTATGCGTCAATCGTTGGAAGTAGTACAAGAAAATGATTTCCTGTTCCATCTGTGATAGTGCGGACAGGGCTGCGGCAAGCTCTGGACTTTCCAAAAGCACCATCTGACCACAGACGAAAAGCGGATAGCTGGTCATGCCGGATTGCTCCGCAAAGTATTTATCTGTGGTACTGAATGGATAGTGTTTTTCTTCTATCAGATATTCAAGCGAGATTTCCCGCTTGCGGCGGCTCCGTATGCTCCGGGCTGCGTCTATGGCAGCGTGGCGAATAACAGTCTTGCAAAAGGCATCGTGTGTATGCCGGATATGTTCTTGATACTTTTCGTGTTCGGTCATGGAAAATCCCCCTTTCTGAATAATGGCAGAGGGCGGCAGCATCTTGTGCTGTCGCCCTCTTGATTACCGAACAGCAAAGACGGGCGGGGCTGTCAACGGCGGCGCATTTGCGCCGTTCATCTTGACCGTTGACAGGCTCGGCTGGGTTTGCTATCTGCTCACGGCAATTCACTCTCATTGATAGGAATTGCCTCAAGTTCCGTATTCAAATTGTTCCAATAAGAGCCGATATCCGCACTTGTGAAATACTTAAAACCGCCTGCTGCTGACTTCAATTCGCCGTTTTTAACCCCATAGCAGGCGTAAATCAAATCGTAGCTTGTTCCATCTGAGAGGTTAAATCTAAAGCTGGTCACATCTGCTCCGGCAGTTTCCTCAGTCGTTTTGTCTTTTAGGGATAAGCCCTTGAACTTATCATACAGGGTCTTTATATCATTTTCAGCAACAACTACTTTCTTTTCTGCTGATGCAGGCACTCCGTCATAGTGGTACATTTCAACGTTTTCGACATCTTCAACCTCAAATGGGAAGTCGATTTTGACAGGCTCATAAGCAATGTTTATAGGTAACAGAAAGAGAGCTGTAAAAATTGCAATGATACAAAGAGCGATGGAAACGAGAACAGCAATCGTTATCTTTTTTCTGCCTCTCTGCTTTTCTTTTGCCTCATGGCGCATAATAACGCTTTCGCTTTCTTCGTGAAGAACATCTTCGCTCGTGTGAGAAAGCAATTTCTGATAAATTGCGTTACAGTCAGCACAGGCGTTCAAATGCTCTTTTACCATCTCTGCGCTTGCTTCGCTGCAAGCACCGTCAACATACAGCGGAAGAATATCTCGAACAATATCGCATTGTTTACTCATGCTTTTCATCCATCCTTTCTTGAATTTTTAGCTTTGCACGATGATAAGTAACTCTCGCCCATGATTCTGTTTTTCCAAAAATTGCAGCGATTTGTGAAAAAGATAGTTCCCCGAATACGCGAAGCTGAAAGACTTCTTTGTATGGTTCTTCCAAACGGTGAAGAACGAGGTGTATGCGGAACGCCATGTCAGAATCTGCAACTGAGTTCTCAACATTTTCATTTGATGGCAAGTCATTGATTTCACTCACATCAGCTACTCGCTGACGGCTTCGCATTTCATCATGGTAAAGGTTTTTTGCTATGGAGCAGAGCCATGTCAATTCATCTGACTTACCTTTGAATTGTGATGTTGTAGAAACAGCCTTATAGAATGTGTTCTGCGTGATTTCCTCTGCTATCTCACGATTTTTGGCAAGAGAAATAGTATACGAGTATACCTGTAAATAGTAGGCTTTATAGAGCTTTTCATAGTCCATACTTGTCATCACCTCCTTCAGCTTCATAGGTTAGACGGAGAAATCGGAATTTCGTTACAAAGAAGTTTGAAATTTTTATACCTTTACGCTACTCTTGCTTTGTGCGGACTATTGGTAGACGCGCATTAACGGCAAGTAAAGAGATTGCTGTGTCAGCTTGATATGTTCAAATGCTAATTAAGTATAGCATACAGCTATGAATTTTTCTATTGCGTTCCCCTGACTTCGGAATAGTGGCAGGGCTGGCTATCCTTGTTTTGCTTTGTGCTTCTCTACCGTACATGAGCATTGGCGCCGGGGTTGTCGTTGCCGTAACCTTCCAGCAGGTTGATAACGCCCCAGATACCGAGACCGGCACCGAGCGCGATAACGAGGGTCTGAAGAACGGTGATTGCCTGTTCAAAAAATGCCATATAGTTTGTTAGCCGGAATCTGATTAAAAAATAGGTTTGTCATGTTTCATAGGCATACAAAAGCCGGAACAATCTGCCGCCCGGTTTCCGGGGGCATGATTCCGGCTGTCCTCCTTTTTCATTATTTTTTCTCGCGATTGTCCGCTTTGTACGCCAATGGCCCATAGAGGGCAGATGCGGCGAATAGATAAGATCACTCCCTTCTAAAGCGGAACGAAATTAAGCGCCCTTTGTGTCTACTTCATATACATCGCAGACCTCATTGGGCTTGAGTTTCAGCCTTGCGGACAAGAATGCTTCAATATCAAAAGCGTTCTTGTCATCCGCGTCGGCAGTGTACTTGAAATTGGGGTGCTTGGTGATGTCGTACTTATCCGAAAGGAAAGGACGCACACCGCGCAGCTGGAGGATACACTTGCCGCCATCCATAACAGCAAGCTCATCCTGGCTCATCAGCTCTTTCCCCAATTTTTGATAGTTGAGTGAATGGGATGTTTCCCTCCCACGGCTCTCTCCGGTGTTGTAGGTGTCGATGGTTTCCTTACCCAGCACGGCGGCCAGCTCCTTGAGAGTGGTCGGCTCCTTACCGCCCAGAAAGATGGAAGTATCCATGTTTCCGATAATGGTATCTGCGTTATCCTTATAAATCGCCTTGAGCTGACTCTGCGCCTGCAACACCAGACAGGCGGAGATCTCACGGCTTCGGATGGTGGCCACCAGCTTTTCCAACTTGGGTATCTGGCCAATGTTGGCGCACTCGTCGATCAGACAGCGCACATGAACCGGCAGTCTGCCGTCGTACACATCGTCGGCCTTTTCGCAGAGCAGGTTAAACAGCTGGGTATAACACATGGATATAAGGAAATTAAAGCTGTCATCAGTGTCACTCATGATGAGGAACAGGGCAGTTTTCCTGTCTCCCAGAGTATCCAGCTCCAGCTCATCATAAGCCGTGACCTCACGCAACTCTGCAATGTCGAACACGGCAAGGCGAGCGCCGCAGGAAATCAAAATCGACTTGGCTGTTTTTCCAGAGACGAAAAGTCAAGGACTTTTTCATCAAATTCAAAAAGAAGTCACATTTTGCGGACTTCCTCACGAAGCATACGCTTGATTTTGTCCTCCATCGTCTCCTTGGCGGTCTCGCTGAAATGGACACGGACGATATAGGTGGTCTTGCCAATCTGCTTTCTGACAGTCGGGCAAGTGGCGGTGTTGGTTGCGGTATTGTTGTTCATTCAAAATCCTCCTGTAAATGAAAAATGCCCGGTGACTGTTCATCATCGGGCGGTGTCGGTATGATGGAACAAGGCAAGGCGGCAACATTAAGGTATCTATAAAAACCTTGCCGTCTTTGCCACGCTTGCCGTGTTCCTGTTGTCAGTTTCGGAGATAGCAGACCCATGCTGTGCCGTCTTTCTCGGTCACAAGTCTGTCCCCGATACGGCTCTTTGCCGTTCTCATGGTGCGTGAAGAAATTCCACGCTCATTGACCGTCTTTTCCAGCTCTGCACTTGGCATACGCTTTCCGTCTGCCAGCAGTTCCAGTATCAGTGCTTCTGCCTGTGCAGTCTTGCTTTCGGTCTTGGAGGTGTCTGTCCCGGCAAGAAGCTCGTCAGCGGTAATGTCATAAGCTCCTATCCATTCAAAGCCTTTCACGTCTCCCAGAGAAAAGGCAAGGGACTGTCCGGGCGGTGCAAGGGAGCTTTTCTCATGGATAAGCACCCTCGTTGTGGGGCTGTCCTTCAGCTTGCCGATAAAAAGCAGACTGCGGACTGCCGCCGTAATGTCGATAGACCCCAATCCCCGGTAGGTGCTTTGCGTTCCTGCGGCTTTGTTGAGGTGTCCTATCAGCACGATAGCGCACCCGGTAGCCTGTGCAATGTCTCCCAGACTGCGGAAGATGGGACGGACTTCATTTGCCCGGTTCATGTCCACATCTGCGCCCAGAAACGCCTGCACCGGGTCAATGATAACCAGCCTTGCGTTGTTCTCACGGATTGCCCTTGCTATGCGCTCATCGGCAAGGGTCAGCGGCATGTCCCTATCGTCAATGACAAGCACTCTTTCAAGGTCTGCTTCCGCTTCCATCAGTCGGGGCTTGACGGTATCGCCCAGACCGTCCTCTGCGGTCTGGTAGATGATGTTGAAAGGCTCAAGGGTCTCCATACCGGGTAAAGGCTTTCGGTTGGTGCAAGCCGCCGCAAGACGCATGGCAAAGTAGGTCTTGCCCTCGCCGGGGTTGCCCTGTATGATCGTCAGCTTTCCAAAGGGGATATAGGGAAACCATAGCCAATCCACGCTCGTCAGCTCCACATCTGCCATGCGGAGCATGGGAACAGGCTGGGCGGTGGGCAGCTCTCGCAGCGTGATTGTCTCGGCTATGAATTTGCGGCTGGGAATGTCCCCTTGCTGACGGAGAACATCGTTCCAGTCTTTCCTTGCCGGGACAAGGCGAATGACGGCGATCTCGCCGGGAATGGACTGTGCCAGTCGGGTACAGGCTTCGCTTCCTGCGGTGTCGCTGTCAAGGCAGAGGAACACTTTTCGGGTGTCCTTGCGTTCAGAAAGGAAACGGTCAAGTGCTTTGCCCGAAACGCCGCCCAGGGCAAGATAGCTCCTTGTCTGCCAGTCTTGCGGATATAGGCAGATAAACGATAACAGGTCAATCGGTGCTTCAAAGACAAAGAGCTGGTTGCCGTTTCCCTCATAGCGGAACGGATAGGACTTGTCAGACCCGGCAATGTCCTGTCTGAATGGGTCTGCCGTTCCTCGCACATGGGCGTATCTCGGTGTGCCGTTTCGGTCTCTGCCGACAAAGACAACATTGTGCCGCTTTGCGTCCTCGTAAATATCCCCGGAAAGAAGAAAAGCCTCAACAAGCGTTTTGTTGAGACCCCGGCTTTCGCAAAGATATTGAATTACCCTGTCGGCTGTTCGGTTGTGCAAGGGCAAGTGGAACGCTGTGGGCGGTGCTGTGGTGGCTTCGGTCTGTCCTTCGCCGCTTTCGCCGGTCAGCATTTGGACGGCTTCGGGAAAGGACTTGCCGTAAAACTCCATGACGAAATCAATGGGATAGCCGCCCTTACTCTGGCTGTGGCGAAACCACTTGTTTCCCCGGACGGTCAGGCTGTCATGTTCTTTCCAGCGGTATTCCCGTCCGCTTTTGATAAGTGTCTCTCCCTGTGTGCGGAGAAAATCTTCCAGACTGACGGCGTTTGCCCGGTCAATCTGCGCTTGGGTGTAATTCATCGGGATAGTTCCTCCTTTTTGTGTCGTGTTTGGGGTCGATTTTGGAGCATTTGTTCCTCTGTACGCTCGTTAAATCGGGCGGCAGTATCTACACATGACTTGACCTTCCAAAGGCGGTGTAAATCGTCTCTGACAGCCTTAAACTCGCCATAGGTGGTTTCGTGCGCCTGTTCCAGCTCGTCATACTCTTCGGTCAGCTTTTTCATATCCACCTTGCCGTCCGGGAACTCCCCGGTCAGCTTGCGTCTGGCGGCGTAGAACATTTTCAGTTCGTCGGCGTGTTCAGCCTTGTACTTGGCTCTGGGCTTCTCAAACTTGATTTTCTGCAAGCCGTCATAGACAGGCTTCAAGCTCTGGAAAGCAGCAGAGCTGTCATAGAGCTGCTTAATTGCTTTCATTCGGGCGGTCTGTTCGTCCAGCGTTTTCTTCAAGCTCTCTGTGGCAGCACTGTGTTCGCTGACACGGCTTTCCAAATCTTCAAGGGAGTAAATGCCGTTTGCCCGGAGATAATTGAAAGTCTCGTTCATCTCCTTTAGGTTGCTGACCTTGCCTTTCTGCGAATATGCCCCGGCTCTGCGCTGGGTGTAATAGGCGTTCAGCAGAGAAACAAGGTCGGGTGCCTGCGGCTTGGCAAGCTCTGCTTTTGCTTCG